>Ga0208958_1000277_pt1 | contig 62728 bp, 66 predicted proteins | sample RifOxyB1_FD_184032 | JGI IMG/M metagenome (GOLD analysis project Ga0208958, IMG submission 184032) | Soil microbial communities from Rifle, Colorado - Rifle Oxygen_injection B1 (SPAdes) | ecosystem: Environmental > Terrestrial > Deep subsurface > Rock core/Sediment | place: Rifle, Colorado...
CGAGGAAACATCACTATTTATCTCGCTGGATTTTGCATCAAATAAAATTATTTACGAGTGTGACACAGAAACTACTGAATTAGGTTTTTACGATTTTTATCAAGTTAAACACATGTACGTGATAGGAGAGAACGGTGTTACCGTGGATTTAACTGAAGAATTAGAATCGGGGTCGAAAATCTTGCTGTGCGCTCATCCCCGTTTTACTACTATGGGGCTTTCGGCAAAAACAAAAAATATCTACGTCCCTGACTTCGTAAAGTATGCCGATAGAACATACTCGCACGAGAGACTGGACGTGCCTCTCGTTTTACATGAAATAGGACACCTCAAACACCTTGCTACCGAACCGGAAAGTTTTGATATAAATGCAAGAGTAGCAACAAATTTAGTTTCCCTGCTCCATATCAAAAGAAGCGATTTAGAAAAAAACATAAGTGAAAATTCCATGGGATTTTTAAAACCTTTATCTGACATGATAGATAAGTACGCTCCCGCTATTATCGAATCAGAAAAAGTTGCGTCGGCCTGGGCGTGCAGGTGGATGGAAAAGAAAAAAGAGCAGGGGGCAGTTTTTTGGGAACAACCCTACGAAGACTACTGGCAACAGCTCGAAACTGCATTAGCTACTTACAAAATGCTTTTCGCAGTCGAGCCAAAAAAGTTGCACGATGATTTCTTTCCTAAATCCGAGGGTGCGCCCTGGATATATTAAACAAAATACGTAGGGGTGGTTTATTTTACAAACCACTAGCTACCATCTTTCTTCCCTAGTGCTACAATTTTATTATGAATAAAAGGCCGTTTGCCCTCCTATTAATACTTACCGTGGTGACGTGTATCGGATTGATAGTGACTTTTAAAATTAACGGCCAGCTGACAAATATCTTTAACATACAAACTCCCGCAGAAACCCCTGAAATAATAGTAGACTATCCGCAACCCGATGATGTGGTCGGGAACCCCCTGATAGTAAGGGGCAGAGCAAGGGGATCCTGGTTTTTTGAAGGGACTTTCCCACTCACTTTATACTACGGGGTTGGAGGTGATTTTGTTGACGGTTACGCTACCGCAAAAGGCGAGTGGATGACTGAAGATTACGTGGAATTTGAGGCTGTTTTAAACTATATGGTGCCCCCCACAAATGATGGTTTGCTGTCTCTTCAAAGGAATAATCCGTCGGATTTAGAGGGGTTGCACGACAGCATTCAAGTAAAGGTGAGGTTTCATTAATCAGGTCAGTCTACCTGCATCGGAGTTACTTTAATTGTTCAACCCCCGTTGCTTTACATACCTAGAATTTTAAAATACTATAACCTTAGTGATTAAAAATAATCATGAAGTTTAGTCAGTTGTGACAATTCCGCTTTTATGCGGATTTTTTTGTATTTATTTCTTGGATTGGGAGGTGAATAGAATGAAGAAATTAGGAATTATAATGTTTCTTTTAGCATTTTTTGCGATTCCCTCTTTTGCTGCAACTACCAAAAACTACGGTGACCAAACATTAACGGGGGGTTTTCAATCAGGTAATTTCCCCGAGGAATGGGATTTGACTCAGTGTCCTATGACGTTAAGTTTCACTTATGATGGAAACGGTTTAGTAGATGATCCCGGTACACATGCGTGGTCTGAAATAGGTGTAAGGGCTTTCGGTTATGGTAACTTCAACCCAACATGGATGAATGAAGGAGCGGGGATTTGGCTTGCTACTGATTATGATTGGACAGCAAATACTTTTGACCCTGATGTAAGTCCAACTCTAGATTTAGACGACAAATTCCTGCTTCAAAAAGGTGGGGGCATGGGAGAAAGTGCGTATGACTTACCATCTACTCCTCCGGTACCCGGAAATAATCATAGGTTTTGGTGGGATAGAGACGGGGTCGATCCTTGGCAAAATGACGAAACTGCGAATACGGGAGGCATCTATGATATTTCTATTACTTTAGCAGCCTCGAGTCCAACAACCGGTACAGCTTATATGAATATAAGAGGGTTGGATCAAGGATTTGAGACAGATGAAAATTGGAATACTATCGAACTCACGCCTGCGGGAATGTCATTTAGTGGTGACATGACCAAACAACAAGTGTTCTATGGCTTGTATGGCTACGGTGCTACTCACAGTGTTGCGTTCAATGATATCCAAGTCAACGGTTGTTATGCTGACACTGACTCAGATGGGGTAGTAAATCACCTAGATCGTTGCCCGGATACCCCAATAGAAGAGGAATGGGAAAGCGACAGGGGGTGGGGAACAAACAGATGGCAAGTTCAGGACGACTTCTGGTATCAGAATAAACCAGTGAAGAAAGGTGGCAACATCCCAGAAAAAGGTAATGGGATTGATTACACCTATGGGTGTAACGGTCACCAAATCTTGAATTTACTCACAGCCGAATTGGGTGATAACGCCATGAGCGGTCACTATAAATTCGGGTTAAGTTCCAGCGTGTTAGAAGAATTCCATCTGGATATGGCTGACGGAAAGTTAGATGGCATGTACCTGTTAGACACAGTTATCGTACCTACCAATACTATGGCCGGGGCTACTTCTACAATACCTTTGGTTTCTGGTGTAAATTATCGTCTTGACGTATCCGGCGAGTGGACAAATCGCGGATGGGAAAAAGTGGACGCGAAATTTACCTCTGGAGATAACTGGGTTACTCAGCTAGAAGGACCTTCAGGTGGTTTCCTAAATGAATTACTTGACCTTCAAGTAAACGAAGCCTTCGTAGACTGGGGTTTGTATTCAGATGCTCACGAATATAGTCTAGATTTTCCAGGAGATGACGGAACCGTTAATTTCCGCGTATTCGATGGCATTGGATCACCAGATCCAGCATGGTACGGGGATAATGTAGGTTCGTTGACAGTGAAAATTTACGCAGATTTGTAAGTTTTCGTTGTAAATAATTAAGATAAGTCATTTATTTTTGTAACAACAACCCACCCAGGAACAGGTGGGTTGTTTGTTTTGTGCCCATTACTAAACTTGCCCCAACAAAAACTCGCGTAACAATCAAAAATCTTAAATCTTTACTATAAGATATAGAGCTATAATCCCCGTCACTACAGCAATAAACCGACTGGTATTATTGGGCGTAACAATAGGGTAATCCGTCGTCCGGTGACTTTGACTATATAAGTCTTATCGGGTAAGGTTAACAAGCTTCGATAATAAACACGTCAGTAAACATTAGATTTTGTTTCCGCACTCATCAATAGCTAGGATTCATATCAATTTTTCAAGAACGGCGGTGAAAAATTTATGAAAAAATTTATTCCTCTTTTTGTTACGGTGTTGATGCTATCCCTGTTTGCCACTCCGGTTTTTGCTTTAGGCATGAACGGAAGCTTTGAGGATGGTACCGACCCGGGTTCCTATGTAACACTTAATCCCGGTGATACCGACATTACCGACTGGACAATCGTTTCAGGAACTGTTGATTACATCGGCACATATTGGACTGCATTCGAAGGCTCTAGAAGTATCGATATGAGTGGTACCGAAGCAGGTTCAATCAGCCAGACGTTTACTACAGTAGTCGGAGCTACTTATGAAGTAACTTTCGACATGGCTGGAAACCCCGATGGTGAACAAGGCATGAAGACCATGGATGTCATGGCAACAGGGGGTTCCACACAAGATTACAGTTTTGATACAACAGGTAAAACAACCGGTGATATGGGATGGTTACCAAAAGTTTACGAGTTCACTGCAACTGAGACGGACACAGAATTAACCTTTATCAGCACGACAGATTCTGCCTACGGACCGGCACTGGACAATGTGGTGATCACAGAAACAGAAGCCCCGGTAGATGATCCTGATGAAGATGAAGATGAAGATGAAGATGAAGACGAAACCGAAAGACCTGAAAACCACGGATGGTATGTAAGTACTGCAGAAAAAGCAGACAGACGTGACGTGGCTAAATCCTCAGACGGTATGCCTACAACAAGCAATAAAAATCACGCAAAAAAGTAGAAAATTCACACTAACATTAAACAACAACCCACCGGACGCGGTGGGTTGTTTTTTTTATTTATCGAACTTAATAAAATCCCGATTATCTCGTAACAATATTGCCGGTTACTTCGTCGTAGCACCCGGGTATTAAGTAAGTCGGGAAGTCAGGGTAGTCCTCAAAAGCACTACATGTGATGCTTCCGTTACCATCTGCCAGGACTTTAACCGTGTCCCCATCTTTAACGGCAAAAACGTAACCGCCTCCCCCAACCGGGTCATTAGGCTTAACCGAGCCTGAGATGTATTTACCCAAGTGTTTGTTTATTACCACGGTGCTGTTACTAAGATCCAACCCTTTAGCTATCAGTGCCTCTCTAATTTTTTCGGCGTCCCCTTCTATATCGCATTCATTTCTAAAAAGTGTCCATTCTTCACACGCATAGCCTTCTAATTGGCACAGTCCGAACTGGCTTCCGTCAGTATTAGTAATTATCTCTAATTCACCGCCCTTGGCGATACAGTTATCGGAGGCCGGATTACTCATGCCGGTTTTATTTGTGTCGTCTATTATTGTTGGCTCGTTAACTACAGGTAACTGGGTTTCGACATCTTTTACCGGGTTATTAGACATCCAATAAAAATAAATACCTGACATAACAATAAGAACAAGAACTATAAATATTACTACTTTGCTTTTCATAATCTTATATTATCACTTTTAACTATGGGTGTAGCACACATAACCCGCGACAACTGCCACCAACAAGCCTACAATTAATATAATAGAGAAGGGAGTGCGCATGACTACGTTACAATGGCGAGTTGTATACGAAAAAGAGTGCGGGGATAGGAGCGAGGAGTGTTTAGAAGTAACGGATTGTGATTTCAACATGATTTTTTCTGCGTATTCGCAAAAGTTGAACGAACTTTCCGCCAAAACAATCGTTGTTAGTGAGTTTTTGGGATCAAAAGAAAAAGAGGGCACCACTGATAATGAACAACTTTAGTGAACGTAGTACCTAAACCACCTTTTATCTACAAAAAAGGTGGTTTCTTTTTTACATCCAGCGCCATATATACATAGTAAATATTCCTATGTAATAATAAATATATGACCAAAATACTAATTATCGAAGACGATCTTGAGGTATTAAATCTTTATAAAACTGCGTTTGCTATCGAAAAATTTGAAGTCGTTACATCCGAAGATGGAGAAGAGGGGCTGCGAAAAGTAAAGGAAGAGAAGCCTTCTCTTATCCTTTTGGACATAATGATGCCGGTACTCGACGGGTTTCAGGTTCTTCTGCGCTTAAAGGCAGATGCTACAACCTCATACATTCCCGTGGTCGTCCTTACCAGCCTCGCGGACGTACGTGATGCCCAATCATGTTTATATATGGGGGCAGTAAAATATCTAATCAAAAGCGAGTCCACTCCAAAACAGATTGTCGATATTGTGAAAGAAACGCTGGGTTTGGCAGAACCCGATAAGTCTCTGTAAAAAAAGCTGTAAATTAAAAACCCCGGGTATTCTCTTCGATAAACTTTTCCTCGCAAGTGCGGACACATATGTTACTTTTATCCGTTGAACTGCACTCGGCAATGCAGTTTCGGAGAGGCCTTAGTTTTTCTTCAATTGTAGGATCCAGAGCAGCTACTGCAAAAAGCAACGCAGCAACTATCAATAAAGGTACCAAAGTAAGTCCGAGCTTTATCCATAGTTTCCACTTGGGCCAAAACCACATAACGACTATTCCGAGTGGGAAGAAAAAGATGAGAAGGAAGACTGTTACTTTGGAGGCTGATTCTGATGTTGTTTTTTGGGGTGTCGAGGGTTCCATACCTTTATTATATCCCTTTATCACTGCGATTATTAAAACTCATAATCTTCCGTAAACTTGACATTTGCTTGTATTAACAATATATTCTGTTAAATATAACCTGTAGAAAATAAGGAGAGAGCTTATGGATAGTAACGTTTCTGTTATTACGCTACCTGGGGAACGCAATTTTGCGGTTGTTTACCCAAGAGGTATACTTTTCGGCTTAAATGCCGCCCAAAGTGAGCTTCAAGAATTAATAAGTGAAGCAACTGAAACTGCATCACAGCCGGAAACTGAATACGAATTCGTAGCAGAATACGCGGAACTGTCTATTATTCCTACATTCGACTGTACCCTTGCATGCAAATATTGTTACGCGAGGGGTGGCGAATTTAAAGACGTTATGCCTTTAGACACAGCTTTAACCGCGATATCAAGTCAACGCGAAAAGGGCTCAAAACTAAAGCTTAGCCTTGTAGGAGGAGGCGAACCCCTTATGTATATGGACAGGGTTCGCGAGATAGTCCGTACGGCACACGAAATGTATTCAGAAGTCGACATCGGGGTGGTCACAAACGGCACTTTCAGCAAAGACACCCTTCTTTGGCTTGCCGAAAACAATGTAAGGGTGCGTCTGTCCTTCGACGGAGTAAGACATAAGTATCAAAGGCCTTTCCCCGACGGATCGGACTCATCGGAACTTGTAATAGAAAATCTAAAGGAAGCTGTAAAGATAGGACTCGACCCCATAGTGCAGTGCATTATTACTGCAGATGGTGTCGGGACGATGAAAGATACTGTAGATTTGCTGGTCGGTCTCGGAGTAAAAACCGTGAAGTTTGAGCCTGCTCTTGCAACTGACGTATCGAGAGCTACGCAAGAAATGGAACCTGACCCTAAGCAATACGCGGAACAGCTCCTCGACACCATAAAGTACGTTGCAGAAAAGGGCTACGACATAGCAATCGACACAGGATATTTCTCTGAACCGTCCACCGATTACTACTGCGGAATGCCGACTGGTAACAAGATACTCACTCCTCATGGGTTTATAACCTCATGTGTAGAAGTATCGTCTTGCACCGACCCCTATTCTTCCAAAATAATGGTTGGGAAGGTCGGGTATGACGGTGTAAAATTTAACGAAGAGACTCAGAAATTTTTGAGTACCTTGCATTACACAAATCAAAAAGGCTGCAAATCTTGCAACATACGTTTGATTTGTCACGGCGGGTGTCCTATGGCAAACATCTGGAGAGGCGGATTCCCCCTCAGAAAATCGTCTTACACCTGCACAGTAGAGCATAGTCTGGTGCCACCACTTCTATTACTACTTGCCACCGATGACAGAATCGCAAAAGTCATCATGGAAGATCCGAGTATCGACAGATTCTGAGAAAGACATACTGACAAAGAGAGGAGGTGAGTAAAATGAAGAAAGTAGCGGTTCGTTGGACCAAGCGTCAGAAACGTATCGTAGGGAGATCGCACCCCGGTTGCTGCGCTCAGGGTGGCGGATGTACCAAGAAACACGGGTCCAAATGAAGGTTAGCGGTTAGGCACTAAACGGGTGGCTAGAGTAGATTTTTTTACACTAGCCACCATATCTTTATGAAAAATAAACACGAGATACAAAAAGCACAACAATCGGACATACCGGACATAGTAAAAATACATAGAAAATGCATCGTTACTACCAATTCCAAACATTACCCCGAAGAAGTTATTAAAGAATGGGTTGAAACAATTAATGAAAAGGGAGTTTCCGACCAAATTACTACAACCCAATGGTACGTTTTAAAACTTACCGGGCAAACAATCGGATTTGCCCAAATCGACACAGGTAAAGGTGTCTTATACCAGATACACATCGACCCTGACTTTCAAAACCAAGGCTACGGAAAAACTTTGTTAAACTTTTTAATCGGAGAATTTAGAAATAGCGGAACGGAAAAAATTACCCTGCTTGCAACCCTGAATGCCGTTCCTTTTTACGAGACCAACGGATTTACGAGAAACGAAGATACTACTATTCCTTTAGTTAAAGAGTTTATAGATATGGTCGAGATGCAAAGAAACCTGTAACAAACTCCCCCGCGAATCTCAGCAAACCCTCAGCAACTATTGTTAAATTATCATTTAGTAATTAGTTTCGGAGAAATAAAAATGAAAAAAAGAGATACATTAATTTTAGGTGGCATCGCTGCGGCAATAGCCTTAGGAGGTGCCGTCTTCTTCACCAACAGCAAGGTGCTTGCTCAATATCGGGGTAAGTATCCCCCAATTGTTCAGAAACTTGTAGACAAATTTGGTCTAAACACAACCGAAGTGGACAAAGTCATGGAAGAAGTTCAGGCCGAGCGAGGCACCCGCATGCAGGAAATGCAGGCAACCCGTCATGCGGAGATTGAAACAAAACTTACCCAGGCAGTGCAGGACGGTAAATTAACCGAGGACCAAAAAACTCAGATTTTGACTAAAATTGCCGAAATGGAGCCTGTACAAAATAGGGCGGCAGAAACAGAAGGTTGGTTTAATCTAAGTGCAGAAGAACGCCAGGCGAAAATGGATGAGATGAGAGACGCCAGGGAACAACGCAGAGCAGAATTACAAGCGTGGGAAGACTCACTGGGAGTTGATTTAGATGAAATACTAGGATATGACATCTTCGGAGGTTACGGAGGCCACGGAGGACGGGGTGGCTTTGGAGGAGGTCAGGGTTTCAAAGGAATGCCTTCTCAAAACACGCTCAGCAACTAACCTAAGCTGAAAATAAAATTAACGGGCGGTGAATTCACTGCCCGTTATTTTTTGTTTGTGCGGAAAAATTTTTTAAAATCCGAAAATCATTGACTCGCATTTTACAAAAGTAAATACTTAAGAGAGTAAATGCCCTTTTGTAAATGTCTTAAAATTAATAGACCGGATGAAACTAATTAATCTAACCGCTACCAAGCGGTTTTTTGTTTCTCCCAAAAAGGCGTTCAGGTTAAAGGAAAATTATTTCTTTGACATCCTCAGGGCTGGGTTCCCCTCTTTTGTAGGAGGAATTTGATAACGTGCTAAAAACACAAATCAGATTCCTCCGTTTTTTTTGAAATTGTCTCCACTATTTGAGTACTCGAAAATACTTATTAAAAAAGGGTAGAGCCAGGACTTATGTTTGTATTGGTATTTAGGGAGTATGATTGCTTGCGCATTCAGACTGGGTTCCCTATATTCCATACATTCACTTATCCTGGCTCATTGTCCCTCTTGTGAAACTAAATTTTATCTTCGGGTCTTCATAACTAAGTTTAAGGGGGTGGGAGCTTGTAGCTTCCAGTGGGGATTGTAAAACCTTGTTGCTCTATTTTCCTTTGAGGGGATGGTAGCGCTCAGTCGGTCTTATTTTTCCTTTACCTTGCTCTTAATTCCGGGGTGTGTGCCGGAAGTAGCTGTGAGTTTTACCTCAGGCTATTTATGAAATTCGTTGATCCCTTTTGGGGTACCACAGGTACATATTAGGCTTACTCGCCTAGGGGTGCGGGTCTATTGATTCCCTTCCGGTTATCTTTAGTTTTACCGCGGAGAAGTCTTTTGTCGTTAGACTAAGCAACTCCGACCTGTGACATTCAACTATCCTTCGGGTGTAACAACGGGGCTTAAGGGTTTAGCTGCTTTCGCTGCTAGTAGGGATTGTAAAACCTTGTTGCTCTATTTTCCTTTGAGGGGATGGTAGTGCTCAGTCGGTCTTATTTTTCCTTTGCCTTAGTTTCCTGTTCCGGAGGTTTCTAATGATGACTCTCGTCGTCGTTAGTTTTTCCGGGCGGTAGTTTTTAGTTACCTTGTTACGTTATATTCAGTTGTCAAGAAAGACGTGGATGTGATACTACAGTTTTATAGAGATTTGTCAAGCATTGAAGTATAATTAACCTATGGATGAGTCTATTACACCTCCTCAAAACATACAAGAACTCGAAACCGCTTATAACTTTGCGGATAATATTCTTAAATTCGACGCCACACACCCAAGGAACCTGCAATTTTATAAAAACGTCTATTCACAAAATCCGGAGTACATTTTATTGTTTAAGCCGGCCGGCGAAGTCGGGGGAGTAATATTTGCTTCAGATAAAGACAGAGGGACACTTTTGATAGGCGAACTTGCGGTTTCAGAGACAATGAGGGGAAGGGGAATTGGCTCAAAATTACTCTCGGAGATGGAAGAGGTTGCACTTAAACACGATAAGAAAGAGATATTTCTCGCAGCGCTCGAAACCGCAGAGAAATTTTATATACGGAACGGTTATTTTCCGAAATTATATGTTCAGCTAGATGGTAATAACAGACTGGACGAAATAACTAGTTTATCTGCCACTCCCGTTTCCTGGAAAAACACCGGGGATGGGTTTAGCAAAGTAGTTTTAGATACGGTAAAAATAGACAAAGAGCTTCAGAAAAACTTTGAAGATAAACTGGGCGCACACACTCAGTATTTGTTCTTCAAAGCACTTACACTGTAACCCAAACTACTACATCAGATCCTTTTTCTTTTCCTCAAACTCTTTTTTGTCTATCTCGCCTTTCGCGTATCTCTTTTTTAGTATCTCCATTGGAGTTCTATCTGCAGGTGTATTTCCGTTTTTATTTTCTTTGCCGGTACGCAATAAAATACGTACAACTTCAATGCCTACGAATATTACGAAGACCCAAAAAATAAGCATAAGTATCCAGCCGAAACCACCCCAATGCATGTTGTTGTAGTACCAATACATCATTCGAATCACCTCCTTCTAGTTAATTCAATATCGCCAGTTCATCATCTGCTAGCACATAGTTTTCGTTGTAATAGAGAGCTTTTACGAACTCTTCCCGGGCTGCGTCTAAATCCCCCTGTTTCATAAAAATGCGTCCTCTGATCTGGTACAGTTCCGAAAATGCTCTGTTGTGATTGCTCAAAACCTCGCCCGTCATCTCCAAAACCTTTTCATCGTTTCCCAATTTCTCATAAGCTAAAATCGGCTCAATCTGGTACCAAAGCATCCTAAACGGTAATTGGGCGGAAACCAATTCGTAAGCTTCAACCGCCCCTTCATAATTTTCTATATAATAATTTGCCACAGAAAGATTGAAACGATCATAAATACTATCAGGGGACGCTTCTAATTTCCTTTCAGATTCTTTTTTTGCATTTTCCCACGCAACTTTTTCATTCAAATTCTCACCTAGTATCTTTTCGGCAATTTCTTTTTTCTCGGGTCTTACCAAAACAATATATTGATAGTTAAAAGCAGACCACAGCCTGTTAAAATCTCTGTACAAATATTCTAAATTCTTTCCCTGATATGAGTCGTCCTGAATAAAGACACCTTTGCCGTCGTCGTAACCTTTTACAATGCGGAAATGCGCGATGTATTCGTCATCTTTAAGCCAGGTCAAAGCAATCACCGGAATATCGTTATAAATAAACTGCTTTATTAGCTCCGGGGTCCCCATGGGACGGAGATAGTAGAGAAGCCCGTACTCTTCGGCTTTTTCTCCTACTTCCTGTAAAGTAACCGCTTTATCGTCATTGTCCCCCTGCGGGTTCTGGTATGGCCTTAGTTGGTCCCCCAACTCTTTCTGCGAGGCTTTTATGCCGTAGAAAGAAAGAGCCATAGATAAGGACGCCGGACCGCAGTTATTAAAGGTCTGAAACACGTGATAATTGCTTACTAAGGTCTTTGCTGCAGGAAGTGTGGGGGTCTCCGGCAGTTCCATTTCATCGTCGAATGGGGAGATTTCCGGTGCTACTACTTGTCCTTGCTGCGAAACGGGTTCACTTTCAACCGGCTCTTTTAGAAAAAAGTATGCACCGGCAAGTAAAGCCAAGGCTAGAACCGGGAGAATTAATATTTTTGCAGAAGCAGGTACATTTCTCATTCGTTTATGGATATTACATTAAATCTGTGTTTTTGAAAAACCTGGTAAAGAAATAAATAATAAATTCCAAGAGCTAATAAAGAGGATGTTTTCTATGATAAACTTTCAAAGTGAAAATAAAAATCAAACGTTTTGATAAATCAATTCCCTTGCCTGAATATAAAACTAAAGGTGCAGCGTGTGTGGATTTGTATGCACGGGAAGATGTAACTATCCCGCCAGGAGAATTAGGTTACATTCCCCTCAACGTAGCTGTCGAGGTACCGGAAACGTGCTGGGTGCTTTTAGCGGCAAGGAGCTCGACACACAAACTGGGGCTCATCCCAGCAAACGGAATCGGAATAGGAGACTCAGACTTTAATGGAGACAACGATGAATACAAGCTGATTGTTTACAACGTTAAAAAAGATCCCGTTACTGTAGAAAAAGGTACTAGGGTAGCGCAAATCTCAGTGGTCAATTATGAAAAAGTGGAATTAGAAGAGGTTGACTCGTTGGGTAACGCAGATAGGGGTGGAATTGGTTCAACCGGGTCCAAATAACTAAAGTTTTTCTCTAAAAAACTCTACCGTTCTTTGCATTGCCGTGTCGTAGTACGGTGAGACAATGTTATGTCCGCCCCCCTCATATTCATAGACTGAATAATCTTTACCCGCACTTTCTAATACACCCTCAAGATCCCTGGTGTAACCGATATTAACTACAGGGTCGTTCGTGGCATGATGAATTTGCAAAGCTCCCGATAAATATTTTAAGTTCTGAGTCAAAGATACCGAAGTCCAAAAATCATTTGAAAAATCAATTTTATCCGGCTCTGTTCTTATTTTCTGTACTTCAGACGAGATTTCACGGTTTTTCTCCTGTTCTCCTTCACTCGTTTCGTACGGTCTGTGAACATAACTGTTGTCGCTTATACCGTACTTAGCAAAATCAGCGTAACTGTAAACTGCCCCTGCCCAAATTACTCCGGCCTTTATATCGTCGGAGACCAGCATCGATCTTAAAGTGACGTTTCCGCTCATGCTGTGGCCCCACATCCCTATTTTTTCAGGATTTACCAGTTCATATTTTTGTAAGCTTTTGACAGCGCTTATTGCGTCAATTGTGTAGGCTGAGGAAAAATAAGAACCGGAGGGGTCACCTTCGGATTTTCCGTTGCCACGAAAGTCTATTTTAAAAACAACGAACCCGTTTTTAGCCAAGTAATCAACATAAGATGCATAATTCTGGGTAGTCTCGTACTGCGCCGGGGGAATATAGCCGTGATTAAAGACCACCGCCGGAAAGCCCCCCTCAGGTACAGTTTCGTTGGGCACGGTTAACAACCCGTACACTTTATTTCCCTCGCTCAGGTAGCTGACAACATATCTTTTATAATTCGAGCCGTCGCTTAATTCTTCCTCTATAACCGGAGCATCAGAATCTATTTTCAATGACCTCAGGTATTCTATTCCGATAGGGGAGGGCAACACACTTTTTTCTTCTGGCACTCCTTCGGGTTTAGTCGGTAAACCGGCGATACTTGAATTGTTTTGAAAATTGCTATTAAGACGTAAAAAGTAAAGGGCTGAGACAACCGCGGAGATTAAAATAATTAGGGCAATAAACTTTTTCATACCTCGGAGCAAATATACTAGCATACTTTTTTGGAAAAAGAAAAAGCTCCGGTAGTGGACAAAAATACCGGAGCTTAAGGTGCACCTTTGCGGGTTCAACTATCAAGATTCTCTTCCAGCAAAGGCAAAAAATACTGTTCGAAGTAGGTATTACCCGGGTCAGTTTTACCTGAACCTTCCACCTCGTAGTGCCCGATAACGTTCTCGATGGGAATATCGTAAGTTTCCATAAGAACGAGTACCAGGTCGACGGTCTGCGCCGTAATCATTTCAATAGAGCGCACCATGGCGGGAGTAGCTTTACCGTTCAACATATCGTTATACGAACGGCCGCCCATCTCAATTTGTACAGAATGGCTGTCAAGGCTGCGCCCTGCACCGCGGCATTGTGTTACACCACCCTCGTACATCGTGAGAAATTGTCCGACTCCGTCAAGGCCCACCCCAAAATGAACGCTACGGCCCCCGCTGTCCCTTCCCGCTAAGCCGTTCCACGTGGTAGTAGAGAACCACTTTTCCGGGGTCTTTCCTGACTGATCGTCAGTGTGAATTACAATTGTATCGGGGACAATTACCCTGTTTACATACGCGGTTTTGGGCAATACTTTTCTCCCTCATGAACTATAGGTCATATATATGGGGATCGATGGTTGCGTGATGTATAATTTAATCATGAGGAACGTAAAAATTATAGGAATAGTTCTTTTATTAATTTTACTTTTGGGCGGCGGTTATTTCGGCTACAAAACTTTGAAAAAAACGTCTACAGATATAGACAGTTCGGGCAGCCTAACGAACCAAATTAAAGGAGAGGGGCAAGAGAGCGAAAGCTTTTTCTCAGGAAAAATCACCGATCTTATTAGTTTAGGAAAATCAGTAAAATGTACTTACACAATGCCCGAACAAAAAGGAACTACTGGAGCAGGAACTTTTTATGTCTCAGGAACGAAAATGAGGGGGGACAGTACAATCACAATGTCTAATAATACAAGCGTAGAGAGCCATATTATTTCAATAGACGGCACAATGTATATGTGGAGCCCTGTGATGCCCCGAGGATATAAAATTGTAGTGGATAAGGAACTTCTCGATACAGAAAATGCAGCTGATTTGCCGGAAGAAGCAAAAACCCTGCAGGAAAGTTTTGATTACAAGTGTCTTCCTTGGATTCCCGACCAGTCGTTATTCGAGCTACCAACGGACGTTGAGTTTGTTGATTTATCTGAACTCACAAAGACACTTGAAGCACCGGGAGAACCAGACAACGCCTGTGCACTTTGCGACCTGATGGAATCAGCGGAGCAGAAAGCGCAGTGTTTGAAAAGTATGAATTGCGAATAGTCCTGTGAATAGCAAAAGATTTGTACACGCACTAAAACGGTTCATAAATAAGCACGTTTATATTGTTGCTTTTTCGGCAATCTACCTTGTAGCGTCATTACTACTTTATAAAGACTTCGGGGTTACATACGACGAAAAAGTCGAGTACGATGCTGGGAAATCCCTTTCAGCCTATCTAATAACTCCCACAACTTTAGAATACGCAACTAAGCTTGTGAACGATAAGTCTGACAACATCAAATATTCTCACCAACTACCTTTATTTAGCACCTACTCAAGAGTTTACCCCGCCTTATTAAACATCTTAAACCCCTCTTATTACTTCGAATGGTTTCATCTTCAAAATCTTGTTCTAGGACTTTTCTTATTTCTTTTTTCTTACGCGATACTTTATTTAGTGTACGAAGACGGTAGAAGGGCAATTGTCGGACCCGTACTTTTGTTCCTCACACCGGCTATAAGCGGTCACATACCGGCAAATCCGAAAGATATACCTTTCGCGACAATTTTTCTTTTGGGAATCCTACTTATTGCATATTTTATGAAATACCCCAAAAACAAATCTGTGGAAATTCTCGCGTTAGGTGTGGTTTTCGGAATTGCCCAAAGCATGCGGATTGTAGGAGCAACTCTTTTTGTAGTACATGCTCTATTTAGTATTTTTCAGGTAGTAACCGGTAAAGAAAGTTGGGCAAAGACCCTGCTACACTCGACACTTATCCTAATGATTTCACTATTTATTTGGGTGTTAAGCGTACCTTTTTTAGGAACAAACTTTTTTGCCAATCTTATATATATAGTTACCGAATCGACCGAATTTCAAACATGGAATCATAAAATTCTTTACATGGGTGATTTTCTTTCAAAAGAGAGACGTCCGTGGCACTATTTACCCGTATTATTGTCATTACAACTACCACTATCGGTTTTGCTATCTTTGGGTTCAGGATTATTTTTAATAATTAGAAAAAAACTTCGCTATAACGTTTCTCACCCGGTTTCTGTCATCTCGATGACCGTCCTTATCAACTTTATTATCTACATAGTTCTGCACCCCGTTGTCTATAACGGAATTAGACATTTTCTATATCTCGCGGTCTGTCTGGTTTTGCTTGCTTCGTTTTTTCTGGTTGATCTATACAATAAAGCAAAAACAAAACAGAAATTTGTTTTGCTAAGCTCCGTATCGATATATTTAATATTTACGTTAGTAAGAATGATTTTCCTGCATCCTTATGAGTACATTTATTACAACGAACTCATAGGAGGGCTTAGGGGAGCAAACAAAAATTTTGAGTTAGATTATTGGGGGGCTGCTTATAAAGAATCAGCACAGAGAGTGCTAAAAAACGTTCAAGGAACGGGAGTTAACAACCTCAAGGTCTACGCTTGCGATAATCAGATCTCTGTAGTTTATTACTCTCAGTTCCGGTATGAACTTGTCGGAAGATCGCGCGATGCCGACGTGATAATCTGTGATACATTCAATGAACAATTGAGGAAACAAACGGATGACGCTGCCTACCAAAATACTTTCCCAATAGTCTATGAAATAAAGCGCGAGAACACACCTATACACGTAATACGTGTATCACAGAGACTGTACGGACAATTTAACTATTAATTCCCGTCTATCTATTCAGTCGTCACAGGATTCTCTGTTTGAGTATCGGGATTAGACTCAATCGGCTCTGTATTCCCATCATCCAACCCGGGTTCCGAAGTTCCCGTACCTTCCGTAGTATCGTCTGTCGGAGGCGTTTCACCAATTCCCTCTAGTCCACCGACCGGAGGAGTATCTCCGATACCTTCAGTCTCATCAGAAGCTTCATCTTCTATAGGAGTAGGTACGTAGCCTGTAATAAGCCTCGAAACCCAGCCCAACAAACTAAACTGACTTTCTTTCTCCTGTATTAGGGCGACCAATCTGTCTCTTTCCTGTGTCAGTAAGGCTATGTTCGCTTGTACGGCCGTATCTCCGCCTTCAACCGTCACTTTTTCCGCGGTCCGGGTTAGCTTTCTTATTGCGTTGGTATTGTGCGCAACCGTGCTCCTCAGCTGACCTAAATTCTTATAATCGGTACCGAAAAGAAAAGTTTTCCACTTAGGTGCACTATCTATCTCTTCCAGGGTCTCTGCGGTATCTTCCGCAGTATCTTCCTGCTCTTCCGCTATAAAGATAAGCTCTCCGCTTACTATTTCATTACCCTCGATCTCTTCTACCTCGGCTACGTTTTTAAGATCTTTTGCGACTTTTTCTACTGTTTTTTTATGTACTTCCGGGGTCGTACGCTCCGATAAACCGGTGTTTTTTGAGGCTTTGCTGTTTCCGGTAGTCTTCTCGGTCTTCTTTCCTTGTACCTGAGGCATGCTGCTTGTATCAACAACCTTATTGGTCACTAAATAAGAACCACCGGCTACAATTGCGAAAAGCGCTATTAAAATTGGTAGATGGAGAGAATAAAGCGTGTAAGACTTCTTTTTAAAATTATTAGGCATACATTGATTGTACAGGTAAAAAGGTTGCTAATTCAAGGGGTAAAAAAGGGAAAGCAGCCCGTAATTAGAACGGGCTGCTTTGTGTGAACAGGTAAATTGGACAAACGTTTTACCTGAGGCCTCCTTCCAAACTTACAACTAACCGCTTTAGTTCTATAACGTTATTCATTCATATAGAACCTAAACTGAGCTAACTTCAATCCGTTGTTGTCGTAGCCCCAGTAATAATCCTGGAGTGCGGGATCGAACAAAGGATATCTTTCTTCAACTCCGTCACCATCAATGTCAGCATATACATACAGGAGTTGTGAAGTTACGTTAGTAAAAGAGCTTTTGCCCTTTTCTCTAACTAACACAACGTTTGATGTTGAGCAATACTCAACACCATCCAGGTATGCACACGGAGTTGTGGTGGATTTACCACCCGGTTTACCTAAAGCTCTAGCCCAAACGGTGTAAGTAGTTACACCATCATTATCGGGATCCGGATTAGGCAAACTGAATGTAGCTCCATTACCATCGGTACCGTTCGCATCTAAAACTGCGAAGCTGGTTCCGGGTAAAAGGTTAATCTTAATTTTTCCTACCAACGGAACGAAAATTCTATGTCCGCTGTTGGAATCCATAAGTGCGGTTTTGTCTTTAGATACTCCTATAATGTTTAAGTTATAGTGAGCACCGCTGGGAGCCCCATTACCTGTAACTGCAGCTGCTTTGGTTTTTACTGTGAACAGTAACCCAACAGCCACCAATACTACGGCCATGTATATTATGGCTTTCTTCATGTTACTCACCCCCTTCTTACACTTTTAAGTTGCTACATCTCGCAGCAAGTAGTTGGTAAGGTAGGGAAGGCTCTGATTTGAGCCCTATTTGGCAGGATTCCTCGAAACAGTAGATATTACACTATGAGTCTTAAATAGTCAAACTGCCTCTGGGGTATTGCACCTAACGTAATTTCATGTATTATATTGATAAGTATCTATTTATATATATTTTATTAAATACTTATTTAAATAGACAAGGAATTTTTATGGAACCGGAAGCCACAAAAAAACAAAGTCTCCCATATTTGGCCCTTTTAATAATTTTAGTAGTCGTGGGTATATATTTCTTTTTGAATAAACCCGTGACCGAAACCTCTACGGTAACAAATACCGTTGCAACAAATATAGATGACGGGGGAGAAGAATCCGAACCTACCACTACAGAAGAGGAAACAATGCCTAACGAAGTAAAAATAACCATTGAGGGCAGTTCGTACAAATTTTCGCCCAACACCATCTCCGCAAAAATCGGCGATAAAGTAATAGTAGAGTTCAAAAATATAGAGGGCTTTCACGATTTTAAAATCGACGAATTCAATGCCGCCACAAAAGTAATTAAAACCGGCGAGACCGATACGGTAGAGTTTATAGTAGACAAGGCCGGAACTTTTGAGTTCTACTGCTCGGTAGGAGAACATAGAAATATGGGGATGGTCGGGGCACTTACTGTTACAGAATAAAATCGGGCAGCCGGCGTAAGAACATAACCCGGACTGCATTCCTAATACTTGGTTAAGAATATACCTTATACTATACATGTGCGAAAGATAAGAAAATTTGAATTTAAGAGGTTTTTATATCTGCTTTCGTATATCCTACTTGTTTCAGTAGTAGGATTCGGGATAAGCAAAAGCATTAACAAACTCCCCGAAGTTTTATCTGCATTTAGCACTCAACCCAAAACCGTCCAAAAGCAGGTAATCCTAACTAAAGTTGTGGATGGCGACACTGTGAAAGTACTAATAGACGGGAGCGAGCAAACAATCCGGTTAATAGGCATTAATGCCCCCGAAATGTCAGACTGCAGAGGAGCATGGGGTGGGGAGGAGCTAAATAAACTTCTTGAAAATCAAACGATACTTCTGGAAGACGACCCAACTCAGGGCGACAAAGATAAATACAACAGACTTTTACGTTATATTCACACAGAAACCGGACAAAATATCAACGGAAAAATGGTAGAGATCGGAGCTGCGAAAGAATATACGTATGACAAAGATTATAAGTATAAAGACTTGTTCGTAACCGCACAAAATCTTGCCAAACAAGATAGTTTGGGTGTTTGGGGAGTCCCGTGCGACGAATAATCTTTTACACTACATTAAAGATATAAAGCGAATTAGTGTTTCCCGGATCTTTCCATCTTTTTCCGTGAACTACAACAATATTTTCACCTTTGGTTAGAATTCCTCTTTTCTGTAAATCATGGGCGATCTCGGTAACATCCACGAGACCGTGTTCGGGAAACTCAATTCTTTTGGGCAAAACACCGTACGATAATCCTAATTTTTTCAGCGTGCCATCATTCTGGGTCAATGCAATTATCGGTATTTCAGGACGGAAGGAAGAAAAAATACGTGCCGTTTTCCCTGTTTCGGTAGCAACCAGTATTTTTGAAATAGAACGACCGTTGTCCGATCTAATAATATCTACGGCAGCCTTTACAATACTAAAAGTGCGGTCCTCTGAAAATTCCGGGCCATCCGGAACCCTGAATGCCTTCTCGTTGAAACTCACTATCTTGTGCATAAATTTAACGGACTCGACGGGATACTTACCGACCGCCGTTTCTCCTGATAACATAACAGCGTCCGCGCCGTCACGAACCGCGTTAGAAATATCCGAAACCTCCGCACGGGTAGGGAGGTGGTTTGTTGTCATAGACTCGAGCATTTGAGTGGCAACTATTACCGGTTTTGCATGGGCACGGCACACCTCAATAATCTTCTTCTGGTAGTAAGTAATTTTTTCCAGCGATACTTCCACCCCAAGGTCACCGCGCGCGACCATAATTCCGTCACTTTTTTCAACGATAAGTTCAATATCATCAATGCCGCCCTGGGTTTCAATTTTGGAAATAATTCCTGCGTTAGAATTGTTTTCAACTAAAAATTTAGAAAGATTTTCGACATCGCCGTGATCTCTGACAAAAGACAGAGCAAAAAAATCCGGTGATAATTTAACAAACTCTTTTATTCTTTCTTTTTCTTCTTCGCTAAGTGTCGGAACCAATAATTTCTTTTTTATAAATGAAACGCCTTTTCCTGATTTTAATAGTCCGGAAGTAACAACTTTTAACTCGCTTTTTCCGGTAACTGTAAACTCAATCTTCCCATCGTCCACGATTAATACATCTCCTGCCTCCAGCTGACTATAAACATTCTCAGGACTTAATAAAACGTCAGCGTTTAATTTTAGTAGATCCCCCTTTCTAAGCGCTACCTCTTTTGAACCCGGGATTACTAAAATACATTCCGGACCTTGAAGGTCAACTATCACACCGGTACTAAGTCCCAGCTTTTGACTTATATCACGTACCTTTTTGATATGTTCCAAATGCCACGCGGTGTCGGCATGCTTAAGGTTAAAACGGAATAAATTAACACCCGCTGTAATTAGCTCTTTGATATCTTTCTCGGCACTACTGGAAGGCCCGAGCGTAGCGATAATTTTTGTAAATTTTCCTGAGTGCATCCGGGCAGTTTAGTCGACAACTTTGTTAAGAAAAGAGTTTATTATCGAAACCACGATGCTGAATAAAATCGCGGTCCATATGCTTGTTATCTGAAAACCCGGAACAATAGCGGCGGTGAAAAGGACAATAAAAGCACTTATTATAAAAGTAAAAAGACCGAAAGTAATGAGGTTGATCGGCAGGGTCAGAAGAATAAGTATGGGTTTTACAAAAAGGTTCAGGGTGCCCAAAACGATCGCAACAATAATAGCTGTAACTAAATCTTCTACCACTACGCCGGGAATAATACGGGAGGCAACGAATATAGCTAACGTTGCTATAACAAGTTTAAGCAGGAGTTTCATATCTATAATTATACCTATTTGTCAGATTAAGTACATATTCTTCCTTAGGCTGCGCCCCAAATGTATACTATAAACATGGAGTTTCCTAAAGATTTTATATGGGGCACCGCAACTTCAGCCCATCAAACCGAAGGCAACAATACAAACTGCGATTGGTGGAAGTGGGAAGTGGAAAAAGACGGAAAAAGAGATTTACCTTTGGAACCGTCAGGCCAAGCATGCGATTCCTATAATAGGTACATCGAAGATTTCGAACTTTGTAAACAAATGAATAATAACGCCGTACGGTTGAGTATTGAATGGGCCAGGATAGAGCCCAGACGAGGCACATTCGACACTAAAGCTTTGGATCATTACAGAAAGGTGCTGAAATCTGCCCAGGAAAAAGGACTTAAGACGTTCGTGACATTTCACCATTTTACAAATCCCACGTGGCTTGCTGAAATGGGGGGCTGGCTAAATTTTAAGACACCTAAATTATTTTCGATATTTGCTAAAAAAAGTGCCGAATATCTCGGAGAGTACTGCGATACGATTACAACTATAAACGAACCCCAGGTTTACGCAGCAATGTCCTACCTATCCGGAACATGGCCCCCGAACAAAAAATCGTTACTCTTGTGCTTAATCGTGCAAATAAACATGATTAGGGGCCACAATATGGCTTACAAAAAAATAAAAAGCGTCACCGATAAACCGGTCGGGGTGGTCAAAAATATTTCGTGGTATGAATACTCAAACTATACTGTTTTGGACAAGCTGGCGGCTAAAATTTTATATTTTTTAAACAGTGATTTCTTTTTAAAACCTGTTTCTAAATATCTGGATTTTATAGGGCTTAATTATTATTTCACAAACAGAATAGTTAAACTTAAAATAAAAAATCCCGATATCCCGGTCAACGATCTTGGATGGTGGATAAACTACGACGGTTTATACAAAGTACTTGTAAGCCTTAAAAAATACGACCTACCGATATTTATAACAGAAAATGGTCTGGCGGACAGTAACGATTCACAAAGAACTGAATTTATTAAAAAAATGCTTACACAAGTTCACGCAGCTCTTTCCCGTGGAATAAAAGTCAAAGGATATTTTCATTGGTCTCTGCTGGATAATTACGAGTGGCATCACGGTTTTTGGCCCAGATTCGGGCTAGTCGAAGTAGACCGCACCGACACCCTAAAACGTACTCCCAGAAAATCCTTTTATGATTACGCCGAAATATGTAAGAATGGGATAGTAAAATAAAGGTATGTTCCGTAGACACACTGCCCTCCAAAAACAGGCATCAAAGGCTTGGGAATACATTAGAAAACTTTTCGGATTGCAGCTGACCCGAATCGTTTTAATAGCTCTAATAATTATAATCGCGCTGCCTTTCGTAATTTTCTATTTTCTTAAACCTGACACAAATATAGACAATAGATATGGCGTAACTTTCTCCAGTAAATATGCGTATCAGATAGGACTTGATTGGAAAGATGCTTACATAAAAATATTAGACGATCTTGGCGCGCGGAATCTAAGATTAATAGCTTATTGGGACGAAATAGAGGTTACACCCGAAACTTACAATTACCGGGATATAAAATGGCAGCTTGAACAGGCAGACAAAAGAAACGCCAATGTAATTTTAGCGATTGGGAGAAAAGTTCCTAGATACCCGGAATGTTTTGAACCGAGCTGGTGGAAAGGAATGAGCAGCGAAGATGAAAGAGATAAGGAACTTTACGAGTATGTCATTAGAACCGTCATGGAGTTGCAAAGCTATAACTCCATAAAAATGTGGCAGGTCGAAAATGAACCTTTCTTTCCGTTCGGCGAATGCATCCCTATTAAAAAATCTACCGTAGAGTATGAAATACAACTAGTTCGGGCCCTCGATGAAAGACCGATATTAGTCCAAGACAGCGGGGAAGGCGGTTTCTGGTTTCCCAGTTACCAGATGGCCGATTATCTCGGTATATCAATGTATAGAAAGATTTGGTACGACTTTTGGGGAACCCTTACGAAAAGTGCTTTTTATTTTCAATATCCCCTGTCCCACTGGTCATACGCGGTGCGCGCTCATATGACAGGTGTTCCTGTAGAAAGAATCATCGTTACGGAACTGCAGGCCGAACCCTGGGGTCCCCGAATAAATTCGAGGCTAACCAGTGATGAAAAAGATCAAACAATGTCAATCACTGATTTTTTATCAACAATTACCTACGCCCAAAAAAGCGGCTTTCGTGATTTGTACTTTTGGGGAGCAGAGTGGTGGCTCTGGGAAAAAGAAAAAAACAATACACCTACTTATTGGGATATCGCAAAAGCCCTTTTTAATCATAAATGATTGTTACTGATTTGAGTAAAATTTCACTTTAAAGCCAATATTTGTTTTGTAAGTGTAAATCCTCCGTATACACCTGCATCATCTAGCGTCAACGATCTTACAACAGGAACGGGAGCTTTTAGAAACTCGGAAAATAGGTCATATTCTAGTGCCATACTGCCCCCGATAATAAAGACATCGCATTTCCAGGTTACATATAGGGTGTTCAGACCGAGATTTACATATTCTGCATATTTTGCCCAAACATCTTTATCAGAACAATTTTGCGGTTTTATGTTAAACAATGCTTCGAACGAATGTCCCGAGGTGTATGCCTCCATGCAACCGGCATGATTGCAGGAAGGAGCTGCGCGCCCTCCCGGTATTATTATTGTGTGCCCAGGCTCTCCGCTCTCATATCCAAAATCCCCATCATCTTTTTTGACTACAAGAGCCCCTCCGGTGCCTGTGCCAAATGTAAGATAACCGACACGTTTAAAGTCTTTACCGGCGCCTAAAACAGCCTCTCCTATGGCTCCTAAAGCAGCATCGTTCTCTACAAACGCGTTCCCCAGGTATTTCTGGTCCAACAATGTGGTAAAAGGCTTACCGCCAATTTCTTTGTAATTCGGAACTTTGACAAAATTCCCCGCCTGCCGGTCTACAACACCGGGAACTCCGAAACAAATAAAATCAAGGTTCTTTCCAGAAGTAAGTTCATCGATTCCTGAGGAAATTATCTGTTTTTGAGTTATAGGATTTTTGTTTGTATAAAACCTTTTTACTTTCACAAGGGTAGTTAGGTTTTCGGACGAAGCTATTCTGGTTTTGGTTGCCCCCATGTCTACAGATATATACATTTATTTATACCAGTCCTGAGGATCAATTTTATCCGTAATCTGTCCTTGCCCGACACTGACTTTTACAGGCTCGTGACTGGAACACGACACGTCCATCCCGCATTCAACAAATTCTGAGTAGTACGCTTTATAAGTCTGGCCTGTCTGATCGGGTTGATTGGGCACATGAGCATAAACATAGTATTCACCTGCCGGTACCGTAATCCGGTATCCCACACCATTTGTGTATATACTGTCCTTTATATGTTCATCACTACAGTAAGTATCGGGGGTGACAACACTGACCGCGCACACTTCCATTGTCTCGGGAATAAATTCGCTCGGGTATCCTAGTGAGCCTGTAATAACCCCTTCCCCGACCTCCGTTACCGTTTCCTCCTCTACAACATTAACTTGGGTCTGCTCTTCGGGCACAGGTTTTAATTTTATATCCTTTAAAATGAAAATGACAATGCTTAAAAAGACCGCTATTACAATAAATACCGTAAAAATACCGGCCAGAGGAAATTTATTGGAAGACGTGCTTTCCATACATTTATTATACTAGCAAAGCTACCTTAGACCAAAAAAGGTCGACTCCGTTCGAACGCGCTTCAAAGTCCTTGTTGGCAATCTCACTAGAATAATTTCTAATTAAACATTCAAACACCCTGTTTTTTATACACCACCATATAAAATTGGCCGCGCGCTGAGATCCGAAAGGAAGTAAAAAACACCTTATTGAGTTACATTCGAGCATCAGGTTTTTTTTGAGAGCGCCACTCAAAGATTTCCCCGCATCAGAATAACTCCATAAGCGCTCCGTTAATTTTTGGTCAAACATAAGTTTGTGTCTTCTTAGAAAATCCAGGTTATCTCTTTCTTGCCTTCCCACCGGATTTGAGAATAAAAGTATTGAACCGCCCTGCATATCAAAATCGTAAAGAGCTTTAAATGATTGTTCACTGGGTTTCGTAACCTCAAAAGAAATTATATTTTCTTCGTAAATTTTTTCGTAGACATCAACTATCTCACGATCCTGTTTTGACGTGTGAAGCTGTACATTGGGAAACGACTTCACGTCCTGTAAAAACTGCCGGGTAAATGGGGCTTCTTTACAAACAACGTGAAATCTAAAATTGGAATTTTTAGACTGCAGCTGGGGTATGATGTGATGAAGAAAATCCATCCCTACGGCAGCGCCGGGAACAGGCAGACAAAAATCTACCGTCTCCCCGCTGTCAGGTGATACTTGTTTTAACCTGTTTTGATAGTTTGTGCTGCTTAATTTTTTACTTAACAACGGGTTCACCGGATAGGGTAGAACCTCGATTTTTACATTTTCAAAATTACTATTTAATGCGTACTCTTTTAATTCCAACATTGTTTTTCTGCTGGGTACAAAAATTACATCTGCACCGGGCACACACCAAATATATTGCGGGGTATCATCGGTAACCTGTACCACCAATACTATTTTTGCCCCGGTTTTCTCTTCAATTTCTTTTTTTACTGCCGCAATCTTGTGAGCCAACCCAAAATGTGTAGCGACGATCACAACCCTTTTTGGTACATCGATCTGTTGTTCAAATATTTCTTCGATCTTTTTTTTCATTTCCTCAGAACCGGCTCTCAAATATCTCCTATAAAAAAACGTAAAGATTTTCTGAGGACGCCCGCGTTGGAACCATTCCATCAAACGTCTTGTTACAACATGGATACTTATAAATTTATGAATCGCCTCTATTCCTTTATCCGAAGAGCCTAAAAGAACAGTTTTTACTCCTTTTGGAAGGCCTGCTGAAAGGGAATTAGTAACACGCAAGTGCCCCAACCCTGCAGGGGCATAAGTAAAAACCACCAAAGTTCCCGGATCCGATAGTAGATGTCTTGGACTCACATATAAAGTTTATTAGATTTCGGCTACATTTTGTATACTTATTTTATGAAGACGTTTTGGTACGCCCGAAAAGCCCGGGTACAGCCTAACTTGTAATGTGTAAACCGGCTTACTACACTTGTGCTTCACATTCTGCTAATATTGTCGGCGTACACAAATAATAGTTTGGGCGGTGTGCCGTACCAAAGTACAGTTTAAGATTTACTTTAGACGTAGTAATTTTAGAATGCCTTTTTGCTGCTCTAAATAAAAAAAGGTCGTGGAGGTTCGTGGCGAGTCTTTGGAAATAATTTTCCGGGCAACCGCAGCTATTTAACTATGAAAAATAAAGCCTTATATATAGCAATTCTTTTACCCGTACTTATTTTAGTCGGATTGGCAGTTTTCGGGTCAAAGTTACCGAAAGGGCCGGTAAAGCAAGAAGAAAAGAAAACAAACCTTTTGCAAAAACTCGACACTCCTGAATCAAGTGAATCGGAAAATGATTATTATCAAATTAATCCTACGGGAAACATTCAAAAGGAGCCTTTTAAGATGAGTCTAAATCTAAATAAAAAGTATTCGGCGGTGATGGCAACTACCGAAGGCGTAATAAAAATTGATCTGTACGCAGACAAAACCCCTGTAACAGTTAATAATTTTGTGTCGCTGTCCAAAGCGAATTTCTATAACGATGTAATTTTTCACAGGGTCGTGAAAGGTTTTATGATCCAAGGCGGAGATCCTGACGGCACAGGAGCCGGAGGACCGGGCTACAAGTTTGATGACGAACCGTTCGATGGGGAATATACAAGAGGTACGATTGCAATGGCAAACGCCGGGCCTAACACCAACGGTAGCCAGTTTTTTATTATGCACCAGGATTACCCGATGTTACCTAAAGATTACGTAATATTCGGCAAAGTCAGCGAAGGGTTGGAAGTAGTAGATAAGATAGCTGAGGCGGAAATTACAGTTAATTCAAGCGGAGAAGCTTCAAAACCTGTAAAACCTGTTAAGATATTAGGTATACAGATAATTGAGTCGGATTAAAGTACAAATATTTAAATATTTAGAGGAGGTGATATTGTGGACGAAAATCAAGTAGTTGAACCGGTGTCTGATCAAGTAAATCCTGATCCGCAGCCGGAAAATACAGCGCCTGTTAGCACCCCAACAGACAATTCAAGAATAATGGCTATAGTGGCTTATTTTATATTCTTCCTTCCTCTTCTTACTGAATACAAAGATAACGACTTTGTGAAGTTTCACGTCAAACAATCGATTCTGATTTTGATACTGGGAGTTGGAATATCAGTGATATCATATATACCCGTCATTGGGTGGTTTATCGGAATGCTTGCTTGGATGGCACTCATGATCCTCTGGGTTTTGGGTATTCTTAACGCAGCTGCCGAAAAGAAAGAACCTTTACCGGTTATCGGAAAGTATGCAGAACAGTACTTAAAGTTCTAAATGCTGGTATAAGGCACCTTGTGTGAAACCGATGCTCGCGTAGTAACCCCTGGTTCCTACCGAAGAAATTACTGAAAGCCTCTTAAAACCTGCCCCGCTGGAGATGTTGGAGGCTTTCTTTATTAGTTCTTTGCCCAAACCTACGTGCTGAGCCTTCCCTTCCTCTCCGTGACCCACTACGACACTCCCGCCGTATATATGTATCTCTCTGATTATGGCCGAATCAGCAATTTCTGTTACTTTCGCCCGTCTCTCGGGCAAAGAAAGCCTGAGAAAACCGGCGATTTTATCGTCTTCCGTGACATACTCTAAAAAATATTCCTTTGTGCCGGCGGTCGAATACACGGTCTCTTTGTACACAAGATCCTCTCTGTTTATTTTCTTGTCTTTGATTTCCCTGGAACGTATCTCTTCAAGCTCTGTTTTATCTTTTTCTAACTCTGCTTCGGCTATCTGTCTAAAATTGGTTTTTTTGTTACCGGCTACTATATCGATACCGGAAATATCACGCACAACACGGGTAACACGACAGTAACGGGGGACTGCAGGTAATATTTTTTTAAAAACATGTAAAAGTTCCCTTTCAGTATAAGGCCTCCACTCTCCTGTTTCGTGGAGTTTCATAAGCTCTGTTCCTTCTACTAAAGAACAGGGGTAGATTTTTAATTCGTCCGGTCTGAACCTTTTGTCAGTGAACAATTTTGAAAAATCCTTTATATCAGATTCGGGATCCGAGCCGTATAAATTTGGCATCCAATGGGCGTGTATTTTGAACCCCGCCTCTCTTAATAAAGAGAAGGCTTCCGCAGTTTTTGCCGCAGTGTGGCCTCTTTTATTCATTTTTAGCACTCTCTCGTTTAAACTCTGTATACCGATCTGCACCTTCGTAGCACCGAGCCTTCTTATTCTAACGACTTCGTCTTTTGATATTTCATCGGGGCGTGTCTCGATTACCAACCCGGTGCATTTGCACAGAGCTCCAACATTTTTAGCGTGGGACGCAAACAGTTCTTCCCATGTTGAATCCTCACTCGAGCGTTTTTTATCGTTTCTTGAAAGTCCGACGATAGAGTTGTAAGTTCCGGTAGTGTTAACAAGCTTTTTTTCATCGTACGGAAGATCTGTTTTTGGCACTAGATATGATACATTGTGCTCAGGTTTAAAATCATTCATGGCGTCGAAACATCTTTTTATGAACCAAAGCTGATAAGCTTCCGGGTACGAGGTCCATGTTCCCCCCAAAACAATAAGCTCGATCTTACTTACGGGATGCCCCGTTTTTTCATAAGCTACAAGCCTGTTGTATGTTTGGTAATAAGGGTCAAATTTATTATCATGGGCTCTCTGCGCCCCGGGCTCACTCGATAAGTAACTTTTGGGCATTCTTATGTCTCCCGGGCAAAAAATACATTTTCCGGGGCATGGGTAAGGCTTGGTCAGTACTGTAATTGGTGTAACACCCGACATTGTCCTTATTTTTTTAGTTTTGATGTTATCCAAAAACTGCTTTTCCGTTTTGGCTGTCAGAACAAGCTTTCCGGAGTCTTTCAAGTTCCGGTATACTTCCAGCAACGTAGTTTTAGAATACGTATCATCCAATCCCTTTGAATTACTGAATAAAATCTTCAACACTTCCTTTTCGTCCGCGGCTTTGGCAATATCGCGTATCATTGGTATCATCTTAGAGCTGTCGACAATTTGTTTTTTCATCTATGAATCAGTCTCAAATTAACGAGATTTTAAAACTAAACGAAGCTTTCTATAAAAAGGCCTCGGTTTCGTTCTCGAATACCCGTCAGAATTACTGGAAAGGATGGGGTAGGGCGGTTGATGTTTTATCCTTCAACGGTCATTCTACCATTAACGTGCTGGATGCCGGGTGCGGCAACGGAAGGTTCCTCGGATTTTTGAAAGAGCGCCTCCCAAAATTGAAAATAAAGTATACAGGTGTTGATATTAGCGAAGAATTACTGACGGAAGCGCGGACGAAATATCCGGATGGTGATTTTATTAAAGACGGCCTGTTGGAAAAACTACCTGAAGGTCAATTTGATCTTGTTGTGTGCTTTGGAGTAACTCACCACATTCCCGGCACTGAGCTTAGAACAAAATTTTTTACCGAACTTTCCGCTACTGTTGCAAACTATGGCTACCTCATAATAACTTTCTGGAATTTTGACACCTCGAAAGCCGTGAAAAAACTTGAAGAAAAGGGTGATTACTTGCTGAGCTGGGACAACAAAACAGAGCTGCAAAGATTTTGCCACTTTTACGACGCGGAGGAGAAGAAAGATTTTGTTGGTTTGATAAGCAAAAACGGCCTTACTCTAATCGACACTTTTTGCGGGGACGGAAAAAATGCCGACTCTAACGATTACTTCATTTTCCGTAAAAATTGATACAATAAATTCATGAAAGATTGTATATTCTGCAAAATCGCAACACATGAAATTCCTTCAGAAATAATTTACGAAAACGAGTCGCACGTTGCTTTTTTAGATATAAACCCAACGACCGAGGGAATGACCGTTGTCGTCCCCAAAAAACATTTTGATAGTGATTTTTACTCAAACGATGCTGAAATTATTTGTGCGATAATGTCCGCAGCCAGAAACACCGCGCAATTACTGAAGGAAAAATTGGGGTGCGAAAGGGTTTTGACTTCAATAGAGGGAATGGAAATCAACCACTTACATGTAAAACTTTATCCTTATTATGAAAATAGATCTGTCGAGGATACATTTAGAAAAAACGAAGGCTCGCTGCCCACTAAAGAAGAGTTAAGAGAGTTGGCGGATAAAATTAGATCATGACCAAACACGAGCTTATAAGTAAGTTAAAATCTTCCGGCGTATTGAAATCTTTTTCAATTGAGCAGGCTCTTCTCGAAATCGATAGATCGGACTTTGTATTACCGGAAGACCGGGGAGACCCCTACGCCGATGCCGCCCTTTCAATAGGTTATGGACAGACTATCTCACAACCTTTCACTGTTGTGTTTATGCTGGAAATGTTGGATATAGCGCAAGGGAACAAAATTCTTGATATAGGCACCGGTTCGGGATGGCAGGCGGCACTTTTGGCTTTCATGTCGGGAGCAAATGGGCACGTACATACCGTAGAAATAATTCCGCAGTTAAGCGCTTACGCGAAAGAAAACGTGAACAAATATCCTTTAATAACAGACAACCTTACTTTTCATGAAGGTAATGCAAGAATAGGCTTGCCCGAGGTTTCTAGAGACATCGGTGGTTTTGATAAAATTATTGCAGCAGCCGAAGTCAGAGAAGTACCGGAAGCATGGAAAGAGCAATTGAAGGTCGGGGGGATTTTAGTTTTTCCAAAAGACAACGGAATCTACAGAATGATAAGAAATACAGAGACGGATTTCGACACATTATTTTTTCCGGGATTCGCGTTCGTACCTTTTGTGGAAGATTAGTCTTCGCGTATCATTCTTGCTTCAAAAACCGGCTTCTTTTTTAAATCGCCCCAGAAATAAAAATATGATGCTAAGAGTACTATTCCGACACCCAAGCTTATCGCGACAACCTGGTTATATCCTGTCTCAGGCACTCCGTTACTATTTTGAGGCGAAGAATCTGCCGACACTGTGTTGGGAATCACTTGGCCTAAATGTAAAACAAAAACGATTTTTTCGGTACCCTGGGAAATTTCTATGTTGTAGTCTTTGCTCTCACCTGCCAGAGTATAAGACCAAGTACCGGATTCAACATTAACGTTATTTACTGCATCACCCACTTTTACCGCTACTTGAGAACCTTCAGCAGCAGTACCTGACAAAACTGCGCTGGTTTGGGTGTACCACCACTCCGGATAGTTTTTACCTGCAGTATCCAGCGATCCGATTTTTGTTAGCGAAAGCGTGGCGGAAAAAACGTTAGAAAAAAATGAGAAAAAAACAAATAACGAGGTGGTGAGCAGGATACTTTTTAGTCTCCAGGTGATTTGCATGCTTATTTTTAAGACTATTAGTTTTATCTGTGAGTGTCAAGGTATTTACCAAACTAAACAATTATTTTTATCAATCTAGTTCTCGCAGGCATAAACAGCTACGGGTTTATACAAACGGTTACCAAAATAATTTTCGATCCTGCAATGCGGAATCTCGGGAAAATATTTACGGTCAAAATCCAAACTATAAACTACGTAATCTGCATCTTCTAAAAGCGGGGTTAAGTTACCTTTATAGTAGGGTTTAAATGACTCCATGTTGTTAGGAACTTGCGTATAGAGATTGCGTCCTTTTTTATTCATATAAAATGCGGCATTCGAAAAATATTCTCCTGAATTATCGTAAAATCCTGCGTTTAACACGAATTTATGAGTAAAAATGGGGTTTATATATGCGGAGTAAACAGGATAATAGGTGATGGTAGCCCACAAGAAAAAAACTGATTGCCCGACCAGCAACAGCGCTAATATAGAGTTTTTTGCTTTCGATAAAGTATACGCGACTATAAGGATTAAAGTAGGAAAAAATGCTATAGAATACCTGTCTATTTTTTGGTCCGCAACAGTCAAAAAAACGATAAGAATTAAAAAATAAGTAACCAAAGCTAATATATATTTGTTCTTTTCTCTATAAACTCTTAACAAAGAGTAAATGCCTGCAAATAATAGAAGGGGAGAAGTTTTGAACATAAATATTACGGGATAGAAAAATATTTTTTGGTTTAACGTAAGTACATCCCCTCTTACATCTTCGAACACAGCGTTGGTTGCAGCCAAATACATGCTTGAAAATACATATGCAGGCTTTACCCAAAGAGCGGGAAAAAAAACAAAAAATGTCGCTATTGCCGCCATTGCATACAACAACAGAAATTTAAATTTAATATTTTCTTTAAAAAAACCACGAACGAGATACAAAACAGAAAATAATACCGTAATAAAAACCGTCATTTTCGTCAATAACCCTAAGCCCACGAAAAAACCTGATAAAACCAAATAACGTAATTTCTTCTCAACGGAGAAGGCAAGTAGAAATAACACGGAGGTCATCGAAAAAAAGGCTTCCATCGAAGATAAGTGGAACCACCTGTCTATACCGACAAAGTAAGGCTCCACACTTATTAAAAAACCGTAGATAAAGGCAACTTTTGGATCAAATAATTTTCTAATAAGGAATAGCTGTAAAACAAAGCAAAAAGCCAATACTAGAACCACAACCAACTTAGATAAACTATGAAGCAGGGGATAAAAATCGGCATTTTCCAAGGTATCCGGTTTCTCCCCTGTAGATTGTTGATATTTGTAAAGAAGCACTTCTGACAAGACACCGGACCACATGGCAGTAACTCCGGGGTGGTACCTCTGAAAAGTATTCCCAAACTCTTTAGTCTTCAAAGCCGATAAAAAATTATCCGATCTCCGGTGCCATCTTAGAGCGTCCGAGTTTGATATGTCTCTGCCAAGGTCAGATATCCTTGGTAACAAAAAGGCTAACGACATGGCTAGAACAACGACCCAAAATTTATTTTTTACGAAAATCATAAAATTTAAACTAATCAATCTTCTGATACAAATAGATATAAGGCCTCACCCACAAACTCCCCGGAAACTCTATCTTTTTAACTTCTTCTGTTATATACAAATCGCGGTACGACTTGTTAATATCCGGGCTGTCGTATGTAAAGTCAAACACATAGTTTCGTCTCTCATTTAAATATTTTAGTTTCCACGCGTTAGTTCCCTGTATCCTCCTGGGTTCTTTATCGTAAGTCACGGTCAGTTCCTCAGATTTATTCCATATATACTTGTTTACCAAAATAAAATCCATCGATAGCTGGTAGTTATAAAAGATAAGAAAGGCTAGAAAAGGTATTACTAAAGCCTTGTGGACGAGCTTAAAACCGTTTATTCCTAAAATAAGAAAAATTAAAACCGGAATTAAAATCACCAGGTATCTATCGTAGTAAGTTTCCGTAACAGTCATAACTCCCATATAAATAACAACGAATACACCCCACAGGCCGTTTATTTTTTTAAACTTCATAAGCGCGTACGCCACGAATGCACTTAAAACAATCTTAGCCACAGAATCCCAGTAACGGTAAAGATCGAACATATATTTAAAATGGTACTTTGTTCCTAACACTCCCCGAGGATAAAATCCTTTACGTTCCAGCGTATTTTCAAAGTAAGGAAATTCTCCCCAGGATACTTTCGATGGCTGAAAATAACGATTTAATAGTATAAAAGCACCCACCGCCATGCCCAAAAATAGCACCCATTTAAGTTTTTTACTCTCTCTAAACACCGGCACCAGTAAGGGAAGGAGAAGGGCAGACGCGAGCACGAAAGACCCGTATATCAACGAATACACGTACGGGGTGTCTTTAAGATGGTGAAACTGAAGACTTTTTTCCATCATTTCGGCGGTTGCCGGAAATATCAAAACGTAGTACACCCCAAGACCGGCCAAAACACCCAGGTTTAACAAAATATTTTTCTTATCTCTTTTGAACAACGAGTAGATAAGACCTGATAGAGGCAACACCAAAGCAACCTGTCTTATATTCAACGCAAGAAAGATAAAAAGAATGTACAGCAAAATATTTTTCCTGCCTCCGGTCTTTACGGTTTCAAGGTAGAACAGGATGGCCAAGAGCATAAAAAAGAGAGAGTAATTTTCCGTCATAAATCCCCACACGGAGTAAATAAAAAGAGGATTAAAAAACATTATTAAGGACACCAGCACTGACTCAAACTGTCCCAAATTAAAATGTCTTAATAAAATTACGTAGAAAACTGAAAAACATAGAACGGAAATGATGAGAGTCAGCACGGGCAGGCTTTCCAGACCGAAAATCCACGCAAATAATGTGCCTAATATACCTTGAGTATAAAATGTGGGAGCTGACAGCGGATCAAGCGTAAAATTCAGTTTCATAAAATTCTCTACCATTCCGTAGTAAACCCAATCGTCGTTCTGCATAAAATCTATTTTTATTGAGAGGGGAAGCAAAAGAATAAACAGAAACAAAGAAACGGCCGCCCCGGCGAAATACCTACTTTTTATGATTTTACTCAACAATCCGTTTTTTTGTTGCATCTTTATTTACCTTGTATATTCTAACAACCCAGTCGCCATTATTCATTAACCTAGTTTCCTCGGTTTTTTTAGAGAACTGGGGAAAGGTTGAAGCTTTTACAAAGTTTACCGGACGTTTAATGACTATTATGTAAAAACCCTTTGTTATGCGGTATTTAGCGTCCATATACCACTCGCTGATGGTTTTGTCTTCGTTAGTTATATAACCGTAATCTTCTCCTGTTTCGGCGTTCCTTGAGTTGACATAAGCATTTATCTCATCCCAGTGCCTGTAATGCGGAAAACCGAAAAGGGGCAATTTCTGCTCTCTGGTATATTTGGGAGTTACTAGGCCAGGTAGGATTTTCACATAGTTATTATTCGGATACTTAGTTCTTAGCTCCTCAAAGTACACTTTTTGCTCCCAGGGATACTCTTTGGTGTGATCCACGAAAATAAAGTACGACTGATAACCAAGAAAAGCAATTGGAGGAAGTAGAAGTATTGCGGGAAGAACCTTAGTCCATTTCGGGAAGAGGTTTATTAATACTGATATTCCCAATCCTGCCAAAACAATGGCCGGAAGCACAAAGTTATATATATGCGTTCCCGGCTTCCTCACGAAAAATATAAAAACTAAGAAGGAAAAAGTGAACCATAAAATATACGGAAGGGCTTTTTTAAAACGCAAAATACCAAAAAGTGCAGCAATGGAAACAAACTCCAAAGTATAAAACGGGTTGTATAAACGGATAAGTTCTACGTACATTCCCAGGTTACGAATACCCATGTCGACTCTTCTACCGAAATATTCCTGATTATCTGAAAGCCCGGTAAATGCAAACAAATATGGAATTAAAAAAGGCAGTAACAACAAACAACCTAATACAAAATTTAATAACAAAATTCTAATCTTATAATACTTTGTGTGCGCCTTGTTAAATATAAATCTAATAAAAATATACGAAACAACCGGAATTATAAAAACTGTGTCCCAGTGCGACAGCACGGACAGACAGAAAAAGAACGTGCCTAAAAGGGTGCTTCGTATTAATTTCTTTTCTTTATATAAAAGGTCTGTGTAAAAATATATCGATAAAAAATTAAACAGGAGGTTTAGGTTCTGATACTGAGCAATCCTTCCAAATCCCACTATAAAACCATTTACGAGGTAGAGTAGTGAAGAGATAAATGCAGCCAAACCGTCTCCGGAAAGTTTTTTAACCATAAGGTAAAACATTGCGACTGAAAAAACCGAGATCACCGCGAACGGAAACCTCTGAGCGTACTCATTTCTAAAATCTTTAGTAATAAGGTGGGGAATTTCTGAAACTAAAAACTGCACAGGGCCTTTTCGGCGCGTTATAAAAAAATTCTGTAGGCTTTGCCCCTTAATAGGCTCGATAAAAGCTTTTCGCTCGTCACCGATATAATCAGAATAGCCAAGATCGACAAATCTAAACGGGGCTGCAAGAAAACACAAAAACAAAATTACAAAAAGGGTGCGCAAATTTTTCGACAATTTTATGGGTGCCAGATGTGAAAACCATCCTTCCAGTAAAACAAATATATATAATAAAAAGACCAGTAGAATAAAAGCGAGAAATAGTAGGGTAGCAGTTTCCTTCCTAAAACACCGTAAAGAGCGATTGCATATATCGGCATTAGCCACAGCATGTACGTGCGGTTCAGGACGGGTGTAAAAAAATAAAAAAGTAGTAAGCACCCGGCAGCTAACAGATACTTTTCTTTAACTTTAAAGATTAAAAATGCTGCTGCCGTAAGTAACCAAGCTGAAAACATAGAAGCATAAACATAAAATTTGATGGGTATTATTCTTACGAACTCAACTTTTCCGTAGTAACTTATAAACCATAAAAAAGGACGCCCCTGGACAATCCTCTCCCCATGTACAAACACAGCGCCATTAAGGTAGGTTGTAAAATCATACCAGGACCCTAGAAAAGGAACGCTCAGGAATACTCCTACCAACGCAGAGGAAGCCACAAGCTTCAAAGGTTTCTGAGCTTTCAGGAGAAAAAGAGGTAAAAAAATCAACGAATAAGGCTTCGCTGCCACAGCCAAAGCCAAAAACACTCCCGCAAGAACATCGTCCCTGTCCAAATAATATAGAGCCAATAAAGACAAAAACACAGGTAGGGGATCTGTATAAACATAATTGTTCTTCATAAAAAAATACGGATTCCAAAACCAAAAAATAAGTGCTCCCAATAGTGCAAGATAGTTTTTACGATAAAAAAACTTAACCAGTAGCAAACCAACACCCACGTCGGCCAATAATATGGGAATTTTACTTAAAACGTAAAAAGAAACACCACTAAGTTTGGAAATAATATAGAAAAAAGAATTCAAATACATCAGAAGTGGAAGATAAGCATACCCGTGATTACCCGGGTCATCGACACTTTCATAGGTCTTAACTGTGTATTTGTATGGATTGCTACCTGACAAAAGATCTTCGACAGACCTTTCGTAAGCATAAATATCCTTCCCCGTACCTCCGAAAAAGTCAAGACGCAACAAACATGCTGCCAAAAATATAACCACGACCACAGCTATTTTAATATCCCTAAGCATCTTGTTATTCATTTACGGTCACTCTATAAATCCTCATTGTGTTTTCCCCGTAAACTTCTATCCGTTTAACCGTTTTTTTGTTCTTTATCGATGGAAAAGTATAATCGTTAACAAAAGACAGCGGTCTTTTTACACCAATTGCGTAATACTCGTTCTCTCTTCCGTATCTTAGAGGAAGGTAAAAACCACCTATGCTGGATTCCTCGTTGGTAATATAAGGCAGGTCTGAGCCGTTCCTTGCGTTCTCGCCGGTCAAAAACTCGGCCGCTTCTTCCCAACCTCTGTAAATAGGAAAGCCGATTATGTTGTTAGGTAGGCTTCGCTGTGAGTAGGGCCTGGTCTTGTAACCCAGGATATCCTCCTGCGACCAGGGATAATCCACCGAAGGGTCTGCGAATAAAAGATACCCCTGGTATCCAAAAAAGGAGAAAAGGACTATCAACAGAACAACAACCGTCTTAGATAACAAACCTTTAAATAGCTGGTAAAAATACTGTGCGCCGAAAGCTGCCAATATTACAAGAGGGTAGAAAATATTATAAATATGCGTACCCGGCTTTACAACAAAAAATATAAAGGTCGCCAGAGAGAGTAGAAACCAGTAAAAATAAGAGTACGCACGTTTAGACCCGACGAGTCCGGCAAAAGCCAATGTTCCCAAAGCGTACAAGTACATAAAAGGGTTATACAACTCAATTTTTGAAATATATTCTTTAAGGTTATACATAATATTCTCGAGAGAGACTTCAGCACGGCCTACCCGGGTTTTAAAATAACTTATATTCTCCGGTTCCGACAAAGCGACGCTTGAATAATTTATAAAGAATGGCATAAATATTACCAATACAGGTAATGATAATGCGCCGATGATAGATCTTTTTTGCCTTCCTCTAAGGGGAGCGAATAAAACATACTTGCAAATTAAAAACAATGCGGGAGGGATAACAAAAATAGCATCCCAGTGGGACATCGCAGACAGGGTTAAAAATAGAGAACCTAAAATAGAGTTCCTTATCCTATGCTCTTCATTCTTTAATAACGAGAGAAAATACAAACCCGCCGAAGAAAAAAGCAGGTTCAAGCTTTGATACTGAACAACCCTTCCAAAAGCTATCAACATTCCGTTTAAACCCAGGAATAACGTCGCAACCACAGCCACAAACTGCCCTTCCATATTTTTGATAAATTTATAGAAAAATAGCAGTCCCAACACGGATGCGAAGAAAAATGGAACTCTATAAGTAAATTCGTCAAACACACTGATGTTGAAAATATTCACTACCCATACTGCCAAAAACTGCATCGGGCCTTTTCTCTGTGCAAGTAAAAAGTCTTTGCTTATTTCCCCATTTTTAATGGGTGTCATTACCGTGGTTTCGTCAGGAATGTACTCGGAATACCCTAGATTGATGAGACGCAATAGCACAAACAAAGTAAACACAGCTATAAGCATCGCGGTGTTGGCGTATTTAAAAACTACAGCTAAATTTTTCTCAAACATCTCACTAAATTTTAACAAAAAAGTGAACTTATGATATTATATAGATATCCGTAAATATATTTGAAAGGGGCGGTTTATGATAAAAGAACTTCCAAAATTAAATTATGCTTTTGACGATCTGGAACCTTATATAGATGCGCAGACAGTGGAAGTCCATTATACGAAGCACCATCAAACATATTTGGACAAGCTAACTGTGGCTATAACGGGCACCTCTCTCGAAAATCTAGAGCTGGAAGATATATTAAAATCACCCAACTCTATAGAAGAAAACATAAGAACAGCAGTATTAAACAACGGTGGGGGAGTTTATAACCATAACCTATTCTGGAGCGTGGTAGGTCCTGCAGAAGGAAAAACCCCGGAAGGAGAGTTACTAGAGAAAATAAACGAGGGATTCGGTTCTTTTGACACCTTTAAGGAACAATTTACTCAAAGTGCTTTATCGCTTTTCGGAAGCGGCTGGACGTGGTTGGTACAGGAAAAAGACGGAAAATTGAAGATAATTAACACTCAAAACCAGGCGACTCCCTTGGCAGAAGGCTACAAACCATTGCTGGCTCTGGACGTGTGGGAACACGCTTACTACCTTAAATACCAAAACAGACGCGCAGACTACATCACGAACTGGTGGAACGTGGTTAACTGGGATAACGTCAGCAAAAAACTAGCCTAAAAATCAGTTTAGTAGCTTGTAAATCTGTGAGACCTTTGTGCCGTCAGTATAAAATTCGGTTTCGAGGTTATATTTTTCTCCGTTAGCTGATAAAAAGTCCTCTTTAGGGTTGTCTATCTCCTGGCTGTCTAGAATATGAACATAATACCGGGGTAAAAAGTTCGGGCCCGGGCGTGTGTACGCAAATCCCCTCAAATAAAAATCGGCGTATGAATCATTATCGTTTGTATAAACGCCGTTTACGTCCTTCTTTTTATCGAAGTAGACTTTAATCTGATCCCAGCCACGGTTGTAGGGGAACCCGTACAAAAAAAGCTGGTACTTTTTTTCTATTTTGTTCAGGTTCAACCCCAATACGTTTGATTGCTTCCACGGGTACCCTGTATTTAAAGAAGGAACAAAAGTATAAAAGGAAATTCCGATATACAGGGGCAATAGAACGGAGGCAATATACCGGGTGTACTTTCCGGAAATCGAAATTATGTAGCCGCTTAAAATTAACAGCGGGACAAGATAGTTTTGAATGTGTGTGCCCGGATTTTTAATAAATACTTCGTAAAAACCGAGTGTCGCAACAAACCAAATCTGCACCATGTAAATCTTTCGGTTACCCTTCGCAAAAAACGATATAAGCCCGGGCAATGTCAAAATGAAAAAAAGGCTAAAAGGGTTATAAACAGCCACCGTATATGCCGAATTATTAGGCAAATACCCGCTTCCCGACACACGTCTCGAAACGTAATTTACAGTGTTGGAAGCTAAGTAGCCCTTCAGTATGTAAGGAAGGTAAAACGGCAAAAGTAGAAGCAACGCCGGAAAGAAAAAATATTTTATAAAAGTTATAAGATCCCCTTTACTCTGCGTATAAAAAAGAACCGCAGGAATTAGAAAAAAAACTCCGTCGTAGTGACTGTAAACAGATAAAACCCAAAATAGGGCAGCAATCGGAAGATAAATTCTTTTTCTATTTTCTATAGATAAAAGAACAAATAAAATAGATAAAAATCCGAACAGCATTAAGAAGGATTGATATTGAGCAGTACGCCCGAACGCCACACTAAATCCCGAGAAAGCATAAATAGTCGTAGAGTAGTATGCAGGATTTTTACCGAAAAGTTTTTTAACAACAAAGTAAAAGACTATAACCGATATAACCGAAGCGAAAGCAAATGGCAATCGTATCCATGCTTCGTCATAACCTCCGGAAATTTTTTCCATAACCCAGACCACGATAAATTGTACCGGACCTTTCCTTTGATCCAGTAAAAACTTTGAGGCTGTAATTGTCTTGTCCAGATAAAGTGTTTTTATTTCATCGCCGTAGTAATGGGAATAACCTAAACCGGGCACACGTACAAGAAAACTTAATAACAGCAGTACAATGAGAAAGATTTTTTCGAAACCGAGCTTTTTATATAAATGCCCGGGCCTAGTAAGCATCGGGTTTAACCTGAGCACCGTGGTCAGCAAGAAGCCTGACGGCGTCAAGGGCGGCCATACAACCTATTCCGGAAGCGGTTATTGCCTGTCTATAATGGTGATCTGCCACGTCACCCGCGGCTAAGACGCCTTCTTTAGATGTCTTTGTGTTTGAATTCACGACTATGTAACCCTTCGCGTCCAGCTCAATAAATCCCTTCAAAAATGAAGTATTGGGGTCATGTCCGATTGCGACAAATAAACCTTTCACGTCTTCCATAACTTTTTCCTCGCCGGTTTTATTGTTTAAAACACGGAGTCCTTCAACATTATTTTCTCCGAGTACCTCTTTAACTTCGGTGTTAAAAAGAAATTCTATTTTTGGATTGTCAGCCGCGCGTTTTAACATTATTTTACTCGCTCTTGCGTGCTCTTCGTCTCCTCTGACGAGGATGTAAACCTTGGATGCAAATTTGGTTAAAAACGTACTTTCTTCCATCGCTGCGTCTCCGGCGCCCACAACCGCAACAACTTTATCTTTAAAGAAAAACCCATCGCATGTTGCGCAGGCAGACACGCCTTTACCTTTTAATCTATTCTCGCTATCGAGGCCGAGCCATTTTGCAGAAGCACCGGTGGCAACGACTATAGTCTTGGCCGAAATTTTTTCCCCGGAATCCAGAGTAAGTTCAAATCCTTCTTCGAACGTTCCCTGAATAGAAGAAACGTTGTCGTCCTTAAATAAGGTTCCGAATCTTTCGGCCTGTTTTCGCATATTAGCAATAAGTTCGGGCCCCATAATCCCTTCCGGGAATCCGGGGAAATTTTCAACGTCAGAGGTTAGAACTAATTGTCCACCTGCAGGATTGCCTGCAATGACAAGTGTTTTTAACAATGCTCGCGAAGCATAGATTGCCGCGGTTAGTCCCGAAGGTCCGCCTCCTATTATTATTAAATCGTAAGTTGACTCTTGCATTTATTTATTATACATCGTATATATATTTCGTCTGAGATAGTATAAAGTTTACACAAACTATATATGCCCAAAAATAAAAAAAATCCAATAAAGAAAGCAGAAGAAGCAGTAATTTTAGACGAAGACTCCGAAACACCCGAAGCAGCACCTGTGGCAGAACTGGATCCCGAAGTACTTTCAGTTCTCGAAAACAAGAAGAAAAAGAAGGTACTTACAGCATCGGATGTTGATTACGTACCGGAACTCGAAAGAGACGTTGATTTTTCCGATACTTTCTAGGATTATGTAAGTAATGTCAATATTACTTTTGAAGCTCAGGGGAAACCCGACGTTAAACCGTACCATCTGGCCCCCCGAACTTTACATTTATGACGATCTCCTGACCTACCGTAAACGAAAGTGGTTTGTGGTACGCGAAGTTACCATATCGTATAACCAAATTGCTCAGGCAACCCTCCATCATTCCCTCCTGCTTGCACACCTGGAAATTGTAACTACCGGCACCGACGACCTAATAGTAAAGTTTATGGGGAAAAAGACGGGTGTTAAAGCCAAAAGAATACTGGACCAAAAGCTTTACCATGCTCACTCTAAACTTCACCAGGAGGGTGAGGTCGACCACTCCAAAATGAATGTCTACGAAAAGGGGTTAAACAGATACAGAGAATTATTAAACCGCGGGAAGATAAGTAAAAAAGAGTACGAAAAGAAGAAAAAGGACTTGCTGAGGAGGGTAGAGTAGTTCTTCGAAAGAACTCAGGCACTTGGAAAATCACATCTATAATGTAAAATGACTAGGAGATTTGCGGCGGTAGTTCAGTGGTAGAATGTCTCCCTTCCAAGGAGAAGGTCGCCGGTTCGAACCCGGTCCGCCGCTCCAATTAAGTTTTTCACTAAATACTATATAAATTGACTATTCTAACGTCCTTGCTACAATGGCCGGAATCAACCTTTTCACAATTAGAGAGGGGTTTCAAAAGGAGGGACGTAAACGTGTATGAGTACAAGAGTTATACCCAATGGATGCGGGAAGATGTAAAAGGTCCGAAAAAAACGGTTCTTGTGGCATCCGTGCTAATTTCGTTTTTCAGTGTGGTTAGCGGGAGTGTGCTCCTCATTATTCTTCTTTTCGCGTATCATGAAAAAAATGTGGGAACACCGCTCACTATCCTAGAATTGGCTACCATTATAAGCTGGGTTGTGGCAATTTTGTCCTATACCGTTCACGATGTCACGAATACCATCCTATCGAAGGAGTATAACAATTACGTATTCGAGAAGTTAGATGACGAAAGCATGCTGTTCAGATAATTTTTAAGGCGTCTTTGACTGGGAAACCATTCACGGACGCTTTTTTACGGTGCTAAACGGTAGGCTGTGTCGGTTGCGTTTCTATAGCCTGACTTTCTTTCTTCTTCTTAGCCCCTATCAAAGCCAAATTCCTGATATAGATAAACGCGTTTAAGACCGAAGCTGTTGTGAAAACTATATCTTTTCTGTGAATAGAGTAGACCAAGATCATAATCGTTCCGACCAGGCTGAGGTACCAAAATGCGACCGGGATAACACTTTCCTTTTTCTTTTCAGAAACGTACCACTGAACTGCAAACCTTAGGAAAAATACAAACTGCGCAGCAAAGCCAAAAATTACCCACGGATTTAAAAGGCTTAAAATTTGTTGAATCATATCAATAATGTATCACTTTGTGGTTGTTGTAGCGAGTTTTTTTTGGTTGAAGCAGTTTAGGATAATTGTTGAGTTTTGGCTTGTTTGATAGTATAAATACAATGTTGCTATGCCCTCGTAGCTCAAAGGATAGAGCAATTCCCTTCTAAGGAAGAGGTTGGGGGTTCGACTCCCTCCGGGGGCGCCAGGAAAATTTGGCGGGCTTTTTGTCCCGACAAATTTTGCTTGTGTAACTAAGGTCGAATGGCGCAGGCACGACGGTGCCGAGCCGGGGTCGACGGGCGTGTCAGCAGACACGAACCGGTGACCGACTCCCTCCGGGGGCGCCAGATATTTATACACAAGGCCACGGGCGAGTGGTGGAATGGTATACACGAAAGACTTAAAATCTTTTGTCCGCAAGGATATAAGGGTTCGACTCCCTTCTCGCCCACCAGAAAAATGGCCGAAAGTCCGCAGGATTTGCGGACATTTTTTTTGATAGGGTAGAAGAGTCGAATGGCGCAGGCACGGCGGTGCCGAGCCGGGGTCGACGGACGCAACAGCAGTTGCGAACCGGTGACCGACTCCCTTCTCGCCCACCAAAGAAAATATGCTGGCTTAATGCCAGCAGATTTTGTTTTTGACTAGTAGGGAGGCGAATGCCGGAAGGAGCGTTAGCGACTGAGGCGGGGTAGCGTGCTTTCGTATGTTAGGAACGTAGTGACTTACAGATGAAAGACATGTTACCGACTCCCTTCTCGCCCACCAAATAAATAGACAAACAATCCACCACACCCGTCACCAAACTTCCTTTTTGCCTAAAATAAATTATAGTTAAAAGTATATGAGTAAAGCTACGCCATATCTTCTCGCAGCGTCACTTAGCATAATCCTGGTGTTGGCCGTTTTTCGCATATTTAACATTAACCCAACGTTACCGCTAAATTACACCGGCGATGCTATTGTTCACTACAACTTTGCGAAAAATATTGAAGAAACAGGCCGGTGGGCAACAAACCCCAGGTTCGGTGCTCCGACAGGGCAAACGCTCTATGATTTCCCACTTACTGAAACCGTGCATCTTTTACTTATAAAGCTGTTCATAATGCTGGGGCTTAATTGGTACGAGAGCGTAAACGCATTTTTCATCCTATCTTTTCCAATGATTAGCCTAGTTTCTTTATTTGTAATGAAACGGTTGGGGTTAAAAACACACACCGCACTGCCATTATCTATTGTGTACGCGTTTTTACCCTATCACTTTCTAAGAGGAGTGAACCACTTGTTCCTTGCAGGTTATTTTGTCGTACCGTTAGCAATGTATGTAGCGTACCGTTTTGCATCTAATAACCCGTCAAAATGGCCGGAAACTGTTGTGATTGCGCTGCTGATTGCGTCGAGCGGTGCTTACTACACATTTATTTCTTTCTTTTTTGTAACATTGGGTGGTCTACTGGCTTTATTTAAAAAATGGAATAAAAAACTTCTTATAAGTTTAGTCGGATTTCTTGCCCTCTCCTCCTTTTTCTTTTTCATAAACTACCTCCCTACATTGGCATACACACAAAAATATGGCATGAACTTAAACACTACAGTCAGGTTGGCAAGCGATACTGAAACATATGGTCTAAAAATTACTCAGCTTGTTCTTCCATTCGAAGATCACAACTTAAGTATTTTCAACAAAATACAAAAACGTTATATGAACTACGGATCAGCAGTGACAAATGAAAATCAGTACGCCGCTTTGGGATTAACAGCTACTTTTGGGTTTATTTTTCTTATACTTTGGGCAATTTTCAAACACGGGTTACTTAAAATAGAAAAAACATCAGAGACGAAACTAGATATACTGGGACTTTTTAATCTGGCAGCTGTGTTGTTCGCAACTGTGGGGGGATTCGCCGTAATTATTTCTACTTACGTAAACCCAACGTTTAGATCCATGAACAGGATAAGTGTCTTTATTGCTTTTATCTCACTCGTCGCCTTAGGTCTAATAATTGAACGGATTAATTCACAGAAATTTGCCTCGTTAGCAGCCTGGGCAATTCTTCCTATCGCGCTTTTTGACCAGGTTTCTCTTGGCGTGATGCAAAATTTTATGCGCGGGGCGGAAGAATACAGGCAATTAATAAAATATGCGGCTGAAATCGAAAACGTTGCCGGCGAAAACGCTAAAATATACACGCTTCCCCTCGGTCAATACCCGGAGGGTGTAGATAAAAAACTGATGCGCGTCGCACTTCTTACCGATACCGTGACGTGGAGTGCCGGAGCGGAAAAATGGCGGGCGGCAAACTTTTGGCAACACGGCATCGATCAGCTGGAAACAAAAGATTTTCTTAAGAAGATAGTTAGTGAGGGGTTCACCGGTCTTTTGATTGCGACAAAAGAATTAGACTCATCGGAAGTTGCGTCTATTGAGAAGGAACTTGTCCTAAACCCATTACAGGATTCAAAAAAAGAATACAACTACTATAATCTAAAAACCTACGCTACTTCCAACAAAATATTTTATGATCCTACGGATGTTTTTTTTCACATATCCGGAAATTGTCTTTACGATCAAGTATCGTTTTTTTATTGTGTACGCAGTGGGCGTGTTGAATTCGAAAATTTATCTACCGTAACTCAAACTAAAACATTAATTTTGACATTTGAGTTTCCTGACGGAAAGATCGAGGAAATTAACAAAACGATACAAATTCCTCCGGGCAAATCTAATTACCCGTTAATTAAAGATAGCGGTAAAAATGTTTTTCCTATACCAAGAAGTATTCCTGTATGGCCGGTAAATATTGGATACCCTACATTTATTATCAGAGAAATAGAGTTACAGTAATATTGTATAAAACAATATGTGCCTTTGTGGTCTAGACTTTGTTCTTCCGCGCTACCACGTTTAAGGTAACCCCGAACGGTATAAATGTTTTTAGTAAAATCCAGGTTTCAATTTTTAGTAAAGTAACCAAAAAATCATTTAACATCTTAGGCAATAACACATAAGACGTCTTAGGATACGCGGATTTACCAAAAATGTTACCCCACGCTCTATACAAAATTATTAAGGGTGAGATAACGGTAACAAAGTAAGAGTTTGAAACAATTTTAAAACCCGCGTCATTAAGCTTTTTGGTTAGCTCCAGACGGTGATAGCGACGTTTATGTTCAAGAGCCTCGTCGTGCTCACTCCACAAAAATTTATGAGCAGGCACGTTCACAAAAAACAAACCGTCGTCGGAGAGCATTTCGCGAATTTTCTGCATAACCAATATATCGTCTTGCACATGTTCCAGCACATCCAACGCGACGATTAGATTAAATTTTCGGGCGTGTTTCTCTCCCTCAAGTTTAGAAACATCCTGTACAAAAACATTGCTTAGTCCTTTGTGTTTACAAAACTCAATTGCGTCCGGCGACATATCAAAACCCGTAACGTCTCCAAATTTAGTTAAAAAGTGAGCGAGAGCGCCGGTTCCGCAGCCGACATCGAGAATATTAAGATTTTTTTTGTTCCCGAAATGCCGCTCAATTAGTGAGTTAACTAAATACCTTTTACCTATATGCCACCAATACTCATCTTCCATACTTGCCATTTTTTCGATTTCCTTAGAAGTCACCATTACATTTTCTCACATATCTAAATAAAAGTAACAATTATCTTCAACAACAGTAAACCACACTTATCCCCCATGGCCGTTTATCCGGGACCAATCCAATAGAACAACTGGTACAATACAACCATGCAAATCAGAATCAACAAATACTTGGCACTTTGCGGTATAGGCTCCAGAAGAAGAAGCGACGAAATACTTCTTAGTGGGGGAGTACGTATAAACGGACGCCCTGCAAAACTCGGAGATATGGTAGACCCTGATAAAGACACCGTTACTTATAAAGATGAAGAACTGTACCCCAGCGATAGATACGAATACTTCGCATTAAATAAACCGCTCGGCGTAATATCTACCGCAAAAGATGAGTTCGGACGCAGAAACGTAGTGGATATGGTTAAGTCAGAACAACGATTATTTCCCATAGGAAGGCTCGATCGAAACAGCACCGGTCTCATTATATTAACCAACGACGGAGACCTGGCTCTTAAGCTTACCCATCCTAAGTACCATTTGCCCAAAGTATATGAAGTAACTACCGAAGAACCTGTTACCGACGAACAGCTTGAAAAACTTTCAACCGGTGTTTCCATCTACAGTAAAAAAACGCTTCCCGCTAATACCGAACGAATCGGGTACAACTCGTTTATGATTACTATTTTTCAGGGAATGAAAAGACAACTAAGAGAAATGTGCAAAAGTGTAGGACTCACCGTGAGCGCACTACACAGAACTGAAATCGGTCCTGTAAAATTGGGTAGTTTAAGAATAGGTTCTCATAGACTTCTGACCGGAGAAGAAGTTGCGCTTCTCAAATCCGAATAAATCTGCGGAAATTTTAGATTAGCCAAATCGCCATTCATTTTATATACTCATCTCATGAAAAAAATTCTCTTTACGGTAATGGGTGTTTTATTACTTGTACTTGGGTCTGTCTTTCTTTACATAAAACTTTCTACAAAAGAAGAGACCGTACCTACAACTAAAAACGATACCAGCGAAACCTTAAATAACGAAAAGGAATACATTTTCGAAGAGTTGGGAATTTCTTTAACGGTCCCGCAGGAACTTCACGTTATAAAATCTCCGAATTTTAATGCAGAAACGGGAAAGTTAGAATCCTACAATTTTTACATTCAGAATTACGGATACGAAGGCGGACCATCCACTGGTGACTTTCAAATATATGGTTTGTACCAGCCCGATCTTCCGGAAATTATACTGGACGATATTGCCGAAATGAAAATCGACACTGAAAACTATATGAATGTTAAGGAATTTTCTGCAGGACCATTACAAGGTTATGAAGCCCAGCAAAAAGGCGAGAGACCAAACTACATCTACTCCCTTTTGCTTAACGGGCGTATTTTAAGAATCGCCGTTTCACAGGGAACAGCAGAAAACAAAATAGCGGCGGAGAAAATTTTAAAAACCTTAAAAGTTTTACAAACAGTTCAAGTCGGGGAAGGAGCTGAAGTTCCGGAAATGGGAGGGGTGTTTAATTTTACATATCCAAATGGATGGAAATTATCTAAAGAAATTAACGGTGTGGTAGTTACCAGTCCTGATTATCAAATATCCGAGGGCTTCCCGGTGCTGGAAGAGGGAGCTGAACTTGCAGTGTATACAAAGAAAACTACCGTCGCAACTATTAACGAAGACCTTTCAAATAACCCAATAACATCAAAAATACCCAATAAAGTAGACACAATTGTTGCAGAACAAAATGCCATCAGATATGAGTATGGCTACGAAGGAGTAAACGCCGTAATGACGGAATTTATTAAGGACGGTACGAAGTATTCTTTAAGATATAGGTTTGTGGGTGAGAACAGCAAAAGTGCTTACATGGGTGCGTACGAGGAAATGCTGAGAACTTTTGAGTTTCTGTAATTATCTTGTCAGTACTCTTGCTCTGAAAACATACCGGGTTTTAAGCAATAAAAATCCCAATTATGATTCATATTACATCTACTTTTTCGGTAAATTACTGCATTAAATTGCGTGTAAAACGAATACGCAATTAGTAATACAAGGATAAACCGGCCTATTCCTTTTATCTTTATAGCTAAAGGATAAGTTAGCAAAGTAAGAACAGGGATCCACTCTGTAAAAAAGCCGTACCCAAATCTGTCCGCTCCGTACCAACACCACCATGTCGAATACATCACAAGAGTAGCAAGAAAAGCGACGCTTAAATATAAAAGAATTGTATCTACATAATCTCTTGATCTGGACTTAAATAACTTCCACATACCAAGATAGCTTAAAACTAGTGGGGGAGTGATAAATAAAAAGCTTCTGGCAGGACTAAACATATAACCAAATAAACCAACCCACACAGGAGTAGAAAAGGTGGTGTCATTTCTAGCTATGTATTCATTTGTAATGGGAGATCCAAATACAAGGTAGTTGTAAGAAAGATAAAATATTGCTATAGGGGCACCCATAGCCACGAACTTCACAAACTCACTCCTAAATCTTAAAAAGACAATAAGAGCGACAGGTAAAATGAAAAAAACATTTGTCGGTCGGGCTAGAAAAGCCAACCCACAGAGTAACCCTAGCCACTTCACCAAATACTTCCGCTCGTTAGAGTAAAGTAGAAACAAAATAATCAGTGAGTTCAAAAGTAATGCCGAAACGTGTTGCCATAAACCACGGCTCGATATCGAGTACACATTAGTACAAAAGGCAAAGAAAAATATAAACACATACATCCAAGCTCCTGTTTTAATTTTTCTGGTGGTAGAAAATTTTCTGATGATTAAATAAAAGATTCCTACTGAAATTGCTGTATAGAACGAGGCCGCTATGCGACCCAGCAAAAGAACACCTAAAATTCGCTGCACGGTATCTAAATTCGGAATTTTTCCTAACACAAGAGGGACAAAGTATACAGGAACTGCCATCAGACCGGACACAATCGGATAGGACGGAACATACTTACTCTCAGCAAAAATTACCGAGTGCGGTAACTTGCTTTCTTCTATAGCTCTCATGGCTGCCATAGTCTCTTTTCCAAAAGAAAGCTTGTGGTTTCGTATTATTTCGTAGGGTAAGAAAGTATTCGAAGTAATGTCGTATGAGGTTAATAAGCGCCTATAAGTTTTCGTTTCCAGGTTTTTCTGATAATCACGGGGGACATTAACAAGATAGAAAAAAAGAGCAAGGAAAAAGATAATTAAAAATAATGATGGCACAGATTTTACTAGCCCGTAAAACGGGCTATCTCTAATCCTACCTAAAATCACATCTCTGCCCAGAGCCCAAAATGGTTTCATACGATTATTATATTATAAGTAACTGAAATATATCCCTAAAGTACACTTTCGCCCGAAATCAGTACCTCAAAAATGATAAACTATATACCGTGACAATAACTCAAACAGCCAAAACAGCATTTTTGTCCCTCCAAAAAAACAAGGTGAGAAGCTTTCTCACGATGCTCGGGGTAATAATAGGAGTTTTTGCTGTAGCTACGCTAATTTCTATAGTCAGGGGGTTTCAAAATTACGTTAAAAATGAGTTCGATGCTCTGGGGTCTAATCTTCTTTTTGTAATGCCGGGGAAAATAGATTTCACGGGCGACCCTTCCAGAAATTTTACAGGCAATAAACTCAAATATCACCATGTGGAAAGAATTCAAACGGATCTGGGAAATAAAATCGAGTCCATAACACCCTGGTACGAACTTTCAAAAAAAGTTGTGTACAAAACAAAAACATTTTATGGGGCAGTTGGAGGTATTAATGACAACGTGCTTAATATTTTTAACCTGAAGATAGCAAAAGGCCGATTCTACACAAGGGCGGAGATGGATGCAAAAGCGCGGGTTGCGATTATAGGATCAAAAGTTCAGGAAGAACTATTCAACTCCCGGAATCCCGTAGGAGAAAAAATACAAATTGACGGATCTTCGTATTTAGTCCTCGGAGTTCTCGAAGAGAAAAGTCCGAATTACGATAATTTTACTTACATTCCGTACACAACCGTAGAAACAGAGTTTAATATGAAAAACATTGGCTCCATAGTAATAAAAGCAGGGGACGGGCAAGATGTGAATACAATAAAAGATGAAATAAGACATTCGCTTCTGAAAGAACTAAAAGATGAGGACTTTTCTGTTTCAACCCAAGAAGACCTTCTTGAGAGAATCAACGGTATTTTAAGGATAATCGAGAGCGGCTTAGCGGCAATCTCTGCAATTTCATTGTTGGTCGGAGGAATAGGAATCATGAATATTATGCTCGTTTCCGTTACCGAAAGAACCCGCGAAATAGGCCTAATCAAGGCTTTGGGGGCAACGGGCAGAGACATAGCACTGCAGTTCTTATCCGAATCCGTTTTTATAAGTGTTACGGGCGGTCTTATCGGACTGGCCGCCGCGTGGTTAGCTACGTTGGTAGCGAAAACTTGGATACCTGCGGAGATACCTATGTGGGCAGCATTAGTATCTTTGGGTTTTTCATTTTTCGTAGGAATCGGCTTCGGCACATATCCCGCAATTAAAGCCGGAAAAAAGGATCCGATAGTTGCACTCAGATATGAATAAAGAATCAATCCGGGAAATAATAAATGTATTAAACAGTGGGGGAGTGGCTTTTTTCAAATCTGACACCGTGTACGGACTTCACACAAAAACGGAGAATAATGCCGCTGCGGAAAAAATCCGTCAGATAAAAGGACGGGACGGCGTCAAACCTTTCATAATACTAATCGGTAATACGGATCAACTGAAAAAGTTCGGCGTCCTTGTAAATAAAAATACCCACAATCTAATTAAAAAATATTGGCCAGGAAAACTGACTGTCGTGCTTAACGTTAATGGGGGCACCCAGGCTTTTAGAATGCCCAAGGACAAATACTTACAAGAAATTCTCAAAGCAACCGGACCTCTTGTAAGCACCTCTGCGAACCCTTCCGGAGAAAAACCTGCCGCAAATATTGAAGAGGCTAAAACATATTTTGGAGAACAAATTGATTTATACGTAAATTCAGGAGCCGTCGAATCCGCTCCGTCTACAATAGTAGATTGCACGGGTGACAAAATTAAAATATTGCGTGAGGGCGAAGTAAAGCTGTCGCCCCAACAAACAAAAAGCTATAATTCAAACATGGGAAAAGTAATTAACTACGTTGCCGCGGCTGCGATATTTGTGGCTGTAACCGCAGGTGTTTGGCTTAATGTCGCAGAACAAAAAAGTGTCGATCATTCCAAGCTTCCCGACAAAGTTGAACAAAGCATCGGGTTTCAAAGATGGATAACGAACCTTAAAAATAAAGACATGTTTATCGAAGCCGACGAGTTTACACTCAAGGAAGAAAACGAAATTTACAACACAAAATGGATGAAAGTTTACTCGATAGAAGAAGAAGGGATGAAGGAAACTTATGATAAGACAGTTGAAGCATTACGAAACGTTAAAAAAGTTGTTTTCTCACCCAGCGAAAGAGAGTTAATTGACTACCGCCCTGAATACCGTGGCGGTTACGCGCCTAACGAAGTCCACTTTTACGGATTAAAAGAAGATAAAATTATAGACGCCAGAATTCTTGACTGTTCCGCTCACGCTAACTGCTACTTCGACCGGGCTTATTTTTTGGATAACGATGTTTTTGTTATTTCCGAATTTTCGAGAACTATTGATAAGAAAGACGTCGTTTCTGCCGCCTGTTCTTTGGAGGAAACCTGTGAGTATTCCGTAAAAGTGCACGTAATAGATTTGATAAACAATAAAAGGTTGGTGTACGAATCAAAACCCTTTCAGGCTGTGATGACTGAATTGATGCCGGAGTTGTGAGAGGGTAGGGGATAGGGTAAGATTCTCACGGATGTGTGACAGATGTGTGCTTTTATTGCAACGTCGGGGTGTAGCTCAGTTGGCTAGAGTGCACGGTTTGGGACCGTGAGGCCGCAGGTTCGAGTCCTGTCACCCCGACCATAGAAATTTGATCAGCACTGTAAGTGGTGAGCAAATTTGTATAGGTGTGTAGGACGAGAATGATTCGCAGCGAGCGTAGGCGAGCGAGAGGGGGTCGACGGGCTCGCCAGCAGGCGAGAACCGATGACCGAGTCCTGTCACCCCGACCATTCTTTCCTCATCCAAACAATAATTCAAAAATATAAAGCGGCAAATCGCGCCCTCCCCCCCCCTCTTATTGACTTTCCTAACATTTGCCTTTATACTGTTCCCAATATGGGAACTTACTTTATTACCACGACTAAAGGCTCAATATGCAGCTTGTTGGAAAAAACAGACTATATGCCCAAAAAATGAGGCATGCCGAATGTCAAAAACAGCTAAGTGCCTGGGAAGCGGAAATAGCGTCCGCTGAATGGGGAAGTCCTAGTGACCTCAAACTTCGGTATCCAACAGCAAGCATTTTGCATGGCAACCAAGTGGTTTTTAATATTAAAGGTAATAAGTATAGATTGCTAACAAAAATAAGTTTTAAAAATGCAATTGTTACGGTAATAAATTTTGGAACTCATTCTGAGTACTCCAAGTGGAAATTATAACTACTATGGAAATAAAAGTAATAAAAACTGAAGAAGAATATAATAAAGCTTTGGGACTCATAGAAGAGCTAATGAGTATTGATCCTGACCCTGATTCCACAGAAGGCGAAAAATTAGCACTAATTGTAGCTCTAGTGAAAGATTATGAAGCAAGAAGGTACCCCACTCCTTTACCAGATCCTATTGAGGCTATTTTATTCAGAATGGACCAATTAGGTTTAAAGCCTCAAGACTTAGTCCCGTATATCGGAAACAAAAGTAAAGTGTCAGAAGTCTTATCCAGAAAAAGAGACCTTACTGTTTCTATGATGCGCGCCCTTGAATCTGGGCTAGGTATACCAGCAAAAATTCTTCTGCAAAAACCAGATGAATTTAAAAACCAGATGGTTATCAACTATGATAGGTTCCCTATAAAAGAAATGGTAAAACGTGGTTATTTCGGAAATATTAAAAAGAGTGCAGATGATTTAAACAAAATGTTTAGCTCATTCTTTTCCCTTGTAGATGCGCCTGAAAAGGCTGCTGTTTTATTTAGAAAGACACAATATATAAGATCATCTAGACCAATGAATAATCATGCGCTATTAGCGTGGTCTGTAAAAGTAGCTAATACAGTTGCTAAAAATAATAACTACACTGAATATATTAATGGCTCCGTAGACCTGAATTTCATGCAAGAAATAGTTAAATTAAGTATTAATGATAATGGCCCATTATTAGCAAGGGAGTCTTTAAGAACAAAAGGTATAGCCTTAGTTATTGAACCACACTTACCTAATACATATTTAGATGGGGCAGCATTATTTATGGACAAATTACCTCCTATTATTGGTCTTACATTGCGTTATGACCGCCTAGATGGCTTCTGGTTTAACCTTATGCACGAACTAGCACATATAGCTATACACAAAAGAAATGGAATAAATTTATTTTTTGATGACCTATCAGTTGAAGATAAAACAAGCCCCATAGAAAAAGAGGCAGACGCGCTAGCTAGTGAAGCGCTGGTTCCAAAAGATATGTGGGATAAAAGTCCTGCAAAACTTGTACCTTCTGAGACAGCTGCTTATGCATTGGCAAAACAAATAGGAGTACATGTTGCAATTGTTGCAGGAAAAATGCGTTTTGAAAAAAGTAGATATAAATATTTAAATTCATTGGTGGGTAATAACAACGTAAGAAGGTTATTTACTGAAACAACTACGGAGAACCATGTTTATGCATAAACATTACATACCAGTATTAAGGTGGAGAGCTGCAGAAAAAACTGCGTTACAAAAAATGGGCTCTAAACAGAAGAATTTAATTACTCCTTTTATTGAAGTTTTTATGCCCCAAGCAACAGTAACTAAGACACCTGAAACAAGATTAGAAGAGCAAAACAGTAATTTTGCGGGACAACTATCCGAGGTGTGGGGGAAGGAAGCCTTTTTTTTAGATACACATTTGTTACCTCAAGAGTACCAAACAGCTACAACGGAGTATTTATTAAGAAGTTGTGTAAATTCACAACTTAAAGTGATTCCAGTTCTTAATTTCGATAGTACTGAGAAATTAAGACAACTTGCAGTAAATACAACTACCAACCCTTCCGATGAGGTTTGTTTACGCATTTTCCTAAAAGATTTACAAAATGAGGATATTAATCAGAAAATCCATGACTTCCTAAACTCTCTGAATCTATTACCAACGCAAATTCATTTTATGGTTGACCTAAAATATTTAGATGCTGATGAGGTTCCAGTATATGAATTAATTAACAACTTAGATATAGTAACTACATGTAAGACTTTCTTTGTTGCAGGTGGGTCGTTCCCAAAAGACTTAAGCGAAGGGTTTATTTTAGGTGAAAACCATGTTATTAGAAAAGAGTGGAATCTTTGGCAAACATTGATAGCTAAACTCACAAAAAGGAAACCCTCTTATAGTGATTACACTACGCAACATCCCATATTTTATGAACCAAGAACTGTTTCAAACTTCAGTGCGAGCATTAGATATACTTTAGAAAAGGACTGGCTAGTAATGAGAGGTCAAGGTGTTCTTACACCAAACAGTGCGGGATACAGGGGGTTTTTAGCAAATGCACAACTTATAAGTGGCAGTGAGGTGTTTAAAGGACCCGACTTTAGTTATGGTGACCAATTCCTACAAGAAAAAGGTAGCGATTTAAATTCAAAGCCAGGGAATGCCAGTAATTGGGTCTGCGTAGGCATTAGTCATCATTTAGCACAGGTGGCTCATCAGGTCTCCAACCTTCCCTAGCTATCAAGCAATCTCTAACACTAGCAAATAAAACTGGCTCATCAATTGCTTCTAACAATCTGTCATAAATTACCTTACGGGCTTTAGAATAAAACCCTGCTGCGCAATTATATTGCTCTAATATAGAAATCGCCTCATCCTTCCAAAGCAATTTTACAATTGCTGAACTCTTCTTTTCTGGGTTATTAGTGGCTTCGCGAATATTAATCAGCTTTGTGCACCCATTAATGTCCAGTTTAGCTACTAAGATTCCCCACCAGTCAGGTACTAAATACATGGCCTCCATCAAATGTTTTTTTCCCACCACAAGAGTCGCCTGATCCAACACAGAATTATATAAAACAATCTGCAAAGCTAGTCTGTCTAAAGTATCTAGATCACTTTTTATTTCAAAACCGTGAATTACACCATTTACAACTGCAACATCAACTCTAGTTTCTCCATGATTTAGTCCCAGCTCTTCTACTATTCTTGTTTTATCTTTGAATCGATATTTATCTTTAAGATAATTAATTAGTGCGTCTCTAATATGTTTATCTTTAGTAGGCATATATTTAGGCAGCATCTTATTAAATGATAAATCAATTGGTTGCATTAGTACACTAGATTATTAACATATAAAGGAAGGTATTTGTAACTTTTGACTGTAGTGAACTGGCGACAAGAGAGTAACGTCAAAACTAGTCAAATTCTGGTTTGTTATGGTGGACTCGACAAGTGGGAGTAATGGTTCAAATTCCGTAGCGCCCAGCCGACTAAAAACCGACAAATAAACCTTTATGTTTGGCTGACATTTTTTGTTCACAACTTTCCCGCTATAGGTTTTTAGGCTGCGTGGTTACCCAAAAAAACCGATTTCCGAGCATGGTTGTTGGGCTTAGTACCTTATCGAGCGCAAACACGAAAAACTAGTATCTCTAATTGTAAATAAGTATGCTACTGCCACGATAGATGTTAAAAAAAGCTCGGTTTGGATGAAAATCCAAATCGAGCTTGTATTACAGTGAAATTCAAATCGATTTTTGGTAATTTATCTTTCGGGACCAGTTAATATTAGTGTGTTGCTATTATTTTTGCCCACACCATATATAGAACCTCCGGTCACTATGACATCATTAAAGTACGAGCTACCCGAAGGATCCGACAGATGGGGGTATACCTGCGACTTGACATACGTTTGCGTATTCGCGTCATAGACGAATTTTAGTACGAGAGGGCGCCCGTAGATATACAAAGCTGTTTTCCCTCCTATATATACAGCCCCATCGTCAGTAACTGTTATTGACATGGGCACGTACCCCTGACCATCTATTGGTGCGGATACTGGAACAATATTCCAACCGTAGGCATCTTTGTGTAGCAAAAGTGCCAAGTTATTGTTCGGAGCAGATGTTAGTGAGTAGTACCCAGTTGCCCATACGTTATCTGGGGCAATTTCCACAACGCCTGTCAAATAGCTGCGGTAGGTGTTAGCTGGCTCCGGTAGAGGAGACGCAACCCAAAGATTTCCATCGTAGTATGCGCCTAATCCATGGGACCTGCTCGAAACTGTATAATATCCTACAGCCCAAGCATCGGTACTTGAGTAAACAGACACATCGGTCATCTTTTCTTCGGTGGAACCAGGTTGATAAGGATATGGATCTTGAACTGTTACAAAACCGGTCCCTGGAACATACCTTTGAAAGAGAGCATGTAAACCTGAACCGAATAATAGTGTCGCGCGCGTGCTCCCAACAGCCCAAATATTTTCGTTGTTGACGTCACCATCGACCGATTCAAGCCAAGAACTTACTCCTGGGTATTCTGTGCTTACTGTAAACCATGTTCCACCAACGTATTGAAGAGCTAGTGTTGTGGTGTAAACAGGGTAACCTGTATTTGTCCAGCTACCTACGGCTAGCGCATTGGAGGAGGAAAAAGGTACTATATCACGCAGATTGTTACTGCTATATGTACCTGGTAGGATATTTGATAAACTCCAGTTTGTACCGTCGAATTTATACAACTTCAGACCGCCAATTGCCCACACGTCATCTTCAGATGTAGCTACAATCGTATTAAGTTCACCTGAGAATGAGGTAAAAGGTGGATATGTCCAAACTGGCGTCAACCAACTTGTGGCATAACTTTCAATCACCCAGCCTACCATCGAGATATCTCTACTGTAGTTGTTATTACTCGGATCCCAATTTTGTTCAAATATGGTTAAGGTTGCATTTCCATTCACCTCGTCAGTGATTTGAACATTGGAGATTATAGCTGTGTGCGTAATAACATTGGCTGGGTTCTGGTCATCGTGGTAGAAACTTAAAACATCCCCAATTTTGGGCCAGTAATGCTTTGAGGGATCGGCATTGGTCGCATTGTCAATAGCATCAAATGTTTCTGGATATGCTGCCGCATAGTTACCAACCACCTGATCTCCATTTGTTCCAGAAAGCGGAGGCACATTGAATGCAAGATAAAGATATCTTTTTACCAACTCTGTGCATTGGAATTCCCATTCGCCTGGGTGCCCTGTATAAAAGGGTTTACGGTAATCACCGTCAAGTCCTGGCTTGGGGCCACACGCCTTCAATCCATTCCACACACCAGGCACTAACTGCCCGTCGATCCACTGGCTAAGTACGTAGGGTGTCCTTCTTGGTGAACTATATATGGAATAGTAAGTATAGTCACAATCAACGTAGTAGCCACTACCATTTTGCCACCAGGGCGTGTTCGGCACCGTGCCTCCCGCGCTCACTTTGGAATCAGGTACTAAAAGATACCCTGCCATTAAGGCAACAACGGCCAGTAAACCTACCCACCTACTCTTCGATTTGGTTTTCATTTGCGTCTCCTTGTTGGGTTGAATAATGGATTCTAATCGATTTGAATTTTCAAAGTACCGCCGTAGTTTACCTCCTGATTCACCCGAAGGCAACGTAGCTTTTGCTTGAAAAAAAATTGTTTTTATGCAAGACTTGACACATAGTTATGAATCCTGAAACAAATAAAAACCCTCCAGTTAATTACAAAAATAAGACTTATTTTTTAATCTTGGTTTTAATCATCATTTCACTTAGCGGGCTAAGTCTGTTTCAGAGAGTAACTTACAAAAAAATGCTGGACGCGTCTGAAAGCCGGTATTCTCAGGGATTACAGAGCACGAACGGTTCTAATGACTGTTCCCAGTGCAATCCAACTCCCACCTCAACAACACGGTGGCCTGAGGGCGAAACTAAAACTTATAGTTCTGATAAATTAGGCGTGAGTTTCAACTACTACCAACCCACTAATGTGTTGGCGTCTCAAAAGTTTAAAATAACTGAAGAGAATAATAGAATTTATATCAATAACGTAATTTCACAGGATATTACTAGAGGTGTGTTCGTAGAAGTGTTTCAAAAAGATGCTGATCAAAACCTAAGTGAGGTGATTAAACAAAAATTTGTAAAGAAAGATAGCTCGGATAAATGTGTTGTTGAAAAAACTCAGGAATACGGGAACGTTGTTAACCCGACATATGAGTATCTGTACATACATCCCCCGTACAACGAAAAAATGGAGATTACAGATAACTCTATTGTTTGTAGCGATACCACTTACATGCAGGGGTATTTCATCATGGATAAAGGGCACCCAAATAAGTACGCCTTCCTACGCTTAGGTCAAGCTAGTTTTGGCTTTCTTCCTGTTTACGGTGGAGGTTCTATGCCCGCGGAATACTCAATTAGTTTTTACTAAACTTCCGACACAGTTTTGGGTTTCCCCCAGGTCACGGTATATCTTTTCAATGTGAAATAAACGATTAGCATATCTTAACTGACAGCTCCAATATAAAATGGGGTGGGGTTTTAGGCTGTGCTGGTGTCTGCAAAAGAAAAAGTCCCCCTCATAGCAAAAGCTAATGAAAAGGACTTAAAAATCTCCCGCTATCCGAACGTTCTGGACCAGCTTTAACCACTTCAAAACTTTCCAACAGTAGCAGAATATACTCAACCATCCAGTCAACACTTATTCCCGAAATCTTCAGCCCCATCAAAACAGAGCACTTCACCGCAAAAGTGCTGAAATAAACAGCGTTGGTCAGCATAAAATAGTTGATAACTTTCCAGTCAACGCTGGGATCCGGGATAATACTAAACGGTTTCGGTGCAGTATTAAAAAGTGCCAGAAATCTCGTTGCCCAATGTACCCGTCCCTGGAAAACAAACGTAACTTCGTCTCCGCTTCTTAAATCCAATAAGGCGTTTTTAAACCCAGATGCAACCACACTTCCTCCTTTTACCTGAGTCTCTCCTTCAGTTTATCGGTTGCTAGTTTTATACATTGAAATCCATGTTTGCGCAAATCCCGGCTCTTATCTAAACAAGAAATGATTTATACTTACTTTAATGCCACGCCGTATATTTATCGGAATAAAACCCGACAACTACATAATAAAAAACGTTCAATCTATGCAGGAGCAGTTGGCATTTTTACCTGTTCACTGGGTACCAATACAAAACCTGCACATCACACTTCTTCCACCATGGAAACCCGAAAATTACGAAAAAGACCTTGAGACATTTAATGCCCTGAAAATCGCACTACCCGCCGTGCCGCTTATCCTTAAAACGGTAACTTTCTTTAAATCAAAAAATATATTGTGGGCGGTTGGACAAAAATCTGAATTCCTCACGCCTATTATTGAAACCCTGCATACGGCTTTTAACCGCCCCGAAGATGGGAGGAAATATTTAATGCATATGACCATAGCAAAACACGCAGCATCTGAGCTTAATTTTCCGAAAGTCGCGGTTCAGTGGCAATTTACGCCTACAGGTCTAACCTTATTTGAATCTGTTCAGACCAAAAAAAGCACTGAATACAAAACCCTCTCAACTATTAGTATGACGTGATATTATAAATTTATGAAAACAGTTTTAGTAACAGGCGGAGCAGGATTTTTGGGAAGCCACCTTTGCGAATACTTACTTAACAAAGGTGAAAAAGTTATTTGTGTGGACAATTTCTTTACCGGAGATAAAAAGAACATTGAACACCTCTTTGAAAACCCCAACTTCAGATTTATTAACCACGACATTATCGATCCGTTATATATAGAGGACACCACCATCGACCAAATTTATAACCTTGCCTGTCCTGCATCTCCGATACACTATCAAGCTAATTCGGTGCGAACTATTAAAGCTAATACTATTGGGGTTATAAATATGCTGGGACTGGCTAAAGCGCACAAAGCAAGAATCTTGCAGGCCTCCACATCGGAAATATACGGAGATCCTCTCGAACACCCACAAAAAGAGTCTTACCGGGGTAACGTAAATACAATCGGTCCGAGAGCCTGTTACGATGAAGGGAAAAGGGTAGCAGAGACTTTATTTTTCGATTACCACAGACAGCATAATATGCAGATTAAAGTCATTAGAATATTTAACACCTACGGCCCGCGTATGGCACAAAACGACGGTAGGGTAGTATCAAACTTTATTTTGCAGGCATTAAAAAATGAGCCTATTGAGGTTTATGGTGACGGAAACCAAACAAGATCATTTTGTTTTGTTTCCGATCTTATAGAAGGCATGTACAGGATGATGAACACCGACGACTTTACAGGTCCGGTTAACATCGGCAACCCCGAAGAATTTACAGTGTTAGAGCTCGCAGAAAAAGTTATTGAGTTAACAGGATCAAAATCGAAAATTATTCATAAACCGTTACCCGCCGATGACCCGATGAAAAGAAAACCCGATATAACCTTGGCTAAAGAAAAACTAAAATGGGAGCCAACGATAGCACTAACAGAAGGTTTAAAACAAACGATAAAATATTTTAAATCCCTCATCGATTAGATTTCTAACTAAAGTAGAAAAAGTCTTTGTACATATAAATGCAATTATGTTATCCTTTTTAAGAATACATATATGAGCAGCTATCCCAAGTTTTTTACAAAAGAAGGAAGAACTCTTCGCCCGCTAAACATTCCAACTGTAGATGCTTCTTTTTCCAAAGAAAAAAGTCTTGATTCAATAAGCTCCCTGATGGGGGAAAACGTCATTTTTCTGGAACATACAAAAACACCTCGAGAAAATGTGCTCCTTAAAATAAACTCAAAAGTAGACCGGCTAATGTCCTCCTTGCCTGTGCAAAAATACGTAGCAATGGGATTTGTAGTGGCTCTTGTTATGATTACCGGACTTACCGTGCACGCCTCCATCGTACCCAGAAGGGTATCTTTCGCGGAAAATAGCCGTTATAACATCTATTCCTCAAAACCCCTTACCTACGATTACGCCACATCTAAAGTAAATACGAAAGACTCCAGGGCAGAAAAGATTGATGGTGTCTTTAACTACTATAAATGTCCTATGGAAGGTCTCGGAGGCAAGTTCGTGGAAGAAGCCGACAAATACGGCATCCCGTGGTGGCTTGCGGCCTCGGTAGCTTTTAAAGAATCCAGCTGCGGTAAAAATACACCTACCGTGAACGGTGTAGAAAGCTATAACGCATGGGGCTGGGGAGTTTATGGCGATAATGTCCACTCTTTTGACAACTTTGCCCGTGGAATTGAGACTGTTTCAAAATACTTTAGCGATAAATTCTACTCTCTAGGTATCGAAGATCCTTGCGAGATTATGAAAGTGTACACACCGCCTTCGGACGGTTCCTGGTGCCAAGATGTTATTCATTTTTCGGAAGTTTTCGATCAGTACCGAACTCTTTAACCCTTTTTTTAAAATAATCCTATAGTATTTGACGCCTGGGTTGAATGTGGTAAAATTACCGCTTGTATGTGGAGAAAACCTCGGTTTAAACCGACGGTCATAGTCTTTTCCGCGCTAGTCTACGCTATTGCGGTACTAGGGGGAATGATCTCCACCAAGGCTGAGGCAAACG
>Ga0208958_1000278_pt1 | contig 62576 bp, 64 predicted proteins | sample RifOxyB1_FD_184032 | JGI IMG/M metagenome (GOLD analysis project Ga0208958, IMG submission 184032) | Soil microbial communities from Rifle, Colorado - Rifle Oxygen_injection B1 (SPAdes) | ecosystem: Environmental > Terrestrial > Deep subsurface > Rock core/Sediment | place: Rifle, Colorado...
AAAAATCAGAAAGTTCATCATGCAATTTAAGGACGCCGTCCTCCGCCGAAGGCGGATTTTTTGCGAAGCAAAAAACCTTTAGGGGACGGAGGATGTCACATTTTTATAGAAAAGAGTTATTTCGCTCCGCCTTTCTGAAATTGCAATCGCGAGAGTTTTGGTTTGTTTTGCTGTTCTTTCTGCTGCCTTGTGCCTTGTGCCTGTTTCAGCTGATTTTATCTGGCTGCTTGGAGTCAGCAAAACGTTTGCGGCGTTTATTCTTTTCATGTCTTTTGACAAGATTAACGCGCCGTCCATTTTTGACAGTTCGATTAATTTTTGCGGAGTGAATTTGCAATTTATTCTGAATCCTCCGTCGATTATCGGGAGAAGAGACTCGTTTTCTATTACTATCAGCGCGCCCTTTCCGGTTTTTAACGCGCCGTCGATTGCTGTTCTGAAGCTGGTTCCTGGAGCGACTAATTTTAGAATTGACAGGAATTCTTCCTGGGAAACTTTTTCATTAGCTGTTTTTACTAATAAATCCTGCACATCTCTTTTTTGTTCCATGGTTATTGGAAAAATGTTTATTATATAAAGATTTATCTTTTGATGGTTAAATCCGTTCGCCAAGATGTCGAACGAGAGATTTATCTTAAGTTTTATATAGACGTTTTGTTTGGTTACGTGATGAAAAAAGGAGTGTTTATTATTCTGCTAATTGGGTTCTTTCTGATTTTTTCTTATTCTGGGGATTTTATTCCTGTACGGGCGGCTGAAGAGGGACAGTATTTCTGCGACGAAAATAATACATTTTATTTTCCAGGCGGACAATTTCCTTGCACAGAAGGCTGCGACAAAATAAAAGATTGTTGCGGGGCATTAGATGAAGACTGTTGCACGGCTGAAAATTCCGACGACGCAGAATGCAAAGAAGGATTAAGTTGTAGCAAAGAGAAGAAATGTGCTGGAAATTTTACGGAAAATGTTGACGATGGCGGAGAAGATGAGATAATTAATGAAGAGGGATGTTTTGGTTTGAATGAATTAGAATGTAAACAGAAAGAATTAGAGGGAATTTGCGAGGTTGTGACAAAAAAAGAAATTATTTCGAAGAAAGGCTGTGAGAAATCCAGAGAGATAGAAGTTTTTGATTCCTGCAATGTTATAAATAATTCGATTCCAGTAATTAAAGTTTTTTTTGTTCAGTTTGGCAGCGAAGTTAAAAGTCCAGAAGAAATAACTGAGCTTATGGTGTACATAAAAAATGCTTTTGCAATATCCACAGAAAATATTGTAAACCTGGGCTTAACCTATGGCGGCTTCGTACCATTTCCCTTAGAAAGTTCTACTCGCGATTATTCTTCTGCGAAAGATCTCGGAGAGAATCCAGAGATTTTGCAGGAAGATTTGCCAAGAATTTGGTATTATTATTACGACCCTTCCAGCGGGGATTCTATTTACAGAGGCAGAAATTATTTCAGAGAAGATATACTTAATGCTTTAAATGCTTCAAATCTGAACAAGACAAAATATGATTTAGTTATAGTGTACACTGACGCACAGTTTGAGGGGATGGGGGCTTTTTATTACAGATCGTACGGGATACCATTAATTAGGTTAAATTCTATTGAGCTGGGAGGATGGAGGATTGCAAATGTTGGTTCTCATTATCAAAATAAACAAAGGACGAATACTTTTATTGCTGAAGAAACAGTGCACGAAACAGGACATTATATGAGCTTGCAGCATTCTTGTCTGAAATGTAATCAAGACATACTTTCAGAGAGTTGCTGTGATCAGTGCTTGTATAGAGATGATGTTATGAGCTATTGCAGAACTAGGCCGGTTGATAACAGTAAAAAAGTCAATTCATTTTGTGATTGTAATCTTAATTATATTAAAACAATTTTTATTCCTGGTTTTATGACCGGCAGATGGCCGGAGATTTATAATACTTCTTCTTCATGCGAGTTATATACCAAAGCGAGTGCATCACAACAAAAAGAGATTCAAGAGAAGCGCTGTCTCTTCGGGGAGATTTGTTCTTCCTGCGGCGGTGTTGGTGAAGAATGCTGTGAAGGAGAAGTTTGTAATGGCGAGAATAGATGCGATTTGCCTACGGGCAGATGCTTAGAATTTTAAGATTTATTATGCTCGCGTTCGTGCTTCGGATGCTCGTGTCCGATGGCTTTTCTTTCCCTGATTCTTTTTAGATGCTCGATTTTTTCCTTGTTGAATTTTTCCTGGCTCAAGCCGAGTGTTTTAATCAATTGCGCTGTGTGATACCCGCCGAGAAAATGGGGCATGATTATATAATTTGCTCCTTCTCCGTAAAGTTTTACTGCGTCGTCTAATTGGTGAGAAACGCCGATAAAGACAGCTTCTTTGTTTAATCTTCTTAATTGTTTCAGCAATAAAAGATTTGTTTCAAGCTCTGGAATTGTAGAGATAATCATTTTTACTTTTGAGAAATTTAATTCGTCGAGCAGTTCCAAGTCGCCGGCGTCGCCATACTGGCAGTCAACTCCTTTTTTTTCGAGATACTCGATTGTATTCGGATTGTAGTCGACTATTAGAGTTTTTTTGTTTATTTGCTTCAATGCTTTCAGCAAGTCATAACCAATTCTATTGTACCCGAATAAAATTATTTCGTATTGTTCTTTTCCGGAATGAAATGTTTCGTCTATTTGTTTTCCTTTTCTTTCAAATATTGTTAAAGGTTTGGAGAAAATAGAATAAAGTTTATTTGAATAGTTTATTGCGTAAGTTGAGCCTGCGATTGTTATTAATCCCGCAACTGTTATCAACGACAAAATTTCATTTGATAACGGCTCTAAATGTCCGAGTTTAATTCCTAAGAGCAGGATGACGAAAGAGAATTCGCTGATTTGCGCGAGGGACAAGCCGACAAGAAAACCTGTTCTTTTTGTGTAATTCATTATGCCCATAAAAATCATCATGATTAGCGGTTTGCCGACGAGAACCAGCAGAGAAATTATTGCGATTTGGGGGATGTATTTGGCGAGATTTACGAAAGTCATTTGAGAGCCGAGGATTACAAAAAATAAGAGAAGGAAGAAATCTCTTAATGGACGCATTCTGGAACTAATCTCGTATCTGTACGGCGACAGCGAGAGAGTTATTCCGGCCAAGAGCGCTCCGATTTCAATTGAGGAACTGAAATAGTAAAATGTGCTTGCAATGGCAAGACACCAGCCCAGCGAGAATAAGAGCAGGAGCTCCTGAGATTTGGCTGCGAATTTTGTCAAGTGCGGAAGAACAAAAATTCCGACGACAAACGTTCCGATAATTAACGCAGCGCCTTTTAGAAGATATTCCAATGTGTTCGTGCTGAGAGACAATGCTTGAACTGAAAGAGAAGAGATTATCAAGACTACCAAGATTGCAATCAAGTCCTGGACTATGAGAAAACCGACTGCGAGCTTTCCGTGGAGAGATTCTAGTTCTCCTTTGTCAGAAAATAATTTCATTACAATAACTGTGCTGCTGAACGCCACGGCAATTGCAACGTACGCAGATATAACTGACGAGAAATTGAAAAGGAGTTTTGATATTGCGAATCCTGCGGCGAAGGTTAGAATTATCTGTCCGAGCCCGCCGATTAGCGCGACTTTGCCGATGTTCTTTATTACCTTTGGATTTAGGTTCAAGCCGACCATAAACAAAAGAAGAGCTATGCCGAGAGTTGAGAGAGTGGAAATGTTTGATTCTGCGCCGATTAAGTTCAGAAAATAAGGGCTGACTAAAATTCCTGTCAGAATATATCCGATAATTATCGGCTGTTTTAGAAATTTTAGGATTAGCGAGATGATTAAAGCTATTGCTACAACAGCGCTCAATTCCAGAAAGAAATTTTCTATTACCATACTCTTTTGTTTTTTAGGGAGAAGTGATATTTAAAGTTTGAGGGAGCAAAATAATTTGGGATGCGGGCTTTTGGACTCATAATATCCTGATGGATAGGTTTAAATTAATTAATTGTTTGATTTGGGAATGTTAAAAAAGAGGCTACGATGTTAAAGCGGACGCATTTGGCTGTGGCGTTTGCGAATGGATTTTATTTTTTGCCGTATGTAAATAATAAGCTGGTTTTTTTTCCGGTTGTTCTTTTGTCGACGCTGCTTCCGGATATTGACAATGCGTTTTCTTCGGTCGGACGCCACAAAGTTTTCAGGCCGCTGCAGTGGGTTTTTACTCATAGAGGAATAATTCATAGCTACACTTTTGCGATGGTTTTGTCCCTGGTTCTTGCGTGTTTTTATCCTATTCTGGCATTTCCTTTTTTTCTAGGGTATTCTTTTCATTTATTTTTAGATTCATTTACTGTTCAGGGAATAGCGCCTTTTTGGCCGTTGAAAAAAAGAGCAGAGGGAAGAATTAATACTGGCGGGAGAGTTGAGAATGCGATTTTTTTCGTGATGCTGATTGTTGATGTTGCTCTGCTGGTTAAGATATTTTTCTAGTCTTTGTTGAAAATAAATTGGATTTCGGCGCGAATTGTCGTAACAGTGCGTAATTTGTTAGAAATTCACTTCGTGAATTTCGCGCGCCGAAATTAATTGTTTTTGATTTTTTCAACAAAGCCATTTTTCTAGAAAAATTTATAAGTCTCTTTTGATTTAATTTGAAATGGGAAAGATTTTTAAGATTTTACTTTTAGTTTTTCTGGTTATTCTTTTGGCTGCTGGTGTTGCGGGAATTTATTTTTATAATTATTATGTTTTTAAGACGATGAGAGTCTGCGTTTCTAACGAATCGAAAGATATTCAGTTAAATTGTACTTCTGATTTGGATTGCAGAACAAAGATTTTGGAAAATAATACGAAATTTGAGGAAATGATTGCAAATGCTCCTGTTTTTATGCAGGATAAAATGAGGGAAATTTTTGACAAATCGATTTTCTGTGAAGAAACTTGCAGGATAAAATCTGTTTATGGCGACGGTTTTGGAAAATCTATCGACGGCTGCAATACCGGAGATGAGGAAATTTTGATTGAGATTCATGGCAAAGAAGGTGTTGAAGCTTTGAAATTTGCTAAAGAGAATTCCGGCAAAAGTTAGCATTTATTTGTTTGAAATTAATTATTTTTAAATTTCGAGATAATAAAATCCGGCAATGCTCCGAGCTTAAGATATTTTAATTTTGTTTTTTTATCAAGATGATAAAATTCCCTGACTATTTTCCTGCAATTTTTTGAACCGCATTTGCAGACCATTGAAAATTCCTCGTCGTTAGGAATGTTCCAATTTTCTTCCCAAGAGGTTGTTGAGTAATCGAATGTTATCTCTTCTCCTTTTTTTATGTCTTTGATTGCGAACAGTTCGTTTTTGCCTTTTATTCCGGCGTTTGGATTGCAGGAATGGTTAAAATAAAGGTAAGGTTCTTCTATGTCTATGTACTTTCTTTTTCCTATTTGCAGAGGATCGTTAATTCTTTCTTTGCCCGACAGGACTTCCTTTCTCATCTGAGGTATGTTTTTTTCTTCTCCTTTCAAGAAGCAGATTGTTTCTCCTTTTTTTATTTTTTCTGACGCAAAGATTCCTCTATTATCGATGCCTGATTTTTTCACCGTAATTTTTTCTTTCATTTTTTTGATTTGCAATAGCCCTACCAGGATTCGAACCTGGGTTACGGGAGCCAGAGTCCCGTGTCCTTGACCGCTAGACTATAGGGCTTTTCTCAGACACTATAGTCTTTTGAGGCGTTAGCCGATTGAGACTATAGGGCTTTTCGTTGGCGCTAGAGATAATTGTTTAAAATGATTTTCTCTTTTAAATGTTGCTAAATAACTTTTTTAGATAGTATTTTAAATTCTTCTTCATTTACGACTGAATGGGATTGCTGTTAAAAACTTTTAAAAAATTGAGGGAGTTGCCGGAAGAGGAATTAAAGAAAATACCTAAAATTCACCTGCATCTGAAGTATCCTAAATTTTTGATGCTTGTTTTGATATCTTTACTTTCTTATTTTATTTTCAAAGATCCTTTGGTTGCAGCTGAAATATCTAAACTTCAGTCTTTTAGTTATTTTGGGGTTTTTATTTCTGGAATGTTTTTTGCGTTTGGTTTTTCGGCGCCTCTCGCTATTGGATTTTTAATTGTGTCCAATCCACAAAATCTTCTTTTGGCTGCGTTTGCCGGGGGCGCTGGCGCGCTTATATCAGACATGCTGATTTTTAAGTTCATAAAAGTTTCATTTATGGATGAATTTGAAAAACTCGAGAAAACTAAAATAGTCAGGGAAAGTGTTTTTATGATTAAAACTCATTTTAGAAAAAGAGTAGTTCATTACATTCTTTACGCATTTGCAGGAATTCTTATAGCTACTCCATTGCCTGATCAGATTGGGATTATTCTGCTTGCAGGACTTACAAGCGTTAAGCCGAAATTTTTGGCTGTGATGAGTTTTGTGATTCATACTTCAGCGATTTATTTGATTCTTTTAGCGAGCAGTTCTTTGTAATCGTTAAAAAATATTTTTACGCGATGCAATTGGACTCGCCTGTTTTTATTGGCAAGTCTTATCTGTAAAATTCACTCTGTTTCGGCACGCAATTGGATTTTGCTTCGCAAAATCTTTTCTGTAAAATTCGCTCCGCGAATTTGGCGTGCCGATGCGAATTTGCATCGCGTAAATAGTTAAATTTATAATCTTTAAATTGTTTAATTTGGCATGGCAGGAAAACAAATCGGAATAATTTCCAATTATTTTGAACATGTAAAAGCTGCTGCTATAAAACTGACTGCGCCTTTGAAAGTCGGCGACACGATTCGGATTACCGGTGGAGAAAACGAATTTGAGCAGACAGTTGAAAGCATGCAGATAAACCGCGAGGAAGTAGAGAGCGGAAAGAAAGGAGATGAGATTGGAATTATTGTTGACGAGAGAGTAAGGAAAGGATATAAGGTTTTCAAGATATAACTTCCTATTTTGCAAAGGATTTTAAAGTGATTTCTATAAAGTTATTTAGAGACTTGCGGATAGATTGCTCCCATAGTCTAAGGTAGATTTAAGAAATCTCCTATGATATTGTAGGCAATCAGAAGCTCCTATAGTCTAAATTGGATTAGTAAATCCTCAAAAGACTATAGGCGCGAGAAGGAAAGAAGCTCCTATAGTCTAGTGGTCAAGGACGTCGCCCTCTCGACTGCCGAGATTTAAGTCGTTGAGATGATAATCTCTGCTCATCTTTGAGCAGGCACTTTGTTTAGCGCCTTGAGAATTTCTCAGGCACGGAGAACGGCGGAAACCCGAGTTCGAACCTCGGTAGGAGCATTTTCTTTTTTAGAAGCAAAGATTTTTATAGAATATAATATTGTATAATTAATGGCAATTGGATTTATCATCGCGTTGGTAGTTATGGCGGCAGTTGTGCTTTATCTTTTCCAGGCGCGGAGATGGCACGGACCGTTCATTAATTTTTTAATTGTAGTCTTGATAATTGCGCTTATTTTTTCCTTGGTTTTTGTTTACCTGCAGACTCCTGTTGATTTTTCTTCGCCGCAGGGATTTATGAAATTTACTCAGGCTTATTTCAGCTGGTGGGGTTCGCTTGTGAAAAATACCGGCGGAATAGTTGGGTACGCGGTTAATCAAAATTGGGGCGTGAACAACACAGCTCCGACGGAGTAAAATGAAACTCTGGATGATTTTAGTCAAGTTTTTGTTTATTGGGGGATTGTTCTTAGTCAGCAATCACAATCTTTATTTGAATGACGACGCTGATTTGGATAAATTTTTTGAGTTGTATACTAGTTGGCTGAGCCAGTTGTACAGCCAGACAGGTGAAATTGTCGGATATGTAACGAATTCTGAATGGCTGCCAGGGCATGAGAGTATTGGGGCTGTTGAAAGTCTTGGCGTGGGGTAAGTTTTTATATGCTTGGGATGATTTGTTGTGATAGTCGCCTCTATAGCTCAGCGGTAGAGTACTACCTTGGTAGAAAGATTGAAAATTTATTCCAAAAAGGTAGGGGTCCCGAGTTCAAGTCTCGGTAGAGGCTTTTACTTCGTAAAAGCCAATCGAACGCCGCAGTAGCGTCATTCGAGAGGGCTTACTCGCTACATTTATATTTTGATGTGCAGGGGGAAGATTTATAAACGATTGTGCGTTAAAGATAACTGTTAAAGATTACCTTTAAAACTGAGCATTAATGCACTATGGGGAAAACGAAAAAAGAGCTGGTAGCAGAACTTCTTAAGAAAAATACAGACGGGCTTACAATAGTGGAAATATCAAAAGAATTGGAGATTTCTAGGAATACTGTTGCAGTTGCTCTTGCAGAATTAAAGGGCGCGGAAATGATAAGGGTCAGGCCTGTCGGCAAGGCGAAATTAAATTATTGGGGAGGAAATAAACGATGAGAGCAGATTATTTTATTATTACTTTAATCTTGGGAATTTTATTTATTAGTTTTGCCTCCGCGGCATGCACAGTTACTTTTGACAAAAGTTCATATTTTCCTTCTGAAACAGTCACTGCCTCCCTTTCTTGTTCTGGAAACGATGAGAAAAATCAGGCATACACTTTAAACTGGACATTTAACGGAACAACTCAACTAGAATTAGATACGGGAACAACTCCTCCTACTGTAAGCACTCTTTTTTATGCTACTTATATTTTAAACTCAAGTTATGCGGGAACAATAAACGCCACGCTTTCTGGAACAAATCTTGAGGGAAATGACGGTGCGAATGTCTCCGGCACAAGCGCGAAAGTTTTAACAATAACTGACTTGAGTTTTAGTTCCTCAGCATTCATAGGAAGTCTTTTTGCAGTAGATTTTAAAGTTACAAATAATCAAGGAAAATCCATTTCGAACGCGCAATGCAAGGTGTACGGAACAGACAACACTGACGCCCCTTTACAAATGGGTGGGACGACTTTAACTTATAACGGCTTGGGCTCCACAGCTGAAGTTTTGGACTCAATCTTTACAGAGGGGAATCAATACTTATGCAAAATCAGGTGTTTTTGCGGAATAGCCAACACTTCTTCTTCATGCGTAGACGAGGATGGAAATCAGGTTTTTTCAAGCGCGGGTTCAACATCTGTCCCGTTCACGCTAAACACCTGGCTAACATCCAGCACGTTAGTTGATCAAACAGAGTATACTGAAAAAGAAGAAATTGTTATTTGCGCTAACCTGACTAATTCAAATTATACGAGCAGGGTTCCTGTTGAAATATATCATCAAGTCAGATGTTCTTCGGGGATTGATAATAACAACGATTTAGACAGAGTGCTGGTAATCTCCGACGGAGATACTCCCGACAGAAGAGGAATAAGCGCAGGAACAACTCAAATGCAATGCAAGAGGTTTGTTGTTCCAGAACCAAGGTATTTGCAAGGAAAATCTTCCCAATGCTATGCTTCAACAGAAGTATGGGTTTTGAACAGCCAAAATGAAAAAATTGTAAGATATTTAACAACTTCGCCTGCTTTTAATATAACTATAAGCAGTTTGCAGCTGCAGCCGGATTGGGAAAGAATTGCAGATTACCAATGGAATAGTATAATTAATTTAACTGGCGACACTTATCATAACTGGAACGGAACAGGGATAGCAAATATTGATTTAAGACTAGACAAAGTCGCTTCTTACATCAGGTCTTACGAACAAGATGTCTTGCCAGAAGTAGAATTTAATAATTTCCTTTTGTCTGATTATATAAAGAACTGGACAACGTCTTATTGCAACGGGACAACGGTAAATTCCGCATTGGAAATAAACGAGGACGGAAATGCAGAATTAGAATTAAGAGATGTTGGAATTTCAAACTCTGGATCAAATTGTTACAATGTTACTTTGAATATAAACTCTTTTGAAGAAAGAAGCACGGAAGCATTGGAAGAATTTAACAGCTCGCTTGGAAGAAGCGCGACTGCCTTGGAAGGAATTGAAAATAAAACCGGAACGTTCCATCTTGATGTGGCGTGTCCGTCGACGAGCACGATAGGAGGAGACATGAGCTGCGTTATTACAGCTTACATAGAAGATTTCCAAACGGTTCAGAAAGAAGTTGATTTTACCTGCCATATTTCCGACGGAACCAGCCAGTATAGCTCTACGAATTTCAACCAAATGATTACCAAAAGCGCGGTGTCATTGCCAAAAACTTTTTTAGTTCCTTCAACATTTACCGACGGAACGCAATATGTTTTGCAATGCTACGCAGACTATTATAATTTGGGGAGCAGAAGGGACAGCTTTTATGATACTTTTATTGCTGCGGCGTCTGCTGGCGGAGGGGGCTCTGCAAGCGGCGCCGGCGGAAACAAAACAGCTGGAAGAGCGCCAATTACCGGCGGAGCTGTTGACGAGGGCAAGGGAATATTCTCTTCTCCACCAATTGAATATCTCTCTGAAAACAAATGGTGGTTTGTATTTGTCATAGGAGTTTTAGCACTGTTAATTTTAGTTGTTTTAATTAGAAATAAAAAATACGTTTATTCAACTCATAAAACAAACTGGAATTCGGTTTTGAAAAACGCAGTTATTTTCTTAACGGCAATTGTTGCCATATTAGGAATTTGTGCTGGAGGATACTATGCTTATAATTCGTTGCAGAAAATTAACAAGGAAATTCAACAATCTCCTGAAGAAACTGTTCCTTCTGTTATGGCGAAGAGTTATTCGCTAATTCAAGATAATTTATTTAGAGGAATTATTCTTACGGCATTTATTATTTTGATGATTGTTATTTTATTTAAAGTATTTAATATTCGGGGAGAGATAAGATTTGGATGCGAAGGTTTGAAGTATAACGGAGACAGAAGATCAGAAAGACTGCATAACAAACTAAATAGACTTGCTTTGAAAAATGAGATTGAGAGGGAAAAAGAGAAACTCGGCAATATTTCTAAAACGCGGAAAATTTCCGCGGAGGAGTTTAATAGAATTTTGGGAAGGTTTGAGAATAGAGTTACTTAAAGATTTTAGAGTGCCGAGGGACATGCGAGAAGGCGAAGACTTGCATGCCCCTCTGTCATCCGAGAAAAAGAGACAATGATTACATTGTCACGTTTTCCGAACAAGTCGAAAAAGAGACAATGAAAAGAGACAATGATGGGAACGCGGGAAAAGAGGGAAACCGCGTTCCCTTAGAGACTATAATCTGATTGAATGGAGAGACTATGATAATTTATTTTCTGGCGGCGGCAAATCCATAATTTTATTTGTTGGCGTTCTAGCAACACGACATTTTTTGCAACGGCACAAACCGCAGCAGCAACAGCATTTTTTGTTTTTCATTTTTAACCTCGTTATTTTATTAATTAATCTAAGAAAAAGGGTTATTAAGCACTTGTTAAAGAAAACTCAATAGAACAAATAAAGAGAGATTTTTCATAAGGTTTAAAAGGGAAATATTTGCCGGCGTGCCGACCAATTCAAAAAAGAAATTCAAAAAGAGAAAATAAAAAACAAGAAAATAAGAGAATAAAAAAGAAAAATAAGTGTTTATCTTTTGCTTGTTTCAAAAACAGCTTTTATTGCCACAACCAATGCTGCTGCGCTAACAAGTGCAATTAAGTTCACAAGGATAGCACTGATGTAAGTACTAATCGACCCCAATACTGAAAGAGCGCCGATACTTGCAATTCCGCCGACCAACAATGCTATTGATGCAATTAAAAACTTGGTAGATTCTTTTTCAGTTACATTAAGGAATCCAACTACTAATCCTAGTACGAAGATTACTAATGCCATTAGTGTTCCGTATCCTGATATAAATCCTGCAAGCACTGCTAGTAACAAGCCGATTAAAAAAGCCCATTTTCCTAAATTGTTTTCCATTCTCACCTCCTTTTTGTTTTTCTTTTAAAAATTTAAACAGAAAGATTTTACCAATCCTTCTTTGTTTATACAGCAAATTAAGATATTTAAGTCTTTTTGTTTAGCTAGTTGAATTATTAGTTATCAGGAAAGATTTAATAATTTGATTTTTTATTTTATAATGTGAAACTTAAAAATTTTTTTCAGCCAAGATGGTATGTCTATTCAATATTAATTGCGATTTCAATTATTGAGTTTTTCTTTTTACTTCCAGGTACTTTTGGCAGATGGGGCGGGGGAGGATGTCTTACTTGTAAAAATACCGGTCCGCTAATTTTTTCGTATGACTGGTTTGTGCTTATTGGAATGTTTTTAATTCCGATTGTTTTAATTTACATTCTTATTTCTGTAATTGTTTTAATCGTCGATAAAATTAAGAAATAGTTTATTGATTTTTAGCAGAGTTTTCGCCCTGCCATTCTTCAACGTCTGCTAATTCGATTTCGTTTGTTGTCTCTTCAATAAAAGAATCAGAGTCAATTGGAATTGAATCGTTTAAAACCGGAATGTCTGAGTTATCTTCGGGTTCTGAAGTTTCGTATTCTGATTCTATTTTAGGAGTTTGTTCTGTTTCGAATCTTTCTGGTTCGTCGTTTTCCAATGCCTGCAAAATTAGATTTTCCATATCCTGATCATTTATTACTTCTTCGTGTTTTGCTGATGCCTGCGTTTGATTAAAAAAAGATTTTTTTTGAGCAGGTTCAATTGATTCTGTTTCATTTTTTTCGGGAGGTTCTAGCGACTGTTTAGCTGACTGGATGAATTCCTGCGCTTGTTCTTTTTCTATGTTGTATACAATTTCGCTTATTTCACGGGCTGCGTCTGCGTTCACAGAGATTGAACTGATTCCTTCTCTGGCTAGAATCCTCGCCATCTCCGGACGCGAGCCTGCCTGCCCGCAAATGCTCGTTTCAACATTATATTTTTTACAAACCCGGATAACGTGCTGAATTGAACGGACAACTGCGGGATGGGTCTCATCGAATATTCCTGCGACTTCGTCGTTGTTTCTGTCGATAGCTAAAGTGAATTGCGTCAAGTCGTTGGTGCCGAATGAAATGAAATCGATTCCTTCCTGGCAAAGCTCTTCAATTATCTGGACAGCTGCCGGTGTTTCAACCATAACTCCGATTTTAATATTCGACGGTATTCCTATTTCATCAGCTATTTTTTTTGTTTCTTTTATTTCCTGGACGCTGATTACAAGAGGAATCATTAATCCTATTTTTTTGTTTGGGAAGAACTCGGCAACTTCTTTCACGGCTGTTAATTCTGCTTTTAGAATTTCGGGATGCTTTAGGCTAAATCTGATTGCGTGATTTCCCATCATAGGGTTTGATTCGTCATCTTTTGGAGCGCCTTCGAGATTTGAATACTCGTCTGTTCTTATGTCTGAAGAACGCACCCAAATTTCTTCAAAGGGTTCTGCAATTTTTTTAAGATTTGAAGAAAGCAATTTAACATATTCTTTCATGTCTCCTTTTTTGACAAAATAAAACGGATGTTTTCCGCCGATTGCTATAATTCCTTCAAGTCTTGTCAAGCCGATGCTTTTCACTTCTGATTTTGATGCTCTTAACGCGCCTTCAGGCAAGTCCGCGATAACTTTAATTTTTATTTTTGTTCCGTGAATTATCGGGAGGACTTCTTTCAGTTTAGTTTTTCCTTTTCCTTCATAAACTTTTCCGACGTTGCCGTCGATAGTTACAATCTGCCCGTCTTTTAGAATTTTTGTTGCTTCGTCTGTTCCGACGACTGCAGGAATTCCCATTTCCCTGCTCACGATTGCTGCGTGGGAAGTGATTCCGCCTTCGTCTGTAATTATTGCCGCGGATTTTTGCATTGCGACCACCATATCTGGATTTGTCATTTCTGTGACTAGAACATCTCCGTTCTGGATTTTTTCTAAATCTTTCATTTCTCTGACAATTTTAACTGGGCCGGATGAAACTCCCGGCGAAGCTGCCAAGCCGGAAAGAATTGGCTCGCCCTCGACGGTTTCTGTTGATTCCTTGAATTTTGTTGTAATTGGCCTTGATTGAACAATATAAATTCCACCAGCGTCAATCGCAAATTCGATGTCCTGCGGTTTTTTGTAGTGCTCTTCCAGTTTTTGCGCAAGCTGCGCCAAAGTTTTAATTTCGTAGCTGCTTAAAACCTGTTGATTGCTTCTTTCTGGAGTTAGCTTGATTGTTTCATTTTTTCCTTCTTCATTTTTTACAATTGCAATTTTTTTATTTGCGATTTTTGTTTCAAGTATTTTGAAGTTTTCCAAATCTTCTGAAACTACGTGGTGGTCTGGCTTAATCTGCCCGGAAACAATTCCTTCGCCGAGCCCCCAAACCGCCTCGATTATTATGTGGTCTGCTTTTGTCGTCGGGTTTTGCGAGAACATGACGCCGGATTTTACAGAGTTCACCATTTTTTGGATAACGACAGCGAGCAAAGAGTTTTCGTGGGCAAATCCTTTTTTTGTCCTGTAATAAGTTGCTCTTGGCGTGAAGAGTGAAGACATGCATTTTTTTACTTTTTCCAGTAATTCTTTGTTTCCTCTGACATTCAAAAAAGATTCCTGCTGTCCTGCGAAAGATGCGTCTGCCAAATCTTCTGTTGTTGCGCTGGAACGGACAGCCACGAACGGCGCCTCATCTTTTTCTAAAAGATTATTTGCAGTATCTTTTTGCGGCTCGCTTAAAATTTCGTATGCTTCCAAGATTTGCGTTTCTATTTCTTGCGGCAAAGACTGGGACTCTATTGTTCTTCTTATTTCTTTAGTTGCTTCGTTTAGCTCTGCTGTGTTTTCCTCGTCGAGGTTTGCCAAAATTTCTTTGATTCTCGCGCTTATTCCTGTTTTTTCTATGAAGTGCTGATAAGCCTGCGCTGTTATGACAAAACCTGGTGGAACAGGAACATTTAGATTGTACATTTCTGCCAACGAGGCGCCTTTCCCGCCTGCTATTGCTATGTCTTTATTTGATAATTCAGAAAACCATTTGACAAATTGGGCTTCCTCTTTTTTTAGCATGGGAAGAAAAGATTAGGGAAGTTAATAAAGATTACGATAGAATTATCCTAGTTTTTCAAAAACGATTTTCGTCCTGCAGGGAATTTTTGATTTTGTTTTGTTTAATGCGTTTCTCGCGGATTTGACTGCTTTTTCATTTGCGCAGGAGATAAAAAAAAGCTCCTTGTTTTTTGGGACGATAGCTGCCCTGCCGATTGCAACGCCGAAAGAATGCTTCATACCTGACGACAAACGGTCTGCCCCTGCGCCTGCTGCTGTTTTGTTTTCTCTTAAAATATGGTGGGGATAGACTTTTATGTTGAAGGCGTATTCTCCCGGAACTTCTGTTTCCAAAATCTTAAAAATTTGCTGCCTGCAAGATTCTAAAGCGTTGTCTCTCATCTGGACTTTTTCAATCGCAATTAATTTGACGACGAGAGGGTGTTTTTTTTGATTGTAAGCAGCCTGATTGCCCATGCTGAATTTTACGATTTTGCTCGGCGGGACTGTCTTGATGTAAGCTCTGTTTTTTCTGGCTGATTTTCTAGTATACGGGCGGACGATTTTCTTGGAATATGCGGATGCTTTTCTTAGTGCTGCCATTATAATGTCTCCAAACAAAGGTCAAGAAGTGTTGTTCTTTTTGGACAGTCTGGTTTTACTCTACTGCACAAGTTTTCTCTTTGGTCTAGCAAGTCTTTATTGGTTTTTCCGTCAAGACATTTTCTTGTGTAAGGACATCTTTTGTCGTCGTAAAACTCGCATCTGTTTTCGTATTTATTCATTTTATTTTACCTCCACGTCTGTTGCGACTGCTTGTCCCGGCAAACCCTTTTCAAAAATCGCTCTTACTAATCCCTTGTTCCCGTGAGCTGCCGCGATTTTTCCCTTAATTTCTTTGCCTGCGCTGGATTTCCAAATAACTTCTTTTCCGGATAATTTTTTCGCTTCTTCTCTGCTTGTCAAGCCGAGGTCAATCAAGAAATGCTTCTCGTGTATTTGATGACGTCCGCGCCTGAATTGAACTATTATTCCTTCCATAATTCTTTCTGGAAATGTGGGTTTTTAAAAGTTAGGGTTTACTGACTTTGTCAGTTAAAGGGACTTGGTAAATTTTGTTTTAAGGTTATGTGACAGCGTATCGCAGATAATTATCTTGGATTCGATTAATCGTCGGTATTTTTTATTTCGATTACATGATTACTGTGCTATAGATATTTTACGTATATTTTGGTAAGTTTGCAGTATCTGTTCTTGTCAGCAGCCGTTTAGAGTTGTTGTTATTGTTCCAATTCTCCCTGCTGAGTATGAGCAAGTTTCACCTGCCCAGGTAAATGTTTTTCCATTCTTTGTTAGCAAACCCCCGTCAGAATTTGGAGATATGCTGCACATTTGTTCTGGTGTTGGATCTGTCGTTGTTCCGCTTGTAACCCATAAATCGCTGCCTTGCATTATAGGAGCAAAAAACGACATGGTTGGATTGTTAGGATTTGCAGGGTTAATTGATATATCAATTCGAACTGCACCTTCATAATAATAGAAATCGAGAGCGCCCCCCGGAAGCTTAGGCACTATCCAGGTTCCTCCAGAGGAGGGAAATAGTTCAGTGCAGCTAGGACTTGCGTCTCTCACGAATGTTACAGTTATGGAATTCACGTTTGCTAAATTGCATACTTGGCAAGCGCCCCAGCCCGCTATTGTGCAGGTTTGTTGGCCTATGCATCCTACTGACGGGGTGCAGGGTTGAGTAGTTATTCCTTCATTTATTTGAGTGTCGCAGTCGTTGTCGACTCCGTCGCAAATTTCTATTGCTCCTGGATGAATACTAATATCATTATCATTGCAATCTAATGAGTTAGAAACATATCCTGGAGGGGCAGAGCAAGATTGTATTGCGCTAATTAAATTTCCGAAAGTGTCGTCATCAGAATCCTGATAAAATGTTGATGTTAATCCTTCATCTACTGAACTGTCGCAGTCATTGTCGAGTCCGTCGCAGACTTCTGATTCGCAAGTCTCTCCATTTTGGGTTAACTCTGAGCCGGAAATTCTGTAGGTTATTTTTGGAAGATTTGACACAACTTGCTTGTTCTGGTCGTTGATTATCGTCGGGTAAATAAGCACTGTGGTGACTTTTTCTAAATTATAGTCTCCTTCATTTTGAATTAGCTCTATATTTATTGTTTCTAATTCTGCGATATTTTCATTTTTGTATTTTTCAACAACTTCTGTTTCTCCGTCGATATTTTTTAGGACAATTACAATACCTGGAACCTCGGTGCCGCCTGAATTTCTTTTTAGATTGAACGAAATTTGTCCAGGGTTATTTTCTTGGTCTATTATTACGGAATTGGGCACGAGCGAGAATTTTAATTTGATAAACTCGTATTCTGTTTTGACTTCGGTATTTGTTTCGGCAATTCTTGAATTATATACTGCCCAAATGATTATTACCACGCTGAGTACAAGAAGGACTAGAAGAACAGTTGCGATTAAGTTGCTTAGCCCTCTCTTTTTCATCTCGTTCCCAAGAAATCTTATTTAATAAATCTTTATACCACTTGCCAATACGCCCGAGTTAAAACGCACTGCGCGGGTGGCATCTCGGAGATATATTCATAAGCTCCGATGTCATAACCTTCCCCCTGTGGTCGAAGAGTTCCATCAATATCTAAAAATGGCGATGGCAAACTTATTCCAATTAAATCTCCTGCGTCGATTGCTGGACTTCCTAATTTTAAATGATAATCATTGTTTGCTTCATTCTCAAAAAAGGGATCCGCTGATATGCTATGCACTTCCTGAGCAGGATTTGCTTGTTTGAATTGACTTAACGTATCATACCAGCCATTCCAGGAGATCACACTGTTGTGATACAAATTATAATCTGAAGTAATTACAGCCCCCATGGGACTTAAACCCAAACCAACAAAGTTATCTGTAACAATATTGTCTCTTAAATTAACATTTCCAGTGATTTGCCCGCAATTTGGACCAATCAAAATAGCTTGGTACATCCCAGATACAGTATTGCTATGAACATTTAGGTTGTTTGTAATGCCGCAATAAGGCGCTTGCATAATCACAAATATTCCTTTAGCATCAAAAGTAAAATCCTTTTTGTAAATAAGATTGCCTGCAATTTCAACGTTGTAAAAATTGTGAGTATTTCCCGTGTCACTCACTAGATAAATATGCTGGGTTGCATCATAAAATTCATTATTCAAAATTTTAAGCCCATTTATTCCCTCCTGAAGTTGTAAACTGTCCGCATGCCAGGGGCCAAAATTATAGGGTGCTGGATTAGTATGGTCGTGAATCTTATTGTCTTCAATAATCCAGTTATCCCCGTCCCCTCCCTTAATTCCATCAATTATGTTATCATGAATATTATTATTAATAATTCTAAGATTTAGTATGCTATCCCCTAAAATAATAATTCCATTCTGAAGATTATGATAAACTTCATTATTCTCGATTAGTGTATCATCTGAATTTCTTAAGTCAATTCCTCCTTGATCAGCTGCGTGTCCCCATCCGCTTTCTTGATTGATATCCGGATAAAGATAGGTGTTGTCATGAATATAATTATTAACGACTTCACTTCCAGTATATCCGCCAATAGTCACGCCAGAATTATATCCCTTGCTTATATCAAGCCCTTCAATCCGAATATAATCTTTGGAAATTACAACTGAATTTCGCGTGTTCTCTCCATCAATTTTTACTTGACATCCATACTTAGTTCCATCGGCATTGGTCTTGCATTCCTCTCCAGGATAAGCTTTGTAAGTTATCTTTGCATTAACTGTTCCAGATCTTGCAGAAGCAAGCGTTTCATAATAAGTCCCTTCTTTCAAACAGACAACATCTCCTGGCTGTGCAGAGCCTACTCCTGTTCCCGAGGCTGTTGCCAAACTGCAAGGATTCACTTCCGTACATGAAGTTCCGACGCCAATTGTAGAGACATATTTTGTGCAATTTTCAATAGCACTTACACAACCCAAGCTTGCAAATAAGAATATCAAACTAAAAAATAATCCTCCTTTCTTTTTCATTTCATCTCAAAGAAAATCTAATTAATAAATCTTCTTGTATTTCTTTAAAGAAACCTAGAAAGAAATCTCAAAATCGCCAATTTCTCTTTTCAATACTGAGAAAACCTCTGAAGAAATAGAACCTTTCAAATCTTTCTTTGTTTCTTTCATTGCTTTTTCAAGCTCTTCCTTATTTGAATTTGTTAATTTGCCGTCGTGGATTTTGCTGATTTTTCCGTTTTGCTGGACTAAGAAAGCTCCGCCATTTACCAGAACTAATTCTGCTTTTCCTTCTTTGAGGCTTATCTGCAGGACGTCTTTCTCGACGCCGACTAAATCCTTTCTCTGCGCAAACTCTGTCAAAGCGTTTGTCAATTCTCCTGCATCGCGGATAATTCTCTGCATTTCGCTTTGAGTTATTGCTTTTTTCTTTTTCAATCCTGAAATTTCTCTCGCAATCGGAAGCATTCTTTCGACAATTTTTCCTTTCTTAACCATTTCCTTGTCAAGAGATTTTATCAATTCGTCGGGAGATTTATCACCCAGATTTTGTTTCATCAGCTTAAATGTTTCGTCCTGAATTTTCTCTGCCTGATGCAGATTCATTCTTTGCTCTAATTTAGTCCTCAGCTTTTTCATCTTTTCTGTAAATTCCTTTGATTCTTTCAGCAAGTCGTCAATTTCTTTTCCGGAAATTTCTTTTAATTTTCCGTGCTCGTAATCTTTGTAATATTTAACGACTTTTTCCAAAGTTTTCAATTCTTTTTCGTCCATAACTTTTTCTTTTTTGACTAAAACTTCTCGGACTTCCTGCACAATTGTTTTTGGGACTGGCGGGCCGTGTCCGGCGAGCATCATCATCGCCTGAGTCGGCGTGACAACTCCGAAATAAATGTCAACCATTGCGTCCATCATTCTTCTTTTTATTATTTCTTCTGTTCTGTCTCCTTCTTTCATGTACAAATCAATTGCTTCCGGGGAGGGCTTGATTTTTCCCATCTGCAAAAGTCTTTTCCACGGCGTGAATGTTCCCCTGTCATAAAGCGGAATTCCGTCTCGGATGAAAGTAAAACCGACTGGCTCTGCGTCTTTAACTCTCTGCCAGAAATCTGTCAAAAGCCAGACCTGAACATTAAGAATATTTTTTACGCCTGCCAGAGCTGTTGCTTCTTTTATGAAATCGTAGGTAATTCTTCTTCTTAATTTTTCTAAGAGTTCAACTCTCGACATTCTTTTTACGTCTGTGTCGTCGATTATTACGATTGTGTCGACGTCTGAAGTTTTACTTGCAGTTCCTCTTACTAGCGAGCCGCCTATCGCGTAAGTTGCGACGTACTGCGTTCTTCCTGTATTCAGCCAGTTTAATGTCAGGTTTTTGTGGATGGATGCAACTCTTAATGAGCCCAAAAATCCGTCGTCATAAAGCGGGAAACTTGCAGCGATTGCGTCGATAAATTCGAACTTTGAATCCAATCCGTAATTCCAGACATCAACTTCAGAGGATTTGATATGAACCCACAAATTTTCTTTTGTTTCTTTTACTATCTCGACGACATCTGTTTTTATCTTGTTCAAGTCCTTGTATTTTTCTTCAGGAATTATCATCATTATATGCAGAGGTTTTGAATCAATTACTTCTTTAGGCAGGCCTTCGTCTTCTTCAAAAAACTGGAATGAATTTGCAGGCAAAACTCCCAGCGCTTTTGTGAACGAGAATTTCTTGCAGATTTTTTTTGAAAATTCCGCCAGCTTCTTTTTTAATTTTTCAAAATCTTCTTTTTTTTGATCCTTATCCGGCTTAGGAAGAGAGGATGGGCTAGATGGGGTGTATTTCATTGCGCTGGATAAATTGTCCGCTAGTGATTTTGGTTTTTCTTCTGACATGTATATTGAAAAAAAGTAGGTTTTATAAAGGTGCTGGTTTTGCGAGATTTATGAGAACCATAAGAGCAGACTTGCATAATCACTTGAGAACAAGCAGCAGAATGGACGGGCTGTTTAATCCCGCGATTGACAGGGCTGCTGAGAGGTTGGGGAGCGGAGGGATTTTTGGACTTGTGAACTTTTCCGACCACAGATATGAGGACTTTGCTGGACAGAGAGGATACGAAAGAGAAAATTTTGGGAATGCTGTTTATGTTCCTGAAAAAGATATTTTGGTTGTGAAAGGGCAGGAAGTTCCGACGGCAAAAGGACATTTGCTTGTTTTAGGTTTGGAAGAAGACAACCATTTGAAAGAGGGAAGGCCTGTTTTGGATTCGATTAAAGAAGCGAAAGACGCGAATGGAATTATTGTTGCAGATCATCCTTTCGGCAAGGAAGGACTCGGGCATTTTTTTGTCGACGAATACAATTCTCATCGAGATTATTTTGGTTTATTAAATGGCTGGGAAGTTTTTAATGGCGAAGCTGCCTTGTGGTTTCCTGGCTTGACTCCGAAAAACGCAAACAATGCGGCGCATGATATTTATGAGTCATACCGGCTTGAAGTAAAAGGCATTGCAGCTGTTACAAGCAGTGACGGACATTCCCTGCGCGAATTAGGAACAAGCTATATGCCTTTGGAAACATCTGATGACTATGATAATATAAAATCTTCGAATGAGATATCTTCTGTACTGCGCAACTGCCTGGGTTCAACAAAATTTTCAGGATTTTTTGGAAGGAAGAACGATTCTAAACTGGGTGCGCTGGCTCATCTCGCTGATTTGGCTGTTCTTTCCGGCTTGAGCAAGATTGGGATAAAAATATAAACCTATTTTTGAGACTATTCATATAAAATTCTCTTCTGCATTTTTTTCTCTGAGAAAGTTTTAGGAACGTAAATTTTCTTTTTTGTTCTGGGGTTCATTTCAGTATAATACATGCAGGTTGAAACAGTCATTGGCGTCGGAGTAAATATCTGGATCTTCTCGGCGTTTTTAATTTTTTTCATGTAGCTTTTCAGCTCTTCTGCTTCTTTCATAGAACTTCCCGGATGCGCTGCCATAAAATAGAAACTTAAATCTCCGCAATCAAGTTTTCTGAATTTTCTGATAAATTCATCGAGGTTTCCTCCAGATTTGTTCATTAATTTCAAAATTTCTGAATTAACATGCTCGGGAGCAATTTTTAACCTTCCTGAAATGTGATGTTTTAATTCTTTCAGATATTCGTCGTTAGCAAGTTCGTATCTTATTCCGCTTCTTATAAAAATCTTTTTTATTCCTTTAACTTTAGGTGTATAATTCGTTTTGTTTCGGCACGCAATTGGATTTTGCTTCGCAAAATCTTTTCTGTAAAATTCGCTCCGCGAATTTGGCGTGCCGAAGTTAATCTTTCTCGCTTTTTTTAAAAGTTCAATAAGTTTTTTATTGCTTCTGTCAAGTTTTTTGCATTCAAGACAGTTGTTTTTGCAGACGTATCTGGCTGGGCAGTCCATTCCGTACATATTTGCAGACGGGCCGCCGAAATCGTCGATGTTTCCCTTAAAATTCGGCAGAGAGGTTATATATTTTAGTTCTCTCAAAATAGAATCTTCGCTTCTTGAAATTATTTTGTCTCCTGAAGTCAGTCTTAGAGAACAGAAATTACAATTTCCTATACATCCTCGGTGCGTAACGACGCTGAATTCAAAACCTTTCATTTCTTTCAGGTTAATTTTTCTGCTAAACGGAAGCTCGTAGTATTTATCCAAATCTTCGGATTTATATTCGGGAAACATATACTGGAGAATGTAAAAGTTCCCTGTTTTTTGCGCAAGGTTTTCTTGATTAGAAAACATATTTTGCATATCGCAGAATTTTTCTTTTGATTCGAGAACTTCTTCGTGGGACGGGAGTATTTTTGGTATATAATCTATTTCGTTTTCGGCACGCAATTGGACGCCAATTGTAGCGGCTGGCGTCTTGTCTTTATGCAAAATTCCGGAGGAATTTTGCCGGCGTGCCGAATTAACTTGAAAATTCTTTGGAATTTCTCTTGTTCTGATGCATGTTCCTTTGATTCCTGAAATTTCTTTTTTATTTTTTATTCTCTCGGCGATTTCAAGCACTTGTTTTTCTCCATTTCCGTAGACGAGGATATCTGCGCGCGTGTCAAAAAGGATTGATTTTCTCAGAGAGTTGCTCCAGTAATCGTAATGGGTGAATCTTCTTAATGTTGCTTCTGTTCCGCCGAGGACGATTTTAGAATCTTTGAAATATTTTCTTACCCAGTTTGCGTAAACAATTACTGCCCTGTCCGGAACTGTTTTTTCGAAATTGAGATTTTCGTCGTTTTCCCTCGGCCTGTTAAGAGCAGAATAATTTCTTAACATTGAATCAATGCTGCCTGAAGTTATTCCGAAAAATAATTTTGGCTTTCCTAGACATAGAATATCTTTTTCGTTTTTTGGAGAGGGGATTATTCCGACTTTGTATCCTTCGCTTTCGAGGACTCTTTTTAGTATTGCTACTCCGCATAAAGGATGATCGTAGTATTCTGGTGTGATGAAAATAATGTCGTAATTCATACTTGAGAGATTTAAACCGAATATATAAATAATTCTTTATCGTTGTTTTTTCGGCACGAAATACAAAAACCAAATGAACCAAAGCAGCCAAAGCATGTCAAGCCAATCTTGCGTTAAGATTCCCGGAATTCCTAACAACCCCAAGAATCCTAAAAATCCCAGCATCCAATCTTTTCTCAATTTCTTTTTCATTTTAATTTTTTAATTATATCAATTATTGCAAGCAAAACTCCGACGCCGATTAGACTATATCCGACTAATCTGCTTTCTCCGAAAATTATTCCTGCCAAGATGAATGCAAATGCAAGACTTGCTAAGATTGTTAATGGTTTTTGTTTTTTGTTTTTCCTTACGAAAAAAATTAGGATAGCAATAACTAGTAAAACTAAGATTGAAATCAAGATGTATATTTGGGATGGTTCCATTGTTATATTCCTAAAAATTTAAACGCTTCGTAGACGAGAAACGCCGGCCAGACAATCGCTTTTAGTATCCCCAAAACTCCTGCCCAGAACCCGTTTGCTGTGGAGACGTAATAAATTGCCGAGCCGAGAAAACCCAAGCCGTAAACAGCTCCGCCGCAAGCTCCGCAAGAACTTTTTCCGCAGGATTTATTTTTTTCCTTATTCATCTTTTTATTCATTCTTTTCAATATTTAAACGTTTTTATTTAATTCAATATTTAGTATATCTGAAATTGTGCCAATTAAAAAAATATTGATTGGCTGTAAATACTTAATGTATCTGGCAAGGAAATGGAAATTGATTTTGAAACTTGTAAATTTCTTATAGAGAGATTTAGGAAGTTGAATAAATTTGAAATATTGGAAGATGACAACCCGCACGGGTTTGGAGACGGCGTAGATTATTGGTCGTATACTATTTTAGAATCTGCGAATCTTAAAGTAATATATGCGCGATATGATTTATTTGGGCGAAATGATATAACTGTGATTGACAAAGAAAAAAATATCTGCATTTACTCGAATTCTCCGTATCCGGAAGAGTTTGGAATTGATAAAATGGAAAGGACGAGAATACAAACGCTGGATGAATTAATAAGACGTGTTGAAGAGAGATTGTAGATTTTTGGGATGGGCCTGAAGAGAATCGAACTCCTGACTACTCGGTGTAAACAAATGTATCCTAAAGGTAACTTTTTGTAACGAGCTACAGAGTTTATGTTTTTTATTTAGGATTACAGTAAGATTCTTCTAATTCCTTAAGATAATATTTTGACCAAACAAGTGGACTGTCCATTACCCTCTGGTTATCAAATCTTTTTAGATAGGTTTTGCCATCTGAAAACAAATGTTTTCTAAAAACAACTCCAGAGTAACCTTCAATAAAAGTAGGGTCTACCTCGCCTTTGCTATACCAGTATCCGCATACATTAATATTTCCACGCACATTCTCTGGAATTAATTCTTTTACCTCAAGGCTATCAAGATAAAAAATATACTGTTTTTGTGGCAATCCTCCAAGTACAAGTTCATAAATTACAGCATCTCCTTCTGGAGACCATCTCGTAAATCCATAATTGTATCCCCAGCCATCATCCCAACCGCTTGAATTGTTTACTGGAATTTTTGTATTAAACGCTTCTTCAAAAACTTTTTTCTCTTCCCTAGTTTCTAAATCGTAAATGAATATCTCGACATGCTGAGTCTGATTTTTATAAATATCCTCTCCGTAAGTGTATCGTACCCTATCAAATAAAATTTTATCTTCCGTAGAGGATATTCCTAATAAATTACTGATATTTTTACTTACTATAAAAAATTCTTGGTTATCAAGGTCATAGCCATAAATATTCTTTTCTGGTCGTGCAAGAATGCCAGTCTTATTATTCACGTATGTTTCAAATGAAGACTCTTCTGTTTCAAAAAATAAGAATTTCTTGTCTTTAGACAAATGGAGACCAGTTGTACTAACAATATAACAATAATCTAACTTTGTTAAAAGCATTTCTTTTTCAGAATTAATATTTTTTAGATAAACTTGGCAAGAGCGATCATTATATTTGTCTGTTATTCCTTCTCTTTTAGTAAACAAAACATTTTCTCCGTCTAAAGTTATTCTTTGAAAAGAATCCCCTTTTTGCCAATTAATATAAAGAAACGGCTTTTCCAAAAGTGGACCTGGAGTTATTAGAGAATAAAACACAACTGAAAATATAGCAACCAAAATCAAAATTATAAAAAAGATAATAATCAATTTTTTGCCCATGGAGGATGAAAACAAATCTAATTTATAAATCCTTTGAAAATGAGCGGCCCCGAAGAGAATCGAACTGGTGAATACTCGGTGTAAACAAATGTATCATAAAGATTCTATTATGTTACATTTTACCAATTTCTTGGTGTGATTCGCTTGAACCGAGCAATCTATCCCTTTAATTTATATGGGCCTGAAGAGAATCGAACTCCTGACTACTCGGTGTAAACGAGTCATTTTGCCACTAGACTACAGGCCCATATTATTCATGAGAAATTAGCGGTTTTAAATTTATTGTTTGAAAAATTATTTATGACAATCTTTAAATAACTCTTGTTTTTATTTCACTTGAGCGATATTAGTTAAGTGGCAGAACGACACGTTGCCAATGTCCAACTTTCTTTAGAAAAGAAAGTTCGGCGCTCAAAGAAACTAATATAGTCTTTGAGAGCAGAGCAAAAACGTGTAAACCGGGGTTCGATTCCCCGATATCGCATATGTCCAACTTTCTTTAGAAAAGAAAGTTCGGCGCTCAAAGAAACTAATATCGTCTCTGTGAGGATTAGTTCAACTTTTTAGAATTCAATTCAATAAAAAATAAAAATAAAATAAATACAGAAAAATAAATTAAAAATTATTCAAAAGACTCGTCGTCTTCTTCGGGTTCTTCGTCTTCAGACTCTTCTTCGTCTTCAGACTCTTCTTCGTCTTCAAAGTCGTCTGCGTCTTCAGTTATTTCCATATCTTTTTTAACCTCGGATTTAAGTATCTTTTATAACAATTATTTATTTTTAAATGTTGTTGTTCTTGAACGCGTTTGATAAATTTTAAATACTGATAATTAGTAGTAATAGAAATTATCTGAGAGAAACTAATGACAGCAAACACAAAAAAAATTATTTCTAAGAGATATTTAAAATCAAGATGGAAACATTTTCTAAGCAGAAATTCGAACGGGGTTCTGCTTATCGAGGGTGTCAGCGTCGAAGAGCTTCGGAAAAAGTACGGAACTCCGCTGTATGTTTTCGTCGAAGAAGAAGTCAGAAAACGGCTGAGAGATTTTAAGGGGGCTTTTGATTATTCTGTGTTCAAGCCGGAGTACGCATGCAAATGCAATTCGAATCTCGAAATTTTGAGAATTGCGAGAGAGGAAGGGTTTGATTTTGATGCGAGCAGCGTCGGAGAAATTATTCTTGGGCTGCTTGCGGATTTCGAGCCGTGGCAGATTAGTTTTACGAATCTTAACAAGACACAGCAGGATATTTTATTTGCGGCAAGCATTGGGGTGAAATCTATTACTGTTGATTCTCTTGAAGAAATTGACAAGGCGATTGAGGTTGCTTCTAAGCTGAGGAGAAAAATTCCTCTTTTAATCCGCGTTAATCCTATGATTAAAGAAGGAAAATACTCGACGCAAAACCAGCAATATGGAATCCCTTACGCGTATGCCAAGCGAGCGATTAACAAAGTTATTTCGGCAGAGTATCTTGAGCTGAAAGGATTTCATTTTCACGGCTCGTATGCGCATAGCCCGAAGGCTTACATTCTTTCTGCTGAGAAACTTGTAAAACTTGCGCAGTATTGTTTAGGCAAGGGCGTTGAGATTAGTGTTATTGATTTGGGAGGAGGTTTTCCTCCGGAAGCGCCGAGACAATACAAGCCGGGAAAATATTTCACGCCTCAGGAACTTGCGGATAAATTCCTTCCTGCTTTTCACAAGATGATTGAACAGAGCGGAATCAGAAAACCTGCGCTGGTTTTTGAGCCGGGAAAATATATCGTCGCCAATGCAGGCATCGGACTTTTCGAAGTCATCAGCAAAAAAAATCTCAAGAAAAAAGAAATACTTGTGACGAACGCTTCGTGCTATTCGATGTTTCCGGATGTTTTGGTTTCGCATGTTAATTATGAAATCCTTCCTGCAAATGATATGCTGTCGAGGAGAACAAATAAATACGACATTGCCGGGTGCACTTGCGACTGCCTTGATGTTATCGCCAAAAATCAGATGATGCCTTACATTAATATCGGCGACATGTTCGCGCTGATGGATTGCGGCGCTTACAGCTATGTAATGGGCTCGAACTTTAACAATCTAAAAAGACCGCCGATGATTTTAATTAAACAAGACGGGGTTGTGAAAATGATCCGCCGTCGCGATAGATATTCTGAAATGTTCGCTCCTGAACTTGATGTTCTGAAAGTTGCTGATCCTGAAGAATTGAAAAAGTTTTACAATATGTCGAGGGTAAATTTGAATACGGTTTGGGGGAAGGCGAAGAATGGGAATGGTAATGGGGAGAATGGTGTTGCGGTTAGTGATAAGTGAGAATGGGATTTTTTAATGGAGAATGTGGCATGAGAATTGGATTATAATAAATCATTAATTGTTTCAGACATAATTTTCTCTGCTTCTTCGTCGGGGAATTCAATGTCAGGATATTTTGTGTCTTTCTCTTTTTTTAAGAGATTTAACGAAATTTCGTGGATTTTCTTTTTGTCAGACTCGTTCCAATTAAATTCCAGCGCTTTATTTTGAGCAACACTTCGGTATTCAATTATTTCGGATTCTAAAAAATGCTTTGATTCTGGCTTGTTCGTATGCGCGAATACTAATTTATGCAAAGCTATATTTGCAATAACTTTACTCAGCGATTTTATCACATCATTTTTTCCCATTTGAAATTATTTCCTTTCTTGTTAATTCAGTAAGTTTATTAAGATAATTCATAGCAATCTTTTTTTCTAGTTTAGAGGCGGTGTTGTTTTTTAGATTTGTAAGAAGATTTATTCCTATTTGTTCAATTAGCTTTTTGTAAAGAAGAGTATTATCTATAACGCCTTTTAATAATAATCTGACTAAAATGGTGTTTCTTATCGCGTGATATATTTCGTTTCCTTCAGAATGCTCGTCGACAATGTCGCTCCAATCTAATTTCATCCGCAAGTCTATTCTAGTTAGTTTTATTTTTTTTGGTATTTTTATATTTCCGTAAATTATTCTGCAGTCTTTGAGCTGGTAAATCAATGATGGGTTGTGGGGATACTGCTGGTAGAAAGAAACTTTGTCAACAATTTGTATATCTAGCGGAAGGTTTAGAAATTTTGCGTTTTCTGTCAATGAAGAAATAATCTTGTGTTTTTCACTGGACTTTTTCCACAATTTCTTTTTTGTTATTATTAATATATCGATGTCTTTGTAAGATTTGTAATTTGAATGAACTGCTGAGCCGTAAATAATAATCGAATCTATGCTTTTTAGATTTTGGAGAATCATCTGTTTTATTTTGTTTTCTATCGAGGGTGCTTTTTGATTGTAGGAAATTCTTTCTAATAGCTCTTTCGCGTTAATACTTTCAATTTCTTTTAATTTTGGTCTTACAAATCTGCTGAGATAATTTGAATCTTGCTGGTTTAGCTTTTGGTTTTGCAACTTCTTTTTTATTACTTCCAGTTCTCTGTTTGTCAGGATTGTGCTTTTTATCATATAATAGATATAGTTATTAGGTGGTATTTAAGGTTTTTGGGGTTTTTTAGAAGAGAGTTTTATGAAAGAAAAGTTTAGAATAATAAAAATCCCCCCACCCAGATTCGAACTGGGGATCTTCCGGGGTCTGCTTTCGCAAACCGTTCAATGGCCGGCTTGTCACGTTTCATTCTAATCCAACAGGAATGTCCACGCTAGTTTTCTACAGCCAGACGCTCTAACCACTGAGCTATGGGAGGATATTGAGATTAGGAGAATTAGGTTATTAAAGGTTTTTGGTTTGAAGGATTAGATTTGTCGGGTAGACAAAATTAGGAAGTTAATTTTTTACTTACTCTTTGAAACTACACTTTCAAATGTTTCTCTTGCATAACTGTAAAGCTCAGTCACATCTATTTTTTTAGCTAAACTTCTTGATAATTTTGTTTGGAACTCTGGTATATCAACATTATTTAGTTTTTGATAAATTGCTCTAGCTTCTTCAACTGTGCTTTGTCTGTAGGTGTCTCTGATATTATGTATAGCTTCAACTATGCTAACGTAACTCTTAGCAATTTCTGCTACTTCTTCTTCTGTATAAACTCTTGTATGTCCGTATCTCACAAAAGGTGCTGTTTACATCCGTATTTAAATTTTTTTGTTATTCTTTCTTAGAAATTAAACTAAACCGCATAAAGGTTCTTGGTTCATAAATAAAAAATAAAATTATCTTCGCTTTTTTCTGTTTGGCATTGCCTTTGCTCTTGCCTTCGGTGACATTTTCATCCAGGTTTTTCTTGCGTGCACTGCTTTTTTGGCGAGTTGTTTTTTCGTGCGCAGTTTTGAATCGGTCCAGCCGTATTTTGTTTTTTTGGCGACGACATAATGATGCCCTTTTCTGCCGACGTCAATAGTCACGTAGCTTCCGACAGGCAATTTTTTTGAAGGGTGCTTGTTTTTCGGAGGCATTGCTTTCTGCCTTGAAGTCGGCGACATGTTCATCCATTTCTTTCTTGTTTTATTCAAAGCTTTTCTTCTTGCTGTGGTGAATACGTATTCTTCCATATGGTTCCCTCCTTTAATGATAAATATAAACAAGGGAGATTTATAAGGGTTTTCAATTAATAAAATCTAACGACTTTCTGTCGTATCACTCACAAAGAAAACTTTATCCGAGAGAATGTGATATAATTTGCCGTCGTGCTCGAATGAGGCTGCTGCTGCGGGCAATTCAAACCTGCCGAATGTTTGAATTTTTGAGTAAATGATATACGAAAATACTCTTGTTTCTCCGGAATTTAGTCTTGGAATTTTCCAAGAGAGTTTTTTTCCGCCTGCAGCGACGGCGTCTGGCTTTGTGCCCGGCCCCTCGTAAAGTTTTGCCATCGCAGGCAGAGTGTCTGTAATTTGAATGTTGTCAATATGCTTTTTAGCTGTTACGTGCAGATGAACTTTAAGCGCGAATTCCCCGCCCTTTGTCCTGACGTGAGAAACTTTTTTGATGACTGACAGGTAAGAGCGCGTGTAATACTTGAGGCACAAGACAATAATGACTAACAAAGCCAAAACTAAAAAAGGAAACGTGTAATTAGTTGTTGACTCGACGACTAAAGATTCGTTCGGTCCAAGATTTTTGCTCCATAAATAGGTTGTGGCTAATCCTGTTCTTTCCACACTGGAATGCAGGGGGGAATTTACGGTGAACAGCCTCGACAAAACGTCTTTTTTGATTTCAACTTCAGCTGTCACGGGGATATTGCCGACGTTTGTTTTTGTGACAGTTGTTTTTCTTATTATAAAACCTCCAGAAACTTTTTCAACACTAAGCCCTTCTTTTTCCAGATAATCAATTACTCCCTCAATTTTACCTTCGGCTCCGCCCGGAGTTTCAACTTCAGCTGTCAATGTGTAGGGGCCGGCAACTATTTTTTTTGTATTTTTTGTTATCGGAATTGAGAGAGTTGTTTCTTGGTACGGGGAAAGAGAGATTATTTTTTTCTCTTCGAAGAATATTGATTTCAAATTTATTGTTGTATTTTCTAAATATGTATTCTCTTTGTTTTCGATTGTTACCTTGGCTTCTGATTCTTCAGGAGATAATTGGATTTTTTTTATTTGGACAGCTTTTTTTAAGGGAACAACTTTGAGCAATAATTCGTCTTTGAAAATTCCGGATTTCTGTCCGTAAATCTGATATTCAAGGTTTAGAAAACCGCCGATTTCTCTTAATTTTTCGTTTGGATTGGCTGTAATTTTAATTGTTGTTTTTCCCGCTGGCAGTTCAAAGAATCCCTCCGGCAGAATTGACATTCCGACTAGAGAATAGATTTGAAATTTTTCTGCTGCGCCTTTATTATTTATCACGAACTCAAAAAACGCCGGATTGTCCAGTTCTGCGATTACAACAGAGCCCTTGTCTATTTTTTCTACTTCTAAATTTGGAAGGGCATTAATAACTGGTAAAATTAGGAGAATCACCAAGAAAATAAAGATTTTTTTCATGGTATAAGATGTAAGGGGGAATTATATAAATATTGCTGTACTAATTTGTCCCTACATAAATATGACTATTTTGTGGCGCAAATTTAGTGCGCCGAATTATTAATAATGACTACGGTAATTAATATAGATATATTTGTTAAAATTGTTCACGTTGTTTATAGAATTTTAAAAAAGATTAAGGTTATGCAGAAATGCTACTTATCTTTTTCCGATTAAATCGAGAAAACTTTTGAGTTCTTCTTTGAAACTTCTGACGTCGTCTTCTACTTTGCCTTTCATGCTGTTTACTCTTGCGGGAATCAAGTATTTGTTGTATATTTCTCTGAGGAATCTCCATTGCGGAGAGGTTTCCCATTTGCTGTCGTAATCTTTTACGAGCGTGCCCTTTATTTCAGCTCCGATTGTCCCCTTGTTCATTTTCTTTTTTTCTCCGTCGATTTCTACTTCGACTTCTGTCATTCCCCAAACTTCGAATGTTATGTCCAATTCGATTTTGAAGTAATCAGAAATAGCTTTTGTTGCGGCCCATTCTATTCTCAAATCTCTGGCGTTGCCCTTTACTTTTTCAGAGTATTTTTTTTCATTGACTCCGTATTTCTGCTCTTTGAACCAGGAATGCGCGAATGAATAAAATCCTGCGAAGTCAAACAACCCGCTATGCTCCACTTTCTCTTTTAAAACCGCATCTTTATCTGTCATCTTTTTGCTGGTGTTAATTGGGGAGGGAGATATTTAAAGATTGCCCTTACGAAGGCTTTGTTGAAAATATTTTTTAGAGTTATCTTGCTCCCCACCCACTCGCGATCACGTTCGTCATTTGCTTGTTTTTTACTCGAACGTGATGCGCTCGCCACGCCCTACTTGTCCAAATCTTCTTCGCTTCGCTCAGAAGAAAAACTTTCGTTTTTCATTCGTCCGCCAAGATGTCGAACGAAAGATTTGGTTATTTGGTGCAAGATAACTAAATTAAATTGGATTTCGGCGCGAATTGTCGTAACAGTGCGTAATTTGTTAGAAATTCACTTCGTGAATTTCGCGCGCCGAAATTAATTGTTTTTGACTTTTTCAACAAAGCCCCTTACGAAGAATCGATTAAGGTGATTTCCGCCTGATTATTTTCTTTTGACAATTCTTTTTCGTCTGCCTGCACAATAAACGCGATCTTTTCTGTGTTTCTTGGAATTTTCAAATTGGTAGCTGTTAATTTCACGCTAAGGCCTATTTCGAGAGCTTGGATATCGAATGTTTTAATTTCTTCATTATTTGCAGTTAAAACGAGCGTTGAGTTTTCTGAATTTTCTATTCCTTGGTTGGATATTACCACTTCGAAATCCAGATAGTTTCTTATTTTTGCTGCCTTGGCTGTTTCAATTGTCAAGTCGGGGAGAGAAGGTTCTGAATAAATTCTTGCGATTTCGTCGACGATTTCCTGGCCAATTATTTGTTCGCATCCTGTTTCCGGGTACATTATGCTTTGGGTATTTGAATTGTGGTCAAATCCCAGAGCGTGAAGGACTTCGTGTATTGCTACTTGCGGAGTATCGCAACTTTCCGGGCGATACAACGAAATCTTGCCTGCTAGAATAACTGCGTAATTTGTGGCGTTGATAATTTCGGACGGGCCTCCTTCTCCTGCGATGAAATAGTTTTCCTGTTCTGAAGTTGGCTCGACGTTAGAGCACATTACTACAATTTCTGGGTTTTTATTTTGCTCTTGAAATGAAAGGATTGTTTTTTCCTGAATTATCGCAAACGCTTCTTCTGCATCGTTTTTCTTTTTTTGCGAGCATACCGGCTCGATGTAATAAGTAATTTCTTTATTCTTGTATCTCATATTTGGATAAAACTGCGAGCTTTGCGCCGGGAATTGATAAGTGATATTCTTATGATACGGATTAAATTCCATTGATTCTGCGGGAAGAGCCATCCAAAGAAAATACATTCCTATTCCCAGTCCTGCAAATAAGATTATAAGGAGAACGAAAAGCAAGAAAGTTGAAAACCTCATATCAAATCATATATAGAGGATTTTATAAAGTTAATCTCACTTAACTAAACATGAAATACGAATTTTTAGAACACACTGCTGACGTTAAATTCCGGGCTTACGGGAAAAACTTGGGAGAATGTTTTGAAAATGTTATTTTAGCATTCAGCGAAATTATTGCAAAGGGCAACAAGATAACTCCGACGGAAGTTAGGAATATTTCTGTCAAGGGAATTGACAAGAAAAGTCTTTTTTATAAATTTTTGGAGGAGTTGAATTATTTGGCGGAGGGCGGGTTTGTTGTTTGCTCGGGGAAAGTTAATGTGACGGGGAATTCTCTGAAAGCTAAATTGTATGGAGATTCTGCGGGGAATTATTCTGGTTTGGGAGAGGTAAAAGCTGCGACTTATGCCGAGATGAGGATTAGCAAGAAGAGCGCTAAGAGATGGCTTGTGCAGGCTGTGCTGGATGTCTGATAACAAGTTTTAAAACCTTCTATTTCTCTGATTTTTTATGAAACTTTATCACGAGGATATGCCGGAAGAAGCAGAAGTTGCAGCCGCTGCTTTAGAAGAGGTTTATGGAATAAAAAGCAATTTAGAAAAGATAGAATTGGATGGCGTTTTTACTCCTCTGCCTGAATTTGATGGTTTTCAATCGTCCTCACAACAAATCAGCCAGCATTTAGATTTGGGAAAAGGCAAATCTGTTTTGGTATTAACACCGAGAGATATATATTATAATAATAAAAGTAAACTAGATGATTGGATTTTTGGATATAGCAATATTTTCGGTTTAAATGTTGTTAGTTCAGCTAGGATGAAGGGTTTTGATAGTTCCCCAAGCAGAGAATTGGTTGTGCCTAAAAATGTTTTTTTGGGAAGATTGCTGCAAGTAGTTGTACATGAAATTGGACACGATGTTGTTCACGGAAAGCATTTTAAGAAGACTTATTGGGTGAACACAAAAAAAGGTTATAAACTTCCGTTAGGCTCTCATTGTTCTGATAATCGGTGCGTGATGTATGAAGTTGTAGATATAAACGCACCTCCCCGAGAGGAAGGGCATATGAAACTGGGAAATGAGAAGAAGTATGATACTGGACTTGATGAAACGATTAAAAGGAGATATCCAGAATGGTTTTGCAACGATTGCAGGTCTTCAGTCCGGATTACTGGTTCTTATAGTTAATTTAGATTTATAACAAGACTTAAATGTTATAGTTTCTTTTGGATTAAATGGGAAACATTCATGAAATAAAACAGACGGGGAAGATGCTTGTGCCTGGAATTGTTTTTGCGTCGGATAAACTTTTTGAAGATATGAAAAAAGACAAGACGCTTGAACAAGTTAAAAACGTAGCTCAGCTTCCAGGAATTATCGACAAAAGCATTGCGATGCCTGACGCGCATGAGGGCTATGGATTTTGTATTGGTGGTGTTGCTGCTTTTGACGTCGAGAAAGGAGTTGTTTCTCCGGGCGGCGTTGGATATGATATTAATTGCTCGGTTCGGCTGCTTCGGACTAATCTAAAATCTTCTGATGTCAAAAACTGGAAAGAAATTTTGCATTCGCTTTTTCGTTGCGTGCCGTCTGGTGTCGGGCAGGGCTCGAAATTAAAATTAAGCGACGCGGAACTTAATGAAGTTTTGAGCAACGGCGCGCAGTGGGCTGTTGAAAAAGGATACGGCGTTAAGGAAGATTATTTGCATACAGAAGATGAAGGGAGATTGAATGGGGGGAATCCGAAAGATATTTCGCAAAGGGCTCGGGCTAGAGGGAAAGGGCAGTTGGGGACATTGGGGGCGGGGAATCATTTTTTGGAAATTCAAGTTGTTGATGAAGTTTTTGACGAGGAGATTGCTAAAACATTTGGATTGAAAAAAGGAGAAGTTACAATAATGGTTCATTGCGGCTCTCGGGGGCTTGGGCATCAAGTTGCTTCGGATTACATTCAAGAGATGGAGAAGAAGATTGGAGTTGCTGGATTGCCGGATAGAGAATTAGTCAATGCGCCGATTAAATCTGAACTCGGCGGAAAATATTTATCGGCGATGGCGTGCGCTGCGAATTTTGCGTTTGCGAATAAACAATTAATTACGCATTGGATTAGAGAGGATTTGAAGCATTATTTTCCGAAGATAAAAATTGAAGTTGTCTATGATGTCTGCCATAATATTGCTAAATTCGAGAAGCATTTTGTTGATGGGCATGATAAAGAAGTTTTGGTTATGAGGAAAGGAGCTACTCGGGCTTTTGGACCTGGGCGGGCGGAGATTCCTGCGGATTATCGTTCAGTTGGACAGCCTGTTATTTTACCTGGCTCGATGGGAACTTCTTCTTATGTTTTAGTTGGTACTAAGGAATCTGAAAAATTAAGCTGGGGTTCGACAGCGCATGGCGCAGGGAGATTGATGAGCCGCTCTGCTGCGAAGAAAAAATTGAATGCAGGCGATGTTAAACGGAAGATGAGTGAGCAGGGGATTATTTTGGAGTCTGGTTCTACTGCTGGAATTGTTGAAGAAGCTGCTGAGGCGTACAAAGATGTTGATGAAGTTGTGCGGGTGTCTGATGAGTTGGGGATTGGGAAAATGGTTGTTAGATTAAAGCCGTTGGCTGTGATGAAGGGATAAGATTATTTGGATAGAACCAGAAATTTTTATGGAGAGAATAATTAGTGAATTAACATCGAGAAATTAATCTTTCTCGGCGCGCAAATTGGACTTGCATAAGAACACCTTCTCGGTTTTCTTACCAACTTTCCCCTTGCGATACTGCTCATGGCTGATTCTTGCGGCTGGCAAGTCTTATTGTTAACAGCTCACTCCGTTCGCTGGTGCGCACCGAGCAATTTCCGAGAATTTTGTCATAACGAGATTAAATTAGATTAGGTTTATAGCAAATAGAAATTTCCGAGAATTTAATTAGACAATTAATTTGAAGCGACAAATTAAATATTCTGAGTTATCTGAATCGGAGCGCTTATTTTCTGCATCGGATTCGCTATCGTCGGCATCGGCTCTCTTTCCGGAAGTTTTTCAAGATATGTTTTTGGGATGTTTATTATTTTATTGAATAATTTTCCGTATTCAATCGCGACGTTTTTCCATGTCATCTGCCTTGTGTACTGGTATGCGTTTTTTTCTATTTCTTTTAATTTTTCTTTGTCTGAAAGAAGTTCGATTATCGCGCTTGAGAATTCTTCCGGCTTTTTGAAATTAACTAATCGCCCTCTTTTGTAGTTTATAATATCTCTTGCGTGCAAGAATTTCGTCGAGACTACGGCTCTTCCGACTCCCATTGCATTCACTAGCGTGCCGGAAGTAATCTGGCCTTTTGTCAGCGACGGAGAAATATAAATGTTGCTTGCTTTTAGATACTGGATTATTTCGTCTTGGGTTATATATTTGTTGTAGAATTTTACATTTTCCTGGACTCCTCTTTTTTTTGCTCTTTCTTTCAGCCAGGTTCTGTACGCTTCTCCTTCTTCTTCTCTTACTCTCGGATGAGTTTCACCAATGATTAAATAAAGGAGATTTGGGAACTGATTGACAACTTCCGGCAATGCGTCAATAACGTGCTCATATCCTTTGTTTCGGCTCATTAATCCAAAGGACGAGAGAATTATTTTATCTTGATAACCTAGAACTGTTTTTTCTTTCAGCTGCGGTTCGAAAGAAGTGCTTGGAATTCCGTGAGGGATTAGATATATCGGCGTGCTTACATTGTATTTTTTTCGGAGCAATTTAATCCCGCTTTTTGTCATGACGACGATTCCCTGAACTCTGTCCGCGATTTCTCTTACGACTTTTATCATTCTCTCGTCGGGATTAGGAACAACGCTGTGGAATGTTACGACTGTCGGCTTTTCTAATAGCTCTAAGAACGCTAAAAGATTGTCTCCGAACTCTCCGCCGAACAAACCGAACTCGTGCTGGATAGAAACAAATTTTATTTCTGGAGTGTTATTTATTTTTTTTGCTTTCTCAATATAGTCTGCCATGTCGTTGTCAACTATCTGGAACATAATTTTTGTGGAGTAGTTGTAAATGTTTTCGTTGTCGTTGATTGCGAGGATTTTTGTTTCAATAATCGGAGAAAATCTTTTGTCGACGGCATCTGTCAAATCTTTTGTGAATGTTGCGATTCCGCATTCTCTTGGGGGGAATGTTCCCATGAATAAAATTATCGGTGCGTTAACTATGGCCTCTTTTTCCATGTGGTTGTTAAAGAGAGCGGAGTTTTAAAACCTTGCGTTATGCGGAGACGAAATTATTTTTTAATAAGATTTAAAACTTGGTTGAACTAATTAAATTAAAGAAAAGACGATGGCAATTAATAAATTAATTATTTTAAAGAACAAAGAGGAGGCGGCTAGGCGCGCTGCAGAAATTTTTGTCGAGGCGATTCAACGAAAACCTAATCTTGTTTTAGGCTTGCCGACGGGAAAAACGTTTGTTCCGATTTATCGCGAGATTGTTAAATTGTGCGGGAAAAAGAAAATTAGCTTTGCTGGAGTTAAAACTTTCAATTTGGATGAATATTTTGGTTTGAAATTTGGAGACAAAAGAAGTTTTAGATATTATATGAATAGAAATTTTTTTAGCAAGGCTGGTATGGGGGAAGGAAAGATATTCATGCTAAACGGCGACGTTAAAGATTTTCGGAGAGAATGCTTGGATTACGAGCGGGAGATTAGAAAAGCCGGCGGAATTGATTTATTGTTTTTGGGTATTGGTTTGAACGGACATATCGGCTTTAACGAGCCGGGCTCTTCGTTTGCAAGCAGAACTCGACGAGTTAAATTAACAGAGAGCACGCGGAAATCAAATGCTGTCGGAGTTCCTGGTTATGCTTTGACGATGGGGATTGGAACTATTTTGGGGGCGCGGAAAATTGTTTTAGTAGCGACGGGAAGAAATAAATCTTTGGTTGTTCGGAAAATTATTAATGGAGAAATTACTACAAGAGTTCCGGCTTCTGCTTTGAGGAGACATAAAAATACGACAGTGATATTGGATAAAGATGCTGCTTCTGGCTTGAAGAATAATAAGAAGATTTAATAAATTGTATTAATACTAATTTGAATGAAAAAAGGCGTGCTATTTGTTTTTGGAATTTTTGTTTTGGTTTATTTGGTTGAGAATGTTTCTGCTGACTGCGTTGGTGGGTGGACAGAAGGAAATAATATTTCACAATATGGAATAACTTGGTTTTTTGACAAGCCATATCAATGCGGGACTTTTGTCAATGGAGATTATTGGGTTGTTGGACCAGCAAATATAATAAAAATAATTCCGGAATCTGTAGCAATCAATGAATCTGGAATTACTAACAGAATTATTAACGGAGCCATGATAAATATTAATTCTTCGATAAAACAAATAGGTTATGACAGTGCGATAACTTCTTTTAGATACAATGAAAGTCTTAACGCTGCAAGAAAAAATGGCGCCCAAATTTCATCTGCGAACTTTTTGGAGTTACCTGCCAATACTTCTCTGGTTTCTACGATTAGCTTAAATTCAACTTTTTATGATTTTGGGGTCACGCAGGGTTATGTGCTAAAAACAGCTGCGATTTTGACAGTGCTAGATAAAGTTCCGGCGGAAGGAAGTTTTAGGCCGGCATATTGCGGAAACGATAAAACAATAAAATTTAATGAAAATCAATTGAACTATAATTTGCTGTCAAACTTAGATAGAAAAAATTATACTAGCAGTTTGTCTTTGAAAATGTTAAATGAAACTGAAAGCCGCACCGAATCTTCTCCGGCGGAAAGACAGCTAAGCAGACCATGGCTTGACCACTTGGGGACTGGAATGGGCGATGTAATAATGCCGTATGAAAATGGAAATCGCTACCCAGGGTATCGAAATCAGCATATTCAGATTAGCGCGATGATGCTGAATCTTGACTGGACAGGATCTCCAGGTTTTGTAAGCAATGAACAATTCAAGAGAGATTTGTTAGTTGAGAATGTTCAATTGGGAATTGATCTTTACGGAGTTTACAAATTTAATACCTATTTAGGATGGGATGCAGAGGGGGGGCACGGAATCAGCAGAAAATTTCCGATTATATTTGCGGGGACGATGTTAGACGGTTCACAAGCAAACAGCGATGCAAGGGCAATGAAGAATCTTTCATTTTCGCCAGGAATTGAGATTGCTGAAGATCTGCAAATTTTTTATGTTAATCAAAGCACAATTGACGCCCAGAATAACAACTATAGTTCCAGCAATAATTGCAATCCTCAAAGAATGATACCTTGGGGAGACCCATTAAATGTTTGTGACTCGAGTGAATGCAATGGAGATGCTTGTGGTAATGCAGTTGGTCCGGATCCTCGTTCTACGTATATCATTCCATACGCTCAAACAGATTTTGGACTTCCTGAATGGAAAATTGGCCCAGCACATCCAGGAACTTTTAACAGAGCATGGCGCAGTTACTATCGGCAAGTTTCTCAGGGTTATTTTCCAGGGATAGCACTCGCCGTAAGAATAATGAATTTAACTAAAGAATGGGATCATAATGAATTTTTAGACTACATGGACAGATATGTGGAAATTGAAAGAGAGTCTCGAAGAAGACTTGTGAATGCTGGTGGAAGTATGAATTATGGCGAATGCATTTATAATTATACGACGCATGTTTGCGAACCTGGAATTGAATTTAACATTCCTGGGACACCTCAAGAAGATATTCGTGGAAATGAAGTTCACGAAATTCTTGCAAGACATTACGCTTTTAGCTCTTCGCTTGTTGAAAATCTTTGGAATGATTACAGAGAGAGCTATGGTTGTGTTTGGGAATATGATAATCTTACGGATTTGAATTCAAAGTGGCATTACAATTGTTCGGGCGCGCTGGTGCGATGCGAGGGGCACGCGTCTGTAGTCGGCGATTTAGTTGCGCAATGCAGTGATTATCCTAATCAGCGCGCATTGGAAGATAACCCGTGTGGATTTGGATGCGAAGGAATGGCAATGCCGGTTGAATCGTGCACAATAACAAAAGCATATTGGCAAATTGTGTAAAAATATAAATAGCATTTCTAATTTGGGAAATAGTTATTCTGAGAAGATTAGCTTCGGAGATAATTAATGGGAAGAAGAATTTTTGAAGGGTTGTAAGATTACAAAAAATTTTTCTAAACTATAATCTCTGGAATTCATAAAGATTTATAAATTTCCTGCTGCGTAAAGAGAGATGAAAAAAGCTTTGGTGATTGTCGCGCATCCTGATGATGAAACAATCTGGATGGGCGGAACGATTTTGAGAAACAAGAACTGGGAGTGGACAATTTTTTCGCTGTGCAGAAAAAATGACGTCGACAGAGCGCCGAAATTCAAAAAAGTTTGCGAGATTTACAACGCTTCTTCGATTATTTCTGATTTGGATGATGAAATTTTGGAGCCGCTTGATATTTCTGAAGTTGCTGATAAAATGAAAGAAAAAATTTCCGGCGAGTGGGATTATATTTTTACGCACGGTGAGAACGGAGAGTACGGACACTTGAGGCACAAAGAAGTTCATCGGGCTGTCAAGGAGATGATTAGAAAAAAAGAATTGAATTGCAAGAATCTTTTCTTTTTTTCCTACGTTTTGCCGTCGGGAAATAAGATTCCTTCTCCAACAGATGCAGCTGATTTGAAAATAAATTTGAACAAAACAGAAATGAACGCAAAACGAAAAGTAATTAAAGATGTTTATGGTTTCAAAGAGAACAGCTTTGAATTTTTGAGCTGCAAAAAGGAGGAGTCGTTCAATAATTAAAATGAAAATAGTTGTGATGCACCCATATCCGTTAGAAAGCGACGGGCAGAGCCTGCAGGGAGATTATCTTTTTCGCGGACTGAAAGAAATCGGAGAAGAAGTCATGCAGTGCGACAGAGGAAATAGTTTTCACAAGACGTGGGTTTACGAGCATTTCAAGCCAGACGTTGCAATCGGAGTTGGATTTTGGGCAGATACTCCAGAATTAATTCATGCTCCGCAGGAAGACGGCGTGCTGCCTGTTCCGTGGTTTAATGCCGACGGGTGGGTGGCGAATTACCAAGACGATTTGAACAAACTTCCTCTGATTGTTGCTACAAGCAACTGGGTTAAATCAACTTACATACGAGACGGCGTGAAAGGAGACAATATTGAAGTATGCTCGATTGGATTTGATCCTGCTGTTTTTTATCCTCGGCAAAAAAATGATCCTGCTGTTTTGAAATTAAGAGAGATGCTGGAAATTAAGGAAGATGAAAAAATGATTCTTACTGCGGGCGGGGATGTTACTTCGAAAGGGGCGCAGGAAATGTTGCAGGCGCTTGCGAAGATAGACAAAGAATTTCCGAAATGGAAATATGTCTGCAAGACAATGGATAGTTTTTCTGCGAAGAATCACGGCAAGGAAGAAAAATCTTTGATAAAAGAATTAGGGTTGGATAAGCACAAGATAAAATATCTTTCTGAAGATTTTTCTCCAGACTTTATGGCTCTTCTTTTGAACGCCTGCGATATTTACGCTGCTCCGTCGCGATTGGAGGGATTTGGAATGATTCAGGTTGAGGCGATGGCTTGCGGGAAACCTGTTATTTCAATAAATGTCGGCGGGCCGAGGGACACGATTGTCCACGACAAAACAGGATTTTTAGTTGATGTTGCGCATGAGATTAAGCTGGAGAAAGAATGGGTTTACAAGCACATGGGCTTCAAGGAAAAAATGATGATTGATTTTCCGATTCCGAAGACGTTTGCTTACCGAGCTGATATTAATCAGTTAGCGTCGTGCACTTTGAAATTAATGAAGGATGATGTTTTGCGGGAGAAGATGGGGCTTAACGCAGCCAAACACGCTTTAGAGAATTTTCATTACAAAGTTATTGCGAGGAACATGAGGGATTTGATTATGCGAAGAGTTTTCGACGGGAATGGGGAGAAGATTGCGCAGGGGATTAAGAATACTGTTGTGAAGAAGGAAGAGAATGGCAACGGGTTAGAGTAAAACTTTTTTCTTTTTCAAAGATTCATACGCAAGAATATACATTCCCGCGTTCCACGCCTGATTGCCTTCTTTTGACAAAGAGTTTGGCTTTCCTGTTTTGCCGTCGAGCCATTCGCTGAATAATGGATTTTGCAAATTGGCTTTTGCAAGTTTTTCTAATTGACTCTTTGCTTCTGAGAATTTTTTCTGCTTGATTAATGCGAGGATGTAGAAGCCGCCGATGTAAGTCCAGATGCCGCTGTTCGAATATTGGTAGGGCGTGCGCGCGCCGCAGTCGTTAAAATAATCCTGCCAGTCCTTGCTTCCTTTTTTTATAGGGGGATAGATTGTTTTTATTGGAAATGGTTTTGCGATTTTTTCGTTTTGAATGTGCTGCAGAATTTTTTTAGCTTGTTGTTTTGAAGCGACATTGAAAATAACTGCTAATAAGTTGCCGAGCGAGTCGAACCATTCTCCTTTTTCCTGATAGGAGTTATGGTTTTTCCAGCGCCAGGGCAGGTAAAACTTTTCTTTCCAGAGAGAAACATCGCTTATTTCGTTGATTCTTTTTTTTAGTTTTTCTGCCTGCTTTTTTTTATTTGCTAATTTCAGAGCCTTGTAGTAAAGCGCCTGCGTGTTTATCGTGTGCCCGTATCTGTGGGGAAAGGCGTCCTGCCAATCTGTCGTCGGGAGCTGCTCCAGCATGATGTCTTCTGTTGTGTCCTGATAGGAAAGCCAGGTGAATGCTTTTTTGATATTCTTTTTTTGGGAGTTGAATAATTTCGAGTCATTGTATCTTTGCCTGTAAATGTAGTGCCCGATTATAAACCAGAGAGTTGAGTCGATTGAAGTGAAGTCGACGTGATGTTTTCGTTTTACGAATTTGTCTACTGCGTTTGGGATTTGCCCTTTTTCGCTTTGTTCTTTCGCGAGAGTTTTTAACGACGCTGCGAATGTTTTTTTGAAGTTTTTTCCGAGGAGAGATGCGCCTAAAGAGGTTATCATTGAGTCTCTTGCCCAGACCATGTCGTAGCCGGGGAAAGCTGCGAAAAATCCGTGGGGTGTTTCGCATTTTTTCAGAACTTTGACTGCTTCGCTGTACGCCCTCTTTGTTTCGTCCATTGTTAAATTAATATTTTGGAGTTTAAATTGTTTTGGGAAAATTGTATAAATATTAATAAAAGTCATATAATAACAAATTTTAATAACTCTCCTTATTATTAATTTGAAAGATGAAAAAGGTGTTAATTCTTTTTGGAATTTTTATTTTATTTAGTTTGAATTTTGTTTCTGCTGAATGCGCCGGCGGAGTTACTGTCGGAAATAATATCTCGCAATATGGCATAACCTGGACATTTGACAAGCCGTACCAATGCGGTCAATTCGTGAACGGGGATTACTGGGTCGTCGGGCCGGTGACGGTTCAAAGTGTTAACCCGCCGCCAACCGGCAGTGGCAGTTCCTTTCGCAACGGTTCGATGGTGAATCCACGAACCGGTTTAGACTCAAAACAAGGATATCATGGCAATACATACGATTTTGATGCAAGCACATCAACAAGTTTTCCTCTCGATTTGTCTGCGGGTCAAAGTTTGCTTTCGTCAATATCAAACGCGGATGATTTTCGTTTACCTAACGGTGTTTATCTTCCTATAAAAGTAATTGCTATTATCACTTGCTTAGATAGTAATCCTGGCGTTGATGCTTTTCGGCCTCAATACAGCACGGGAGCGAAAACCATTTATCATTCAACCGGATTGCTTACCAATTTGTTGCCGAACCTGACTCCTGCCAGCAATCCCCCCAGTTTAGAGAGTGTCGCGGCAGTTTTTGAGAAACCTTGGGTGGATCATTTCTGGGAATATCCCGGTGGTACTTTGCACCCACACCTTAATTTTCCGGAATGCACCTATGGCCGAGATTCAACCATGCAGGTAGGTCGGGCAGCCCTAATGTTGTGTTCCGATAGTGCGGTTATTGGAGACAAAACTATTTTACTGAACCGGATTGTTCAATTAGGTATCGATAATTATGGCTTAGTGCTCGCCGGGCAAAAATGGTCATCGCAGGGTGGGCATCCAATTGGCAGGAAACTCCCGATACTTATCGCTGGCCTAATGCTGAATGATTCCGAAATGTTTGGTGTCGGTACCAGCTATCCGCCAGACAGCATAACTTTCGGCGAAGATCACCAGATTGCCCACATCACCCAATCAATGATTGACGCGATTCAGCAACCTGAGGTGAGCGGGATTGTTCAGGGAGCGACGGCTAATACTGTTATTCTGCAAGAGGCTGCTTATCCACAATCATTGAATGATATACAAAAAGACAATGAAATTGAAATAATTTCTGGGCGGGGATTGGGTCAACGCAGAACATTTTTGTCTTTTAACGCAAATACAAAAACCGGGACACTGAAAACCAATTGGGATATTATTCCAGACGGTACTTCGCGTTATCACGTTATCGGTTATGAGTCTAATATGCTTGGGGTGGCCGAATGGGGATCAAACCTGCGGGCGACAGGCGGCGTGCAAGCTAACCCATCGTGGTACGCTGGTTACCGAACACTCGTAGGATATACTCTAAACGGAGAAGCGTTAGCCGCTTTCATGTTGGGATTAAAGTCGGCATGGAATAACGACGCCTTTTTCGATTACACGGATCGTTACATGAATGTCACCGCTCCCAACGGAACGTATCCTGGTTATCGCTCCATTGATGCGTGGACAGAAAGAATGTGGGACACATATCGTAATTGTTCTAACGGAATCCAAGATGGAACTGAAACAGGGGTTGACTGCGGGGGAATTTGCCCTGATGTATGCGAAGCGATGACGCAGTGCACGATAACAAAAGCATATTGGAAATTAATTTAATATTTTTTCACACGTCGCGTTAAGTTTATAATATCTTATTGATTTATTATCGAATAGGATTAAAATGAGAGTTGATTGGAAGGATGTGATTATCTGGATTTTGGGAATATTGGCATTGATAGTGATAGCTATAGGTTATTTTAGAGGAGAATTTGGATAATGAAATTAAATATTTATGAAATATTATTTTGGATATTTTTTATACTTGCGATTGTAACTGTTTTCTGGTATATTTTTGGCGATAGTCCGACGATTGAACAGGCGTTATTAATTTTGGTAATTAGTCTTTTGTTTAAGATTCAGTCTAATGTATCGTTTAATACCGCAGAAATAACTATTCTGAAAAGAAGTTTTATTAGAATGGCTGACGATTTTAAAATGGCGAGGAAAAAATGAAAATTAAATGGGGAAAACTTTTGAGAAAAGGGAAGGCGATGTTTCTTGCTTATGATCAGGGAATGGAGCACGGGCCGTCGGATTTTGACGACGAGAATGTTAATCCTTTGGATATTATTTCAATTGCTGAAAAAGGGAAATTTACAGGGTTGATTGTGCAGAAAGGGATTGCTGAGAAATATAACGCAGAAATTAGAAAATCGCGAGTGCCTTTGATATTGAAACTGAATGGGAAAACTAATTTGTTCAAGGGAGAGCCGATTGCTCGGCAGTTATGCAGTGTGCGGGAAGCTCGGAAACTTGGCGCTCGGGCTGTCGGATATACGATTTACATCGGCAGTGATTATGAAGATGAAATGGCGCAGGAATTTGAGAGGATTCAGAGAGAGGCGCATAAATTTAGAATGCCTGTTGTTGCCTGGGTTTATCCTCGAGGGAGATCTGTTAAGGGGAAATCAAAAATAAAATTAATGGCTTATGCTGCGCGGTTTGGATTGGAGGCGGGAGCTGATATTGTCAAGCTGAATTATTTTGGAGAGATGAAAGATTTGAAATGGGCTGTGAAATCTGCGGGGCGGTGCAAAGTTGTCGTCGCTGGCGGCGTTAAGAAAAATGAGAGAGAGTTAATGAAACAGGTTGGCGAGATTATGGTTTCGGGTTGTTCTGGAATTGCAATAGGAAGAAATGTCTGGCAGGCGGATGAGCCTCTAAATGCTGCGGAGAAAATAAGAAACGTCGTTTTCAGATAAAATAATTAAGTTTAAAATAACAGGATTCTTTTGTTTATCATAAATAGGGTGCAGAAAATATGCTAAAAGGAAAAATTGCGATTGTTACTGGCGGGGCAAAGGGAATTGGCAAGAGTATCGCGGATAAATTAATTAAAGAAGGAGCGAAAGTTGTTGTTTTGGATATTGAGAAAGCGAAAACAAAGTATTCTGAAATTTGTGATGTTTCTAAATTTGACGACGTGCAGAAAATTATTTCACGCGTCGGAAAGAAGTTTGGAAGGATTGATATTTTAGTCAACAACGCAGGGATTTATCCTTTTCAAAATTTAGCGGAGATGGCGGAAGAGGAATGGGACAGAGTTATTGATATTGATTTGAAGAGCGTGTTTAACTGCACGAGGGCTGTTTTGGATTTTATGAAAAAAGGCGGGAAGATTGTGAATATAACGTCGATAGCTGGTTCGCGTATTGGATTTTCCGGCTTGACGCATTATTGCGCTGCAAAATCCGGGATTGTTGGTTTTACCCGGGCTGCTGCTTTGGAGCTGGCGCCTAAAAAAATTAATGTGAATGCAATTGCTCCGGGCTTGATTATTACGCCGGGCGTGACGAGCGGGCTGGACAAGAAAGGAATAGAAAGTACTGTTGGGATGGTTCCGTTGAAGAGGGCTGGACAACCAGAAGATATTGCCGACGCTGCTGTGTTTTTGGCTTCTTCTGGGGCTGATTATATTACTGGGGAGACAATTGCTGTCGACGGAGGATGGACGGTTTCTTAAAATGATAGTAATAAATTTCAAGAATTATAAATTTGGGAAAGAAACGGTTGAGCTTGCCAAGAAGATAGAGAAATATTTGCCTTCTGCTATTGCCTGCCCTTCGGCGCTTGACGCCGGCGATGTTTCTTGCTCGACTAAATTAAAAGTTTACGCGCAGCACGTTGACAACTTCGATGGCGATAGAGCTACGGGTTTTGTTTTGGCTGGAGGGTTGAAAAAATTGGGAGTTCGCGGAAGTTTGCTGAATCATTCTGAGCATAGAATTCCTGAGAAAGAAATTGCGGAGACGATTGCGAAATGTAATTCGCTCGGATTGAAAATTATTTTGTGCGCTGAGAGTGTTGCTGAAGCTCGGAGATTTATTTCTTTGAAGCCCGAGGCGATTGCGTTTGAAGACAGGGATTTGATTGGGAGCGGGAAGTCGATTACAGATTACAAAAGCGACGAGGTTAAAAAATTTGTCGGGGTTTTGCGAGGGAGCGGAGTGAAGGCTTTATGCGGCGCTGGGGTGAGTTCTGCGGAAGATGTTCGTGTTGCTTTTGAATTAGGATGCGACGGAGTTTTGATTGCTTCTGCGATTGTTAAGGGAGATTTGGAGAAAGCGGAGAAATTGCTGAGAGAGATTAGCAGAGTGAGATGAATTTTATTGGAGTTGCGTGCTGAAGAACAGAATATTTTTAATGTTCGTTTTCTTATTTTATCTATGAAAGAGTATAAGGTGTTTCGTTCTCTTGCTTTTCAAGAGTAGGCTGCGAAGTATGACAAATTTTTTCAGGATAGAATTGATAAAATTGAAGATAAACTTATGTTTAATCCAGAGTACGGAACGCCTCTTGGGACGAGATGGTTTAGGGAATCACGATTTGAAAATTATCGCATTTATTATTTAATTTATGAAGATTTGCAGGCAGTTTATATGGCTGCGATAAGTGGGAAGAAGGATCAGCAAAAAACAATTAACACGATTAAACTTTTCTTGGAATTTTTTAGAGAAGAAGTTGAGAAGCTGGTGAACCGAGATGATTTTCAAGACGAAGAAGCTTAAATTTTACTTTACTCTGATTACTCTGCCTTCTTTAATATCTTTTATACTTCTGACTAATTGTTTTAATAAATCTACGTCTATATTTGCCTGCATTTTCAATCTGTTATATTCTTCTTTTGATATTATAACTTTTTCCATATTAAGAAAGGATGTTTAAAGTTTATAAAACTTGTGAAAAGAAAAAATCATTTTACCAGCAGACTAGCTCCGATTGTGCCGGGATGCCTTAGGCGCGAGAATTCTATAGGGGTTGCGTGCGGGAGAATAGAGTATTTTTTCGCTGATTGTTTTATTTTATTCAGGAGAGGAGCGCCTGCTTCTGTAAATCCGCCGTTTATCACAATTACTTCTGGGTCGAATACATTTATCAGAGAGCCGAGCCCTTGTCCGATGTAATCATACGTTTCTTCCAAAATTTCTTTTGCTTTTTTATCATCCATTTTTATCAGTTCGGAAATTAACAGGTCTTTTTTGAATGTTTCTTTTATTTTCTTTTTTGTGTCCTGCCAGAGCGTTTCGAAGAATTTCCCGTCTTGAAGTATTATGTGTCCGAGTTCGCCTGCGAATTTTCTTCCCGTGTAAATATTTTTTTCGATTACAATTCCTCCGCCAATTCCTGTGCCGAATGCAATTACAATGAAATTTTTTTTCTTTACTCCGAGTGTTTTTTCTGCGAGAGTTATGCAGTGCACGTCGTTTTCAATTGCTACTTTTCTCTTGAATTTGGTTTCTAAATGTTTTTTTAGATTGAAATTTTTCAGCGGGATGTTTGGGGGGTTTTTTATTATGCCGTTTTCCAACGGTCCGGGGGAACCCATTCCAATTGCTTTCACGTCTTTGTCAATTAAGGAATCTATTGTATTGTCTAATAGTGCTAGGAGTTCTTCTTTTGTTTTCGGAGTAATGTTTTTTATGTATTTTATTATTTTATTTCCTTCTACTAAAGCGACTCTTAGGTTGGTTCCGCCGAGATCTACTGCAATGACTTTTGGTATGTTAACTCTGCTTTTTTTCGGCGCGAATTGTCGTGACAATTCGTTATCTTTATGAAAATTCGCGGAGCGAATTTTCTGCGCGCCGAAATTAATTTGATTATTCATTTTTCCTCTTTTCTTATTATTGAGAGGCAGAGGAGTATAAAAATTTTGGGATGTTCGGATATTGCAAGAATATTAGAATATGCATAAATTATTTATCGTATTAAACTTTTGAAGTTATATGTTTAGAAGGAAAATACCGATGAGAAATACGAATTTAAGATAATTATTTGTGAGATAAAAAGTTACGCTTCTTATTAACTATGGCGGCAGTAAAATATAATAACTGTGCAAGACAATTCTATTTATGAAAAAAGAGGGGGCTTTACTTATTGGAGCATTTATTTTAATATTTTTGAGCTTTGCTTTTTTCTCTGAGAGGTTTGTTCTTATGGGGCCTGATGATGGGGACTGTGTCATAACTAAAGCGAGGTGGAAAGTTTCTGAGAATATTTCTGTTGAAAATATCAGTCAATCAGATACAGACGGAGATGGAATTGGAGATGAATATGATAATTGTCCGAACCATAGCAATGCAAATCAGGCAGATACAGACGGAGATGGAATTGGAAATGCTTGCGCTTATATTTGTTTTCATGACGTAACAGGAAATCTTGCTGTTGATACAACCGACCTTGCTAAGGTAAAAGCCTATAACAGCACGACGAACTGCAGTTTAATAACTAATGCTTCTGATTCAAAACATTCTTTGCCTTGGTGCAATTTTGTTGATGTTAACAGAGACACTGTTGTTGATTTTATAGATCTTGATATTGTAAGAACTTACATTGGAGGATTATGCTATTGCAGCAGCACAAGGGAAATTTGCGACGGGATTGACAATAATTGCGACGGGATTATTCCCGATAACGAGATAGATTCAGATAACGATGGTTTACCTGACTGTTATGGGCAGTGTTACAGCTCTCAGGATACAGATGGCGACGGAGCCAGAGATTCGTGCGATAATTGTGTGCTTGTCGAAAATTCTGGGCAGGAAGATTCAGATGGCGACGGAGCCGGAGACGCCTGCGACAATTGCGTATTTTATTCAAACTACAGACAGCCAGATTTAGATTTGGATGGGCTTGGAGATGAATGCGACAATTGTCCTCTTGTCAAAAATCCCCTGCAGGAAAATTCTGACAGTGACATGCACGGAGACGCCTGCGACCTATGCCCTGGATTTGAAAATGAAGGAAATTATGATATGGATAAAGATGGGCTTGGAGATGAATGCGATAATTGCCCTGCAAAGTATAATCCGAACCAAGAAGATGTTGATGGCGACGGAGTCGGAGACGGATGTGATAACTGCTTAGATATACCAAATAACGACCAATTGAATGAAGACCGTGACGATTTAGGGGATGCCTGCGATAATTGCCCGGCAGTCTATAATCCTACTCAAAGAGATATTAATGGCAACGGCGTGGGAGATGTTTGCGATTACTGTGAACAAAACAGCGATTGTCCGAGCAATTCCTGCTATACTCCCTCCTGCAATGTTTTACTGCATAGATGCGAATATGTCCACAACTGGCAAGTTCCCGGGTGCTTAGCATGCGGGACAATCATATCAACGAGCAACGTCGTAGTAACTCTGGACAGGAATCTTGATAACTGCAAGGATTTTGGAATTATGATTGACGCAAATAATGTGACTGTTGACTGCAGCGGATATGAGATAACAGGGACAGAATATATTTCTGCTGCTTATTATCCTTCTTTAAACAAAGAAAGCTGCAGCATTCCTGAATTTAATCAATATGTTTATCCGAGCGGAGTTGTAGTGTGCAGAGGCAACCAGAAATACACTGTAAAGAATTGCATGATTCATGATGGCTTTAAGACAGGATGGTATGGCGGAGGAATAACTGTTTATGCCGATAGTTCGAGCTATTCGACAGCAGGATTAATAGAAAATAATACTCTCTATAATGTGGCAAATGGTCTGATGCACTGGGGAGACTTTGATATTGTAAGAAACAACATTTTTGAGAATAATGCTTTGGGTATCTTTGCCGATGAGGTTATGGGGGCAAGCTATGTGAACAACACATTCAGAAATTCTTCAAAAGCAATAAGCAGGTATTGCGGCGTGTACTGCAATCACCGAGAGTATCCATTGAATATAGCGGACAATCTATTTGACAAAAATAAAGTAGGAATTGACTTCTGGACAGCAGGTGATGGGGATATAAGAGACAATATATTGAGGAATATCTTCATAACTCTGCCTGGTCAATCTGCGATAATAAATACATCTTCAATGAAAAACATAACAAACTATTATGAAGGGAATATATTAAACGGAGAGCCTTATTCGCCGTGATAAATCTTAATTTGATAGAGTTTAGATAGGAAAGGTTTTTAATAACTGGATATTAGATTATTTAGAAAAAGAAGATGAATATAGCAATAAACGGATTCGGGAGAATTGGAAGAGCTGTGTTTAAAATAGCGCTGGAAAAGGGGATGCATATTGTCGCGATTAATGATTTGTCCGACGTGAAAGATTTGGCTTATTTGTTAAAATATGATTCTGTTTACGGACGTTATGACAAGAAAGTCGGAATTAAAGGAGGAGATTTGGAAATTAATGGGAAGGTTGTTAAAGTTCTTGCTGAAAAAGACCCTTTGAATTTGCCGTGGAAAAAACTCGGAGTTGATGTTGTTATTGAATCAACTGGTTTTTTTACAGATAGGATAGGGGCTGAGAAACATTTGAAAGCTGGCGCGAAATTTGTTTTGATAACTGCTCCTGCCAAGAATCCTGATGCGACGATTGTTTTGGGAGTTAACGACGGAGATTTAAAAAAAGAACATAAGATTATTTCTGCTGCTTCCTGCACGACGAATTGCCTTGCGCCGATTGTGAAAGTTCTTGATGATAATTTTGGAATAGAACAGGGGATTATGACGACGGTTCACGCTTACACGAATGATCAGGTTGTGCATGACCAAGTTCACAGAAAAATGCGCCGGGGGCGGGCAGCAGGATTGAATATTATTCCTACTACGAGTGGGGCGAGCGAGGCGATTAACGCTGTTATTCCGAGATTAAAGGGGAGGATTGACGGCTTGGCTTTGCGAGTTCCTGTTTCTGTGGGTTCTATTGTTGATTTTTCTGCGAGGTTGAAAAGACCTGCGGATGCTGCGAAAATAAATGAGGCGATGAAGAAAGCAGCGCAAGGGACGATGAAAGGAATTTTGGATTATACTGAAGATGAAATTGTTTCTTCTGACGTGATTGGTACGACTTGCTCGTCGTTGTTTGATGCTACTGGGACGATAGTTCTGGGTGATTTAGTAAAGGTATTTTCCTGGTATGATAATGAGTATGGGTATTCGTGCAGAGTTGTGGATGTTGTTAGGATGCTGAGGTAAGAATTTAATTTTTAGTATATAAATTATATCGCTGCGTGACGCATTTGGACTTTTGTAAGAACCCTTCTCGGTTTCTTACCAACTTCCCCTTGCAATACGTTCAAGGCTGATTTTTTGCTGCTGGCAAGTCTTATCAGTAAAATTCGCTCTTGATGCGTCGCAATTGGACTTGCCAATTCTTGTCGCTGGCAAGTCTTATCGGTAAAATTCGCTCTTGATGCGTCGCAATTGGACTTGCCAATTCTTGTCGCTGGCAAGTCTTATCGGTAAAATTCGCTCTTGATGCGTCGCAATTGGACTCGCTGACAATCGCGAGTCTTATCGGTAAAATTCGCTCCGCGAATTTAGCGACGCATCAACTCCGCGAATTTAGCGCGCCGAACTAACTTGTTACGAGACAAAAAGCATAGATTCTTATTGAAATGTGATAGTAAAATATAATAACCTTGCAGGACAGTTTTATTCATGAAAAAAGAGAGGGCTTTATTTATTGGAGTATTTATTTTAATAATTTTAATTTTTTCATTTAACTCTTTTGATAAATTCCTTCTTATGGATCCGGGTGATGGAAACTGTGTCATAACTAAGGCGCGGTGGGAAGTTGCCGAGGATATTTTTGTTGAAGAAAAGGAACCGCTCTTGCTAAATATAACTTCATCAAGCTGCAGGAAGTATGGTAATTCTATCGGCGAATTTATGGGTTTGCTCGCTGAAACCGGCAAGACAGCTTTTCCTGTCGGGAGAGGTGTTTTGGACAATCCAAATGTTAACGGCGCAGATAATCCGAGCGTGTTTTACGACGACAACGGAACACTTTTTCTTATTTTTGGGGACCCTAATGGCGACGGCGGCGTGTTTAGAGACGGGGCGATGGCATTTACTTCTGAAATTGTTCCGGAGAAAAATCTGGACTTAAAGCATAATCGCAACTGGGCTGTTAGAAGCGACGATTACAACAACGACGGATATTATGATGCGGCTTCGTTAGCGGGCAAGGCAGGATACACCCGTGTGAATAATATTGGCGGAGCTGTTTTGGATTTGCCTGACGGGCGGAAGAGAATTTTATTCATGGCTTATTTTTATATATCGCAGCCTACTAACCCTCAGAGAGTGCAGCTGCTTTATTCAGATGATAATTTTGAGACAATGGCTGTTAATAATCCAGAGCTTATATTTTGGGATTATTCTGACGGGGGCTATGGAGCCTATGCGCCGCATGTTTTTCTTGGGTATAGCATGAGAAGGCTTGGAGATTATATTTATATTGCAATGCCAAGGTCAGGCAGCGGGAATTTAGTAATGTTCAGAGCTAATGTTGGTGACTTAATAAAATCAGATTTATCTTTGAGCGATTGGGAGTATTTGAATTCGACAAACGCAAGTGGATACGCCTCCTGGATTAAAGGAGTTGAAAGAGGGCAGATTTCTTTAGCATGGGACGATGAAAAATACATTCCCCCAGTCAATTTTAGCTCTGCGCCCTCTATCTTGAGTTCGATACATTGGAATCCTTACTTAAACAAATGGATTGCGATGGACACGATTTATGTTAATACTTGGGAATCTGATTATTACTGGGGGCCTTATACAAATATTACTTTTATAAATCATTACCCTTATTTCAACGGATATAACGCATTTACTCACGAAACTTTGCTTGGAGAGAATGGAAGAGATATTTATTACGCGAGGTCAAGATGGCCATCGTCTGGATATTACGGAACATATTGGTTCAAGGCAAGAATGACTCCGCTGATGGAAATTGAACTTTCCCAAAAATCTGCTGTGAGAGGAAACAACATTTCTATTACTGTTACTGATAATTCTGGAGATGTCCGCGAGGCAGACTTTTATGTTGGTGTCGACGGATGGAAGGCGGATTATACAAAGAGCGAAGGAAACAAACATTTCTTCAGCTATGTTGTTTCAGGAGAAGAAAATAATGGAGGAGTTGGAGTTGTTAATGTTGCTGCTTACAAGATTTACAGGAATTCTCCGATAAACGCGTCAAACATGAGAGAGGTTGCTTTGGCTGTCAATCATAGAAATGATTTGCATTTAGATATAACGTCTCATGCTGAGAATGAAATTGTTTCTGGGACTGTTATTATTAATGCAAGCGCGTGGTATGATACTGCGGTTGAAGAAAATTCAGAGGGGAAGCCGGAAGTTTATGTTATAAGAACTGTTTTGGAATCTACTGAAAACGAAATGGTTGAGGACGCTGATGTTCTTGCGCCGTATAGTTTGAAATTGGACACTTCGAGATATGAAAACGGATTGCATGAATTCAAGATTACTGTTTACGATACAATAGACAGAAAAGCTGAGAAGATAATTAGATTGAATATTCAGAATGGCGCGGCGCCTGCTGTGGCCGGAAATTATCTTTCTGACGGGGACATGGAAGCTGACGGAACGAGTTCGTGGATGTCTTATACTTCTGGTGCTTTGCTAAAAGTTTCCGACGGAAGGCAGAGAAATGGGAAGCAGAGCTTACTAATTATTAATAATGACAGCGCCGGAACTGGCGAGTATAGGGGGATGCAGCAAATTGTGAGCGGGCTTAGCGGGGGAGAGAGTTTATATTATTCTGTGTGGGCAAAAATGCATCAGAATATAACTTCTAAGACTCCGTCTGACATTTTTGCAGGGGAATATTTGAATAACTCTTTTTACTGCGGGATTTATGCTCCAGGATATAATTGGCTGGATATTTGCTACAACTACTATTCTCCATTTAGCTATTTTATTAAATGCGGGAGGCAAATCACAAATCCTTCCGGAAATACAGATCTCTATTTTATATGCGCGGTCAGGGAAAGAAATGTTGATGCGGGCAGAATAGAATTAATTATTGACGACGCTGTTTTAAGAGACGCTTCTTATCCTGTTGTTGAAGACGCGACAAATTTGAATTTAGATTTGATTGACGGGAGAGTTGAATTGAGCTGGGAGTTTGCTAGAGATTTGAATGTAGAGTATTATTATATTTATAGAAAATTAATTGGCGGCACTTATGAAAAAATCGGAGAAGTTAGAGATTATATGCGTTCTTTTTCTGATGATGTTTCTTCACTTGCGAGCGGAGAGTATGTGTATAAAGTTGTTTCTGTCGATGAAATGGCTAAAGAAAGCAATGGCGTAGAGATTGGATTTGTGAAATAGATTTTAGGGTGATTAATATTTTGAGGAGATAGTTAGTGTGATAGAATCGAGATTTTATATGGAGGTAATTGTCGGGATAGATTCGAGAAATTTAGGAAGAAGATAATTAATAGTTGTTTTATGAGATAATTAATTTTAGGGAATAATTATCTGGATAGAATCGAGAGTTTTAGGAAGAAGATAATTATCTGGATAGAATCGAGAAATTGCTCTTCTCGGCGCGCATTTGGACGCACAATTTTATTCGGCTGTGCGTCTTATCATTAACCAAATTCACTTCGTGAATTTGGAGAGCGCGCCGAGCAATTTCCGAGAATTTTACGATAACAGAAATTTCCGAGTATTTTATAATAATAGAAATTTCTGGAACGAAAGCGACCGACAATATGACGCAGGATTCGGTTTGATGTCATTTACATTCAGAATAAGCCTGTTCTTCAAATCTATCCCAATAGTTACCTGTGAATTCTTTGTTATCAAAAGCTTCTCGATATTCATTAGCTTTCTGTTCATCGAAACATTTACAATCATGTAAAGAACCAATACAGTAATATTCGGTGAAAGCATCTGCCCATCCGCTTGGGTAATAGCTATAGGCGATTCCTGTACATTGACATATTTTATCTTTAGGTAATCCTGCAAAACCACCGCTATGAGCATACGGTTTAAAGATAAAAAAGCTCGGATAAGCAATAATAAGAATTACTACGAGAATTACAAGGATTGTGGAGATTATCAGACTGTTTCGCTTCATAAACAAAAATGATTAAAATTCTATATAAATATATCGAAAGCTTCAAATTGAGTCCGAGTAATATTGCACATAACTAAAATTTTAGAATTATTCTGATATAGAAATTTCCGAAAGGTTTGGATAAAATTTGAAGAGGAAAGGTTTTTAATAACTGGATATTAGATTATTTAGAAAAAGAAGATGAATATAGCAATAAACGGATTCGGGCGAATTGGAAGAGCTGTGTTTAAGATTGCGCTGGAGAAGGGGATGCACATCGCCGCGATTAATGATTTGTCTGACGTGAAAAATCTTGCTTACTTGCTGAAATATGATTCTGTCTACGGACGCTACGACAAGAAAGTCGAAGTCAAGGGAGGAGATTTAGAAATTAACGGCAAGATAATTAAAGTTCTTGCTGAAAAAGATCCTTTGAATTTGCCGTGGAAAAAACTCGGAGTTGATGTTGTTATTGAATCAACTGGTTTTTTCACGGACAAGACCGGAGCTGAAAAACATTTGAAAGCTGGCGCGAAATTTGTTTTGATAACTGCTCCTGCCAAGAATCCTGATGCGACGATTGTCTTGGGAGTTAACGACGGTGATTTGAAAAAAGAGCATAAAATTATTTCTGTTGCTTCCTGCACGACGAATTGTCTTGCGCCGATTGTGAAAGTTCTGGATGATAATTTTGGGATAGAGCAGGGGATTATGACGACTGTTCATGCTTACACGAATGACCAAGTTGTGCACGATCAGGTTCATAAAAAAATGAGGCGCGGGAGGGCTGCGGGCTTGAACATTATTCCTACTACGAGCGGCGCGAGCGAGGCGATTAATGCTGTTATTCCGAGATTAAAGGGGCGGATTGATGGGTTGGCTTTGCGAGTTCCTGTTTCAGTTGGTTCTATTGTTGATTTTTCTGCGAGGTTGAAAAGACCTGCGGATGCTGAGAGAATAAACGCGGCGATGAAGAAGGCTTCGATGGGCGCGATGAAAGGAATTTTGGATTATACTGAGGATGAGATTGTTTCTACTGATGTGATTGGGACTTCGTGCTCGTCGCTGTTTGACGCTACCGGGACAATTGTGATAGGGGATTTAGTCAAAGTATTTTCTTGGTATGATAATGAGTATGGGTATTCGTGCAGAGTTGTGGATGTTGTTAAGATGCTTCGTTAAGTTTATATAGACGACTTCTAAAAATAATTTATGACAATTGAAGAAGAAATTGTGGCTTTTGACGACTTGACAAGAACAGTTGCTGAAATAGCTAAAGAACTCGTGGAAAAAGGATATTCTTTAGATACTGTTCGGTGTGCTCTTTATGCGAGCAGAAATGGAATGAATTTAAAGCAATCTCGGAATATTTATGCTATCAAGAGGGGATTTAATAGCTATAATGATTATACGTATTGCATGCGATTAGTAAATTCGGGAATAATAAAAAACAAAAAGGGTTATCTTAGAAGAAGAAAAACTAGGTAGCTTGGCGGGGCGAGACTTGCTGCTCCAGAAGTTTTAGACAGAATTCCATCTGAAGAAAGATGTGAGGAGCAAAAATTCAAAGATTTGATTTCTGTTCTTGAGGAAGATGAAAAAGATTTGATGATGAAAAGATATTTTGAAGGCAAAACGTTAGATGAAGTTGCACAAGAAAAAGGCATGACGCATCAAGCAGTCTTTTCCAGAGAACAAAAAGTTTTACAAAAATTTGTAAGGTATTTTAGAAGAGCGAGATTAAATTAAAAAGAGTTAGGTTTTTATTCTCCTTTTTCTTTAGAATCTGACATAAAAGGAGATGAAATGAAATTCAAAACAATAGATGATTTTAATTTTTCCGGGAAAAGAGTTTTAGTCAGAGTTGACTTGAATTCTGAAGTCAGCGACGGAAAAATACAAATGAGCGACAGGATTTCCGAGAGCGCGAAGACAATTGCTGAGCTTTGCAAGAAGGGCGCGCGGGTTGTTGTGCTGGCGCATCAGGGCAGATTAGGCGATGAAGATTTTACTTCTTTAGAGCAGCACGCTAAATTATTGAATAAAATTGTGAAGATTAAATTTGTCGACGATGTTATCGGGGAGAAAGCGCTTTCGGAGATTAGTTCGTTGAAAGACGGACAGGCGATTTTGCTGGAGAATGTCCGCGGATTGAAAGAAGAATCTGACGGCGGGGCTGAAAACAATTTAGTCAGGACTTTGGCTGGGCATTTTTATTTGTATGTTAACGACGCTTTTTCTGTTTCGCACAGGGAACAGACGTCGATAACTGGCTTTCCAAAAGTTTTGCCTTCTTGCATCGGAAGAACAATGGAACAGGAATTGAATGCCTTGGGGCATTTGGATAAAATGAAAAATGCTTTGTTTATTCTTGGAGGTTCGAAGACAGACAATGTTTTATTGATGAAGAAGAAAAAAGTTATTACCTGCGGGGTTTACGGGCATCTTTGTTTAGTTGCCAAGGGAAATGATTTGGGTGCGCAAAATAAATTTCTTGAGAAGACAGTTAAAGATTATTCTGCTGTTCTTGCGGATTTGAAGAAAGTTGTTCTTGGAGTTCGGACGCCGATGGATTTGGCTGTTAATGCTAACGGGCGGCGGAAAGAGTTAGCGATTTCAGAGTTTCCGTCGGAATATGAGGTTTTTGATATTGGCTCGCGAACTATTTCTTTGTATAAAGATTTGATAAAAAATTCAGAGGCGGTTTTTATGAAGGGGACTGCAGGGTATTGCGAGGATGCAAAGTTTTGTTTTGGTACTCGGGAGTTATTGAATGCGATTGCTTCTTCGAAATGTTTTTCGGTTTTGAGCGGAGGGCATACTTCAACTGCCTTGAAAAAATTTGGGATTCCCAAGAAAAAATTTGATTATGTTTCGTTGAGCGGTGGGGCGCTGGTTTGGTATTTGGTTGGGAAGAAATTGCCGGGATTGGAGGCGTTGAGGAAATGAAGAAAAAAATAAATTGGGACGATGTTGCTTTTTGGATTATTACTATAACTTTAATAATTGTGATAGGATATTTATTCATAACAGGGAGGGCGTTTGAATGAACTGGAAGAATTTGCTTTTTTGGATATTATCATTACTTGCAGCAATTTTATTATTATGGAATATATTCGGAAATAGTCCGAGCGAATTTATTACTTTAATTACAATTATTTTTGCGATGGTTGTAAAAATGTGGACTTTAAGCGATAGGCAAATTAAGTCAGAGATGAGGATGAAGGAAGGATTTAATAAAATAAAAGACGATATGGATTTAATAAAAAAGAAGTTGAAAGTTTAAAATGAAATACGATATAATAACATTAGGCGGGGCAGTTGTCGACGCATTTGTGGAGATGGACGTGGCTAAAAAAAATGGCATGCTGAGTTTTCCTGCTGACGAGAAAATGCTCATGAAAGATTTGGATTTTTACACTGGCGGCGGCGGAACAAATACTGCGGCTGCGTTTTCCAAGATGGGTTTGAAAACAGGCTGCATTGCTGAATTGGGGAGGGACAATAACGCTGAAATAATTTTGAAAGAATTGAAAAAATTTAATGTTGATTTTTTGGGGACGCGGGGAAAAGAACCGACGGGTTTTTCTGTTATTTTAACTGGGCGGGGCAAGAGCAGAACGATTTTGCAGAAAAAAGGAGCGAATGAAACTTTGTCTTTTAGGGAATTGAATCTGAGCAAGTTAAAGACCAAATGGTTTTATTTTTCGTCATCTATTGGGGAGACTTTGAAGACGCAGAAAAAATTATCTTCGTGGGCGCGGAAACGCGGGATTAAAATTGCTTACAATCCGAGCAGTTATTTGACTAAGCAAGGCGCGCGGAATCTTCGGGGATTGCTGAGAAATGTTGATGTTTTGATTTTGAACAAAGAGGAAGCTTCGGATCTTGTCGGGAAAAGAAGTTTTAGCGGGCTGCATGCGCTTGGGCCGAAGATTGTCTGCATTACCGACGGGGCGAACGGAAACCAGGCCTCTGACGGGAAAAAAATTTATTTTGTTGGGGCGAGGAAAATTAAAGTTGTTGAAAGAACGGGCGCGGGAGATGCTTTTGCGTCGGGTTTTGTTGCCTGTCTGATTAAAACTGGAAAGATTGAAGATGCTGTCAGAATCGGGAGCTTGAATGCAGAATCTGTGATTAAAATTCGGGGGGCGAAGAATGGGCTTTTGGGGTGGGGGAGGGCGAGGAGAGAGATGGGGAAGATTAAAGTTAAGATTGGGAAATTATAAGTATACTTTTTTTGATTGATAATTATGACAGGAGTTGCAGAATAATTCTGAAAGGGACATTGAAGAATTAAGAATTAGATTAAATTTTTCTTATGCCGGGTTTATAGAACAGCTTGACGAACTTGACAGGAATAGGGCGGTTAGCTTAAAATTTCTAGACGAAACTGTTTTTGATATTTAGAATTAATCTTCATCATCCTGCAAACTTTTTAGCGCGTCTTGTTCTTCTTTTAATCTTTTCTGGGCGTCTTTTATTCTCTTGATTTTTTCTATTCTTGAACGGACGTTTTCAATTTCTGCTTCTGTTTTTAAGAGTTCCTCGTCGATTGGAGTGGCTGATTTTGGCTTGGGCATTATCTGCCCTGAATGTCTCATGTGCTGAACTTTTGGCAGATACGCTGGCGGCGCGCTGCTTAAGAAAGATCTTCTTACAAGAAATACGACGACAATTGCAATAACTGCTGCTATTCCTACGACCCAGATTGTTGTTTTGGAAGAGAGCCAGTCGCTATTCTTGAAAATTGCCAAGCCAGTTATTCCTGGTTCGCTTGAAATGTTTTGCATCATTTCTTCAATTGTTTCGTTTACTGTTTCTTCGGTTGTTTGGTTGGTTTCTTCTTCGACTGTTTGATTGGCAGTTTCAACTGTTTCGTTTTTTATTTCTAAGGTCCTGTAATCTTCGTTTACTTTTCCAGGTATAATCTGGAGATAAAGGGGTTCGGACATGGACTTTTTACTAAAATATTCAGACATAATTTTTTCATTACCGTTATTTATCTGCACATACAAGTCAATTTCGTTATAATTGTTAGAGGAGAAAGTAGCTGAAGCCAAACCGCTTGTGTCTGCTGTTTTTTTGATGGATTCCAGTAATTGGTAATCGTCTGAAGGCTCGGCGACATTTATGAAGACGACGTGGTTTGGGTAGGTTTTGATGTTAATCTCTAATGTTGCTGCGGTTACAACTGGCAAGATTGATAATAAAATCAACAAGAAAATTAATTTTTTCGCCATCTTCTTTGGATTCATAGCTATCTCTCCTTTATAAATTTTTTTGTGATTTTTGCCTCATTAAATTTTTTGAGGGAAATTCATTATTTGGGTAATATCATTAAGGGGAATAATTATTTGAATAGAGTCGAAAAATTAGCCTTCGCTAATTTCCGAGAATTTAACGACATGAATTTGATAGCAACTATTATTTATTTGTTTTACTTTTTAGTTTTGATTTCGGTAAGATTAAATATTGGGAGTTTTTTCTTTTATTGTTCACATGGCACAATCGCGTTAGCTCAAATGCTATGTGGAACGGAGAGTCAAGCCCACATGGCACAATGGTACTGCGCGCGCCTCGAGAGCGCGTTTCCTTCGGGATTTCCAGGTTCGATTCCTGGTGTGGGCGTTTATAGCTGAACCTGGCTTTGATTCGCTCTTGCTCGGGTACTCGCTAGGTGACGAATACGTCCCCATACGTCGCCGGAATACCAGCGCCGAGCGGCGAACAAAGTGGTTCGATTCCTGGTGTCGGCGTTTATCGAGATTAATTTCTTATTATGTCGTATCCGATAATTATTTCCTAACGACAAATTAAACTGTTTCTTTATTTTCATTCTTTTCTCCTTTTCCTTTCAAATGCCTGTGCTGGAGTTTCCAGCACT
>Ga0208958_1000281_pt1 | contig 62446 bp, 51 predicted proteins | sample RifOxyB1_FD_184032 | JGI IMG/M metagenome (GOLD analysis project Ga0208958, IMG submission 184032) | Soil microbial communities from Rifle, Colorado - Rifle Oxygen_injection B1 (SPAdes) | ecosystem: Environmental > Terrestrial > Deep subsurface > Rock core/Sediment | place: Rifle, Colorado...
CATGTGGTAGCGTATTTTGTAGGTTGCATGGCTGGCAAATTTTGTTTCCATGCATCTATTCTAACATATTCCCAGCCGCAGCAAGCTGCGGGGTATTATTACTTCGTAATAAAAATTTAAAAATCAAAGTGCAAAATGACAATAAAAAATTCAAAATGAGATAAATGTTAAGATGGAAATTACCATCAAAACATTTTTACATTTTGAATTGTCATTTTGATTTTTGACTTTTGATTTTTAAATTTTCCGGGCAGGTCAATTCATCCCATATTATATTTTCAGATTTTTCTTCGCCTCGTCTATTATACTCCCTAAAATCACATTTGCCAACGATCCCGCTGCTTTTGATCAACTTCCTCGTCTTCATACTCAACCTCGCTCTGGACGGCTTTGGTGTTTGTGCCATTGCTGATCAAAATATCCCTCGCTTTTGACCCATCAGCCGGTCCGATCACCCCATTGGCTTCCAAAATATCCAGAAGCCGCGCCGCCCGGGCATATCCTACCCGAAGCCGCCGCTGGAGGAGTGAGGCTGAAGCTTTACCCGATTTCACAACTGTGTCTTTGGCTTCTTCGTAGAGATCATCGCCCGCGTCATCTCCGCCCAAAGCTCCTGCGCCAGTGAATTTTCCCCCGAGACTGACTCTTTGCGGAGCAGTCACTTCTTCATTGTATTCCACTTCTTCATCAAGCTGGGATTTGATTGATTTCACAACCCGTTTCACTTCCGATTCGGAAACAAAAACTCCTTGGATTCTTCTTGGCTTCGGGGAACGGGCGGAAAGATAAAGCATATCTCCGTTTCCAAGAAGCTTGTCTGCCCCAGCCATGTCCAGAATAGTCCGCGAATCAATCTGAGTCGCCACTTGGAAAGCGATCCGGGTTGTAATATTAGCTTTGATGAGCCCGGTCAGTACTTCAACTGACGGCCGCTGGGTGGAAACGATGAGATGAATTCCAACGGCCCGCGCCATCTGGGCAATCCGGACGATGGCCGCTTCAACGTCTTTGGCGTGGCTAGCCATAATGTCGGCCAATTCGTCGATGATAATCACAATGAACGGCAAGCGCTTTACCTCTTCTTCTCCGATCACTTCGCCGGTTTCCTCGTCAATGATCGACTTTTTCTGGCCGACCTTCAGCTTTCCATTGTAGGAAAAAATATCCCGTGATCCGCTTTCTTGAAGCATTTTATAGCGACGCTCCATTTCGCTGATTGCCCACTTCAGAGCGTTGGCCACTTTGCCGTTATCGACAACTGTGGGCGTCAAAAGATGCGGTATCCCGTTAAAGGCGGTGAGCTCCACTCTTTTCGGGTCAATCAGTATCAGCTTCAAATCATCAGGCGAATTTTGATAAAGAAGCGAAGTGATGATTGTGTTGATGCAGACACTTTTCCCTGTTCCGGTTGCTCCGGCGATCATGAGATGCGGCATTTCGGTGAGGTCGCCCAAAAGATAGTTTCCCCCCACATCCTGGCCAAGCGCCAGCGTGAGACTTGATTTCCTTTCTGAAAATTCCGGACTCTCAATGATATTGCGAAGCCGGACCATTGTTTTTGTTTTGTTCGGCACTTCGATTCCAATCAGGGATTTCCCGGGAATAGGAGCTTCAATCCGGATCGGGTGCTCGGCAAGAGCAAGCGACAAATTGTTGTTGAGGCCGGTGATTTTTGAGAGCTTGATCCCAGCCGCCGGCTTGAAACAATACTGCGTCACCGACGGACCAACGCTGATATCCCCAATTTCGACATCAATTCCAAAATTTTTGAAAGTCTCCTGGATTATCTTCGCGTTCGTTTCAATGTCGCCGCCCTTGGCTTTGCCAGTTGTCCGCTCTAAAAGATCCAGCGGCGGTAATTTCCATCCAGCTGCGCCGATCTGCCTTTCGGGAACCGGCATATCTTTTTGAGGCGCCGGCCTTTCCGGCTTTCTTTTGAGGATCTCGCTGATTTTTGCCGACGCGGACGGCTTTTCTTCAATAACGGCCTTCGGCTCTTCTTCTTTTTCATCTTCCTTTTCCTCTTCTTCATCTTCTCTCATCCATTCGATCGGCTTCATAAGCGCCCGGAAAGGAACATTGAGAGCCAGGAGAATTGAGGCGAGTGCAATCGCAACAAGCACAATGATTCCCGCCCAGAATCCGAAAAGCTTGAGCACCGGATAGGCAGCGGCCGCTCCCAAAAACCCGCCTCCTGATCCGCTCTTTGCGATTTCCACCATCTCGGAAAGCGGATAAAAGATATGGACAACCCCGAGAACGCTCGCAAAGAACAAAATAAACCCGGCCGCCACAAAAACATAATAGGCTTCCGTGTCCCGCCGGAAATAAAGAAAACCCACTGCGACCATAAGAACCGGAAGAAGATACCGCCCGATTCCAAAGGCCAAGGAAAGAATTTTGTTGAAATATACTCCGAACGTCCCCGCCCCGCCGAAAAGACTGAAGACGGAAAGGATGGCCAGGGCAATCAGAAAAACAGCGACAATGCTTCTTTTTGTGTCACCGCTAAGCCCTTTTCTTTTCGGCGGCCTCCCCCGCCCGTTGGTTTTTTCTTCTTCGTTTTTCTCTTTTTTTCGGCGTCTGCCCATTTTGCTTGTCCTTCACCTCAATTTCGCGGTGAGGGATGAAAAGCTTAAGACTTTCCTATTTTACCATATCCGGGAAGAAATTTCCAGTTTGTTGATAAAACAAGCTTTTTGGGATAGGATAGGGGCAAGATTTAATAATCACCTTGATACTTTCTTCGATAATTACCTATGAAACTAAAAGACAAAAATAAAAGAAAAATAACGAGAATCGGCAAAATCAGCCCCGCCGTCACAATTCCGATCGAAATCGTCCGCTCTCTCGGCTGACGGGAAAAGAAAGGGGCAAAAATCAGGCGAATCAAAGGCGGGTTTGCGGTTAGGAATTTTAGGAGCAAATAATCATTGCCTCCCAACGTTGAATGTTGGGAAAAATTAATGAATGTCAGAAAAGGTTAGTTCTCAAAAAATCTGTGCTAATATCTAGTCATCTATACTTTTCGAAATCATTTTCAGATTCATGGACATAACACCGCAAACAAAACTCGCTCCGCCAAATCAGACGAATCCATCAGGACAGGCTTCCGCTTTCAATCTAAGAGAATTCATTTCAAACAACCGGAATATTTTGATTCTTTTGTTTTTTCTTGTATTTATCACTTACTTTAATTCGATCGGCAATGATTTTGTTTCTGATGATGTTGGCGCCATAAAAACAAATCCCGATGTTGCTTATTTGGAAGGCGTATTTGCCTCTCCGATGGGAATTATTCAGCGAAGCATCTACTTTTTCGACGCTTTCATATTCGGTCTTCATCCTTCCATATTTCGAATCACCAGCAATCTCATTTTCCACATCGGGAATACTTTTCTGGTTTTTCTTTTGTTGAGCCTAATGTCAAAAAGAAAACCGCTTGCCGTTTTTGCCGCAAGCCTAATTGCCGTTCACCCGATCCTCACCGAAGCTGTGGTTTGGATTTCCGGATCGCCTTATGTCCAGGGAACATTTTTCGCTCTCCTGTCAATGATCACGTATATATTGTTCAAAAATGCCGGGAGCTGGAAAAAATATTTACATTCAATCTTTTTTGTTTTGGCGATAACCACTTCGCCAGTTGCGATCATGGTTCCTTTTGTTATTCTGCTTAGAGAGCTGTCACTGGGCGGATTAAGGGGGAATTGGAAAAAAATTATTCCAGAATTAACAGTTATCCTGATTACGAGTGTCTTTTTTGCCAGAATGGTGCTTCAGGGGTTCGCGCCTAATCAAGGAGTAGTAGACATGCGTGATGGCGCATTTCGTGATCCACTTTTCCAGATACCATTGGCTGTAGTAAATTATCTTCGTTTAATTTTTTGGCCGAACACTTTATCTTTTTATCAAACGGACTTATTTTTTCCCATCAACAGAATCCTTTTTGCGTCTTTGTTTTTTATTCTCATTCCGAGTATATTATTTTATTCTTGGAAAAAGAACAGGGAGGTATTTTTCTGGTTATCCTTTTTCTTTTTGTCTCTCGTTCCATTTTTGTTTACCTTAAGAGTCACTTGGGTTTTCGCAGAGAGATACGTCTATTTCGGCTCAATTGGAATTTTTGTGGTCGTTGCGTTATTTTTTAATCGACTATTGAAGATTGACAAAAAATGTGCAAAGCCAGTATATATTGTCTTTGCTATGATAATTATATTACTCTCTTTCCGAACCATATTTCGTAATAATGATTGGAAAAACGAAGACTCGCTTTGGATTGCCACTTCAAAAACATCCTCATCTTATGCGGCTCACAATAATCTCGGAGGCGTCTATCAGAGACAAGGTGATTGGGAGAAAGCGATCGATGAATTTAATTTAGCCATAGAGCTATATCCCGGATTGGCAGATGCATATTTTAACCTGGGCGAGTCTTATAAACAAACTGGCCAGACAGATAGGGCTATCGAGAGCCTCAAAAGAGCCGTTGAATTAAATCCCCAAGATTGGCAAGCCTTTCGAATGATAGCTGGCATCTATTTCGAAAAGGAAGACTACCAGAAATCACTTGCATATATGAAGAAAGCCCTGGAAATTAATCCGGGAGACAAGATTCTTCAGGGTGATGTTAAGATTATTCAGTCGAAAATAAAGTAAATCGTAATAAGTCAATCCACAGATTGGCGGGAAAAGAAAGGGGCAAAAATCAGGCGAATCAAAGGCGGTTTTGCGGTTAGGGATTTTAGGAGCAAATAATCATTGCCCCCCAACGTTGAATACTGGGAAAGGTTATAACTGAAGTTCGCCGCGAGCCGCGCCCCACCGGCAAAGGCGACGGGAATTTGTATTATGTGCTGGAGAAGAAAAAATAATCTTCACTACAACTAGTTGTAGCGAAATTTTGAAACAAAAGAGTCCGCTTTATTTTTTTGAAAACGATCCGATGGGTTGTTTTTTACTATAATCTTCAAAAGAAAAACCCGCCTCGGGCGGATTTTTCTTTATCTAAAATACTAAAATACAAGATACTAAATACCAACTACCAAATACTATTTTTTGTATCCCGTTCCCGCCGGGATTAACTTACCAATAATCACGTTCTCCTTCAAGCCCCGCAATTTGTCTTCTTTTCCGGTGACAGCCGCGTTAATGAGAACCTTGGCGGTTTCCTGGAAGGATGCAGCAGACAAAAAGCTTTCCGTCGAGAGAGCCACTTTTGAAATTCCGAGAAGCAGTTTTTCCGCGGTAGCCGCTTTCCCTCCCACTTTTTTGGCCGCTTCATTGGCTTCCTGGAATTGGACTTCTTCAACCGTGTCTCCTGGAAGGAGGCTGGTGTCGCCTGGATCAAGAACCCTGACACGCGAAAGCATCTGGCGGATGATGACTTCGATATGCTTGTCGTTGATGCCTTCCCCTTGCGCCGAATAAATTTCCTGAACTTCTTTGGTGATATAGCGATGGACAACTTCACGCCCTTTTATCTTGAAAAGCTTTTTGAGATCGAGATGCCCTTCGGAAAGGACTTGCCCGCGGGTGACCAGCTCTCCTTTTTGAACATTGAGATTCATCACCGCCGACACGACATATTCTCGCATGTCTTTTTTCTTTTTTGGCCCTTCCGATTCGATGCGGATAATCTTGTCTTTTTCTGTTTCCGTGATTTCAACCACTTGCCCGTCAATTTCTGAAACCGCCGCTTCCCCTTTTGGCGGGCGAGCTTCAAAAATTTCATCCACTCGAGGAAGCCCCTGGGTGATGTCTGTCCCGGCCACGCCTCCGATATGGAACGTCCGCATTGTGAGCTGGGTCCCCGGCTCTCCAATGGCTTGGGCCGCCACAATTCCGACTGCTTGGCCAATATGAACCAGCTCATTGCGCCCGAGATCCAAGCCGTAGCATTTCTGGCAGACTCCCCGGCGAGTCTTGCAGGTGATGATTGAACGGATTTTCACTTTTTCAACTTCTTTTTTTTCGATTTCTTCACCTTTTTCTTTGGAAATTATTTCTCCTTTTTTGGCAAGCACTTTTTTCGTTTTCGGGTCTTGAGCATCTTCAAGAAGAACCCGGCCAGCAATCCGGGAGGCAAAACTGACTCCGGCGACGACTGAATCAACCCGGTATATAAAACCGCCTTCTTTATCAGCGCAATCCGGCTCGCGCACCACCATATCCTGGGACACGTCCACGAGACGCCGGGTGAGATATCCGGCTGTCGCTGTCCGAAGAGCCGTATCCGCCATACCTTTTCGGGCGCCGTGAGTGGCAATGAAGTATTCCAAAACATTGAATCCTTCTTTGAAAGAAGATCGGATAGGCAGCTCAATCGTTTCTCCGGTCGGCCCAGCCACAAGCCCTTTCATTCCAGTCATCTGGACTACCACTGCTTCGGTTCCGCGGGCCTTTGAATATACCATTGAATAAACCGGCCCTTCTTTGTCGAGCCCATTACGCACTGCTTCGGTAATTTTATTCTTGGCTTCATTCCAAACTTCAATAATGCGGCTTTTCCGTTCCTGAAGAGTAAGAAGCCCCATTTCAAATTGTTTATTGACGATATCCACCTGATCTTCGGCTCCCTGGATAATGTCCTTTTTCTTTTCCGGAACCAGAAGATCGTCCATTCCCCAGCTCATTCCGGAGCGGGTGACAATGCCAAATGCCAAATTTTTGAGATTATCCACAAACTTGGCTGTTTCCTCGGAAGATGTTGCCGCAAGACACCGGCCAACAAGCTCCCGAAGCTTTCCTTTGTCGAGCTCTTGGTTGACGAAGCCAATTTCTTTGGGAACTATTTCGTTGAAAAGAACCCGGCCGACCGAGGTTTTCACTCGCTCTCCGTCCATTTCAACTTCGATTTCGCTTTGAAGCTCCAAATATCCCGTGTGATAGGCTAAAATAGCTTCTTCTTTCCCGGAAAATATTTTCCCCTCACCCTTTCTGCCCTTTACAAAATGAGTCATATAGTAGCAGCCCAGCACCATATCCTGGGAAGGAATCGTGATCGGCTCTCCGCTCGCCGGCTTCAAAAGATTTTTGGAAGAAAGCATAATTTCTCCCGCTTCCTGCCGGGCTTCCTCCGTGAGCGGAACATGAACCGCCATCTGGTCGCCGTCGAAATCGGCATTGAAAGCGGCACAGACCATTGGATGAATCTGGATAGCTTTTCCTTCAATCAGCACTGGCTGAAAAGCCTGAATGCTGAGACGGTGAAGAGTCGGCGCGCGATTGAGAAGAACATAATGGTGTTCAATGATATCGTCCAGCATTTCATAGGCTTCTTCGGCTTCATACTCAACCATTTTTCCCGCCGATCGGACATTGTGGGCAAAGCCTTTTTCAATGAGATTGTTGATTATGAAAGGTTTGAAAAGTTCCAGAGCCATTTTTTTAGGAAGGCCGCACTGATGAAGTTTGAGCCGCGGACCAACCACAATCACACTCCGGCCGGAATAGTCCACCCGTTTTCCAAGAAGGTTCTGCCGAAACCGCCCCTGCTTTCCTTTGAGCATATCGGCCAGCGACCGAAGGGCCCGTCTTTGTCCGGTGGAGGCGGCAACCGAAGTTTGTCCCCGCCGGGCGCTGTTGTCAAAAAGCGCGTCTACCGCTTCTTGAAGCATTCTTTTCTCGTTGCGGGCAATCACTTCCGGCGCCCCAATCTCAATGAGTTTCTTTAGCCGGTTATTGCGGTTGATGATGCGGCGATAGAGATCATTGAGATCTGATGTGGCAAATCTGCCTCCATCCAGCTGGACCATCGGCCGAAGATCGGGAGGAATCACCGGAATCGCTGTCGGGAGCATCCATTCCGGACGAATGCCCGACTGCTTCATCCCCTGGAAAAGTTTCAATCTTTTCAGCATCTTTTTTTTGTCGGAAGATTTGTCATCCTGGAGAGCTTTCTCAATGCTTTCAATCTCTTTTCCAAGATCGATTTGCTCAAGAAGACGGCGGATGGCTTCTGCCCCGATGCCGGCCTTGAAAACATGTCCGTACCTCAGGGAAAGATTGAAATATTCGACCTCGGAAAGAATTTGGAATTTTTTGAGATTTTTGATTTCATCACGGCTGATTTGATAGGTGCTTTTCAGCTCGTCAGATTTTTCCTTGCCCGGCTCGGCCTCGCTCTTGATTTTCTTTTGCTTGCCCTTGTATTCCGAATCGAGCCGCGTGATTGTTTCTTTGCGCGCTTCCTCATCCAGTTCCATAACCACATAACTCGCGAAATAGACGACTTTTTCAAGCTCCTGAGCGGACATGCCCAACGCCAAACCAATTTTTGACGGCACACCCCGCAAAAACCAGATGTGCGAAACCGGCACTGCCAGCTTAATATGACCGGTGCGCTCGCGCCGGACAATAGACCGGGTTACTTCCACTCCGCACTTGTCGCAAACGATTCCCTTGTAGCGGATTTTTTTGTATTTTCCGCAATAGCATTCCCAATCTTTGGCCGGCCCGAATATTTTTTCGCAAAAAAGACCGTCCCGTTCATAACGCTGGGTGCGGTAGTTGATGGTTTCTGGTTTCGTCACCTCGCCGTGCGACCAGTTTAAAATATCATCCGGACTGGCCAGGCGCAGACGGATAGATTCGAAATCAGTTACTCTGGTATTTGAAGGCTGGTTCATATCAAAAAATGATTTAATTATTCGGCCTTATCTTTCCCTCTTTCCTCTTTGGGCTTTTCTTTTGACGCCTCTTCTCCTTTCTCTCCCAGCAATTCCACGTTGAGGCAAAGGCCCTTAAGCTCGCTCACCAGAACATTGAATGAAGCCGGAACGTTCGGATTTCTTATTTTCTCCCCTTTAATGATTGATTCATAGGCCTTGGAGCGCCCCAGAACGTCATCGGATTTTATAGTCAGCATTTCCTGAAGAGTATAGGCGCTTCCATAGCCCTCCAGCGCCCAGACTTCCATCTCTCCGAATCTCTGGCCCCCGAATTGGGCTTTCCCGCCCAGAGGCTGCTGAGTGATCAGAGAATAAGGCCCGATCGAGCGCATATGGATTTTATCTTCCACCAAGTGGTTCAATTTCATTATGTACATATGGCCAACCATGGTTTTTTCATCGAAATGTTCGCCGGTCTTGCCGTTTATGAGACCAATTTTTCCGTCTTCAGGAAGCCCCGCTTCGCGGAGCTGGCTTTTGATGTCCGTTTCGCTCACGCCGGCAAGAGACGGGCTGGCCACCTTATATCCCAGCTTGGATGCCGCCCATCCAAGATGAGCTTCAAGAATCTGCCCGATGTTCATACGCGAGGCCACACCCAAGGGATTGAGGATTATATCGACTGGTGTTCCGTCAGGAAGATAAGGCATGTCTTCAACCGGGGCAATTTTGGAAATCACGCCCTTATTTCCATGTCGGCCGGCTAATTTATCACCGACAGAGATTTTGCGGAGCTGGGCCACGCTAACCTGGATCTGCTGGATAACACCCGCCGGAAGCTTGTCGCCCTGTTCGCGCGAAAATATTTTTATGTCAACCACTTTTCCGTGCTCCCCGTGCGGGAGATAAAGAGAGGTGTCTTTGACGTCTTTTGATTTTTCTCCAAAAATAGCGCGCAGTAACCTTTCTTCGGGAGTGAGATCACCTTCCCCTTTGGGAGAAATTTTTCCGATCAAAATATCTCCGGAAGAAACTTCGGCTCCAATGTGGATTATTCCCGTGTCGTCGAGATTTTTGAGGCGTTCTTCCCCGATATTCGGAATATCTCGCGTCACTACTTCCGGCCCCAGCTTCGTGTCACGAATGTCAACCGTGAAATCTTCGATGTGAATGGATGTATAGCGATCATCCTGAAGCAATTTTTCTGAAATGATTATCGCGTCTTCAAAATTGGCGCCTTCCCAAGGCATAAGGGCCACCAAAATGTTCTGGCCTAGGGCCAACTCTCCGCTATCTGTCGAAGCTCCGTCAGCTAGAAGCTGTCCTTTTTTCACTTGTTCGCCTGCTTCAACGCGCGGAATCTGGTTCATGCAGGTGAAAGCGTTGGAGCGTTCAAAGCTTTGAAGGTGATAGGTTTTTTTGGCTGATTTTCCGGAAGAACCCTCTTCTTTAAGGGTGATATGGTCAGCATCCACTTCAACCACTTGGCCAGCTTCCCGGGAAAGAACCACCTGACCCGAATCAGCCGCCGCTTTGTCTTCAAGGCCTGTCCCAACCAGCGGCGCCTCGGGCACAATACAGGAAACTGCTTGGCGCTGCATGTTTGAACCCATGAGGGCCCGGTGAGCATCATCATGTTCAAGAAAAGGAATAAGCGCCGTGGAAACGGAAATGCACTGTTTGGCCGAAACGTCAATATGATCCACCTGGCCGGCTTCAATCATGGAAGGTTGCCCTTTGACGCGCGCTTCGAGCATTTCACTTTTGATGCGGCCGTCTTCGTCAATTTCCGTGTCCGCGTGGGCAATAATTTTGCGGTCTTCCACTGTGGCATTTAAATATTCTATGTCTTTTGTGACAAAATTCTTTCCGTTTTTGTGGGTTACTTTCCGATAGGGCGTTTCAATAAAGCCATATTCGTTGATGCGGGCATAGCAGGACAAATGGTTCACGAGACCGATGTTCGGACCTTCCGGGGTCTGCACCGGACATATCCGCCCGTAGTGGGATTGATGCACATCGCGCACTTCAAATCCGGCCCGCTCGCGCGTGAGGCCTCCCGGGCCCATGGCGGAAAGCCTTCTTTTGTGCTCAAGTTCCGCCAGAGGATTGACCTGGTCCATAAATTGGGACAGCTGGGAAGAGGCAAAAAATTCCTTGACAGCCGCGGCCACCGGCCGGGAATTGATAAGCTGGCCCGGAACAACCGTCGCCAGGTCGCATGTGCTCATCCGGTCTTTGATATTTCTTGTCATTCGCGCGAGACCCGCCCGGAATTTGTTCTGCACCAATTCTCCAACGCAACGCACCCGGCGATTTCCCAAGTGGTCAATATCGTCCGGACTCGCCATTGGATTATTGTTGAGACGAATAATTTCTTTGACAATTTCCACCAGGTCTTCCGGACGCATTATCCGGTGCGCTTCGTCATCCGGAAAATTGGTTTCCATCCTTTGATTCAAGCGGTAGCGGCCGACTTTCCCGAAATCATACCGGTCAAAGTTGAAAAACATGGCCTCAATCATCTGTTTGGCATTTTCCTCAGTTGCCAAATCTCCCGGCCGGATCCTCCGATAAACTTCAAGGAATCCTTCTCCCTGGGTTTTGGTCGTGTCTTTTCCAATCGTGGATTCAATATATTTTTTCTCACCGGTGTCAACGTCAGAAAAAGTTTTTACCAGAATTTCATCTTTCGAAAATCCGAAGGCGCGAAGGAGGGCGGTGACGGCTATTTTCCTTTTTCGGTCAATTTTCACCCAGATCGCCCCGTCAAGATCGGTCTCCATTTCGAGCCAGGCCCCCCGGTTGGGGATTATTTTCGCCCCAAAAAGCCGCTGCCCCTTGTGGTATTCCATAGTAAAAAAGACACCGGGGCTCCGGATGAGCTGGCTGACTACGACGCGCTCCACGCCGTTGATGATGAAGGTTCCCCGCTCGGTCATGACGGGAATGTCGCCAAGATAAACTTCCTGCTCTTTTACTTCTCCCGTCTGCTTGTTGAGAAGCTTCACTTTCGAGCGAAGAGGCGCTTCAAAGGAAATATTTTTTGATTTCGAGGTTTTTTCGTCGTATTTCGGCTCGTCCAGATAGTATTCTCCGAAAGAGAGCTCCAGGTCCTTTCCAGTGAAATCTTTGATTGGATTCACTTCATCGAGAAGCTCTTTGAGGCCCTCTTTCATGAACCATTCATAAGAGGCCACTTGGGCTTCGATCAAGTTGGGAAGGGAAACCATCGGAATCCGCCGGAAAAATATCCTCTTGCGAAGAGAGGATTGTGGGCTGAAAGACTCTTTCACCCCGAGAGTTTTTTGCCCCAAAGACATAAAAGACACGCCACTCTCCAACCTTTCGCTCCGCGGAATTTCTAGGGAGCAAAGAGTTTTGGCTAAGTGGTTTTAGTTTACCCCGTGAAATATCCCGCTAGCGGGATCCCGCCGAAGGCGGGATTTCACAGGGTGAATATTTAATTATTTTTCGATAATATATCCAAATCCCCCGAAGTTAGATATCGTACAAAAAGAATAGCACTAGCCCTTTTTCTTGTCAACCTGATAGTCAAATTTTTACCGCTCGGCGAGCCTCAAAACTTCAAATGTAATCCTTGCGATTCTCACGCTTGTCCAATTATTCGGCACATCGCTTATTATCCTATATCCCGAAATTTTGTCAATCCCGCGCCGATTTTGCCGCCCATGTTTGCGGTGTAATTTATTTTTCCTGACCAGCCGGTCGATAGCCGGAAGAAGTTCAAGCGAAATATCTTTTTTTCCCAAGGCTTCTTTTTTTCTTTTCCCGTTACGGCTGGCTCTGTTTTCCAAAAAAATAAACGATCGGCCTGATTTTTCCTTTATCTCAAGAATGATCCTGTTCTCCTTCATAATTTTTGTCGTTGCTTACCAATATATAGATATCCTATTTATCACGAAACTTATCAAACGAAAAATCTTTCTTTTCGCCGTCAATTCTCCGGATCATATTTCTCATTGTGGAAACTCCCGCCAGGAAAAACACGGCAAAAAGCATTTTCATCAGATTTGCCGCCAGCTCCATCAGAGAGTCCTGAATAGGATTCAAAATTTCAATGAGAATCGAGGCGAAAAAAGCCAAAATGGCAATGAGAAACAATTTGTAGGAAAGATCCAGCTTCTTTTCGACCCGCCAGACAACCCCCAGAGTATAAACAACGGCAAGAAGCGACGACAGGATAATCACCGCGTTGATAAGCAGTTCTGCGTTTTCGAAAGTCATCATAGCACCTCCCTTCGTTATCTTTTAGTCAAAATCTAGATAAAATTTGAAAGCTAGCTGATGTAGCCGTCTCTTGATAGCTCTTCCTCGTCAACGAAGAAGCGGGCCTGCTTCGTGAGCCAATATTCCCTTGCGGTAAGCAGAAGGAACAGAACGAGCAGCAAGAGCAAAAATATGAATATGTATCCTACTGTGCTGACCAATTGGGGATAAGTTATTATAACGCCTCCTCCCAAATTCAGAATGGGCTTCTCTGCCGCCTCGAAAGAGTCTTCGGCGCTGATGAGAAATCCCTCTTTTTCCGTTTCCGCCCGGACCGTGTATCTTCCGGCGCGCAAATAAACAGGCAGCCTGATGCTTTTTCGGTATATTTCCCCTTCTTTGAGCCTGAATGTTTCTTCTGAATCCAAAACTGTATTTCCCCGAGAATCAATGATTTTGTACTTTACCAAATCATTTCCCTCCCCGAAATCTCTCAGCTTAATAACAGACAACTTCGTCGCAAGATCAGAACCTACATATACTACCTTATCTTTATTCTCAATTTCAAGCTTCAGGTTGAAGGGAGCGTTCTTCTCGCTCGGCGCAGCACCAGGAGCGGCTGGACCAGGAGAAACGGGAGAAACCAGCGCGGGAGCAGCCGTTTCTTCTTCCTCGTCCTCGTCTTCTTCTTCCTCATCTTCTCTGATAACCTTGAAAGCGACCTGGTCTGTTTTGTAGCGCGAGCTGTCGCTGGGATCGGTGGCCGTCACATAAAGGGTGTGCGAGCCATAGTCCAGCTTTTGAGGCACTTTCCAACTCCAATACCCGTTTCCATTGGCTGTCGTAGAAGAAATGATCAGCGGCCCGGTATAAAGTTCGGCCTGGATCAAAGCATGGGCTATGTTTGTCGTCCCGGTGAAAGTGGGCGTCCTTTTTTTGATTTTTGGAATTTTATTGTATGTAGTAAGGTTTATGTTTTCAATAGTAATGATTTCGTTGGTGGGATCGGGCAAAGGGACATAGCAATCTCCGGTAGCGGCGCTCACCGTATCCGAGGCGGTGTTGCCCAAAGGACCGTTGGCAGTCACCTCGTAAGCATAAGTCGTATTGGCTGAAACATTCGTGTCTTTGTATGAAGGGGTCGTAATCCCGGTGATGAGCGGGGCGGAATCGCGGTCGATGTCATAATCGTCCGTATCGTTGGTCGCGTCCCAGCTGAGTTGAATATAGGGACTGGAAGAGTCGCAGCCCGGAGTAGCCGTCACCACCGGTTTTGCAGGCGGACCGGCGATATGCAATGACAGAACAGTGGATGATACTCCGGCCACTTTCCCTTCGATATCCTGCTTGAGCGCTCCCGGCCCCAGCCAGAATCCCAAGCCGAGATACAAAGACAAAGCCGCAATTGTGAGAAGCAAGTGCCATTTGGTGATTTTTCTCAAGGCGCTTTTTTTCTTTTTCGGCCTTGGTATTTTTCCGACTTTTCTTTTCGGACTTGTTTTTTTTCCCGTCGCCATGATTCTATTCTTATTCTACACTATATCCCGTTTTGTTTGAAGTTTACCCCTCACCAATCCTGACAATAAATGAAACCAATATATGCCTTAAGGCGAAGCTGCTTAGTCCTTGAACGCAAATTCACATAGACTTTGGCTGGGATTGGTGTGTGGGTAAAAAAAAGAACTGCCTCTCTGGCAGTTCTCTGAAAAGGATATCGATTTCATTTCCCCGCAATCAGTGTCAAGCTCTCTGCATTTCCATCTTCCGTGTTTTTTTCAACTCTTGTCTGATACTTGCCCGCGCGCAAAAACGCAGCCAGGTCTTCGGCGCTGTCTTTTTGAACGTCGTCAGAATAAATCACCGCGAGCCCCTGGTTGTCTTTTCTTTGCGCTTCCCCGATTTCTTCTTCAGGTGTGAAGCCGCCCTGGTAAACAAGCGTTTTGATTTTTTCCGTCTCTTCTTTTCCCGCCCCGCCTTCAAGTAATTTTATTTTCACGAGATCCCGCTTCACGGAAGCTTTGCTATCAAGAGATCCGAGATCCAAAAGTTCGTCTTTTGGAAAGAGATTATAAACAATCACATCTTTTTCCAAGCCGCTGATTTCTTTGAGCTCCGCATCATCCCCTTTTCCCAAATCGTTTTTTACCATTTCGGCCTGGTCTTTTTTCGACGGCGCGTATTCAACCGTGATTTTCGAATACTGGCGGCCGGCCAAATCGGAAACCGGCGCGGCGTCATATCCCATAAGCTGCATTTTTTTGAGAAGCCTCGTTCCCGAAACCGGGTCAATCCCCGAGGGAGTGAAAACTCCCGCCCGGATACTCGACTTTTTGGCCGCTCCGGAAATCGTCTTTTCCTGGCTTTCCTGGGGCTGAGCCGCTTGTTCTCCGGCGGGAGACGGCGGCGGAGCTTGGAGAATTCTCGAGCGATTTTTGTATTTGTGGGCCCCGACTGCTCCGAAAACAACAACCAATCCGATCAGGATATACAGAATTTTTCTCATCTTGCTTTTTTTCATTTCGCTTTTTCCTTTGAGCGGGGGGTGAAGCCTGCTTTCCTCGACCATTTTCACGAGAAGGTCAATGTTGCGCCGACTGGTCGGGATGAAGAGCTTTTGTCCCGTTCTGACCTCAAAAGGTTTTCGAATTTCATTTATTTTCGCCAGTCTTTTCCAATTCACGAAAAACAGCGAAGACAGGCTTCCCAGCGTATCCCCTCCTTTTACCGTGTAAACGGGCATTTTTTCTTTGCTGGCTTCGCGGAAATATTGGAAAATAAGTCTTGCCAGAACAAGAAGCACGAAAAGGGAAACGAGAATAATCGCAATTCGATACGGAAACGCCCAAATCACAATTTCTTTTTCGCCTGTTCCGACTCCCTCCTCGGCAAAACTGACGGAGAGCTTGGCTTTGTATCGCCCCAGAAGCGGAGCTTTGTCCCAAATTAAAAAGGATTCTTTGTTTTCTCCCCGGGGAAAAATCATCCCGATTTCACCCTCGGGAACATCGGCTGTTTTTTGCCCGAACATATTGAAAACTTCGACTTTTGCTTTGGGAGAAATTCTCACGTTGCCCTTGTTTTTAAGGCCGATCAGAAAGGTTGTTTTTCTGTTGAGATCCAAAAGGTCCCTCCAAAGATTTCTTGTCTTTTTGGGATCGGTGCGCCATTCAAAGCGGGTGATTTCAAAATTCTTCTTAACCTCGCCCGGAACCGTTTCATAAATCCTCACTCCCACCCGGGTGACGATTTTCACACCCGTTCCGGAAATTTTTCCTTGCTCGGCGCCTTCTATTTCCTGCATCACTATTCCGCCGGCATGGTCTCCAATGTCGGCGTCCTTGGGAATTGTCACGGTGAAAGGCACTGATTTTTCGGTGTTGGGAGGGAGCTCAAATTCGTTGGCAGCCAGTTTTACCCAGGCTCCGATATCCGTCCGTGACGCGTCTTCCGGAAGAAGAGCAAAGGCTCCATCGCTGGTGGTTGTCGCGTCAACGGCGTATAGCTTGATGACGACCGTCTCTTTTTTGTTGTTGATGACCCTTACTGCGTCCTCTTTCGACTGTCCCAAGTCTATTTTATAGAGAAACCAGGCATCGGAAAATTTGACGTTTGGGTCAGGATGGGCCGGAAGGATTCCGACAGTTTCCGTGTTTACGGCTTTTGTCACCGCCGGAAAAGCAAAAACAGCTATCAACAAAAAGAAGAGAATATTTTTCTTCATACAAAAAACTAGGTTAACTTATTAGGATCTTGTTTTTTCTTGTTATTACTATACACAATCCACGGAAAAAATGGAAGCTATGGTCGCCTATAGATGGAGGCCAATCCGTCTGAATAAACTTTTTTCCAGCCGATTTTTAAATAGGCGGTGTCGTTGGCCCAATTGCTGTAGAGAATAGCAAAGTCAATGTCGTATTTTTCCAAAGTCTTTTCCCAGCCTTCGTTATAGCGCACTGTATTGTTGAATTCCTCGAAAATCTTGAAGTCCCCCAGTCGCCAGCTGGGCATCCGCCCGTCAATATAGACTTTTTTCTCCGGGTATTGCCAGATGAGAAAACCTCCCCAGTTATATTCGTTGAGCATATTTCCCTCAATTGGATTCTCCTGAAGATATTTCACTGCGCCGAAGGGATAGCCTCCGTCGAAGGCCAGCTTTTCGATTGAAAATGAAGTTTTCCAAACGGGATAAATTTGCTGCCTTCCGAGAAGAAACACGGCCAAGACCATCAGCGCCAAAAACCATTTTCGGTGCATTATTCTTTCGAGCTCTCCGCCCGTAATCATCTCAACGATATAGACCCAAAAAGGAGTGCTGATAATCAAGAACACCGGCATATGCCGCCAACTCGCAAAACCGAGATATAAAAAAGGAAGAGCTACCAATAAATATGAGCAGTCCAGTTTCCGCCAGCTGAAAAGAAGGAGAATTCCGAGAAGGGTGAGATAAATCAAAAATTGCCAGCTCATTGGGTTTTGGGCCGTCACCGGAAGCCATTCGCCGATATTTTGCTTCGCGTATTCGTCAAAAATCGTGGTGACGACTTCAATATACACCCGCCAGCTGTAGGGATTCGCGAGAGTCGCGAGGGCCGAAGCGGAAAATATTATCCCAAGCTTTGCGATTTTCCCGAGAGCCAGCGTGTTTTCCTCAAGTATTTTTCCGAATTTCAGAAATATTTCCGATCGAGATATTCTTGCCCACATCGCCGGATGCCGTTCAAACAAAATATTGCCCTTTGGAGATACGGGATAATTCTGGAATCGCAAACCGAATTTTCGCATTCCAAAAATAAGCACTCTCTTCGCCATTTCAACGGCCAAAAAAACTGCTATGAAAAACAAACCCACCGCAAACCCACCGTGGAAATTTACCCAAAGAAAAAATATTGCCGGCAACCAACATATTTTTCTTGTGTCCGGGTTTTTACGGAACTGAAAAATTATATAAATGACAAGCGCGAGACCCAAGAGCGTGATCATCTGCGGACGGACTCCGGTGATCGGAAGACTGGCAATGGCCGCGAGGATAGCCGCCGTAATTTTGTATTCCAGTTTGGCTTTGATTCCCAGCGTAACGAGGAGAAACGCAAAGGTAGTGATGATGGCGAAAATAACCGAAAGAACAAAAAGATTCAGCCAGCGGGAAACGGCAAACATCCAGATGTCGGTCACCCATTCGTGCATAATAAGCGGAAATTCGGCCATCGAATGGGAAAAAATGTCCTTTTGAGCCGCCTTCAAATGATGGTTCAACAAATATTCCCCGTCCGCAAGATGCCAACCCATGTCGGGATCAACGGGAGATTTCAAGGCAACGAAGAAAATGATAAAAACACCGAGAATAATGAATATGTTTCGGGCGGTTAGATGGATAAATATTCTTTTGAGGAAATTTTGGGAGTTCATTTATGATCTTGGCTGTGAGTAACAAAGTGATGAGCAGTGGGACAGGTTTTAGGCTGTGGGTTATTAGCTTTTCCCAATGACTAATGACTCACCGCCCACATCTTTGTTACCCACAACAAATATGTACTGCCCACAGCCATGTTCCCTATAAATTTTTTCTGAACAACAAATACCCGTCTTCATCAAAAATCAAATCATATTTATCCGACCTCTTCAACTCCTCGATATTTTCCTGCCATTCGAGCGTGTCCATCTGCAGAGCATATTCAAATCCGAAAATCTGCTTGGGATTGTCCGCAAACGGGTCGAAAGTATCGAGCAGGACATATTCCGCCTCGTCTTTTTTCAGGGGAAAACGGTAGATGAATTGCCGCTCCGAAAAATGAGGGCCCAGATTGTGCTGGATGGAAAGCGAGGCATCGGCCGGAATCATTTTTTTTACTTCGCCGATTTTTTTGGCGTGGGCGCTCGGGAGATAGTCGCTTATTTTGTAATTCGGCGACAGCGGAAAAACTCCATAGAGAATACTCGATCCCAGGCTAAAAGCAAAAACAAGGATCGCAAACATCCAACGCAAGAATTTGTCCTCCAAAAACCACTTTTTATAAGTATAAATGGAGGCAAAAAACACGAAAGGCGCGAAAATCGCTGAATGATAGAAAGAAACGCTGAAAGTCATCGGATTGCTGCTCAATATCCCGATAAAAAGAACCGGCAAAATTATCCAAAATGGCCAGGAGAAAAGGGCCAGTGAAAAAACCGGAGCAACAAGAATAAAAATATACTTTAGTCTTTCATAAGAAAAAATCACTTTGAAAATTGTCAGTGGATGGAGAATTATATTTTTGGCTATTTCCGAAAAACTTGAACCGAGCCAGGCGTAGCGTGACGGATACATTGATTCGCTATAGATAAGCGCCGGCTTTCCCGTCGAGGAAAAATAGGGAATAAGAACCGTCATAACAAGAAAAAAATATAGGAGGGAAACCCCGCTCACGATAATCCCGAATTTCTTTCTTTTTTTTATGAAAATGAGATAAAGCCCCATCATAAACACCAAAAGCGGCAGGTGTTCCTGGCTCAAAGCTAGAAGCGCGGCAAAAAAAATGAACCATCTGTCATTCTCATTTTCAAGAAAATATAAGGCCCAAGCGGCGAAAAAAACAGCCAAAACAATTTCATGGAAATCATAAAGGAGGCCGTTTCCAAGCGCTGGATAGAGCAAGTATCCAGCTAGCATCAAAAGCCCCAGCTTGCCGCTTTTGAATTTTTCTTTGGCAAAAAGATAAATAGGGATCGCGCTTCCTCCCACCGCGAGAGACTGAAAAAACAAAAGCCATTTCGGCGACGCAAAAATGAAGTAAAAAGGCAAAAAAATCATCAAAATTGGACTGAAATGAGCGCCGAGATAGTTATCTATATTTACCATACTTGAAGTGAGATGGAAAAAATTTCCGTGAACCGTGCTCCAGAGCGCCTGGTCATAAGTTCCCAGATCGTTGAGATAGGATTTCAGGGCGTCATGCCTCCCGAATGAAAGCGCGGTGAAAACAAGCACAAAAACGATTATGAGAAGAAGAGCTATTTTTTCGGTTTTTGCCTTTCCGATCGAAATCATTTTTTTCGAGCGATGAGAAAAATATTGTCGCGGAGATTGAGATAAAAATTTATCCGTCCCATCCGGCTTTTCAGAAAATAATTGGATATTTTTCTTGAAACGGGATTTTCTTGCCAATTGGCCAAAACCTTGAAGACAGTTTGCAGGCTGAATTTTTTTCCGACGCGGGATATCTTCATGACTTCAAAGCCGTTTTTCTCGAGAACCGCTTTCAGATTATCGCAATTGAACAGATTGAGATGGTTCGGGGGAACAATCGCGTGCCAGCGTTTTCCGAATATTCTGGCTAACACGCTTCGGGAATCAGGGGTGTTTATGGCCAGTATGCCGCCTGTTCTCAAAATCTTTCGAGCCTGCTTAAAAGCCAAATCGGGTTTTCCGAAATGCTCAAGAACATCCCAAAAAGTGACCGCGTCAAAACAATTTTCAGAAAATTCATGATTTTCAAAATCGCCGACCGCGATTTCCAGTCCCTTTTTTCTCGCTTTTTTTGCCGCGTATTTTGAAATTTCAATGCCGCTCGCCTCCCAACCGTTTTTTCGCGCCAGCTCAAGAAAATGCCCGGTCGCCGCTCCGACATCGAGAAGTTTTCCTTTTCGCGGCAAAATTGCTTCGGTTTTTTTGAGATATTTTTTGAAAGTTCCGCCGAGTATCTCGCGGTCGCTTTCATAATCGGCATACCCTAATTCGTTTTTCGCCCCGGAAAAATAATCTTCCTCATAGAGCGCGAAGTGATTTTCCGGCACAGGCCAAACAAAAATCAAACCGCATTCCCGGCAAAGAAAAACGTCGCAACCGTTTTTTTGCGTGAAAAAACTGGCATCCTGGCCTTGGCAAGCCAAACAAGTCGTTTTTTTCAATTTGTATGCCAAATTATCGCTTCTTATATATTTTCATTTTATCACCAAATTTGACCCGCAACAAGGCTGGATTTTCGCAAGATGTCCGTGCTAGAATGAAAAAAATGCTCAAATGCTCTGTGGGCGTGATGGCTCATAACGAAGAAAAAAATATCGCCCGGCTGCTCGAAGCTCTTCTTGGCCAAGAGCTGCTTGGTGTTGAGATTTCCGAAATTATCGTCGTCGCCAGCGGATGCACGGACCGAACCAAAAAAATCGCATGTGAAGTCGCGGAAAAAAATCCGAAAATAAAAGTGCTGGTTCAAGAAAAACGGGAGGGCAAAGCTTCAGCCGTCAATCTTTGGCTTAAAAAAGCCGCGGCTGATATCATGGTTATGGAAAGCGCCGACACTATTCCCGAAAAAGACACGATCGAAAAAATAGTCATTCCCTTTGAAAATCCAGAAATCGGCATGGCTGGCGCGCGGCCGGTTCCGACCAATGATCCCAAGACTTTCATGGGATTCGCCACCCATCTTCTCTGGAACCTTCATCATCATATTTCCCTCAAAAATCCGAAGATGGGAGAACTGGTTGCTTTTCGAAAGGTGATTTCTGAAATTCCCGTTGATACCGCCGTTGACGAGGCGGAAATCGAAGCCGCCGTGAAGAAAAATGGCTATGGAATAAAGTATGTTCCCGATGCAGTCGTTCAGAATCGGGGACCGGAAAACATCTCCGATTTTTTGAAACAGCGCCGCCGGATTCAGGCCGGCCATCTGGCCCTCAAAAAAAAAGGCCACTCTGTTTCCACTTCAAACGGAGGAAAAATATTTCTTCTGCTTCTCCGGAACATGGACTGGGACCTACGTTCTCTTGTTTTCACTCCTCTGGTCGTTTTGCTTGAAGCTTGGGGCAGATTCTTGGGATGGTATGACTGGAGAATCAAAAGAAAAAAGCATCATATTTGGGAGATTGCCAAAAGCACGAAGAAACTATAAAAGATAAAATTCTTAATAATGTTTTCTCTCGCTCCAAAAATCCCACTTTATAAATCCTTCCGCCGGTTCGGAAAACCGCGGCTTTTGCCGCTGAATTTGACTTTGAATGTCACTTTTCGCTGTAATTCACGCTGCGCGACCTGCAATATCTGGAAGAAAAAAGTGGATTCGTCCTTCATCACTTCTCATGAAAGAAATATGCAAGCTAAAAATATTCTAAAAACCGACCAATTTGAAAAAGTGGTGAGGGACGAATTGACGCTTTCCGAATGGAAAAAAATATTCCAAAGTATCGGCCCGAGGAAAGTTTTTTGGCTCATCCTTTCCGGCGGAGAGCCGTTTTTGAGAGCCGACTTGGCCGAGCTCTGTCGGCTGGCGGGAAAATATTTGAGGCCGAAAATAATCAACATTCCCACGAACGGATATTTATACCAAATTATTCCGGCCAGAGTGGAAGAAATTCTCGCCGCCGCTCCCAAATCAAAAGTGGTAATAAATTTTTCTCTAGATGGAATCGGCAAAGCGCACGACAAAATCAGAAACCTCGAAGGCAGTTTTGAAAATTTGATGAAAAGCTACAGGGCTGTGCGAAATATCAAGAATCCCCGCCTTACTGTCGGTGTCCACAGTGTCATATCAAAATTAAATTACGATAAAGTATCCGAAATTTATGATTTCGTTCAAACGGAACTCCAACCCGATTCTTATATCAGTGAAATAGCCGAACAGCGAACGGAGCTCGACAATTTCAATTTGGACATTTTCCCGAAGAAAGAAGAATATTTCGCGGCGGTGGATTATCTTCTTGAAAAGCTGGGCGAGGAAAAATCAAAGGGCCTTTCGAGAATCACCTTGTCCTTGAGAAAAAATTATTATCGGCTGGTGAAAGAAATTCTCCGAAAAAAAATCCAGTTCATCCCCTGTTATGCCGGCTTCGCCTCCGCCCAGATTTCGGCCGAGGGTGAAGTTTGGCCCTGTTGCGTGCGGGGCGACAGTATGGGAAACTTGCGGGAGAATAATTTTGATTTTCCAAGAGTGTGGGCGGGCAAAAAAGCCCAAAACATCCGCCAGAGCATCAAAGAAAAAGAATGCTGGTGCCCCTTGGCTTCGGCGAGCTATACCAATATGCTGATGCATGAACCGTCTCTCGCGAAAATCGTAAAAGATTATTTTTTATAGAACAGACTCAAGGCCAATGAAAATATTTCTTACTGGAGGAACCGGTTTTATCGGAAAAGCGCTGTTGGAAGCTCTTGTTGAAAAGGGATATTTTGTGCGAGCTTTGGCGAGAAATGAAACTCAAAAAAAAGAGCTGGAAGGCTTGGGCGCCGAGGTGGTTCTTGGATCCCTTGAAAATGCCAAAATGGAATTGCTTGGAGGAATGGAAGCCGTTTTTCACCTCGCCGCCATCCGCTACGAATGGGGGCATCTTCCAGAAGATTATGAAAAAGTGAATGTCGAAGCGACCAAAAACCTCCTCAAAGCCACGAAAGAGGCGGGGGTGAAAAAATTCATTTTCGGCAGTTCGGTTTTTGTTTTCGGCTATCCAAAAAAATTGCCGATTGACGAAACTTTCCCCTATGCGCCGACGACACAATACGCCCGCAGCAAAATGGAGGCGGAAAAAATAGTCAAGGGATATTTCGGGAAATTCGAGATGGACACAATTATTTTGCGCCCGACAATCACTTATGGCCCAGGCGACACAAAAGGAATGCTGCTGAAACTGGCAAAGCTGATCAAAAGCAAAAAATTTGCTATAATCGGAAATGGCGAGAACTTTCTCCATCTCACGCATATCGATGATATCATCCGAGGATTTCTCAACGCCCTGCAAACAAAAGGTGCGAGCGGCGATTTCATTCTCGCTTCTCCGAAAGGAATCACTCAAAAAGAATTGGCCGCTCTTGTTGCAAAAGAGCTTGATGCAGAAATTTCGCGATTGAAAATCCCTTGCTGGCTTGCAAAATCAGCGGGACTGGCAAATGAAATAATATACGGATTGGGAATGAGACTTGGGATCAGATATTTTTTTCGCGAACCTTTCATCAGCCGAAGCAAAGTGGACATCATCGCCCGAAGCCAAAGATACGAAACCTCGAAAGCCCAAAAAATTCTTGGTTTCGAAGCTCGAATTAGTTTTCCAGAAGGCGTCAAAGAAGCAATTGTCTGGTACAAAAAGAATGGTTATCTATAAATTGGCAAAATTCATATATAGCTATCTCATTATTCCTCTTTGGATAATATTTTTTGTGATGACGACAATCGCGCTGGTCGGACTCACGGCCAACGCCTGGATCTCAAGAAAAATTTTCAAAAAATCACATTCACCTGATTTTAAGCCTCGAACAATCTTTCCCTATGGAGACCATTAGGATCAACGAGGGCATCGGAGGAGCCTACGAAAGAATCGCCTATTCAAATATGCTCAAGCGCCTCGCCCGCCAGCACAATTGCCGGACAGTCTTGGAGCTGGGCGCGACATATATCGCCGGCATACCCGGCTTCAACAGCTGCCTTCTCGCCCAGGACGGATTTTCTGTCACCGTGACCGTCCATTCCCGCGATTACGCGGATACGCTCAAAGTTTGGGAAAATGTTCCATTCAAAGGCGAGACAAAAATCATTGAATGGAACGACAATCTCAAAACAAATTTTTCCGACGGCCAGTTCGATCTGGTCTGGAACCATTTGGCTTTCGAGCATTATAAGAATCCGGTCCCGCTTGTTGAGGAGATGAAGAGAATTTCCAAAAATCTCGTGGTGAATTTGACGTTAAGCCCTTTCAATATTGGCTTTCCTCTCCATTGGCTCTCCCACAAAATAAACAGAAAAAAGTGGGACCACGGCTACTTCAAAAACACGCTCATCTCCACAATGGAAAAAACCCACCGCAAAGCCGGCCTCAAGCACATTGAGTCCGGCGGCTGCGACGTTCCGCCTTGGATGGATACGGTGGATGCTCAAATGGGCGGGACGATGACATATCTCGACTATTCGCCGAAATTCGTGAAAGACAAGTGGGTCTGGAATTCGGCTCTTTCGGAATGCCAAAAAAGTCGATGGGTCAAAATGCTTTGGAACTGGGAAAAAAATATGCCGGAATGGTTCCGGCGACTCTCCGCACATCATCTTTATACGGCAAGTAAAAAGTCAAATCAAGCCAAACCGCAATTTCCAAACAATCCACAAGGCCTCCCAGACAATCAGGCGGGAAATTTTTGAACTTCCGGAGTGGCGTCCGGCAAAAACGATAGGAATTTCGCGGATGGCGAAATTTTTTTTGTGAGCCCGGTATTTCATTTCTATCTGAAAGGAATATCCGTTGGAGCGAATTTTATTCAAATCCAGGCCTTCCAAAACTTTTCGCCGATAGCATTTGAATCCGCTCGTCATATCGGTGAGCGCGACACCGGTGACAAGAGCCGCATAGCGATTCGCGAGAAGGCTCATGGTAAGCCTCCCAATCGGCCAATTGGTGATGCTGATTCCGTTCTTATAGCGGCTCCCGACAATCAAATCATGGCCGCCTGCGGCTTCCAAAAATTTTGGTATCGCTCTGAAATCATGAGAGAAATCGGCATCCATTTCGAAAATGTATTCGGCGCCCCGGTCGAGAGAGTAGCGAAAGCCGGCGAGATAGGCCGTTCCCAGCCCCATTTTGCGCGGACGGCTCAAGAGATGAACGCGATTGTCGGTCCGCTTTAACGTTTCAACAATTTTTCCCGTCCCGTCGGGCGAGTTGTCATCAACAACCACTATTTCCAGCTCTTCGATCCCCAAAGAAAAAATTCTCGGGATAAGCCTTTTGATGTTTTCTTTTTCGTTGTAGGTCGGAATGATTACGGCGATTTTCATCAAAGTTATTATAGCAAATCCGGCAGGACAACTTCGAATTTACTCTTAAGCCTATACTTAATATCAATAGTATACTCGATATATCTGTATTTGTCTTTTAAGGCCCAACAAATTTTGTTCGAACTTGTACTGCCGGGAAAAAACAAAAGAGCTTTCCAAAAATCGGAAAGCCCGATGATGCGCGGATCAACCTGGATCAAGTAAGAGTAAGCGTAAGAGTGTTCTGATATGTCCCGGCTGTCTGGTTGGCCCAGCCATAATACTGAATATTGAAATTGAGGGAGTTTACCCGATAGTTTCCAAGTCCGTAATCCACCCCGGAATTGACCAAAGTTCTCAAGCTGTCGAAATAGCCGTCGGATCCCTTGGCAATTCCCGAAGTGCTGGAGCCTTCAAGGCCGATTAGGGTCAAGTTTTGCGGAAACCAGGCAATATTCCCGTTTGAAAGAAAGTTTCTAGCTCCCGCAGTGCTGGTGAACATATCATTCATGCCGCCCGTTAGGCTCCAATTGCCGCTTCCCCCGCGATAGTCCCGAAAATTGACATAGTCCATATTGGCATGCGAGTTGGCCGCAATTCCAATAGTCAAGTCGACGAAGCCAAGGCTGGCCGGCGATTCAATGCCCAAAGTTCCGGCCACGAAATTCTGAATGAGATTTGTGGCGTCGTCCACGGCCCACGAATTTCTCACGCTCACCGCCCCAAAAAGCATCGTAAACATAAAAGTCGCGATCAGCACGGCGAATATTTTTTGTTTGATTTGTTTTTTTCTGGTTTCCATGGTTGCTCTTTATACCATTATCTCGCTAAGCGATAGTCAGTGTCAAGGTGTTTTGATAGGTTCCCTGGTAGTCCTCGGCGATGATGAGAAGATTGAGCGTCGTCCCATTGATGACATAGTTTCCCATTCCGTTGCCGCTTGAGGCGCCGGTGAGATTGCGCGCCCCGTCGCCGAAATTGCCGGAGTAATCCGGCCCGGCGGTCACTCCGTCATTTGAAGCACCGTCGAGGGCATAGATGTCGCCGGGAGCCCAGCTCAATCGGGTGTTCGGAATGGTGGCAGCATTCGCGGCTGTCATCGCATTGGCTGTTGCCGTTGCCGCCCATCCACCGCCCGTTCCGGTGTAATCACGCATGTTGACTTGCGTCAAATTGGCCAAACTGTTCGCACCGCTGCCGGCAGTTTGGCTGTTGAAATTGACCTGCGTGGGAGATTCGAGTGACAAACTGCCTCCCGTGAGTACTTGCTGGAGAGTGGTGTCGTCGCCAATCGCCCGGACATTTTTCAGACTGATCATTCCTCCCATCATCGCCAGCATGAAAACAATGACGAGAGTCGCGAAGATTTTTTTCTTCAGTTCGGATTTTCTGGTTTTCATTTGTTTTTATTTTCGATGCAATGGCGGAATTAAAAATCGAAAATGACAATTGCTGTTATTATAAAACAACGGGAAGATATGCGCAATAAAATATTAAGCAGAAACTGCGGATAGATCTATTATAGCACAAAATGGAAATTTAGGAAATAGTCAGCGTCAAGGTATTGTGATAGGTCGTGGCTGGAGTGCTGGAATCGACCGTGAGATTCAACAAAGTTCCATTGATGACATAGTTTCCCATTCCGTTGCCGCTTGAGGCGCCGGTGAGATTGCGCGCCCCGTCGCCGAAATTGCCGGAGTAATCCGGCCCGGCAGCCACTCCGTCGTTCGATGCGCCGTCCAAGGCATAGATGTCGCCGGGAGCCCAGCGCAGCCAGATATTTGAGATTTCAGAGCTGTTGGCCGCCGTGAGGTTGTTGGCCGAACCGGTCGCCGCCCAACCCGCTCCCGACCCGCGGGCATCGCGCATGTTGACCTGAATCATATTGGCCGTCGTGTTCACGGTGACGGCATTCAGGGTGACACCGGCAAAATTATACTGGCTGGCCGCCTCGATAGCCAGCGATCCGGCCGAAACAATGAGCTCCAGAGTGGCGTCATCCGCCTCGGCGCTTGTCCGGCTCACTTTCACCATGCCCGAAACCATCGCCAGCATAAAAACAACAACAAGCGTTGCCACGATTTTCTGCTTGAGTTCAGCTTTTCTGATCGGCATTTATTTTTGTTTTCTACAAGAAAAGACCTATTACTATTATATACGATGTATTTTTTTCCGGCAAAGCAAGCTGTGGATAAGTTCACCCTGTCAAATAAGACTTGAGCCTATTTTTAATAAACATTTTACCATAATGGGTCTTTAAATACTTTTCTCGATGTGTCGCGTCTTTTTGGCTTAGGCAAGCTTCATAGTAAACAAGAATTAGCGGTCTTCTATTTTTTGTGGATTTTACGAGACTTTTTTGGTGTTGCTCAAGTCTTAGTTTTAAATTTTTTGTATAACCAACATAATTCATGAAGTCTTTTTCACTCCTCAATAAATAAACATAGTGCATTTTTATTTTTAAAAAATTTAAAACTATTTGACAGGGTAAATCTCACTGCAGCGTGAATGTCATCGTCGCCTGGTCGCCTGTTTCGGCGTGGAGGGTATTGAGGTTTTCAAAGCGTGAGGTGATTTGAATGTCATAATCTCCTTCTGCATCATTACCATGGGCAATATTTTGGACAGAATCAAGCGATAAATTTCCATTGACTGATTCCGTAACTTTCCCGTCGTTGGGGCTTATGACCGTAGGAGTTGAAGTGACTGTTCCGTCGCCGCTCAACTTTATGTTTGTATTGGCCAGATTATTTTGCGCGCCCGTGAGATTGGTGGAATAAACAGTAAGATCCCACTCAGGATTACTGCCAGTATCAGTTACTGTACATTTTTCCGAAGAAAGAAAATCTTTGATATTATAATTATTTGTATCGCCTAGAGTATAGTCAGGCATTGCCGCACCAGCAGCGCAGGAAAGGCTCAAGACTATTCCGCTGCCGGAATCATCCCACCGCAGCATTCCCGGATCGGCTTCGTTCGCACCGTCGTCTCCGTCATACGACTCACCGTCATAGGTTCCGGTCGAGGCGTCGAAATCCCAGTATCCGGTATCGTCCGTTCCGGTCCGGTTCACGTTGAATTCAACGGAGGTGTCGGTCCGGTCGAAGTTGACGCCCGTGATCGTTTTCGTGCCGGAGCCGATCACTGCGCTGGCAACCGTGATGTAAGCGTCGTTTGTGGCGGCGCTGCCGACCAGATTGTCAAAATCGGTGTAGTCAAGTTTTGTCACGGTTGCACCGGATTGAATATCCAGTCCCAATGTTCCGTCCTGATGGTCAAAATTGGCATATTCAAAATTGATCGTCCCGCCGGAGAGGATCGACATTTCATATCCGCCCGAAGCTCCCTGCCGATCAACCGTCGTCCGATTTGATGAAGTTCCAATCGCGTTCAATGTATCTCCGGATTCGACAGTCACCTTGGCGGCCGGATCGATCCGCACGTCAACCTGGCGTTCTGAACCGCCGGAAAGCGAAGTTCCGTCAAAATCGGTGGCATAACTCCAGTGGTTGCTGACAAGAGTATGATAATCTCCCCAGATATACAGGTCGCCATCCGTGTTGGCGTGATCCCTCGAAAAAAGCGATCCGGTGGAATCGACTTCATAGGGTGTCGTCGCGTTGACCGCCCGCGAATTCCACATTCGTACATCGGTGTTCGCGCCGATCTTCAGCTTGTCATAATCTTCAGCCGATTGGGTTTTGCTCCCTACTCCATATGCAGTGCCGGAATTGAGATAAAGGATTGACCCGCTGCCCCAGGAGGTGGCGCCGGTCTCGGCGTCCGCGATGGAATAGGTCCCGCCGACTTCAAGCGTTCGGCCGGCCGCCAGCGTCCACCCGGAAACATTGGTGATGGCCAGATTGCCGGCCGCTTTCATATCGCTGGTCTGAATCGTCCATCCGCCGGAGCCGTTGTTGAACTGGACGCCGGAGAAAGCCTTTCCGGATCCAGTTCCGCCGGCCTCGATTGTTTTTCCGGTCGAGCCGGCGTCAAAAACGACTGTGGCCGAGCTGTGGTTGAAAGTCCCCGAGTTCGACCAGTTTCCGCCCACATTGAAATGTCCCGAGTCGGAAGCGGTATAAGTCGCGGACGAGGCAATCGTGAAATTTCCATTGATGTCCACTTCCGGATCGTTGGTGTTGGCAGTGGCCGTCACGGCGTTTACTCCGTCCCCGACAGTCAGATTGTTGGCAACAATGGAGCCCGTTGATTCCGAGCCGAAAATGAGATTGTTCCACCAGACATCCCCGCCCGCCCCTTCGGAATAGAGGTATCCGATTCGCAGATCCCCCTGATTGTTGAAATTATACGACCATTTCGTTTTCACGTCCTGAAAGGTTCCCGCGGACAGCGCCGTTTCCCCGCTCCAGCCGCTTTCATAAACGTCATAGACAATGTCGTCCGCGTCATCAGTATAGAAAAGATAGGATTTGGCTCCTTTGAGAGCCAGGGACGGTTCGAACCCGACGCTTGAGTTGTTGTAGGTCGTCCAGCCGCTCGCCCAGCCGGAAGCGGCGTCGTGCTTCGCCAGCGAGACGTAATTGGTCGTTTGGTCGACATAGGAAACCCAGGCGTTTCCGGCCGTGTCAAAGGCTATGTTGGCCGCCGTGTTGGACGTGGCAATGGAGGTATCCGGATTGGCTTCGGTGAAAGCGGCGGCATCGTTGTCGTCTCCAAGCTCGGCCCAGAGATTGGTGTTGTTGGAAAAAATATGGGCGATGGCCGGAACGTCGCTCGCGTTCACCGTGATGGCGCAGGAAATGAATTCATTGACATTGTCCTGATGGACTTCGAATGGACTTTTCCAGGACGCGCCGACTTTGTTCGAATAGTGGAGATAATATTTTGTCGGAGAAATAGTATTGTACTTGAACACCACGTGCGGCTTTCCGCTTGAGTCAAGGGTGATGTCATGTCCGGTGATGGCAAAGTTGGCGTTGGACACGATGTTTTCCGGCGCGCCGAACTGGTTGGTTCCCGTGTCAAAAATGACGTATTTCAAATCTCCGCCTACGGCGTAAACGACATGCAGGTTGTCGGAACCGTCAATCGCGACTGAAATTCCGTCCCCCTGGTCGCCGGCCGGGGAGTCGCCGGCATCCTGCTGGCTCCAGGAGGATCCGCTGGCCGAGCTCCAGACCTCGACATAGGTGCCGTCGTTCACCACCGTATAAAGCGTCCCTCCGCTGGTCCGGACCAATTGCCGTCCGGCGCCGGGAAGAGTTCCGAAGTTGGACGCGTCGTCTATTTTATAAGACGTATTCGTGGTATCGGTTCCGGCCATTCCCAAGGTATAAGTAGGGTTGCTCCCGCCGGACGGGGAAATTTCCAAATTATGGAAAGTTTCTCCGGCGATGTCGGTGTTCGATGTCCCGGTGAATTTCACGGTCGAATTCGTCCCTTCGTTCAAAGTTCCGCCATCTATATAAAGGGGGCGGGAAACCAGCGTGCCGGATCCTGAAAGCGTAAGGGTATAACCGGATGAGCCAAGATTGAGGGTCGTCCCGGTATTCACGGTCGCCTGTCCCCCGACTTCCAAATTGCCCGCCAAAGTCGTCGCGGCGGTTCCGTCCAGGATGAAGTTCCCGCTGATGGAAGCCGTACCGGACTGCAAAGTTTTGGTTCCGCTGTTCGACAGAGTGAGGTTGTTGTAATTTATCGCTCCCACGGTCTGGGCCGCGCCGTTGTAATCCACGGTCGAGCCGGTGACGGTATAGGAATTTGTCCCGACGGTGAACGTGCCGCCGATTCCGATTGTGCCCGACGATGCCAAAGTCCTCGATCCGGATCCCGAGCTTGAAAGGTTGCCGTAGTCCACGGCGGAGATAGTTTGCGCCGAATCGGAGACATAGGCAACGGTGAGATTGGTGAGCGTTTTGTTGGTTATTGTATATTGCGAGGAGAAATCCGGGGTAGCCGCCGTCCGCGTCACTTGCGCAGTTCCCGATCCGGTGAGCGTCCCGGACCCGTTCATGACCACCCCCGCCGCCGGAGTGAGAATGGCGCCCGCGCCCACCGTCAAAGTCCCGCCGGTCGAAAAATTGGTGCTTGCCGAAACCGCCGCCGAAGAATTGGATATGTTCAAATTGTTGAAAGTCGTCGCCGTCGTCCCGTTGATCGTCTGCGCCACCGAGCCGTTCATATTCACCGTGCTCGACGACTGTGTGAAAGCGCCGTTGTTCGTCCAGTTATGGGAAACATTATAGACGCTCTCCCCGCCCGAAGTGAGAGTTCCGGTGATCGTGAGGTCGTATGTCGTCAAAGTTTCCGTTCCGGCGATTGTCAGAGTGTTTGCGGACAGAACGTCTATTTTTTCCGCGATATAGGTTTTCAAGCACCCCTCCACGCTCAAAGTGGAAGAGGAGAAGGCGTGCATCACGTTTCCGCCGCCCGATGAAGCGCAGGTGAAATCATCCGCTTCGGCTGAAGTGACGCCGGAGCTGTTAGCGCTTCCGATCGAAAGCGCGTTGGCGTCAAGCACCATCCCGGTCATATCGCCGTCCCCGTCCCACTTGGTGATGGCAGTGGACTGGTTGCCGGCTGTGGCCGTGTCCGTCCAGACAATCACCGAGTTTCCCGAGGCTATGTCAGCCGCGGGAATAGAGATTGACCAGTTTCCCGTGTCGGCGTCAATTGTGCCAGTGTTGGCGTGAACCGTCCCGTTGATGGCCACTTTGACCGTGTCACCGGTTCGCATGTCGGAAGCTCCGGAGATAATTTTCGGCACTGCCGACAATCTGAAAGCAAAGTCAACCACATCCGTGGTCGCGGAAGCGAGCGAATCTTCCAGGAATGCTCCGCCGCCAGTCAGATCCGTCCAGGCCGTCCCGTCCGTTCCCGCTCCGTTCCAGGTGTCCGCCCACAGGTCGCTGTTCTGGTCAGCGGTGAGCAGCAAGACTTTGTCGGCATTGGGATAGTCAAAAAGGTCAACGAAACGTGTCGCGCCTCTGGATCTCGCATTAACAGTCAAATTAGCTGAAAGATCGCCGGAGCCATACGTCCACCAGCTGATATCGTCCGGGGCGGCACTGGAGGAAAAAACGGCAACGGCATTATAAGTGGAGTTGAAATTTGTTACAGCAGCCAATTGATAGTTGGCCGCCCAAGTCTGCAGGTTCGTATCTCCATCACCATCATCGTCTATCCCGGTGCCGGTCCAGGCAAAACCTTCCGACAAGGTTGTCGCCGCCACCCCGTGAGTCTCAATGACGATCACGTCACTTGACGAACTGGGTTCCTGAAGATCCGCAAAGCCGGTTATCACATCCACCCCGGTTGCTGTTGAAATTGTCCATGTCGTTCCTGACAATTGGCCGTAAGCGACCGTGCCGGCTGACGCTAAAGGCGCGGCCACGAACATATCTCCCGATGTTCCTTCAAAAGACACGTCAAACTTTCTGACATTCCCAGTGGTCGCGCTAGCGGTGATCGGAACGGATGGCGGTTCGTCGGCCGCGGCCGAGCCGTTCCATCGAAACGCGCTCACGTCGTCGTTGGTATCCGAATAGGCAATGCCGATCTGGTCACTGCCGGGCCTTGATGTCAATTCGACCCACTCCACTGTTCCGCTAGTCCGGTTCAAGGCGATGGCGGCGTCATTCGCCCACGACCCGCCGGCTCCACCCGACCATTCAATTTTTCGCAGCGTATCGGCCGTGGACGTTCCATACACCAAAATGGCTTGGCCGGTGGATTGTTGTTCATAGGCGACATCAAAGTTTCTGAAGTTGGCTCCGCCTGACGCCGTGATTTGCGTCGGAGTGCCGCAAGACACTCCGCCGTCAACACCGGTGCACACCTGCGCCTTTATCACATTTCCCGTGTCTTTGGTGGCAATGATCCATTCATCATTCACGGGACTGGCGGCCACGCGGATCCAGGCTATCGCGTTTGAACCGACCGACGATGCGTTTTGTTCGCTTCCAAATCCAGTGGTGTCATCGAAGGTCTTATATTTGGGAGTGCCCGTCGTTCCGTCGGCATAAACCAGCAGCCCGCCGGAATATTGGGCGATCGGCGCATCCACCGCGATCTGCCACTGGCGTGCTTCCTCAAAAAGAATGTTCGACGAAATGCCCGTATCATGGGACGCCACCATATTTTTTTCAATAAACCGAAGCGGGCCGAGAAGATAGAATTGCGGCGATTCATCCGGCGCGTCATATTCGTATGAAAGTTCGAATTTATCTCCCTTTTTTACATCCACATCCCAGACAATATTTTTTTCACCAGAATTTTTGTCATTGGAATTTTGGATTTCGAATTTATTTAGTGCTTCGGATTTAGGATTTAGGATTTCGAAGCTGTCGGGAACAGCTTCGCGTATCTCTCCCGTGAAATCCTGGTTGGCTGTGATATCAAACATCACCGGATACTTGTTTCCCGGAAAAATTCTGGTCGCTGTTGTCCGTTCCACATCGAACGCAATCGTGTTGCTCACCTCAAATTTGTCTTTGATCGTGTGCGTTCCATTGGCTGTTTCCGCGACGAGCGTCATTTCATAGGTCCCCCATTCGCCGACTTTATACTCCGCCGCGTAGTCCGGATCGAGCGTGAATTCTTTCGACTGACATGTTTCTTGGTTCACTTTTATCGTCCCGTCTTCAGTCGATAACTTTAGGATTTCGGATTTCGGATTTAGGATTTCCAAGCGAAGCTTGGCATCGCATACCATCGCCCCGCTCTCGTTCAAAACCGCCAGCGAAATTTTGGCCGTCTCGTCGGGAGAATAGATTGATTTGTTCACGTTGATTGCCAGCACTCCCCAGCTGAAATCCTGGGTGGAAGTGAGAACTTGCGTCCCGTCTGATGAGAGCATTTCCACCCGCAAACTGTATTTTCCCGGTTTGAAAACCCGCTCCGGCTTCACGACGGTGATTTCGGCTTTCCCGTTTTTTTCCTCAACCAGAGTGGCAATTTCTTTTTGCGGCTCCCCTGATGCGTCGAGCACCTCGGCCTTGATGACTCTCTCGCCGGCCGCGCCGGCTTCTTTCGGCCCGATCCATTTTCCCATCTTGCTCCAAAATGCCGCTGACAATTTTTTCTGCTGGCCGGAAGCCAGATTTTGGTGCTTATGAAAAAAATCGGTGAGCCGGGCGAATTCCTTTTTTGTCATTCCGATTTTTTCAAAATCCTTTTTGAGGTTTCCAAAAAAAGAGGCTGTCGCTGAAGCGCTCATCGGGCTCGGCATTCCACCAAAGGCCAGCGGAACGCCCGGGCCGGCTGTGTCAAAATAGGGAGCCTCGCTTTCATTTTGGCTTTGGCTTTCCTCTTCCCCGGCGCTCAAATTTTCCTGGCCCGAATTTTCCGGGTTGTTTGAGCTTTTCCCGCCGAAAGCTCCCGGGTTTTCAGATTCGGAAGAATTGTCTTCGCCATCGCCGCTTTGGGGAAAATCTTGGTCATCGGCGCCTGGTTCTTCGGTCAGCGCTTTTTCTTGCGGCAATATGCCCGCTTCATCAGAAGGATCATTGTTTTCGTTTTCGCCCAGATTCAGATTTTCCAAAATTTCATTTTGGACATTTTCCAAATTGATTTCGACGGGCGACAGCGGCGGCTGGCTGTCCGGAATCTCAATGACAAATTGCGGATCCTCAGCAACCTGAAAATCTTTTCGCACGTCTTTTCCGCCAGAGGCGGATCCGCCTTGGGCGGAGAAAATATCTTTCGCGTCAACTTCCACTCTCGGCAATTTGCTTGCTTCGTCTTTCTCTTCGGCAGTTTCGTTGGAAGATTTATTTTTTGCAAGGCCAGTGAGCTTGTAGCTGCCAAAATTTCCAAGCATGAAAACGATCAAAATTGAGGAGACGAGGAAGGCCCGCGACTGAAGGAAAGAAAAATTTATTTTTACCTTTTTATTTCCCTTTTTTTCGGGATGACTGTTTCCGGAAAAAATATTTTGAAAATATTTGAAGAATTTTTTTCTTTTCGAATTTCTCTGGGAAGGCAAACTCCTCCGCCAGTCCGTCAGCCGCCTATTCACGCTATCTATTTTTTTTGCCTGCCCCGTAGTTGACGCATTGGCATCATACTTCGGGGTTTTTTTATTTTCCTCCAACATATGCATATGCTGCGTGTTATGTGTTCCATGTTATGTGATTCACTCCCCCTGTATCACCGAAATGTTTCTCACATACTCGTCCTTGCCGACCTCGATGGTGATGTTCCCGCTTTCGTCTTTCCGGACTTTGTATTTCGCGCAGGCGCTGTCCTGTTTTGACTTCACATAGCTGTTCGCCCCGAAGAGAACTGCCCCCACGAATATCACTCCCGCGAGAATCAGCGCCCATCGGAAATTGACGGACGCCATTTTTATTTTCTCCGCCGGCACCTCGACGTTTAGGTTTTCCTGGTGGGCATAACTCGCTTCGGCGACTTTGCGCATATATCTTTCCACCGCTTCCCGGGTCGTATACCACTTTCCTTTCTCCTTAAAGCCCTCGAGTCGGCCTTTCCGGATCAAAAGACCCAGATAATCCGCGCTGTAGGGAGTCATATTGCTGGCTTCTTGGAGGGAGATCAGTTGTTGATGGCTGGTGTTCATATTTGCTTTGCTTATGGGGATTCGATACTGTATCGGAAGATTTATCACTCCCTCCATTTTCCTTTTTTACGGAAGTTTTTTCAACGCGGCGCCCGGAGAATGGACGACTTTTTTTCGAAGGCGAAAAATAGTCCGATTTCGAAAACTCTTCGCTTTTCTTCTCTAGAACCGCTATATTTTCCCGGTTTTGGCGAAATAGATATTGCACAAAACAAAAATCGGCTTTTGGAGCCGACTTTGGATTCTTTCCCCTGAAAAAATTTTATTCCGATATTTGCCTGCTATATAGATTTTTCTTCCATCATGTTATGCGCCAAATTTAAATCTACTTCCGTGATGGGAATTGGGAAATATTATTTATCGATTTTTCCTTTTGTCAAGCCGGATAAATTTTTTGAACGGACTTTTTTGATACGGGAAAATAAAAAAACAAAACGCTTCTTTAAAGCGTTTGCGCATATTGTCGCTGGTTGATGATCTATCAGCGGGTCACGGAAATCGTTTCTTCCAGTTCTGCTCCTGGGGCACAAATTGTGACGCGACTGTTGGCGTCTTTGACGGCAAGATAGCCGACTCCATTTGCCGTTGCATATGGTCCGCTTGGGTCTTGTGGCATTGAAACCAGATATCTCCCGCTGTCGGTAAGTTCCGAAAGATTGACGTGACAATAATCGCTGTGCCCGGTTTGGCAGATTTCTGCTTCGCTTGCGTCCAAACAATTCGCCGCGCTTTGAATACCGTCGGGAAGATTGCCATTGTTGTCCAAAGCATATTGGTAAACCGCGTTGAGAATAGTGTTCGTGTCAACTTTGCGCTGGGCATTGCGCGCCTGTGCGAGCTGGCGACCGGGATTGATGGCGAAAATGACGATCACGGCCAAAATCGCGATGAGGGCAATGACCAGCAATATTTCAAGAAGCGTGAATCCCGCGGAGAAATTTTTACCCCATACCAAATCTTGGCAAAAAAACCAGTTGCATTTTTTGTCGCTACTAATTTTATTCATACGGTATTTAGTATGGGGTTCATTTTCCTGATTCATTTTTATCATAGCCTCGACTGGCAAAATACAAAAACTTCTTCTCTTTTTATTATTATACGACATCCCCTTTTTCCGCACAACCCCTTTCCCAAGATCCCATCTTAGGAAAGAGTTACTCTATTCCAACAACATTTTTTCGTCGAACTTTTTCTCCCGAAAATGTTTTGCGTTTTCTTGGGCATACTTTTTATAATCACCACCACTTTTGAAATTATCAAGAATTATTTTCTTCCCTTTTCCGCAAAGGCCTTTTTTTGATTTCTCGATGTATTCCGGAAAACTTGACCAGAGGTAGTCTTCAGCGTGCGATATTCCGTGAATCTGTGCGTTGCAATTGACATAAGCGGAGAGATAGAGCAGATGGGAAGTAGACTTGATATGAGTTGATTTGACACCGCCCTGAAACAAAACGCCCGTACGGTCATAGCGTTTATTGAAATACATTGTATATCCAATTCCTATTCTTTGCATAAATTTTTCTATACCGCGATCATGAGTCTGTTTTAAAATAAAATGATAGTGGTTCGGCAACAGTGAGTAACAAACAATTTCAACCAAAAGCTTCCCAAGATCCCATCTTGGGACAGCCAGAAATGTTTCTAAATCAGCGCTTGGATTTGTTGTTTTATAATCACGCCACTGTTGCATGAGATTCCCTGTCTCGAAATTCATTAGTCTCATTGACAAGAGCCAGCGTTGATAATCGGCATTATCCAGAAATATCTTGCGCTTATCGGTTCCCCGATTATATACATGGTAGAATTCTTTGTTTGCAAAAGGCACTTTTCTCATTTTTTTTCCCTATATTTCTCCCAAGATAGGATCTTGGGAAGGTTGTCTATGGCTTAAAAATCCACCACTTCCCGCCAGGAATCGAGAGTCGGGGCGGGAAGATCCGGTTCGGGCGGAATTGTTCCGGAAAGATCCAGATGCACTTTCCGCGCGGCGCTAGCGGCCGTTCCGGAAGAATCAACTTGCCATTCAATCGCGGTATCAACGGTTTCGGAGGTGACAGCATAACTACAATCCCCATCGGAAAACGACAAATTTTCCGTTCCGGTGAAGTAGGGGTCGTCTTTTATTTTTTGAATGGAAGATTCAGCGCAAAGGTCGGCAAGAGCTTGAGCGTCTTTGGAGCGCTGGATATCAAGGGCGAAACGGGAAGACCCGATGGCGAGAGTGAGGGAAAAAACCGCAATCGAAACACCGATGGCAAAAATGAAAAGAACAGCAAGTAAAGTGGCAAACCCCTTTTGCGGCTGGAAATTATTTTTTAATTTTTTAGCGCAGGGCAGCGGAAGCATAAAAAGTTTTTGAATATTGATAGGCCTGGGTCTGTCCCTCGGAAGCGTAGGATAGCGTGAGCTCAATCCGCACGATTCCCGGCGTGCCGTCGCGGCTCAAATTCCTGAAATGGATTTCATCTACCCAAACGCGGTTGCTGGTGAGCGCAGTGGCGGAGCTATCCCCTTCTTTGATTCGAAGAGTCTCTTGGGAAACATCAAAAACAGTCGGGCTTTTGGACGCGTCAGAAACGGCAAGCGAAAGTTCGGAGGAAGAATCGCCCTTAGCGGGAGAGTTTATGTCTTCGGCGTTCCTGATTGTCTGGGTGATGAGATTGAGCGTCTGGACTCCCTGCTCCTCAACTTCCAGGATAGCCTGATTTTTCACTTTTGATTCGAGGAGATTATGGATGAACACGGAAGCAAAAACAACAATCAGCGAAGCGATAGCGAGATACAAAATCAACTCGACTAATGTAAACCCCTCATCTTTTCCCTTGGAAAAAGGGAGGGATGAACCCCCTTCGGAATCAGATAACAATTTCAATTTTATTTTCTGGACGAGTATTTTCATAATTTTATTACGGCGATGGAACTTGCTGGTTGACGAAATAGGTGGCAAGTGCCATTTGGCCTGGCTGGAACATTCCCATCCAGCTCACCGTTGAAACAACTTTTTTGGTATTCGCGTCAACGGCCGAAATCTCAATTTGGCGCGAAAATATGTTCGTCGTGTCCGGTTCGCCGGTCAGGCGCCAGACCCCATCCTGGATGACAAGGCCGTGGAAGCCGTCCTCTAGATTGGAAAAATCTTCGTCGCGGATGTTGCGCACCGCCTCCAGACCCTCTTGGGCGACAAACACAGCGCGGGAAAAATTGCCGGCGGAGAAAGCGCTTTGCTGACCGTATATCAGCGCGCCGGCAAAAACAGCCGCGACAAGAGACAAGAGCGACATAGCCAAAATCGCTTCAACCAAGCCAAATCCAGGAGAACTTGTTTTTGATATTTTTTTTTCCGCGGCAGTTTTTTTCATGGAATTTATCTAGAGCAAAGGTGTCACATATATCCATATGGTTGTATTTGACACCTCCGATGGCTTTCCGCAAAAAAATAATAAAAAATATTTGCAAAGAAATGTTCAAGCTTCAATAAGAAAGACTCCCCTTCTCCCCCACACTGATTTCACGGCTCGCGCCGGAGGCGGCTTCAAGAGAAACCGAACCAGTTTCACGAGGCTCGCCGGAAAATTCAGCGAAAATGATTTCCGAAAGCCCGGAAACGAAAAAGGGAGCGGAAAATTCCAGCGTTTCGTCCTTGGAGGTGTCACGACCCGCAAAACTTTCGCCTTTGAAAATCACAAGCCGGTCTTCAAAAATTTTGACTCCCCAATCGTCTTCGCCAAAAACCCCCTGTGACAGAAGCTGGGCCCGCCGGACGGATTGGACGATACCCGAAACGGCCACGTCCATATCGTTTCCAAATTGAAAATTGCGAAAAGTCGCGAAAAACGCACCTGTCAAAATACCAATAAGAGCAATCGTAAGTATAATCTCGAGAAGCGTAAAGCCTTTTTGGCTGTGCCGATTTTTGCTCCGGATCATAGAAGAAATGTTTTATCAATTTAGCCCGTCAGCGATTGATTCCCCCGATTAAGTTATATATCGGCATGATGATGGCCAGAGCGATGAAAACCACTCCCAGCCAGATGGTGATGATGAGAATCGGCTCGAGAAACGTGGTGAGATTTTTCGTTGTCACTTCCGCCTGGGCTTCAAATTTTTGCCCGATGGAAAGAAAGGCCTCCGGAAGCTTTCCTGACTGCTCGGCAGCCATGATGAGATACTGGACCGACGGCGGGATCAATTTTCCTGTTTTTGGATAAGACGCGAAATTTTGAGCAAAGGACATACCCTCCTCGGTGCCTTGACTCAAATAGGAATACAATTTTTTATAAGCGTAAGAGTTGGTCGCTTCCGCAAGAGATTCAAGAGATTCAACCAGAGGAATGCCTGTTTTAAGGAGGGTTCCTAAAAGATACCCAAAACGAGCCAGTTCTGTTTCCATGATAACTTTTTTTATTCCCGGCAGCCGGAAAAGAAACGCCTGTCCGAGAAATTTTGTTTTTTTGAAAACAAAGAGGAAAAAAATCCAAAAAAGCAAAAAGGCAAAAAAGGCGGGAATGGCAATTTTTCCCCAGCGAGTGAGAAACGTCCCGACTTTTATCAAGATGCGGGTGAGAAGCGGCAACGGAATGTTCATCTGTGAAAAAACGGACGCGAGGCGCGGCAAGATGAACCAGCTGATGCCCAGCCCCAAAACAACCGCCAAACACAAAACAAAGGCCGGGTATAGGGTAGCGGAACGTATTTTTGAGCGAAAATCGTGCTCTTTTTGCTCCTGGTCGCTCAAAATGTTCAAATTTTCAACGATTTTTCCGGTTTGCTCACCAATTCGCAGCAAAGTGATGTAGCGCTCGGCCAGAATTCCCGACTTTTGGAGAGCAAGCCAAAGCGGAGTCCCCTTTCCGATTTCACTTTGCAGAAAATGAAGCACTCGCTTCATCCGCGGGGATTTTGTCCCGGACTCGATTATCTCAAGAGCCGTATCCGGATTGATGTTGGCGCCCAAGAGCATCCCCAAATTTTCGATGAAATATTTTTTTTCTTCCCGCAAGCCAAATTTCGGAAAACGGATACTTTGTTCGACGCGCGAATTTTGTTTTTTTTCTTTGGGCATTTAGAATTTAAAATTACTGAAGAATTGCGAGTGACTTCTTGCCCCGCACCAATTTTTCGTTATTAAGACTTTTAGCTGATCCAATGGCACTAATATAAATAGCGGTAAATTGGTGCAGGCTGAAGGTGAGTGAAAAAATGGAATCTTCAGTGTTTTAGAAAATTCTCTACTCCTCCGGCGGCGTGGCCACCCGCAAAAGTTCTTTGAGAGTCGTCACTCCGCTTCGCACTTTTTCTATACCGTCTTCAAAAAACGAATGCAAGCCCTGCTTTTTGGCCAGAGCCGCAAATTCTGATGCCGCCGGTTTTTTGAGTATCAGTTCCCTGATTTCGCTGGTGATGGGCATCACCTCAAAAATGGCTGTCTGGCCCGCGTAACCCATCCCCTGGCAGGCATTGCATCCTTTTCCTTCATACAGCGTGGCGGTCGGACCAGGAAAATATCTCTCGGGATGCATAAGGTCGTTTTTCAGCTTTTCTTGGTCAGCCGTCAGGCTGTGGCGACAGGCCGGGCAGATTTTTCTCACCAGCCGCTGGGAAATGATGAGTTCGAGCGTCGAGGATAAAATCGAAGGCTCAATATCCATATAGAGAAGGCGGCTGATGGTGGTCGCCGCGTCAACAGCGTGGAACGTCGAAAGCATCAGGTGTCCCGTGAGCGCCGCGTTCACGGAAATCTCGGCCGTTTCCGTGTCACGGATTTCTCCGACGAGAACGATATTCGGATCCTGGCGGACGATGGACCGCAGACCCCGCGCGAAAGTCAGTTCGGTTTCAGTGTTCACCTGAATCTGGTTGATGCCAGAAATTTTGTATTCGACCGGATCTTCAATTGTGGTGATGTTCACCTCCGGCGTGTTGAGATTTTTAAGAATGGTGTAAAGCGTCGTCGTCTTTCCCGAACCGGTCGGGCCGCTCACCAAAATCATCCCGGCCGGTTTTTGGATGGCTTTTGAAATTAGCTCCTGCTTCTCGGGGGAAAAACCAAGATCAGAAAGGGAGAGGATGTGGACATGCCTTGCCAGTATCCGCATGGCCGCCTTTTCGCCCTCTACGGTGGGAGCAATGGAAACGCGGATATCCAGAAAATTCCCGCCTGTTTGGTATCTTATGGCTCCGTCCTGCGTCCGGTTGTGCTCGTCAGACCGGAGATTCGCCAAAACTTTGATTCGGTTGAGGATGTTGAGATAGTATTCTTTCGGAATCATACCGGCAACATAAAGAACTCCACTGATACGAAAACGGATAATGACTTTTTTTCCACGGGGTTCAAAATGAATATCGGAAGCTTCAAAAAGCAGGGCGTCTTTTATGATTTCATCGATGATTTCCGGCGCCACTCTTTCCTGCGTCCGGACAATTTCGGCGAAACGGGTGGTGAGCGGCCGGCGATAGAAAATAAAAAGCTTTTCAATGTCTTCAGGAAAAGAAAAAACGAAAGAAACGGTTTTCCCCGGAAAGACATTCCCGATCACCGCCACCAGTTCCTGATCCGGCGGAGCGGGAACGGCGATGAGAACCCGACCATCTTTCTCCGAAATGAGCGCGACCTTGAATTTTCTGGCGATCTCCTCCGGAATTTTCAAAACTTCTTCAGCGGCGGGACTTTGGCTCTCAATGTTGCAGAAAGGCAAATTGAATTTTTCGGCCAGAGCCTGGCCGAGATAGTCTTTTTTGATGAGATCAAGCGAAAAAATCGCCTCGGCAAGAGAAATGTTGCGGCTCTCGGCGAATTTATCGGCCTGCGAAACTTTTTCCTCGGAGAGATAATCGCCATCAAGAAGGGCTGATTTTATCGTCTGATTGTCCAGTTTCATTTTTGTTTTGAAGTTGTCTTCGTTTCCACCCTAGGGCTTGTCTTACGCTTGCGCTATACCAAGATGGCGCCTGACTTGATTTATGATTTCGCGGAAAGAAACATTGGCTTTCACGATATAACCAAGCGCCCCCGCTTCCATCGCTCTTCGCTTGTCCTCTTCTTGGCCCAGATTTGAAAGAACAACAACCTTGATGTCTTTCAGCTCGGGATCAGCTTTCAGCTCCTTGAGAGCCTGAAAACCGTCTTTCGCCGGCATAATGAGGTCGAGAAGGATAATATCCGGTTTGTTTTTTCGGGCAAGCGAGAGCGCTTCGTTGCCGTTTCCGGCGACAAGCACCTCGAATCCTTCTTTGGACAGCTTTTTTTTGTGGACATTTAAAAGAAAAACATCGTCTTCGACAACCAGCACCAGAGGTTTCTTCTTTTCCGGGATGTTATTTTCCATGTTATATAAAAAAATTAATTATTGAGAAGCAGGCATTGCTTCCAGTTCTCGAATTCTCTTTTTCAGCTCCAGCATCTTAAGCTCCCTGCCGGTGGTAAGCGTGTTATACCTCTCAAGTTCAACTATTTTATTCTCGAGCTGCTCCTTTGTTTTTATTATTTCTTCCGCCTTTCTTTTCAACTCGGTCATCTGTTTTTGATACAAGTCAATCACTTCCAGGATATATTGGGATCTTTTCAGGGCGGTCTCCATGTCAGATTTCTGAAGAACCTTGCTCTTCACTGGCATGGCAAGATGCAGATAACCAATGTGCTTTCCTTTCTGGACGATTGGCGACGCCACCACATTGACAAGAAATTCTTTGCCCTCTTTGTCTAGATGCGTGTGGACTTCAACCGCCGTTTGGCTGGTTTGGGTCAGCTTTTCAATCGGGCAGGGATCTCTCGGAGGTTCACACTTACTCGTCCTGTTGTGCGTCATTGCGTAGCAAAATTTTCCCAGCACTTCTTCTTTGCTCCTTCCTGTCTTCTCCAGGAATGTGGCATTGGCAAAAAGTATCTCAAAGTCTTTCGAAATGATAAGAATTTCCTGGTCAAGGCAGTCCAAAACCAGTTCAGCTTCTATTTTCAAGCGCTTATCGGTTATCAAACCGATGGAATCACTTTGGATTTGCATGTTGTTGCCCATAATCTTTATCTTTAATGCTTATGGTACGGATCATTTAAATTTGAAAAATTGTTAGCCCATAGCGCCTCGAAACAGGCTAAGATGCCTTAGCCACCGGGAGCTCAACAAAAAATGTCGTCCCTTTCCTCTCCCGGCTCTCAAACCAAATTCGTCCTCCGGCTTCTTCTATGTATGATTTTACCACACTCAAGCCCAGACCGGAACCTTCGGTTTCTTTGAGCGCGGCGTTCGAAGCCCGGAAAAACTTTTTGAATATTTTGTCTTGTTCGTCCTTAGGAATGCCGATGCCGGTGTCGGAAACGCTGATGGTCACTTTATTTTCTTTGAAATCCACGGAAACTTTCACACTTCCTTCTTTGGGAGTGTATTTGACGGCGTTGGATATCAAATTTTGCAATACCTGAAAAAAATGCCTGGGTCCGATCTCGACTATAGGGTTTAGCGCGCATATTTTTTCGTAAGAAATGGATACGTGCCGCTCTTTCGCCAGTCCCGCCATACTTTCCGCTGCATCTTTGAGCTTTTCGCAGATATTGACGGAAATAGGATCTTCTTTTGATTTTCCCATGTTGATTTTGGAAACGTCCAAAAGGTCATTGATGAGGACAATCAGGCGCTGATTATTTTCATAAATTTGATCAAGAGTCTTTTGGGCTTCCGTGGGAAGTTCTCCGTCGTCGCCCTCCAGGAGCGACTCAATCATCCAGCGAATACCGGAGAGGGGGGTCCGCAGCTGATGAGCCGCGATTGAGAGAAAATCGTCCTTTTCTTTTTCGAGATTATGGCGCTCGGTGATATCCTGAAACACGCAAATGGCTCCCAGGTTTTTTCCACCCTTGGCAAACGGAGAGCAGATTCCATCAATAGGAATGTCTTTTTGTCCAGTACGCAGATAGCTGTTTTTTGGGAACTTGAACGAGCTGCTGTGCTCGAGAGAAGACATGACGGGATAAACAGGCTTTTTCTTGTTTCCTTCTTCCTCGACGAACTGAAAGGTGTCTTGGGCTTTTTGCAGTTCCACTTGATCCCGCGTCTCCTTTGGGAGCAATGATTTAGCGGTGCGGTTTATAAAGACTATGTTTTCCGAAACATCCGTGGCAAAAACGGCTTCGGCAATGGATTGCAGATAGTTCAATATGCTTTCCGCGCGCTCCTTCTGCAGAGCGACTGATTCGTGAGCGAGCCGCTCTTTTTCTTGCGCTTCCTTGAAATCTTCCAGAAGATTCAACATCGCCTTTTTTGAATTTTCCAGCTCTTTGTTTTTTTCCTCCAGGTTTTTCGTCCGCTCTTTCACTATTTTCTCAAGCTCCGCGCTCTGTTTCTTCAGCAATTCTTCCTTTTCCGCGTAGTAGTCGATTTTTTCATGGAGCTCTTTGGGCGTCAATTTCAGTTCGGCCGCCTTTTGAGCATAAAGCGCGGAAAGGTGCTCCGTTTCTTCTTCGCTGATCAATTTTTCCTCGGAAACGGCTACGTTTGCCGCCGGAGCGCCAATATAGCTGGACAGTGTTCTTTCCGTCGCGCTGTTGAACTCAATAAGCTCGTCAAGGGTGATTTCGCTTGTATTTTCAATATTTGCTTTTTCCCGGCATTGTTCCGCCAAATTCAGAGCCTCGCCCTCACTCACGTATTTTCCGAAAATAGAAGCAACAATTTTCTTTTTTTCTTCCAGATTGATTTTCTTTTCTTGAAGAGCGGCTCCTGCCAAAAAATAGTTCCTTTTTTCTCCGTCGCCGAAAAAATCGGGAATGGTTTGTTTTTCCTTTTCGCTCTGCCCAAAAAACAAGGACCCGACAATGAAAAATCCGACGTTGAAAATCATGCTCCAGAGAACCGTGAGCGCCAGAGGATCAAGACTGGTGATTCCAAAAAGGTTTTCCGGCCTCAAAAACCGGATTCCCCCGGGCCCGTCAGAAAGAATCGACATGTTTAGCCAGTCGCTTCTCACCAAAGCCGGAAAAAGTGAGGTATAGAACCAGACGAGAAATCCGGCGGCCATCCCAATGAGAGCGCCGGTCCGGCCGGATTTTTTCCAATAAAGTCCGCCGATCGTGGCCGGGGCAAACTGTAAAACCGCGGCGAAAGAAATCATGCCGATTTTCACCAGAACGTGGGACGACCCTATTTTTATTTCGAAGACATAAGCGATGAGCATCAGCGCGATGACCGCCAACCAGCGGACAAGCAAAAGACGATGGCGGAAGAAACTCAGCCATTTTGTTTTTTCAATGATCGGAGCCACTAGATAGTTGGTAGTCATTGACGCAATTGCGATTCCGGAAATCAAAATCATGCTGAAAGCGGCTGAGATCCCGCCAATGAAAACCAGAAGTGAAATCCACTGACTGCCGTGACTCAAGGGTATATGCAGAATAAAGTTGTCGGCAACACTGGCATCGTGCCCGTGCAGCAGACCGTGCATAGCTATCGGGAAAACAAAAACCGTGATGACAATGAGATAGAGGGGCAAAAGCCAGACGGCCGTGCGTAAGTGTTTTTTGTTCGAGTTTTCCACCACTGCCATATGAAACTGGCGGGGGAGAAACATAATGGCCGACACTGACAAAATAGTGTAAGCGAGAAAAAGGGACGGCGAAGGAGCGTTGGCCCGCAAGGAAGACAAAATTTTCTCATTGGCCGCGATCTGCGAAAATATGTCGCCAAAGCCGTTATGGAGAAAATAGGTGACGAATATCCCGACAGCTAGAAACGCCGCCAGCTTCACGACCGATTGGATAGCAACCACCATGACCAAACCCGGATGCCTTTCTGTCTGGTCCAGCTTCCTCATCCCGAAAGAAATGATGAAGATCACAATGATAGACAGCAATGCCCAGTCAATTTGCGCCCGATTGGTGTGGATGACGCTTCCGGTGGTGACAAAAGCGTAGGAAGAGAAAATCGCCTTGAGCTGAAGGGAGAGATAGGGGACGATTCCGACAAGAGCGATCAGCGTGGCTAGCACCGCGACGGACTGCGATTTTCCGTAGCGCAGCGACAAGAGGCCGGCGATGCTTGTCACGGCGTATTTCTCTTTCAATTTGAGAATTTTGCTGATTATTTCTTTCCAAAAAATGAAAAACAGGGTTGGTCCGATATAAACGCCCAAAAACAAAAAACTGGTTGTTGAGGCAAGGCCTACGTTTCCAAAGAAAGTCCAGGCCGTGCAATAAATTGCCAGCGAAAGAGTGTATACGACCGCGTTGTCAGTGAAATTTTTATCTTGGGTATATTTTTTCTCGACGAAATACGCGACCGCGAACAGCGCGGCGAAATAAACCAGAGTTATTTCCACTATGATCAACGGATTAATCATTTTTGTTTTTCTCGTTTTTCTCCACGCTCTCCAAAATCAAAAAAAGTTCCAGCGCTAGCCACACGGAGAAATAATAAACAAAATAAAAAAGGAAAGACCTGTCGCCTGCCCCTGCCAGAAAAGGCCACCCCAAAAGAAAAAGAAAGGCAAACAAAACGAAAAACTTGAATTCAATCCTCGCGAAGACGGAAATCATTCTCCGAAAAAAATTTTTTCTTTTTATTTCGTCCATCTCGTTCAGAACCTACGCTTTTGAGTGTGATTCGCGTAAGTCCTATTTTTCAAAAGGTTATGTTTTTCGCCCATTTTGCTCCAATCGCTGCTTCAACTCTTCGACCTCTTTTTTAAGCTCAATGATTCTCATTTCCCGTCCCATCATCAGCTCGTTTGCCTTTTTTAAATCCTCGGATTGTTCTTTTTCTTTTTCAGACTGCTCCCTGTATTGGGTGATATCGTTTCCGGAGCTAACCGTTCCGATCACGTTTCCTCCCCCGTCTTTCAAGATAGTATTGTGCCAAGCAATCAGCCTTTCCTCTCCTTTTTTCGTCAAAACCAGATTTTCATAATAATCGCTTTTCTTTTCCCCCGCGATTGTATCGTTGAACACTTTTTTCACTTCCGGCCGTATTTTTTGCGGAACGAAATTGTCAAGCCAATTCTTGCCGATGATTTCTTCGTCAGTGGCCACACCCAAGATTTCTTTGGCGCTCTGGTTGGCAAAAGAGACATTTCCGCTTGAATCCAGCGCCACAAACATGCTTGCCATTACCTTGAGGTAGGATTGGGCCTTTTGATGTTCAGCTTCGGTTTCGGAAGACGCTCGCTCGAGAGATTCAAGCATCGAATTGACATTGGCGGCCATGCTGGATATCTCGTCGCCGCCATTCACAACGATCCTCTTCGAAAAATTCTTGCTTTGGGCGATTTCGGCAATTTTCGCGTTGAAGTTGAAAATTCTCCCCAGCACCAAGACTCCCAAAAGCAGGCCGACTATTGCCAAAACAGTCAGGCCGCCGGCAGCCGAAATAATCAAAAAATAGCCAACCGCCTTTGAGCCCTGCTGATATATATCTCTCGAAAAATTGATGCCCAGAAGAAGCGCCGGCTGGTTGTAGATGTCTTTTATCAGCGAATATCCCCTAAGTTCTTTTTCGCTGATTTCGGAAATCTCGACCGGATTTTTCGCGACAATCAGGGCTTCCAACGCCTTCCTGTCTTTCTGCTCCGCGACTTGGGCGACAGGGTCAATATTTATGTCCAGCCTGGTCAACTGGGCCAGTTTTTCAATCTCTTTCGCGCCAAAATATTTCGCGAAAATCAAAGTTCCCCGGCTGGGACCTTCCGCGAGAGAATTCAGAATCGGATGAGAAGCAAAAACCACTGCTCCTCCGGCCGCCGAAATCAGCCCCGTTTTCGATTTGTTTTCGTCATAATCCGTGAGCAACTCGCCCGTTTTCAGATGTTCGGACCAGCCGCCAAAATCAGTGATTGGCTGGCCTTCGTTGAAATTATATCCCTTTTGGAAAACCACCTTGCCTTCAGAATTGGCAAAAATTATGAAATCGATTTTGAGATTTTCAAAAGTTGTATCCGTGAGATTGCTTTCGACATACTCGCTGTTTTCGTCAGTCACAAATTGGTAGGTGTCGTCCCAATTGGACCAATCAGAAACCACGGAACTCAAATTTTCAAGTTCGTGGTAATAGGCCTCCGTGACGCGCCCAACATTGGTTTTAGCCTTTTCAATCTCAATTTCCCTGAAACTGGGCAAGATTATTTTCCAGGAAAGAGCCATATTCAGCAAAACAAGGCCGACCAAAACAATGCTCAAGAGCAAAGGAATTTTGTAGCGTATGGACATGGGTTTTGTTTTTTATTTCTTATGCAAGAAGCGTCTTTTCCTGTTGCAATTATGTCATACTATCACGAATAGGTAAACAATAAAAAAACTCCGCCGATATGCCAGCGGAGTGTCATTGATTTTGGGAATTACTCACTTCCGGATCTTCTACGGAAGGCTCGGCGCGGTTTCCGGAAGTGAGATTGGCCACTTCGATGATTTTCCCGCTCGATGGCCGATAGAGCAGCACCATATTTATCTAAAATAATGAAAACATCAGCTCCGTTGAATAAGAAATCGGTAGTCTTCCCTGTATTATCTGGCACAAAAGATGAGAAGTTTATATCCGTGTTTCCATCCGGCCTCTTTTTATACTTATTCGTTATGTCTCGCGAGTCTGCCCTTAAAGTTTCTCTGCCTCTTTTGCTGAAAACAAAAAATAAAGAAAAGATAATTCCAATCCGCTGCCCGACAAAAATAGGCCTGCTGCTTAGTAAATATTCAAATAGAGAAAGAGAGATAAATAAGATCACGAATCCAAGAATTGTAAAAAAGACAAACCAAAAGACAAGAGCTGCCAGATAAAAAAATACACTCCGATAGCTTAACACCCCCCTATACGACAGGAACAAAGTCCTTGGAATACAATCTTCCATACTCTCTCTGCGAAAGCTTTTTTTTGTGAGAAAAAATACTTCTTACGCCCATATATTTATATTTGCTTTGTTATCACAGAACTTTTTTATAATAAAATCCTACGTCCCGGACCCATTTGGCTTCACCGCGCGCGCCGGATCGAGTACAAGCATCTCCGCACTTCCACATGACCATCTCGCGCGGAGTGTCCACTTTCTGGGCAACCAGATTTTTGATTCTTTTTCCAACCACGTTCACAGCGTGACGCGGAGAGGAAAAACAGCTGTATCCCGACGAAGTCGGATTTTCCGGACCCCGGTATCCCCAATAGTTATAACAGCTTTTTCCATTCTTTTCCGGAGAATATATGCCCCAGTTGCTCTCTTTTTTCGCGATGGCCACCAAAAAAGCGGCTGTTTTTTTGTCTTTTCTGGCAATATGGGATGCCATTTCCTCAATCGGATAGCCTTTTACTAATTTTCTGATGTTTTTTTCTTTAGCGGCGGATCCTTTCGCTTCTGTCACTTGAGGAAGGGAAACTGGAATTGCGGCCACACTTAAAAAACATAGAAAAGCAAAAACGAGCGAAACTGATACCAAAAAGCCAAAGAAAAAATCTTCGGGCGTGGAAGGCCTTTTTGGATTTTTTTTGTCTGCCTTTTTTTCCTTTTTGTTTTTCCCCTTTTTCATACCTGTCGATTCGCAATTTCCGCCAAAGGCGGACCAGCCTTTGGCTGGCGCATTATCATTTATTCACGGATTTGCACAGGATACAAAGCAAAAGAACGGGACTTCACCCGTTCCATTGCATATATTATAGCACACTAATTCATATAAATCAAGAAAATTTGAGCGGGTGAAGGGAATCGAACCCTCGTCCTCAGGTTGGAAACCTGATGTAATAGCCATTATACAACACCCGCTTATGCCAAAATCCTAATTGAAAAATTATTTTTTATCAACTTTTTCGGAGTGCTGGGAATCGAACCCAGTCAACGTGCTCCCAAAGCACGCGTACTGCCGGTATACGACACTCCGACAAAAACTTTGCCCCACGAAAAAAGCGGGGCAAAGGATATATACAAAAATTTCCTGAATCTAAATTCATTACTGCGTAAAAGCCGTTTCCGCTTGCACCGGAGCTGCCTCGGCTGTCTTTTGAGATCGCACTGCTTCCTTTAGGCGTTTTCCGGCCGTGAATTTCGGGGTGTTTACCGCCTGAATGGTTATCCTCTGCTTGGTTTGCGGGTTGATTCCCTCCCGTGCGGCCCGGTGAGTCACCTTGAAAGTTCCAAAGCCGGCAATCGTCACTTTTCGATCACCATGAAGCGCGTCTGTTATCGTGTCAACCACCGCATCAACCACAATTTCCACTTCCTTTTTTGTTTGCCCAATTTTGTTGGCCACCATCTCGACCAGCGCTTCTTTGTTTATATCAGTTGCCATTTTACACCCCGCTTTCTAGGTTATCCCTTAAGGTATGTATATTATAATATTTTCCCTCAAATAAGCCAAATTTATATTAACACCTTCGCCTTCACATAACACATACCATGGAACAAAACTTCTTCATGTTGTGTTATGTGTTACGTGTTTAATGTTACATGAAATTTTATCTCGCCATTTCCACGGCTCTTGTTTCACGAAGAACATTCACTTTGATCTCTCCCGGATATTTGAGTTCGTCTTCAATTTTATCTGCGATTTCCCGCGCCAGCTTGATCGCTCCAAGATCATCGACTTCTTCGGGCTTCACAAATACTCTGATCTCTCGTCCAGCTTGAATGGCATATGATTTTTCAACAGCCGGAAAGGATTGAGCCACATTTTCAAGGTCCCCAAGGCGCTTCAGATAATCTTCCAGGGTGTCCTTTCTTGCCCCAGGACGTGAAGCAGAAAGAGCGTCCGCTGCTGCAATGATCATCGCTTCATTGCTTTCAAAAGGGAAATCCTCGTGGTGTGATTTCATGGCGTTGATCACCGCGTTTCCAATGCCGAATTTCTTGAGAATATTCATCCCGATCTCGATGTGCGTTCCCTGCACTTCGTGATCAATGGCTTTTCCGATGTCGTGAAGCAAACCAGCTTTTTTGGCCACACTCACATCGGCTCCCAATTCTGCCGCAAGAGCCCCAGACAGATGCGCCACCTCAAGAGAATGGAGAAGAACATTCTGACCATAGCTGGTCCGGAATCGGAGCCTCCCCAAAATCTGGATGAGTTTCGGATCGAGCCCTGCTATTCCGACGTCATAGGCCGCCGCTTCCCCGGCTTCTTTGATTTTGTTGTTCACCTCCGTTTTGGCAAAATTAATCGCTTCTTCGATTCTGGTCGGGTGAATCCGGCCGTCCTCAATCAATTTTTCAACGGCAATCCTGGCGATCTCGCGCCGGACCGGATTGAATCCGGAAAGGACAATTGCCTCCGGCGTATCGTCAACAATCACTTCAATTCCTGTGAGGCGCTCCAGTGTCTTGATGTTTCTTCCCTCGCGGCCGATGATTCTTCCTTTTATTTCATCCGATGGTATGGAAACCGTTGATGTAGTCGTTTCCGCGGCATGGCTCCCGGCGTATCTTTGGAGAGCCGACGTCATGATATCGCGCGCCTTTTTCACCAGCTCTTCGTGATTCTGCTGCTCCATTTTTTTGATTTGTTTGGCCAGAATTTCCTTATTTTGTTCTTCAGCCAGCTGGAGCAGGACTTTTTTGGCATCTTCCTTGGAAAGATTGGCTATTTTTTCGAGTCTTTTGAGCTGTTCCTGGCGAGCCGCCTCTGTTTCCTTCCTGATTTTTTTGATTTCTTCCGCTTTTTTGATAAGAAGGTCTCTTCCTCGTTCAACTTCGTCCAATTTCCGGTCCAGATTTTCCTCGCGCGATTCAATTCTTTTTTCCAGCCGGAAAATCTGCTCCTGGCGCTTCTTTTCGTCTTTTTTGGCTTCCTCCAGAATTTCGACCGCCTTGTTTTTTGCCTCAAGCAAAGTAGACTGGGCCTGGGCTTCAGCGTCGGTGAGCAGTTTATTCACTTTTCCTTCGGCTGTGCCGAGCTGCTTCTTAGCAATTGACTGGCGGGCCAAATACCCCAGAACCGAGCCGACTGCTAAACTCAAAATTCCAATAAAAAGAAGGCTGAAACTTAATTCCATAATTTTTCGCGCTATTCAGCTGATAACACATAATTGTCATTCTTGTTGATGAACTTAGTTTTCGTAGTTTTTAGCCTATTTAGATAATGCCCAATAAAAATACTAAATACCTGCCCGAAATTGCAACATTTTTGCAGGCGGGCACAATACTAAATACTAGATACTAAATCTGTTACCAATTGAAGCTTTGTGATTAATTTAATAACAAAATAAATGATACCTTAAGATTGTTTTTTTGTCAAAGCCAACCATTTTGTGATAAAATTAGGAAACAATAATATATTTTAGCGGCTGCTGACAAAAATGATCAAACCTGTCTTTCTTATCGTTCTCGACGGCTGGGGAGAAAATTCCTCTTTTGAGGGAAACGCCATCGCGCAGGCCAAAACACCGACTATCGACAAAATCACGCGTTTTTATCCCGAGACGCTCCTTCAGGCCTCGGGAATTTCTGTTGGCCTCCCGTGGGGAGAAATGGGAAATTCCGAAGTGGGACATCTAACACTGGGAGCCGGCCGGGTTATATACCAAAATCTTCCCCGCATCACCCTTTCTATCCAGGATGGAACTTTTTTCAAAAACGAGGAGTTTCTGGCTGCCGCAGAAAACGTCAAAAAAAACGGAAGCGCCCTCCATCTTATGGGACTGGCCTCGGAAGGCGGAGTGCACAGCTCCCTTGACCATCTTTATGCCCTCATCGAGCTCGCCAAAAAAAGCGGACTGGAAAAAGTATTTCTGCATATTTTCACGGACGGGCGGGATGCCCCGCCAAAATCGGGACAGAAAATAATCGGCGACATCGAAACCCGAATTTCCGAATATTCCTGCGGGAGAATTGCTTCGATCACGGGAAGATATTTTGCCATGGACCGGAACGATAATTGGAACCGGACGGAAAAAGCTTACAATCTTTTTGTACTGGGTCAGGGAAAAAAAGAGAAAAGCGCCCTTGAAGCCATCCAAAAATCCTACAGTGCCAACATAACGGATGAATTTGTCGAACCGACTCTTATTGATGACGGAAAAGGGGAATTGGGAACAATAAAAGAAAAAGATTCGGTTATTTTTTTCAATTTTCGCGAGGATCGCGCCCGGCAGCTCACCAAAGCTTTTGTCCTGCCGACTTTTACCAAATTCAAAAGGGAGAATTATCTTTCCGATCTGGAATTTGTCTGTCTGACTCAATACGAAGACAGTCTCCCCGCCCGAGTCGCTTTTCCTCCCGTTGGCATAACCAACGGTCTGGGCGAAGTTGTGAGCCGGGCCGGACTTCATCAGCTGCGGATTGCTGAAACAGAAAAATACGCCCATGTTACCTATTTTTTCAACGGCGGACGAGAAGAACCTTTCCCCAATGAAGAGCGGATTCTCATTCCTTCCCAGTCAGTGTCCACTTATGACAAAATGCCGGAAATGAGCGCCCCGGCTCTCACGGAAAGAATCATCAAGGAATTAGGCAAAGGAAAATATTCTTTTGTGCTCGTGAATTTTGCAAATCCGGACATGGTGGGACACACGGGAAATATGCAAGCGGCAATTTCCGCGATTGAAACTGTCGACGTTTGCCTTGGAAAAATAGTTCCCCAAGTGCTGAAAATGGGAGGAAGCCTTTTTATCACGGCTGACCATGGAAACGCTGAGGAATTGGCCAATCCCCGAACGGAAGAGCCTGATACTGAACATTCTGTCTTCCCTGTCCCGTTTTGGTATGTCGCCCCCGAAAAACAACGCCAAAGGTCGGAATCTGAAATTATGGGAAGCAAAAACAACGTCCGAGGAATTCTGGGGGACGTTGCGCCAACCGTGCTTTCTGCAATGAATCTTCGAATCCCGCCGGAAATGACAGGACAAAATCTGCTCGAGATACTGAAGTGAGATTTTTTATTCAAGAAAAAGCAAACTTGCCATGACCGCAATTCCGAGAAGAATTGCTGCCAGCTGCCCGATTGAGGTAGCTATTTTAGTTTCGTGCTTGAGCTCGGGAATGAGGTCCGATCCGGCAATATAAAGAAATCCACCGGCAGTCACAGGAAGAAGAAAAAGGATTTTTTCCTGAAGATGCGGACCGGCTAAAAGGACCAGGAAAGCGCCCACTATCGCGGAAGTTGCAGAAAGAAAATTGAAAAGAAGCGCTTTTCGAACCGTAAGTCCCCCGAAAAGAAGCACTCCAAAATCTCCAATTTCTTGCGGAATTTCATGAAGAATGACTGCTATTGAAGTTGTGATTCCAAGCGGGATGCTGATCAAAAAACTCCCGGCAATGATCACCCCATCGATGAAATTATGGACAAAATCTCCGATAATATTCATGGAAACCACCGGATGAAGATGTTCCTCGGATCCCAGTACGTGGCAATGCCGCCAATGGATGAATTTTTCAAGAACAAAAAAGAAGATTATGCCCAGCAAAACAAGAAGGGAAACCGTGAAGCTTGATTTTATCCCCTCGAATGATTCGGGAAGAAGATGAATTATCGCATCTCCAAAAAGCGCACCGGCGGCGAAGCTGACAAGAAAAACAATCATTTTTCTCAACTTTTCTTTCCCAACAGACAAGGAAAAAACACCAACGAGTGAAACCAGGCTGATTATTGTTACGCTTGCCAAGGTATAAATCCAGATATTCATTTTATGAAATTGCTGATTAAATTATATTCGCTCTCTCTTTCCGGATGGCAGGAAATTTCTGCTTCTCCGTCTGGAATATTTTTCAAAAATCCGTCGAAATCTTTTGTCCAGTCCAGGCTCGCGAAATAATCAGAAGAAGAGATTCCCGACCGAAAGAACTTTTTTCTATTCGGCCAGTGCAAAATTTTCAGGATGAAATTTACGCTGTTCCGCTCTCCCAGAAAACCTTTTTTTCCAAAACGGATGGAATTGATGTCATATTTTTTTGCCAGATCAAGGGCAATTTTGAAGTAGGCCGGAAAATAGTGGGTATGTTCATGCGAACTTATTCCGTCTGGCGATCGGCCGAAAATTTTTCGAAATTTTTCGATCTGTCCCCTCCATTCCCGCTCGACAGAAACTTTCCCGCTTCGAGGATGCTCCGGAACCGGCCAATCGCCCCAAAAATAATTTACCAAAAAAACAATTCCCTGTCTCAAAGTGTTGTCTTCGAGAAGATTCCTTCTTCTTTTTTGCCAAATAAGCTCAAAATGAATGTCCAGTTTCACGCCCGAACCCAAAAGATTCTTGATTTCCTCTTCGCTGAAATCGCCTTCAATCATCACCGAAACTCGATCGAGTTTTCCCGCTTCAGTAAGGCGCAAAATATTTTTGTTCGCCTGCCCGCTTTTTCCAAAATCGTCAGCGGTGAGAATCAAATTTTTTTTGTTCGTTTTTTCCATCACTTCCAAATTCTATTTTTGTTTATCTCCTCCTTTTCACGAAAAGCTTTTTCCAGATCAACATCAAGATAATTACAGATATCAAGAAGATACATAAAAACATCCGCTATCTCGTGTTCAAGTTCAAAATTATTTGAATCTTTATGGCTCTTGATATGCTTATGTTTTTTTCGAATTGCCTTTGCCATCTCACCACATTCTTCGATAAACAACATAAATACTTCCGGCAATTTCTCATTGTCAAAACCTCGCTCTTTAACCATTTCAGCAACATAATTCTGAAAATCCCGAAGAGTGGGTTTCGATTTTAAATATAAATTGCTTTTAGTCATAAATATAAATAATCATCCCGAAGCGATACCAAAAATTTTAATTTTTACTTTTTCATTTTAACTTTGTGTGTGCCCGGGGTGAGACTCGCCCCGCACTATGCAAGCAAATGCGGGGTAAAAACTCACAACAAGTGCCGAAGGTGGGACTCGAACCCACATAGAGCAAGCTCCACGAGATTTTAAGTCTCGCGCGTATACCATTCCGCCACTTCGGCTTTTTAAATATCCCTCGTGCCTGCCCCGCACTTATCGCTAAGTGATATAGTGCTGGGGTATACCATTCCACCACCCGGGCAAAGTAATTTTGAGGCCGCGCCCGGAATTGAACCGGGGTACGAGGATTTGCAGTCCCCTGCGTAGCCACTCCGCCACGCGGCCATATATACAATCTAAAGTGAAAATGAGAAAATGTAAACCTAAAACAGCGCTTCTTGTTTCTTCTTTTCTTCGAATCTATTTCTTCCATCTTTTCTCTCCCGATTTTCCCTGTTATCTAAATTATTTTCTTTGTTCTTTTCAATCGCCTCAATCACTTTCGGGATTTTTTTGAAATCCGTTTTGAGAGTTTCACGCAGGCTGCCCTGATAGAGCGCAGCGGCCGGGTGGTAGAGCACATAGAAAACCTGCTTTCCAATCTCCAGAATTTCACGGCGCATGGCTTGCCCGTGAATCTTTGAAATTTTTTGGCCCGGAAGAAATCTTTCCATCGCATGCCGACCCAGAAGGACAACCAGCTTAGGCTTGATTATTTTTATCTGTTCCATCATCCAAGGCCAGCAAGCCTTGACTTCCTCCGGAAGCGGATCACGATTTCCCGGAGGACGGCACTTGAGGACATTTCCGATGAAAACGTCCTCGCGATTTTTTCCAATCAGAGAAAGCATTTCCTCCAGAAACTTTCCCGCTGCTCCGACAAAAGGGCGGCCTTGTTTATCTTCATTTTCTCCCGGGCCTTCGCCAATGAACATAATGTCGGCCTCGAAATTTCCTTCCCCCGGAACAACCTGCAGGCAAGTATCCCGAAGATGGCATTTCCGGCAAGCCTTTATTTTTTCTTCAAGGATTTTATAACTATTCATTTATTGAATATAAAATTCTGCAACTAATTATATCAAAATAAATCGTCCCGCTCTAGCGGGACACAATAATTTTGGTTTTTGATATTTGATTTTTGATTTATTTCATTCCACTTTCCAGCCATCTTTGCCCTTCACAAGCCTACCCTTAATTTCAAAACCTCCTGCCAGCCGGTGCCCGCCACCTCGAAGAAGCCTGGCAATTTCCGAAACATCCGTATTCTTATACTCCTCGCTACGAAGACTCCCTTTCAGTTTGTTTTCTCCCCGCTCGGAAAGAACCAAAGAAAACTTGGTTCCCGAAACGGTGTTCAGTATTTCCGCGACTCCTGAAATGTCCTCGGCATCTCCTTGCAGCTCCTCAAGATCCTGTTTTGTCACATAGGACACAATGGCTCCCGTTTTGGAATTGATTTCTGCCCGTTCCATAGCTCGCCCCCAAAGCTTCAGAGTCTTGAGATGTTTGTTTTTGAAAACTAAACGGATGATTTTGGAAAGCGAAGCCCCTTTTCTCATAAGATTGGCTGCTATTTCCATTACTTTCGGAGTGGTATTGGCATGCTGGAAGATTCCTGTATCCCCCAAAATTCCGAGAAGAAGATATTCCGAGATTTTCCTGCTTGTTTCAATGCGGTGAAAATCAAAAAAATCAAAGATGATTTCACAGACGGAAGAGTATCTTTCGTCACTTACAACAATATCCGGCTTTATTTTTTTCATTCGGAGCGTAGTATGATGGTCAAGCAGAATTATTTTTTGATTTTGTCCTTTTTCAACAACCACTTTTTCAAATCCCCGTTCGACAGCATCGCAGCCTAAGATCAAATCAAATTTTTCAAAATTTATACTTTCCGGAACTTCGATATTTTCTTTTCCCAAAAAATCCTTGAGATACTGCGGTAAAAAATCAGGACAGGTAACAGTTGCCCTTTTGCCCAGGCTGGAAACCAGATACTCCTTGAGAGCGAAGGAGGATCCAACTGTATCTCCGTCCGGAGCCGAATGCGCCACAATCAAGACCTCCTTGGATTTTTCCAGTTCTTTCTTGAGTTGGGTAAATTCTTTTGCAAATCCATAATTCATAATTTCTCACTCTCTTTACTTTATTTCTTTCAGCAATTTCTCGATTTTGTCAGCCTCGACTTCGGTTTTATCCGCCACAAATTCAATTCTCGGCAGTGGTTTCATGTGAAGCTTTTTATTGAGTGTTCCTTGGATCGAATATATCTTTTTTCTTAAAAGATCGATAGTTTTTTGAAATTTCCTTTCTGGGAAAACACTGACAAACACCCTAGCGTAGCGCAGATCCCTCGAGGTGTCAACCTTCACGACCGTCAAAAAAACGCCGGGAGAAATCTCGGCTTCTTCCTGAATAATCTCGGCTAGAGTTTCTTTGATTAGTTCGTTGATGCGATCAATTCTCGAATAGGTCATTGGGAAAATAGTTATGAGCTGTGAGACAAGTCATTGGTCTTGAGTTATATGAAAAATATCCATTGACCCATGACTAATGACCAAACCCACCGCCAATAACCTTGTTACCAAAGGCCTACAATGTTTTCTTCACAACTTCCTCGTGGAAACAAACCAGGATGTCGCCTTCTTTTATCTTCGCGTCTCCCAAAAATGTGATTCCGCATTCCAGTCCTTGTTTCACTTCATCGACATTCACTTTATTTTGCTGAAGATTGGAAAGCTTTCCGCGCCCAATACTTTTGTCGTCTCTCAAAATTTCGAGATTTTCCTCGTTTACCATTTTTCCGGAAGTCACTTTTCCGCCCACTATCATATCTTCCTTTCCGGTTTTGAAAACCGCCAAAACTTTCAGCTTTCCGAGATCCGTCCGGATGATGTCTTCGCCAAGCATTGCTTCGAGCCTTCTTTTGATATCTTCGACCAATTCATATATCACTTTGTAGGTTTTGATTTCTACATTGTTCACTTCCGCAAGACGCTTGGCAACCGTAGTCGGCTGGCTGTTGAAGCCGAAAACAACCGCTCCTGAGTTTTGCCCGCTTCGCCCCCGAGAAGACGAGGCGATTCCGAGCTTCACGTCCGACTCAGTGATGTCCCCCACGCCCTGTTTGACATAGTTTATTCCAACTTCTTCTGATTTGATTGTTCCCAAAATCTGGTCAATCGCTTCAAGCGACCCCTGAACGTCAGTCTTGAGAATGATATTCAGACGGCTCACATTTTGGTCTTCAATGCTTTTGAGCATTGACTGCGAATCAAATTTTTTCATGCCGCCTTCGTTTGCTCCGAAATCTTTCTGCATAGCTTTCGCCGATTTGAGATCAACCATCCCCTGCAAAACATCATTCACGTTCGGCGATTGGTTGAGGCCAATGACTGTCACCGGCGTTGAAGGCCCGGCTTCTTTCATTTGCCGGCCTTTGAAATCTTCGAGTCTTCTCACTCGTCCGGCGATTGTTCCTGCCAGCACGTCCTGCCCCTCCTTCAGGATTCCCGTCCGAACCAAAACCGTGGCAATGTTCCCTTTTTGCGGATCAAGATGAGATTCAATAACAACTCCAAGAGGCAGCCTTCTGTAGTCCGCCCGCAAATCCTCTACCTCGGCCACAAGAAGAATCATATCGAGAAGTTCGTCTATGCCAATATTTTGCTTGGCTGAAATTTCTGCCGCAACCACATTGCCGCCCCATTCCTCAATCACAATTTCTCTGTCCGCCAGCTCCTGTTTCACTTTTTGCGCGTTGGCATTGGGCTTGTCAATTTTGTTTATCGCTACCACCATCGGGATTTTTTTCTCTTTGAGATATTGGATTACCTCTTCCGTTTGGGGACGCACTCCGTCGTCTGCCGCCACGACTAAAATGGCAATGTCCGCAAAACTCACCCCGCGCTCCCGCATCGCCGAAAATGCTTCGTGCCCCGGAGTATCGACGAAGGTAATGATTTCCCCCTTCTTTTTCACTTGATAGGCACTGATGTGCTGGGTAATTCCGCCTGCCTCTTTTTCAACAACAGAAGTTTTCCGGATGGTATCAAGAAGTGTTGTCTTTCCGTGGTCAACATGTCCTAGAATTGTCACAACTGGTGGACGGTGCCGGAGATTTTTCCCTGATTCTTTTTCCTTTTTCAAAATTTCGTCAAGCTGTTCGAGCGTCATCGCCCCGCTTCCTGTCGCTTCAAGGTCAACCTCCGTTTCAAACCCAAGATCGGAAGCAATCACCGCTGCGGTGTCATAATCAATTTCATCGTTGATCGTTGCCAGAATTTTGTTTTTCATGAGTTCTTTGATGACATCTGTCACCCCCAAACCCAAAAGCTCCGCGAACTTTTTCACAGATACTAAGGAGGGAATCTTAATTTTTACCTTCTCCGTGGCTTCCATAAAATACTAGATACTAAAATTACGCCTTTTTCACGGCTTTATTGCCCGCGTCCGCTCTTTTGATAGCTTCCTGCTCTTCTTCGGTCAGCGGATATTTCACTGCACGCCCTTTTTCAACCGGCTTGGAATAGACCCGATTCCCTTCCCGCGTGTGAAGGGCAGAGAATACCACGCCGGAATTCTCTCCGTCAAGGAGCGCTACTGAAAAACTCTGGTCGCCTCCCAAATCTTTGAAAGGATTGAAGCGAACCACGCCGACTTTGTGAACAGATTTTTTGGCAAGATCATTTATCTGGTTTGATATTCCAAAGAGGTCTTGGATATCCTTGTCGAGCTCTTTGATATTTTTTGTGTGCTCAAGGATTGTTTTTTCGAGGTCAACTCCATTTTTTCCGGAAAAAAATTGCTGCTGGTTTTTTTTGATCCGGCTGATGTCCAATTGCAAAAATATGTTCCAAATCAAAAGCAAGACAGAGATCACAACCGCCCCAATCACACTCAATCCCAAATTGTCTTGGATGATAGCCGAAAAAGAGTTCATAAAATTATTCGTATATTCTTTGAGAAATCCTTATATAAACTTAGCACTGAAAAGCGAGTATGTAAAGAAAAACTCCCGTGAAAAGGGAGTTTTATGCAACTCACGAGATAGACAAAAAAAGCATTTCATAATTTTCCTTCCCACTCTTTGAAAAACCTGCCTAGAAATTCTTCCATATATTTATGTCTTTCTTCTGCCATCACTTGACCTGTTTTAGTGTTCATTAAATCTTTCAGTAGCAGCAACTTTTCATAAAAATGATTGATTGTTGAACTTTGGCTTGATTTATACTGCTCGAACGAGCTGTGCATTTCTGGTTTTATATCCGGGTTATACATCTCTCTTCCTTTCGCTCCGCCAAAAGCAAATGTTCTTCCTATCCCGATTGCTCCTATGGCATCCAGCCTGTCTGCATCCTGAACAATCATTCCTTCTTTAGTTTTCATTGTCGAATCAACCTTTGCTCCTTTAAACGACATCGTTTCGACTATTCCTAATATATTGTATATTATTTCCTGGCTTACTTTTTGTTTTTCGAGCCATTCTTTTGCACGCTTTGGCTCGTCTGTTTCACCCCCCTCACGTAGTTTATAATCGTCTAGATCGTGCAATAAAGACGCAAGTTCGATTAAAAATGAATTACCCAGCCGCAGCAAGCTGCGGGGTATCCTGTTAAAATTTAAACAGCCTGAGTTGATTTGATTGAACTTTTTCCTGATGGTCGCCCTGCTCTCGGATATATTTTTTCACGACTTCCGCG
>Ga0208958_1000283_pt1 | contig 62242 bp, 65 predicted proteins | sample RifOxyB1_FD_184032 | JGI IMG/M metagenome (GOLD analysis project Ga0208958, IMG submission 184032) | Soil microbial communities from Rifle, Colorado - Rifle Oxygen_injection B1 (SPAdes) | ecosystem: Environmental > Terrestrial > Deep subsurface > Rock core/Sediment | place: Rifle, Colorado...
GTCAAAATTGAGCGATAACAGAAAAACAATCACTTTTTTAATATTGAAAAATATCCCTCGCCCTTCTCTGACTGCCTCCACGATCGAGGCAAAATCATTATCTAAAATCACCATTTCCGAAACTTGCTTAGCTAAATCAGTGCCATCACCCAGCGCTACTCCAATATTGGCTTCCTTTAGAGCGGGCGCGTCATTCACCCCGTCGCCAGTCATGGCTACAAAATTACCCGCCGCTTGCAACTGTTTTAAAATTAAAATTTTATGCTCTGGGGAGACGCGGGCGAAAACATTAACATTATCAATAGCTAATTTTAGCTCATCGGCAGAAAAAGCGTCCAAATCTACTCCGGTAATAATCCTCTCCGTTTCGATGCCCACTTCCTGGGCAATGGCTTTGGCCGTCAACGGATGATCGCCGGTAATCATGATCACTCTGATCCCAGCCGTCTTACAATCAGCCAAAGCTTGTTTCACTGTAGCGCGGGCAGGGTCGGCCAAAGCCAACAAGCCTAAAAACTGATAGTGCTCTAGTTTCTTTAAGCTATCGGTTTTTTTGCTAGCTAGAGCTAAAATACGAGCTCCTTTAGCAGTTAATGTTTTTATTTGTTGATTAATTAATTCTTCCTCAGTTTTACTTAAATCACAAAAGGTTAAAATTTTTTCCGGCGCCCCTTTGGCATAAACTATCTTGCTTGTCCCTCGCTGATGGAGCGTCAGCATATATTTATTTTTCGAGCTAAAAGGCAATTCATCCAAGCGCGGGTTGTTTTCCCGGTCACTGGCCTTTAACCCAGTTTTCAGAGCCCAAGCATAAAGTGCTTTTTCGGTGGGGTCACCCACATGTTCGCTAGCGTCGTTACACAATAAAGCCGCCACAGCCAGTTCGTTGGCATTTTTTTCTGAAAGCAGAAAAGACTCTTTTACCGTCATCCGATTTTCGGTCAACGTGCCAGTTTTATCAGTACAGATCACATTCACACTACCTAGAGCTTCCACCGCATTTAGTTTTCTCACCAGCACTTGCTTGCTCACCATTCTTTTCACGCCTAGAGCCAGCACTACTGTTACCACCACTGGCAAGCCTTCAGGAATAGCTGAAACAGCCAAAGCCACTGTTAAAATTAAAGTTTGGCCTAGGTCTCTGCCCATGATCACCCCAATAATTAAAATCGGAGCGGCCACGCTGAGACTTAGTAAGCCTAAAAACTGGGACAGTTTGGCCAAAGTTACTTGCAGGGGAGTGCGGCTACGCTCAGTGACTTGGACTAAGCCCGCGATCCTACCAAATTCGCTATTCATACCGGTGGCCGTCACCAGCATGGTGGCTTTGCCTCGCAACAGCAAACTACCACTATAAAGCATGCTGGAGCGTTCAGCTAAGGCCGCTTTTTCTCCTACTTTAGATGCTGTTTTAGTGACTGGCTTCGACTCTCCAGTTAGCACACTTTCATCACTCTGCGCTTCCAGGCTGTCTATGACCCGGCCATCAGCCACAATCCGGTCGCCTTCTTGGAGAGAAACAATATCACCCGGTACTAGGAGGCGCGCTTCCAGTAATTCTTCCTGGCCGGAGCGCCAAACTTTTGCCTGCAAGGCCTCTAGATTTTTCAAGGCTGCTAAAGCTGACTCTGCTTTGTATTCTTGAAAAAAGCCTACAGCCGCGTTGACGATTAAAATCAAAAAAATTACCACCGCGTCTACGGTTTCGCCGATGGCTAACGCTAAAAAAGCGGCCAAAAAAAGCAATAAGACTAAAAAGCTAGTAAATTGGTCTAAGAAGATTTTCCACCAAGGAGCGGCTTTGTTTTCCAATAATTTATTGGCGCCATATTTTTCCAGGCGCCGCGCGACTTCAGCGGCAGACAAGCCACCAGCTTGGCTGTTTAGTTCGCTTAGGGCTTGGGTGACAGAAAGAGCGTGATAATTCACAGCTCTAGTGTACAGAAGAAATGATGCTAAAGGCAAACTAAAAAACAGTTAAATAAACACCACCCATAACCAAAAGAGCAGCGATGATTTTTTTCACCTTTTCTGTTTTTTCATTCAAGAAAACATAAGCCACCAGAACATTAAGCAAAACCGCTAGTGATTGCAAAGGGACAATGGTGGCTACTTCTCCTAAAGCGAACGAGCGCAAAGAAAACAAAATGGCTGAGCCCCAAGCTAAACCAGTGATTAAGTAATATTTTCTATTTTGATGAGTAAATTCATTAATTACCGAAACCAACGATATTTTTTCTACCACCCCAATCATGATTGCCGGTACGACTAGAGTTAGCATAATATAAAAAGGCAAATTAAATTGTTTCGAAATATCTATATCTATAGAAATTGCTATCGCAAAAGCCAAATTAGCTACCATGGCCATGCCAATATATTTATTAAATTTAAATCCTTCATCGCTTTTTTTATGAAGTAATAATACATTGGCAAATAAAATTAATGCCGCTCCCAAAATTTTTTCCCAAGAAAAACCTGATTTGAAAATAGTGATCCCAAAGATAATTAAAAATACGGTACTCAATTGATTTAAAATCGAAATTGCAGATACTTGCAAATGTTTTCTGGCAGTGCCTTGAAAACGATCGTTAAGAGCGTAAAAAATACAAGCTATGATCAGCAACGCATAAACTTTCCCATCCGTAGGAATATTTAATTTAAAAAATGGAAAGGCCAATAAAATACTTAAGCCTCCGATGCCCTGCAAAAGTAAAACAGCTGCCCCATCTTTTTTAGCATTCTTCATGGCTAATTTAAAAAACTGAGAAAAGATCACCGCCAAAAATAAATAAGCTAAGAGATTAAATTGCCAGGTGTTAAAAATGGACCACATGTTTTGATTATATACTAAAAAAATTAGCAATCTCCCTCTTTGTCTGATAAAATACTCCTCGTATGGCAGATCTGAAATCAGAAATCAAAATTCTAGAAAAAATTAGTCAAAGCATTTTGGGCAAAGGCAACGAGTCAGCTCTTAAGGCCATTGACTCTTTGCAAGGTAAAATTTTTCCCGTGGTGCCTATCCGTGAAGGCGCCCTTTATCCTCACTGTGACAACATTTTAAATTTTGAACGCAAACTATCAGTTGACCCTGTCAAAAAAGCGCTAGCCACTGATAAATTAGTGATCATCATTAGTCAAAAGAATCCTCAGTTCAATCAGCCCAAGGCCGAAGACTTGTACCAAATCGGCACCTTGGCTTTTTTGGAAAAATCTAATACTCAAGGTAAAGAATTGCAAGTTTTGGCCCATGGGTTAGCCAGAGTCAAAATCACTCAATTCGTCAACAGTTTGCCTTTTAGCGCCTTAGTCGAAGAAATCGAAGATGTTTATCAAATTGACACCGAGACTAAAGCTCTAGCTCGCCACCTCCAACAACAAGTTCACGAAGCCATGCAACTAGGGAAAAAAATTGACTTCGTCAGTTTTATGAAGCTAATCGGTGAGATTACTTTTTCTGAATTGGCAGATCAGATCGGCCAAATTTTAGATAATAAACCAGCAGAAAAGCAAGCTATTTTAGAAATGGCTCAAGTTAAGGAACGCTTGAAATTAGTGGCTAACGGCTTATCGAAAGAAATGGAAGTTTTGCGCATCGAAAATGAAGTGGTCAATAAAACTCATAGCAAAATGAATAAAAGCATGCGCCAAAATGTACTGCGTGAAAGATTGCAAACCATCAAAAAAGAGTTGGGTGAAATGGATGATGATGAAGAAGCAGTTGATGAATATCAAAAAAAATTAAAAAGACTAAAAGTCAGCCCAGAAATTAAAAATAAAGTTAGTAAAGAAATCAAAAAATTAGAACAAATGTCTGCTTATAATCCCGAGGCCGGCTATATCAGAAGCTGGCTAGATACTTTCTTTGATTTGCCTTGGGGTAAATATGCAGCGGGTAATTTCGATTTAGCCAAGGCCAGCAAAACTTTAGAAAAAAACCATTTCGCCCTGCAAGACGTCAAAGACCGGATTTTGGAATTTATCGCTGTCATGCAGCTAAAAGCCCAATCATCTTTGCCCACCATTTTATGTTTTGTCGGTCCTCCCGGCGTGGGTAAAACTAGCATCGGCCGTAGTATTGCGGAGGCTTTGGGTAGAAAATTTGCCAAAATTTCCTTGGGTGGGATTAGAGATGAGGCAGAAATTCGTGGCCACCGCCGCACTTATGTCGGTGCTATGCCCGGCCGCATTATTTCCGGTATCAAAAACGCGGGTAGCATGAACCCAGTTTTTATGTTGGACGAAATAGATAAATTGGGCCAAGACTACAAGGGCGATCCCTCAGCCGCGCTCTTAGAAGCTTTGGACCCAGAGCAAAATTTTAGTTTTGAAGATCATTATTTAGACATGCCTTTCGATTTATCAAAAGTTTTATTTATCACTACTGCCAACACTTTGGATACTATTCCAGTCGCCCTACGTGATCGGTTGGAAATTATTAGTTTTTCTGGATATACCACCGAAGAAAAACAAGAAATTGCCCAGAGGCATTTATTAAATAAAGTTTTAAAAAATAATGGTTTAAAAAAATCACTGGTTAATTTAAATAAAGATAGTGTGAGCAAAATTATTACTCGTTATACTCGTGAAGCTGGAGTCAGAGATTTGGAAAGAAATTTAAATGCTATCTTACGTAAAATCGCCAAAAAAATCGTCGAAAAAAAATCCACTCATAAACAAAACATTAAACCAGCGCAAATTAGAGAATATTTAGGTCCAGAAAAATTCGATGAAAGCCAAACCGAAAAAACTGATCAGGTAGCTTTGGCCACTGGTTTAGCTTGGACTAGTGTGGGTGGCGACATGTTATTTATTGAAGTAGCTCTGACTCCCGGCAAAGGTTTGGTAAAGCTAACCGGCAAATTGGGCGAGGTGATGAAAGAATCGGCTCAAGCGGCTCTCACTTATGTCAAAGCCAATGCTAAAAAATTGGGCATTAAAGATAAAAAACTCAGTAGTTTCGATGTACATATTCACGTTCCCGAGGGCGCGGTGCCCAAAGATGGTCCGTCAGCTGGTGTGACTATGACCACAGCCATTGTGTCCGCTTTTACCAAACGCAAAATCAGAAAAGATGTCGCTATGACTGGCGAAGTCACTCTCCGTGGCCGGGTGTTACGAATCGGTGGCCTCAAAGAAAAAGCAATTGCCGCTTACCGAGGTGGAGCTAAAATGGTGATTATTCCTCAAGAAAATGAGCGTGATTTAGAAAAAATGCCAGATAGCATCAAGAAAAATCTACAGTTTAAAACCGTCACTTCAGTAGATGAAGTCTTGAAAATTGCCTTACTTTAAGCTTAAATGTAGACATGAGTTCCCAGAAGCGTTGGTGGTTATTGTTGTTTATTTTTTTGCTACTGCTATTGGGTTTAGCTAGCTTTTGGATTTTAGTTAAACCTTTAGAGAAAAAAAATAAATCCGGTTTACAAGTAGTCACCAAGCCCGGTGAGAGTAGTATTTTTTTGAATGGAGAGTTTTTGGGGCAAACTCCTTTTCTCACTAAAGATTTAAAACCCGGTCAATATCAAATCCGTCTTGAGCCTAGCGATCAAAAACTAGCCGCTTATGAAGCTACTCTCAACTTGCGCAAGGGTTTATTAACCGTCATGACTTGGAAAACCGGCGAAACTTTATTGCAGAGTGGGGGAGTGATTTATGAGTTGGAGAAATTAAAATACAAAGGCACAGAATTGGCTATCACTAGTATTCCCGACGGCGCTATTATCAGCCTCGATAATAGTGAAAAAGAATTTACTCCAGTCAGCAAAAATCAAGTTGCCGCCGGCAAACACGAGATCATTGTTTCTCTGCCTTCTTATGAAGGTCAACAGCACCAAATTAATGTGGTACCTGGTCACCGGCTAAATGTACTATTTAAATTAGCCAAAGCCGAAGAGGCTGAAGAAAACACAGCTGTCTTAGGCACTAATACAGAAGAGGTGGTGGCTGGTTTAGCACCCTCACCGAGCTCGCTGGTATTCATTAAAAACACTAATTATTTTGAAAATGGCTTAGAGGTGCTTAAAGCCAGGTCAGCCTCTAGTTCGGCGGCTACTATTTTAGGCACGGCTAAAGTAGGGGAAAAATATCCTTTTGCCGGTGAAGAAACTTTATCGTGGATTAAAATCAAATTAACTCCCGATCAGCCAGCTTGGATAAATAAAGACTATGCGCAAATTAGTAATTAGTTATTTCTCATGCTAGCAGGTTTTTTTTTAATTTTATCTTTTTTACTTGGGCTAAACTTAGCACTTAGTTTTTCTAAAATTTTGGGAAAAGCAACTTCTTTTTTTATAGCTTTTCCCATGGGGATTGTTTTTAGTTCTTGGATAGCTCTAATTTCAATTTATCTGTTTAATTATTTAGGAGGATTTATAGTTACAAATACTATTTTATTTTTTTACTTACTTTATCAAAAAAAGCATTTCCGACAAAAACTTACTAAAATAAATTGGGTTTTCATTTGTTACGTTTTAATTTGGTCTTTAATTTTAGCTTATTTATTTGCCACCCACATGCTACCTCAAAAAATAGATGGTATTTACTCTGGCGGAGCCAGTTGGGGCGATTTGGCTTTGCATAGCAGTCTAGTTAATTTCTTTAATTATCAAAATAAATTAAATTTAGAAAACCCTATTTATCTGGGCTATAAATTGAATTATCCATTTATTTTTGATTTTTACACCGCTTTATTGCACCGTTTTGGATTTTCTTTATTTTGGTCATTTTTTATTACTGGTTGGGGAGTAGCCTCTTCACTAATAGCTCTTTTATTTTTAATCGCCCACAAGTTTTCTCAATCTAACAAATTTACCTTGATTTTTAGCCAATTGTTTCTTCTTAACGGCGGGTTGGGATTTATTTATTTTTTTAAAGAATACTCAATTTCAGGAAAATCACTGCGGTCATTTTTGTGGTCCATGCCACACCAATACGCTCACATCGGAGAATATAATTTGCATTGGTCAAATATCATAGCTGATTATTTTTTACCGCAAAGAACTTATCTTTTGGCTCTCACTATCTTCATAATTATATTATTTTTTTATCATCATTTTTTTAAAAACAAAAAAATCAATTGCCAAGCCTATTATTTTTCATTTTTATTAACTTCTTTAATACCATGGGCACATGTGCATGGCTTTTTGGTCATCATGCCTTTAATTATTTGGTGGTCTATATTTTTACTAAAAGATAAAAAAATAAATTTATTTAATTTTTCAGTTTCTTTGTTAATATTGATGGCTATTAGCGCACCTCAACTTTTTTGGCAATTTGCCGGCAACTATCAGGACAAATTCAGTAGAATTCAATGGGGTTGGATGATGGGAACAGAAAATTGGTTGATTTTTTGGTTTAAAAACATGGGCTTAACCTTTTTCTTCGCTTTAATTTTGCCTATTTATTTATTTTCTTCTAAAAAATACTTTGAAAAATTATTATTTTTCCCCTTGTTAATTTTATTTATTATTTGCAATATCATTGTTTTTCAACCTCACGATTACGACAATATGAAGTTTATGCTTTTTGCTTTCTTTGGCTTTGCTTTATTTGCCGCCCAAGTATTAGACAAAAATATAAATTCGCAAAATTATTTAAAAAAACTTTCTGCCACGATTATTTTTTCTCTCATGATTTTCACTGGAATATTGTCTGTTTTCCGCGAAACTTATTTATCATGGAAATTTGTAGATCAACAAGACATAGACTTAGCTAAACAAGTAGTGGAAAAAACTTCAGCTAAGGCTATTTTCCTCACTTCAGATGATCACAATCATGCCATTCCTATGATAGCCGGACGACAAATTTTAATGGGTTATCGAGGTTGGCTGTGGACCCACGGCATCGATTATTCTCCAAGAGAAAAAGATATTTATGACATGTTTCAGGGAAAGAACAATGCTTTAGTCTTGTTAAAAAAATATCGAGTAAATTACGTCTACTTAGGACCTAGTGAAAAAAATAATTTTCATGCTAATGAGGCTTTTTTTCAGCAATATTTTCCCGTATTTTTAAAAAATGATCGAGCCACAATTTACGAAATTTCGCTATAATCTATATTATGAATCTTCTCCAAGCCATCTTCCTCGGTATCGTCCAAGGTATCACTGAATTTCTGCCCATTTCCAGCTCCGGGCATTTGGTCATTTTACAAAAATTTTTAGCACTTAAAGATGTGGAACTTCTTTTTGATATTAATTTACACCTGGCTACTTTACTGGCCGTGATAATTTTTTTCTGGAAAGATTTGCTTAAAATTAATAAAAAAATGATTTTTTATTTAGTGGTGGGTACTTTGCCCGCCGTTTTGGTAGGTCTATTTTTCAAAGACGCTGTAGAAAAATCTTTTCATAATTTCAATTTAGCTGCCATTACTCTGATGATGACTGGAGTCTTAAATTTCATTACTGACAAAAAGCTAGAGCCCAAAAATAAACCAGCAACGCGATCATTATCCACTAAGTCTAGTTTTATCATCGGTATCTGGCAAGCAATTGCCATTTTGCCCGGCATTTCTCGCTCCGGAGCTACTGTTTTTGCTGGCATTACCCAAAAGATTAGCCGCGAAGAAGCTTTTAAATTTAGTTTTCTATTGTCTATTCCCGCCATTTTGGGCGCCACAGTTTTGGAGCTGAGTGATTTGGAATTCACCAGTCCCATTAATCGGCCAATTTATTTAGTTGGATTTTTGAGTTCTTTTATTTTTGGCCTATTAAGTTTGAAATTCTTTTCCTACGTGATTAAAAAAGCCAAACTAGAATTTTTTGCTTATTATTGTTTTATACTAGGCGGGATGGCCTTATTGTTGTATAATTAAAACCTTGAAAGCGAGGTGATATCTTTGCCCATTATTATAAAAGCTAAAAACAACAAGTCTAACAACGCTAAGATGATCCGTGACTTTAAAAAAGCCACCGCTATTGCTGATGTGGTGGAAAAAGCTAGAGCGAGACGTTATTTTCAAAAACCTTCACAGCTTAAAGCCGTGAATAAAATCATGAGAAAGCGTTTGCAAAGAAAAATCAGATCTTTGAAAAAAACTAAAAACATTAGCTCTGAAGTTATCGACAAAATGGTCGCTAGATTAAGTAATTCTTAAAAGGAGGACTCATGAATCTCAACCAACAGTTGATGGAGGATATGAAGCTGGCCATGAAAAGCCGTGACCAAATTAAATTGGATACGGTCAGGTTTTTGCGCTCAGCTGTTAAAAATTGGGAAATTGATCATGGTGCCGCCAGCGACGCTGACATTCATAAAATTATTGCCACTCAGATTAAGCAGGTAAAAGAAAGTATCGAGGGCTACTTGCAAGGTGGTAGTGAAGATAGAGCCAACGAAGAAAAAAGTAAGTTAGACATTTTAGAGGGCTATTTGCCCACTCAATTAACTGATGAAGAGCTAAGGGCTATCGTTACTGAGGCCATCGCTCAAGCACCTAGCAAAGACCTGGGCCCCATTATTGGTTTAGCCATGAAGAAAGTAGCTGGCAAAGCTGATGGCGGCCGAGTTTCGGCTCTGGTGAAAACTTTGTTGAGCGCTTAAACTCTGTTCATGAGAACTAAAAGTATTGGTGAAATTTTACAAGAGGAAAGAGAAGCTCATCGAGTGAGTTTGGAATTTTTAGCTCAAAAAAGTAAGATAAATCCTGATTTTTTAGTAGCCTTGGAAAACAATCGCTACCAAGATTTGCCTTCCGCCATTTACATTAAAAGCTTCATCAAAACTTACGCCAAAATTTTTGGCTTCGACCATCAGCCGTTGTTTGCCATGTTGCGCCGCGACTATCAAGAAAACGAAAAAGGTCGTTTGATAAAACGTCAGGAAGATGGAAAGGGGCGACATCGTTCTTGGAGACAAGCCGACTTGTTGGTTTTTTCTAGTATCGCTATTTTTTTAACTTTGATTATTTTTATTGCTTTTAAATGGCAACAATTCAACAAAGCCCCTGAGCTTAAAGTTGATTCTCCTGCCGAGATGGCCACGGTGAAGCAAAAATTAGCAATCAGTGGTCAAACAGAGGCTGAGGCAATTTTGGAAATCAACTCTCAACCAGTGGCCATCCAAACTGATGGTAATTTTACTTACGAACTGTTTTTAGCTCGAACGGGAATTAACACCATTACCATTAAGGCTAGTAACCAAAAAGGCAAAAGCACCCTCATCCAAAGATCAGTGAACGTGAGCGAAGATTAATTTACCAAACTTCTTGTTTAAGAGGTTTGCCCACTCTGAAATTAACTACATTGTGACCCTTAATAGTTTGGCGTTTAGTCTCATCACCAAAGGGCACCACTTGTTTATCTTTAACTTTGCTTAAATAGAAAGTACCAAAGCCAGATAAAACTACTTTTTGACCCTTTTTTAAAGATCTGATTACTTCCGCAAACAAAGCATCGATCGCTTCTTCACTGGCTCTTTTAGGTAAATGGGCTTTTTTGGCGACTACCGCCACTAGTTGAGATTTGGTCATAAAAGAGATCTTATCACAAGTTACTAGTGATGCAAGAGAAAAAAATTACCAATATTTATATTTCCTCAAAAATGCTAATAAAACCCCCAGGCTATCAAAGCCCACATCTCGTAGCGTCGGATAGCGATTGGGGATCAATGATTGATGCAATTCATCACTCACTGAATAAAAAATACATAGCATCACAGGTAAGAATAAACGCCAAGACGCTCGGTGAGTGCTATGCCAAACTAAACGGAAGGTAAGCCAATATAAGACGGCAAACACAAAAATATGAGCTAGTTTTTTAAATAAAAAATCATAGAGATATAAATGGGGGCCGGGCAAAGTAGGCTGATTAGAAAGAAGGAAAATCACGCCCGCCCAAGCCATGACCGGCAAATAGTATCGAAGAAAAAAGTTAATCTTTTTTTTCATAAAACACCCACCAAGCATTCACTAGCAAAAGTATACAAGTCAGTATAGCAAAAACTATCGCCGTCGGGGCAGCCTTTCGCGCCAGACCCCAATGAATAGTTGATTGGTTTCCCCCAAAGGGGGATCGCCCTCTGGGCGAAATTGGTTGATCATTATTTAAGTTTAGATTTTGGGTATAATTCGAACCATAAAAATTAGTAATTTTTAATTCTGGGTTAGCACTAGGGCTGGGAAGAGGAGACGGCAGATTAGACAATGGAGAAGGAGAGCTATTAGTAATGGGGCTGGGAGTGGGCGTAGCTAACACTATAGTGGGGTTAGCTACGCCCAAACTAGGCACTTGCCATTGCCACTTGTCAGCCGATAGAGTCCAGCTCAATTCGCTTTCACTGGCTCCATAGTCCACTTGATCTAAAATTTCTCCTAAATTATTTTTTAAAACTACGCCGTCGCCAGAATTATTGAGCTTTGAGTTAATGTTAATCGACAAATAACTTTGCCCTCCCAATTTATTGCCATCAGCAAAACGATAAATCACGCTAGGGCTACTTAATTTGTCTTCCACAATAAATCCAGTTAAATCAATTTGGTCTGTACTATCATTAAAAATTTCTATCGCCTCACTACTGCCGGTAGGGGGAGCGGGATAGAGTTCGGTGAGGATCACTTTAGCACTAGCTGGAGAAAAAATAGATAAATAAAAAATGATTACTAGTAAGAAAAAAAGCAATTTCCTGCTGGATTTTTTGATATTTTGTCGTACACTATTGGTGGAAGTTTTAACGCCAGAAATAACCTCTCCTGCTGGCGGCGATTGCATCATAGATGGAGGGCGGGGAGTCCTCCTAAAACTTTCAAAAAATACCTCGCGAGAGGTTTTTTTTATATTTCTAATATAATTTTTTTTGTTAGTAAAAAAAGAAGTGACGACTTGTCGTTTTTTTTGATCTAATATTCCAACCACATTGATAAAATTATTTTCCAATTTTCTTAAAAAATTAAATTTATCTTTTTGTTTTAATTGATATATTTCGTCAGGAAAATTCAATGTTCTCACAAAAGCAAACAACTTATTTTTATCTATTTCAGGATGTCTTTTTTCAATATGTTTAAAAAACTCTCTTCGCACTATGATATCTTTAGGTAACTGAGCCACCACCGCCCACGGCTTCTGTCCATCAAAAACTTGGTAAGCACGACTTAAATAGAGGTAAATGCGTTTTTTCATGCACCAGAGGTTATAAATCTCGAACATTACAAGAACATTGCATAAAAGGCAGTAAAATTGAAAAAAGATTGCCCGCCTGCAACGCTATGCGTAGCATTGCGGGCAGGCAGGAAGATTACACGAAAGAGGGTAAAATTACTTTAAATGCCAGTAAAGTGTCATGTAAGAATCAGCGTGAAAAATAAACACGCCATTACCACCATCACCCAAACAATTGCGGCAAAAATAAGCCGTACCGTCAGCCACTGATTTCACACTAATATCGCCGATGGCCACCATATCCAAAGCTGGATGAGTTTTGCCACCATACATCCAGTTGTAACAAGTGTTGCCACCATAGCTTTGAGTAATGCGCGCGTTAGTCATCGGCCACTCCCAGTCTCCATTGCCGGCATTTTGACTACCACTCGCATCATAACGACAACTAGTGTCCCACAAAATTGTTTTTGACCCCAATTTATCTAAGGGGTTAACATGATTGCTGTAATACCAATTACTAGAGTTGTTAAAAGAATTGTAGTCATATTTATAAACTCCAAAATGCAAATGATCGCCAGTGGAGTAACCACTATTGCCCATGGTACCTACCACTTCGCCCTTAGTTACCGCTACCCCAGCGCCTTCTCGAATGACTAAATTAGCCGCCGCCGCAATTTGTCTTAATTCCTTTTGCGCCTCGGCCAATAGCTGCTGGTAACGTTTTTCATCATTTTTAGTTTGACTCAGTAGATTCTCTTCTTCAAACTTTTTATTATCTAAATCTTGCTTTTGGCTATTCAACTTTAGTCTTTTCTTTTCTAATTCCTGTTGCTTTTCTTCTTTTATGGTTTTTTGCTGATCATAATTAAAACGCTGTTCTTCCGCCCGAGCCATAGCGGTGGCTGTTTGGGCTTCAGCTTTTTGTAAATATTTATAGTCGGAAATGAAATTATTTAAATTATTTTTAGAAAAAATTAGCAAGAAAGGATTACTGCGAGTTCTTTTATAGTCAGCACTCACTCGCTTGATCAATACATCAGTCAGCTTATCTAAAGACATACTCAGACCTTCAATCCTGGCACCTAAGTTAACAATCTCCTTCTCTAAATTATTTATTTCCGCCAAAGTCTGATTGATTTGTAAAGTCAAAACATTGATTTGACTGTTTAAAATACCGATGGTGTTAGAAAGAGTGTTAGCCTTAGATTGAGCTTCTAAAATCGCTTTTTGATAGCAAGATTGCTGGCTTTCATTGCAACCAATATAGTTATCAGCATTTTTGTCACAACTGATATTTTCGCAAACTGCCCAGGCTATTTGCTGAGTTAAAAACAAAGCTAACAGAAAAATTAAAAAACTGGAAAAAATAAGTTTGAACTTTAGCACTAGTTAATCTTAACAGATTATCTTTTGATCATCCTCCCCACTGCCAACCCTCCCGCCACTGCTCCCACTAAAATACCCAGCAAAGAACCCACGGAAAGTTGGATGGCCAGAAAAGCTGGAGACAAAGGGAAAAGTTGGGTGGCCACTTCGCCCAAGAAATTTTGCAAGTAGGGAGTAGCATAAAGTAGTAAAGCTGTCGCCAAAACAAAGCCCAGCAATGAGCTAACTACCGCATAAACAATGCCCTCAAAAACAAAAGGTGATTGAATAAACCACCTGGTGGCACCGATCAAGTGCATGATGGCAATCGCTGGCCTTTTAGCCACTGCTTTCATGCCAATCACAATCATCATCATTAAAAATGATAGCGTCGCCAATACCCCGATGCTTGAAATGCCTGTGATCCGCAAAATTTTGGTCCAGTTGCCCAGTGAATCAATAATATCTTGCTGTAAAACCACCTCATCTATCTGCTCAAATTGGTCTAAATCTGCTTTAATTTGTTTTAAGTCACCAATGCTTTTGCCCGAAACTTCAATGCTGGCTGGCAAAATTTCCGCCGTCACTAGCTCCAGTAATAGGGGGTCGCCTTTATTTTCTTGTTGGTAAATCTGTAATGCTTCCTCTTTACTGACCAATTTCACCTGCGTGACATAATCTTTACTCTTCATTTGCTCTAGGACTTTTTCTACTTGAGTGGTATCAGCTTGGATTTGGAAAAAGGCAATTACTTGAGGCCGACTTTCAAAATAACGCAACACAATTTCACTACCTATCATTAAGGAAGAAAAAAGATAAGCTACAAAGAAAGTGAGAGACAATAATAAAATCGCTGATAAAGATTGGTAGGGAGAGCGGCGAATTTGGGTGAGGGCAGTGTTGAGTGGGTTCATACTTTATTTTTTTTCTGTTTTTTGACTCCAGTATCTTTGACCAATTTGCCTTTATCTAATTCCACCTGCCTGGCCGCTTGCAACAATTTTTCGATCACTTCATCATGACTGGTGATTAAAACTGTCGTACCTAGCTGATTAATTTTTTGTAGTAATTTAGCGATTGAGGTAGCAGTTTTGGCATCCAGATTGCCGGTGGGTTCGTCGGCAAAAATCAGCTCAGGGCCAGTGGATAAAGCCCTAGCAATGGCAATGCGTTGAGCTTCGCCGCCGGAAAGCTGATGGGGAAAGTGGTAGGCTTTTTCTGGTAAACCAACCAAGTTAAGCAGATCAGTCACGCGCTGAGCAATTTCTTTATCTGATTTGCCCAAAATAGAGAGAGCTAAAGCAATGTTTTCCCAAACATTCATTTCTGGCAAAAGTTTATAGTCTTGAAAAACAGCCCCGATTTTCCGCCGATGCTGGGGAATTTTGGAGCCTTTAATTTTTTGGAGAGGCACATCTTGCCACCAAATCTCACCTTCGTCAGGGTTGTGCTCTTTCAGCAGGAGTTTTAATAGAGTAGTTTTGCCTGAGCCAGACGGACCTTTGATCAGCACTATTTCACCCTTGTCGATATCTAAATTAATCTGATCTAGTGCCAATTGGCCTAGGAAACGCTTACTGACATTCACAAATTTCAGCATAGCCCTCCACCCCTATCTATGCAACTTCAGCCGAGAAATCACCCCCGCCGTCACGGCCTGGATAGCCACCAAAGCTAGAGACAACACCGCCACTACTGGCCAGGAAGCAATCCCCAAACCTACCCACTCGGCATAGCGCGACACCAACCAAATGGCGGCAAAGTTAATAAAGAAGTAAAGTACCACCCAGTCACGATTATTTAATTTAAATTTCACATGCTCCGCCACCCATTCAATCATGGGTGCCAAGCCTAAAGACAACAGACTAATTAAACCTACACTTAAGAACAAACTCCACATCTCACCCATCACGTGATTGCCTAAAACTATGTGATAAGGATATTTTTTGTTAGCCAGGAAAAATAAATAAGTGCTAGCGGCGTCAACTACGGCGAAAATTAAAAGCAACTGGCGAGCGGTTAAAAAAGGGATTCTTTTGGCAGAAAGGGCAGTTTTTGACATATATTTAATAGTAGCACACAGCAAAGCAACTTTTCAAATGGCTGTTATACTAGGCGTATGCTCATCCTCCACGGCGACAATATTGTCCTCTCCAGAAATAAACTCCAAGAATTGATTGCTACTGCTACCCAAAAAAAACAGACTGTTCTACGTTTGGAAGCTAAAAAGTTAAATTTAGCCACTTTGGAGGAAGCGCTACACAGCGATAGTTTATTTGGTGAAGAAAAATTAGTAATTCTCGAAGGTTTGCATTCTTTGCCCACCAGCAATAGAAAAAAAGAGCTCATCAATTACCTATCAACCATTAACCATCAGTCATCAACCATTATTTTGTACGAAACTAAAACCTTAACTACTACCATGCTAAAAAAATTTCCCGGCAGCCAAGCTTTAGAGTTTAAACTTAGTAATTCGCTGTGGAAATTTTTAGATGGTTTGGGCGATGGAAACGTAAAGACGCAAAATCTTGCGTCTCTACATCAGGCCATCGCCCAAAACGATGAATTTATGGTGCTTTCCATGATTATTCGCCAAATTCGGCTTTTGATTCAAGCTAAAGAGGGCAAAGTGAAAGGCGCGCCTTTTATGATAACTAAACTTAAGGCTCAGGCGCGCCACTTTAGTTTAGAAAAATTATTAGAACTACATAAAAAATTATTTGAGCTAGATTTGAGCTTAAAAACTTCACAAAATAATCTTGATTTGGGCAAAGAACTTGACCTTTTTTTAATTAGCATGTAGGCTGGGGGCTATATGTACAAACTTGTACCCCAAATCGAACCCAGTGTTTTTCGCGGCTATGACATTCGTGGCCTAGCAGATAAAGATTTGAACGAGGATGTTTACTATACTTTAGGTAAAGCTTATGCTACTTTCCTGGCACAAAGAAGAATTAGCGAAGCTAGTGTAGGTCAAGATAATCGCTTAACTAGCCCCAGCTATACTAAAGCATTCATCGCTGGTTTAAATGACGGTGGCATTGATACTTTTGATTTAGGCCTTTCTTTATCACAAATTGTCTATTTTTCATCTTACGAATTCAAAACTAAGGGTGGAGCCATGGTTTCTGCCTCACATAATCCCAAAGAATTTAATGGTCTTAAACTCAGCACTGGTTATTCGGAAACCATGGTGACTGAAGATATCATTTATTTTCAAAATTTGATTAAAAAAGGTAAGTTTAGCCAAGGAAAAGGTAAAAATCAAAAAGTTGATATTTTTCCTTCATACAAAAAGCATTTACTCAAGCACTTCAATCTGAAAAAGAAATGGAAAATAGTAGTTGATGCTTGTAATACCACTTCTGGTAAATTTTACCCCGATATTTTTCGCGCCGCTGGCTGTGAGGTGATCGAACAAAATACTAAACTAGATGGTAATTTCCCCTTGGGAGTACCAGATCCCACTGAATCAGAAGTTTTAAAGAGATTGGCGGTAGGTGTAAAAAAAGCCAAGGCTGACTTGGGCTTCGCTTATGATACCGATGGCGACAGAATGGCAGTAGTAGATGAAAAGGGAGGAGTTTTGTGGATGGATACTATTGTCGCTATTTTTGCCCAAGATATTTTGGATTTCATGCCCGGAGCTCCGATTGTTTACAACACCCTTTGTTCTCGTCAAGTGACTGAGGCTATTGAAAAAGCTGGAGGAAAGCCAGTGATGTGGCTAACCGGTCATAGTTTCATCAAAGCTAAAGTTAAAGAAGTGGGAGCACCTTTTGGTGGTGAATTATCTGGACATATTTATTTCACTGATAATTTCTATGGACACGACGATGGAGCCATGGCTAGCTTACGTTTATTAGCCTATCTCGAAAGAAAGAAAGAGACATTAAGCCAAGCGGTAGCCAAACTGGCTAAATATATTAGCAGTCCAGAGATAAAATTAGGCTTGGCTGATAGTATTAAATTCGAATTCATCAATACTAAGATTAGAGCCGAATTTACTAAACAATGGCCCAAAGCTCAATACATCGACATCGATGGTATTAGAGCTGACAATCCAGATAGTATGGCCATTATCAGAGCTTCACAAAATGGACCATATATGACAGTGAAGTTTGAGGGCAAAACTCAAGCCAGATATGATGAAATCAAAAAATTCTTGAAAATTATGCTCAAAAAATATCAAGAAATTGATTGGAGTAAGGGAGTAAATATTTATGCGTTAGATTAAATAGCGTGACCTTCGCCCAACGTACCTACTACTTCTGCCCCAAGTGCCAGAGCCCCTTGCAGCAGCAAAGCGCTCCTCATTGGGCAATTTGCCCCAACTGTGATTTTGTTTTTTACAATAATCCCGCGCCTTGTGTCAGCCTGCTTTTTTATCAAGATGGCCAAGTTTTGTTAGCCCGAAGGGGGATTGAGCCGCAAAAAGGCAAGTGGGATCTGGTGGGTGGCTTTATCAACACTGGAGAAAGTGGAGAAGCGGCGGCAGTGCGTGAAGCCAAAGAAGAAACTGGCTTAAAAACTAAAATTAAGCAATATTTAGGCTCGGTGGCTGACATCTATGGCGATACTTTAGTTCCCACTTTAAATTTGGTTTACTGGCTAGAAATTATTTCGGGAGCTATCAAGGCTCAGGATGATGTAGCTGAGCTTAAGTGGTTTGATCTGAAACAAGTGCTAAAGGATTTAGCTTTTCATAATGTCCGCGTGGCCATAGATTTACTAAAAGCAGAAATCCACTATAATGAAGTCTAATATGTCACATCCCAGCATCGTCATCTTAGCCGCGGGCAATAACTCGCGTTTTTTCCCGCTCAACACCAGCACTCACAAAGGCTGTCTGGAGCTCTTGGGCCAGCCCTTGATTTTACGCACCCTGCAAAATTTGCAAGATCGCGGTTTTACTGAAGTGGTGATTGTGGTTTCAGAAAAAGAGTATCAGCCAGGAGGCTTGGTAGAAATAATTAATAACTATGATTTAACTTTAAACATTAACTTTGTCTTACAAAAAGAAGCCCTGGGCATGGGAGATGCGCTGTTGACAGCTAAAAATGAAATCAAAGATAATTTTGCCGTCATTTTTCCTTACTTAATCAACGCCGGCGACTTGCTATCTCAAATGCAAAAATTAGGTCCACAGGCGATTTGTGCCACTGAAACTACTGAGCCGTGGCTCTATGGCATCTTAACGATTAAAAACGACCAGGCTATAGGCATCGTGGAAAAACCAAAATCTAGTCACCAAATTGCTGCTCAAAAAATTTTGGGTTGCTATTTACTTAATCGAAAATTTATTGATCTTTTAGAAAAATTGCCTACGGAACAATATAATTTTGAAACCGCTTTAGACCAATTACTGCAGAAATCACCCTTGCCTGTTTTGTCTTTGGCTAATTTTCTAGATCTTAAATACCCTTGGCACCTGTTTGACTTCCAAAAAGAGCTACTCGCTCAACAAAGTAGCTACACTCACCCTGAAGCCCAGGTAGCCGCCACCGCCATCTTAGACGATAGCCAGGGGCCGATCTACATCGCCGCCGGCGTTAAGATTGGTGATTTCGCCAAAATCGTCGGCCCAGCCTATATTGGTCCTTCCAGTTTAGTAGGCGACTATAGCTTCGTCCGCGAATCTAGTATTGAAGGCTGGTGCCGGATTGGCGCTAATACCGAGCTAGTGCGCTCGCTAGTCTTTAGCCATGTCGATGTTCACTCCAGCTATATCGCGGATTCCATTTTGGGCAGTGGCAGTCATGCTGGCGCCGGTCTCATCACCGCCAACTTGCGCCTCGATGAAAAAAATGTGCAAACTATGGTGAAAGGCGAGCTAGTAGATACCGGGCGCAGAAAGCTGGGTATTATTACCGGCGCCAAGGCCAACTTGGGCATTCGCGTTTCCACCATGCCCGGAGTCCTGATCGGCGCAGAAACTGTAGTTTATCCTCAAAAAATGCTGAGCCGCAACCTAGCCCACCGGAGCGTTGAGAAATAATTCTAGATAGGTTACTATAGATTTATCGTGCCCAATTCTTTACCTAACTATGTGCTGGGGGTGCCGACCTTAGAAAAAATCTTGGCGGCTAACCAATTTTCATTTAAAGTCAAAGCCTTAGTTAACTTGCAAGCTGGGAGCAAAATCAAGGCTTTGTGCAAAAAATTAGTCATTGATCCTAAAATCATTGCGACAGTTAACCAGGCTTATTTAAAATTAGAAAAGTGGGGCTGGGTTAGTGTTTTTATTCAAGACAAAAAGATAGAAAACATCAAAGGCGAAGCTAATTTGTGGGAATCAATTTTAGAGTTATTAAGCGCTCAAGTGAAACAAGGGCAAATCAGCTTAGAGCCAATTTATCTTCAGGCTCAACCCCAAGAATCGGCCGCTGGTTATGCCTTTATTGACCCACTTCATCACCATCTAGTCAAAATATTTGCCAGCTGGGGAGCCGATTATAAATTGAGTAAGTTTTGTACTCAAGATGATTACGATTTACGTAGCCAAAATATTGTAGCTCAAGATTCGCAATTAGTTAATTATTATTACCAAAGAAAAACAGATGGCTGGAGCAAGAAAAAATTACCAAGAAACAAACAGCACTCATCACCTCTGACTAAAACTCAGCTGAAAAAAATCGGTCACTTAATAGGGGAGATTAATCAAAAATCTTGGCAGAAAAAAACGGTTTTTTGGCTGTTATACAAAAACCAGCTTTATATTAAACAAATAGTCGAGCAAAGCCAGCCCATAGCTTCAAAAGGCAATTCCCAGTCAGCTCTACTCATCGGTCAGAGTGTGGAAGGGGGCTATCTAGAAGGAACAGTGAGAATTTTGCAGCATCAAGTAAAAGATTTTTATAATCAAATCTTGTTGGCTAAAAACCTAAATTACTCTGACTTAAATTTATTAAAACAGGCGGCTGGCTTAATCCTGGAGAGCAAAGATCTAAGTCCTAGCTTACATAGTTTTATTAAAACTCATCACCTACCTACCATAATCGGTGTTAATCGAGCTTTGAGCCAACTAAAAGACGGGCAGGAGATTGTTTTTGATGCCGGCGGAGGCAGGATTTATGAGAGGCCATTAGTAAAGACGCGATTAATCACGTCTCTACAAAATGTTTGTAGAACCTACCTTTCCGCCGGCAACCCTTTTCATCAGGCTCTTTATCCAGAGGACAGCAGTGGTATCTTTTTCAAAAGTGATTACTTGATGCTTTTTTCTGGCATCCACCCCCAACATTTATTCAAAGATAAAAAATATGATTTTTCCAGCCACCTGTCTTTGGCCGTGACTCCTTTTTTAGAGAAAAGCCGCAAATTTTTTTATCGCAGTTGCAATCTTAATTCTCAAGAGCTAGCTAGTTTGCAGTTTAACGAAAGCTATGAAGAGCAACCAGAGCTCAACCCTTATTTGGGTAAAAGAGGGGCTCTAAAAATCATAGAAAATGATTTACTGTTTAACAGTGAAGTTAATATGATCTCTCAATTAGCTTTGAAAACTAACAGAAATATTAATTTAGTCATACCTTTTGTCCGCACTGCTAGCGAACTAGCTTTAATTTTTCATAAATTAAAAAAGACACTTGCCGATAATCCTTATTTAAAAGTTTGGTTACAAATCAATACTCCAGCCGTAGCTTTTAATCTGAGAGAATTTTTATCTTTGCCTTTAGCAGGAGTAGTTTTACAAAGCAAAACAGTCCATGATTTATACTACGGCCTTGACCCAGACTCAGCTGAGATTTATAAAAAATATAGTTTTGATCAAGAGCTGATCAAACAGGTTTTAGGGAAAATTGTTTTAGAAATGAAAAACCAGCGTTTGCCTCATGCCGAGAGAGAGCTGCCCATCGTGGTCAAACTCAATGACTATCATCCGGAAATAGTGGCCGCGACCGCGCGCTTGGGGTTAGAAGCCATCGTAGCCAAACCCAGTTTAGAAAAAATGATTAGTAGCAAAATTGGAGAAATAGAAAAGCAACATGTCGACAATTAAATACCTTTATGCTCGAGAAATTCTAGATGGTCGGGGTGTACCTACTGTCGAATGCAGCTTGTGGCTAGACGATGGACGTTCCGTTACTAGTAGCGCTCCCTCTGGTACTTCCAAGAGCAAGTATGAAGCCATTGAGTTGCGAGATAGCGACCCACAACGCATGAATGGTTTAGGAGTTTGGCGAGCGGTTAATAATGTCAATCAAGTGATCGCCCCTCAGTTGCTGGGCCAAGATCCAGAAAATCAAGAGACTATCGACCAACTGATGATTAACCTCGATGGCACTCATAACAAAAGCAATTTGGGTAGTAATGCTATTTTAGCTGTCTCACAAGCTGTACTTAAAGCCGCCGCCCTAGCCCACAATTTACCGCTCCACCAATATATTGCCCAAAAATTTGCCTTTGCTGGTAATAGCAATATTCCTACCGCTATCTATACCATGATTGCTGGTGGCACTCACGGCGCCGCCAATTTAGACATTCAGGAATTTGAAATTATCCCGGCTGGCCATCATGACTTTGCCACTTCTCTTAATATCGCAGTGTCGGTGTTTCAAAAATTACGGGAAGTGCTGATTTTAAAAGGTGCTATTCACTCCACGGGAGTTTCGGGTGGTTTCACTCCTAATTTATTCAACAATACCGATGCTTTTGAAATTTTAATTGAAACTATTAAAGCCACTAATTATACTTTTGCCCAAGATGTATTTTTAGGTACCGATATCGCCGCCGCCCAATTTCATGAAGGAGGAAAATACGTTTTAAAAGATAAATCTCAAGCCTATAGTAGCCAAGATTTAATCGAATACTATAAACAATTGAAAGAGTTATACCATGTGTTTTATATCGAGGATCCGTTTGAAGAAGACGATTGGAAGGCTTGGTCTGCCTTAACTGCAGAAATCGGTGGCACTAGCTTAATTGTAGGAGACAGTCTTTTAGCTAGTAATTTAGAAAAACTCAATAAAGCTATTGCTGAAAAAGCCTGTAATGCCATCTTGATAAAACCCAATCAAAATGGCAGTATAAGTGAAACTCTAAAAGTAGTCAAAGCCGCCCAAGAGGCCAACTTTCAGGTCATCGTTTCTCACCGCTCTGGGGATACTAATGATGACTTCATCGCTGACTTCGCCGTCGGCGTCAACGCCAATTATATGAAATTTGGTCCACCTCATCGGGGAGAAAGGGTGGCTAAATACAATCGCTTACTAGCTATTGCCCAAGAAATCCAGTATGCCCGTCAATCAAATAAATCGACCTAAACCTACAGTTTTACTCATCTTAGACGGCTGGGGGATCGGGCCTAATAATGCTGGCAATGCTATTGCCCGAGCGAATACGCCTAATTTAGATAAATACTGGCTAACTTTCCCTCATACTCAATTAGCGGCTAGTGGGGAAGCGGTAGGCCTACCCCACGGAGAAGACGGCAATACTGAAACTGGACATTTAAATATTGGCGCTGGACAGATTATTTATCAAGATTTACCCAGAATTAATATGGCTATTGCTGATGGCACTTTTAGTAGTACGGTGGCTTTTGCCAATGCTTTCACTCACGTTAAAAAAAATAATTCTACCCTGCACCTCATGGGTCTAATCGGCGCCGGCGGCGTCCACTCTAACATCGAACATTTATACGCTCTGCTTAATCTCTGCAAGCAACAGGGAATAGCTCATGTTTATATTCATGGCTTTACCGACGGACGCGATTCGCCGCCTACTTCCGGCATTAATTATGTGCAACAAATCATGGATCGCTGTCAACAGTTGGGGGTGGGTAAAATCGCTACTCTGATGGGTAGATATTATGCGATGGATCGTGACAAACGTTGGGAAAGGATTGAAAAGGCTTATAATGCCTTGACTACCAATAGCAATAGTTGCATCACTGATCCCATTGCCGCTTTAAAAACCCAATACGAACAAAATATTACCGATGAATTTATTGAGCCCATCAATGTCTGCAATGGTGATGGCTCACATCGCATTATTGCCGATAACGATGCGGTGATTTTTTTCAATTACCGGATTGACCGACCTAGAGAATTAACCAGAGCTTTTGTGCAAAGCAATTTTGAGGCTGGCTTAACCGGAGAGGCGTTTGATCCTTATCAAGAAAAATACGAAAAAACCAACATTCAAAAAGTGGCGCCCAATATTACTTTTAAGAGACAAAAAGTAGTCAATAATCTTTATTTTGTCACCATGACCCGCTATGAAGAAAATTTGACCACAGATATCGCTTTTCCTCCCCAGGCAGTGAAAAATCCGATCTGCAAAGTTTTGTCTGAGCATAATTTAAAGCAACTGCGCATGGCTGAGACGGAAAAAGAAAAATTTGTTACTTATTACATGAATGGGCAAAAAGATGAGGTTTATCCTGGTGAAGAGCGAGCTATTATTCCTTCTAAAGGCGTAAAATCTTACGATGAAGCACCAGAAATGAGCGCCCGTGAGATCGCCGCAGAGATGATCACCAGAATTAATGCTGATAAATATGATGCTATCATCGCCAATATTTGTAACGGCGATATGGTGGGGCATACCGGCAATCTCGAAGCCACTATCAAGGCTTGCGAGATAGTAGACGAAGTGGTGGGGCAAATTGCCAAGGCCATTTGGGATAAAGGGGGAGTGCTACTCATCACTGCCGATCATGGCAATGCAGAAGAAGTGATTGATAATCAAACTGGCGAAAAAAATACCGAGCACTCGATTTATCCGGTGCCACTGATGATCATCGGCCCACAATTCATGGGCCAAACTCAAGTTTTGCCATCTGGCATTTTAGCTGACGTGGCGCCCACCATGCTTCATATTATGGGGATCGAAAAACCAGATAGCATGACGGGGAGGGCACTGATATAATCATTTCTATGCAAATCATCACCTTTTTAATTGACTTTATTCTCCACATCGACGAACACTTATTCGAGCTCACCAGCCAATACGGCATCCTGACCTATGGTATTTTATTTTTGATCATTTTTGCTGAAACCGGTTTTGTAGTCACTCCATTTTTGCCCGGTGATTCTTTACTTTTTGCCGCCGGCGCCATCGCCGCCCTGGGCTCACTCAATGTCTGGCTAGTTTTAGCGGTATTGGTGGCCGCCGCCATTGTCGGTGACACTGTTAATTACTGGATTGGCCATTTTTTAGGGCAAAAAATTGTCGATAATCCCAAAATTACCGTCATCAACCAAGAACACATCGATAAAACCCAAGCTTTTTATAAAAAACATGGTGGTAAAACCATTATTCTAGCCCGTTTTGTCCCCATCGTTCGTACTTTTGCTCCCTTTGTAGCCGGAGTAGGCAAGATGCACTACAACACTTTCCTGTTTTACAATGTCATCGGCGCTATTTTGTGGGTCACTTTATTCACTTTAGCTGGCTTTTTCTTTGGTAATTTACCAGCCGTCAAGCATAATTTTACCTTGGTAATTTTAGCCATCGTGGCTTTATCTTTAATGCCCATGGCTTACGAATATTGGCAGAACCGGAAACACCGAAAATAGGAACTTTGGCCTAAATTTCAATTTTGACTCTTTCTGATCCTTTTCGAGTGGTAAATATCTAATTGTCGCTTTGGCTTTTCTTAGGTTACAGTGGATTTAATACGGTATTAATTCGCCCGAATAAAAAGAAAGGACCTATGGCCATCACTCTCTACAAAAGACAACGACAAATAGTGGATTTCATCGCCCAATACATTCAAAAAAACGGTTATTCACCCACTTTGCGCGAAATCGCCGATTGTATTAATGTATCTTCTTTAGCTACTGTCCACGAACATTTGCAATCTTTGGAAAGAAAAAAAGTAATCAAAAAAAGAGAGGGTGCCACTCGTGGCATCGAGCTGATTGACCGCACTTTTTTGAAAATGACCGATAGTGTTGATTTGCCTTTTTTAGGTTTTATTGCCGCCGGCCAACCCATCGAGCCCCACTCCGATCAAGATGCCACTTTTAAAGTGTCTCCAGAAATGATTTCTGGCAAAAAGCGCTCTTATGTACTGCAAGTGAAAGGTGAATCGATGATTGAAGATCATATCCAAGATGGCGATTATGTAGTGATTGAGGAAAGTCAGGAAGTAAATAATGGCGATATTGTGGTAGCTTTGCTTGATAATGGCCTGGCTACTTTAAAGAGATATTTTAAAGAATTAACCCGCATTAGGCTGGAGCCGGCTAATTCGCAAATGAGTCCTATTTTTGCTACTAATGTTACCATTCAGGGAAGGGTGGTGGGGCTGATTAGGAAATTTCAGTACTAAAATTCTCGCTCTTTTTGTTTTGCTTGTTGATTAGCCCAGCATCTTAGTAAGTATAAATAGTCAGATAGTCTATTTAGATAGGAGAAGACCTCTCCCTTAATCCCTCTCCTAGTCAGGAGAGGGAGGCTCCAAGCCACCCTTTCCGCTCTTCTGCAAACTGCCCGACTTAAATCTAGATAAGCCGCCAATTTAGTCCCACCGGGATATAAAAAGTTACGGTGCCAATTATTGGCTAATTTTTTTTCTAGCTTTTTAGCCTCTGATTCTAATTCTTGTAGATTTTGTGCTGTAAAAACTACCTTTTTGCTTTTAGCTACCATGGCGCTGATGAGATATAGGTTTTTTTGAATTGTTTGTAAAGACGCGATTAATTGCGTCTGGGTGATTATCAACCCCAGCCAGCTATTAAGCTCATCCAGATCTCCCAGCAAAGCGAAGATGGGGTCTGTTTTGGCCAACCGTTGGCCGTTGGCGAGAGCGCTAGTGCCGGTGTCGCCGGTTTTGGTGGAGATAGAGGTCATGAGGAGATTATACCTCACCCCCACCCCTCTCCTGTAAGTGCTTCCCACTTTCAGCGGGAATCCTAAGGAGAGGGGAGTATGGAAATAATTAAAAATAAATACGTTACTTCCCTCTCCTCAGTCCCGCCATAGGCGGGACGTACAGGAGAGGGATGAGGGTGAGGTTAAAAGGCTAGGGGGTGAGGTAAAACTAGGCACGGGAGAGGGGTGGGGGTGAGGTTAAAAAATGTGGAGGGTAATCTCCCTCTTGCCAAATCCCTCGCGGCGGCTTATAATAATCGCTATCATTTTGTAAGTCAAGTTTTACAGGAGTTTCAAATGCCGAACGCAGGTGTTACCGACCTTTCCAAAAAAAACTGGAAGGACAAGAAAAAGCGAGGTGAGAAGCTGGCGCAAGACAAGAAGACAGACAAAAAGAAAACCGCTATCTACGAAGCCGGGCGGATGCTCGACAACGTAGAAGCCGATCAATAGCGCCTAGGCGCTAAAATTTTATATTACAGTCCCGACGAGGCAACAATTCGTCGGGCTGTTTTTTTTCGCGATATAATATCACTATGGCTTTTAAACTAGTCTCTCCCTTCCACCCCACCGGCGACCAACCCCAGGCCATCGCTAAGTTAGTGGACAACCTCAAACAACAGGCCAAACAGCAAGTGTTACTGGGTGTGACCGGTAGTGGTAAAACTTTCACCGCCGCCCAAGTGATCGCCCAAATCCAAAAACCAACCTTGGTCATCGCTCATAACAAAACCCTAGCCGCTCAGCTTTACCAAGAATTGCGCGATTTTTTCCCAGAAAATGCCGTGTCTTATTTTGTCTCTTACTACGACTATTATCAGCCAGAAGCCTATTTGCCCAGCTCCGACACTTACATCGAAAAAGAAGCCACCATTAACGATGAAATTGATAAATTACGGCTCTCCGCCACCACCAACTTGCTGACTCGCCCCGATACCATCGTAGTTGCTTCCGTGTCTTGTATTTACAACTTGGGCTCTCCCGCCGAATACGGCAACTATGTGCTAGAAATCATGGCCGGCGAGCTAATCAGCCGCCAGAGCTTACTCACTCAACTAAGCAACCTCCAATACCAACGCTCTGATACTGATTTACTGCGCGGTACTTGGCGCTTGCGGGGCGACGTGATCCAAGTTTGGCCAGCCTACCAAGATAACGCCGTCATGATCGATACTTTGGAAAATAAAATTACTAAAATCGCCAATATTCACCCCATCTCCGGTGCAGAAATTTCTGAACTCAAGAAAACAGTTATTTATCCGGCTAAACACTATATGCTCAACCCCCAAACTCAAGTGGAGGGGATTAAAGCTATTCGCCAAGATTTACAAAGCAGACTAGAAGAATTAACTACCCAAAATAAAAAACTAGAGGCCTATCGGCTGGAGCAAAAAGTTAATTATGATTTGGAAATGATCCAAGAATTTGGTTTCGTCAATGGTATTGAAAATTATTCTCGCTACTTTGACGGCCGCCAACCCGGAGAGCCACCTTTCACCTTATTAGATTATTTAGCGGAAAGTGCGCGTATTTTTAAAACCGACGGTTTTTTAACTTTTATTGATGAGTCACATATGACAGTGCCTCAAGTGCGCGGGATGTATCACGGCGACCAAGCGCGAAAGAAAAATCTGATTGATTATGGTTTCCGCTTGCCCAGTGCCATGGATAATCGTCCCCTGCAATTTCATGAATTTTTGGCGCGCCTCGACCAAACTATTTACGTTTCCGCTACTCCCAACGATTGGGAGATTTCTATGAGTGAAGGCAGAGTAGTGGAGCAATTAGTCCGGCCCACTGGCTTGCTGGACCCAGAAATAGAAATCAAACCTAGCCAAAATCAGATTGCTGACTTAACTAGTGAAATTTTGCACAAGAAAAAACTAGGGCAAAGAGTACTAGTGACTACTCTCACCAAAAAAATGTCCGAAGCTCTGACTGATTATTTAAAAGAACATAATCCTGAGCTCAAAGTGGCCTATTTGCACTCTGACGTAGAAACTTTGGATAGATCGACCATTTTAACTGACCTGAGGACCGGCAAATATGATGTCTTGGTGGGTATTAATTTGTTGCGCGAGGGCTTGGATTTGCCAGAAGTGACGCTGGTGGCCATTTTGGATGCTGATAAAGAAGGCTTTTTGCGCTCGGCTACTTCACTCATCCAAACCATGGGTCGGGCGGCGCGGCATAGTGCTGGTAAAGCTATTTTGTATGCCGATCGCATCACGGGCTCAATGCAGACAGCTATTGATGAGACTAAAAGAAGAAGAAAAATTCAGAAGGAATTTAATTTGCAACACCACATTACCCCGCAAAATATTAGTAAACCGATTAGAAAAGAATTAATTAATCAAGCTAAAAATAACAAAGCTAGCAAAAAACTACTAGCCAGTAGTAAATTAGAGCAAATAGATGCTGCCAACTTGACACCAGACGACCGCAAAAAACTCATCTTAACTTTTAAGAAAAAAATGCAACAAGCAGCCAAAGCCCTAGATTTTGAAGAGGCCATGCGCCTGCGGGATAAGATCAAGAGCCTGGAAAATTAAGCAGTTTTCCGTTATAATACTACTTTCGAATTAGTCCTCTCCACTTAGTGGAGAGGAAATCTGGCGAAGCTTGAGAGCCAGATAGGTGAGGCATGCCAAATACCATCAAAATTACCGGCGCTCGTGAGCACAACCTAAAAAATGTATCCGTGGAATTTCCCAAAAACAAACTAGTGGTTTTTACTGGGTTATCTGGTAGTGGCAAAAGCTCGCTGGCTTTTGATACTTTGTACGCCGAAGGACAGAGGCGCTATGTGGAATCTTTGTCGTCTTACGCTCGCCAATTTTTAGGGCTCATGCAAAAACCTGATGTCGACCAAATTGAGGGTTTAAGCCCAGCCATTTCTATCGACCAAAAAAGCACTTCGCACAACCCCCGCTCCACCGTGGGCACCATCACCGAAATTTACGATTATTTAAGATTGCTATTTGCTCGTATCGGCCACCCACATTGCCAGCAATGTGGACAGGAAATTTCCACTCAAAGCGTTGATCAAATCATCAATCATATTTTAGATAAATTAAAAACGGCTAGTGCTAGTAACCCCGTAGTCAGACTGATGATCTTGTCACCAGTGGTGCAAAATCGCAAAGGCGAGTTTAACGCTTTACTTAAATCGATTGCCGAAAAAGGCTACCAGCGGGTGCGCATCGATGGGGAAAACTATCAATTGCCACTTAAAATCGATCTGCTCAAAAATAACAAACATCATATCGAGGTAGTTTTAGATCGCTTGAGCACTTCCGCTAAACAACTAAAAGACGGAACAGAGCTCAAAACGCTCACTAGCCGTTTATCACAGAGTATTGAAGAGTCTTTGCGTTTGGCTGATGGCTTAGTCATTGCGGCACTCATCAAAGACGAGAGCTTAGACTTCCCGGAAAATCCTCAACAATTAGAAGAGCAATTATTCAGTGAAAAACTGGCCTGCTCTAATTGTGGTATTTCTTTATCAGAGCTTGAACCCAGTTCTTTTTCTTTTAATTCTCCGCAAGGTGCTTGCCCCACTTGTAATGGTTTGGGCGCACAACTGAAAATTAATATTGAGACGATCATCGCTCCCGAGCTAAGTCTGAGCGAGGGAGCGATCATCCCTTTTGCTAGTAGTCTGACTAACGGCAATTGGTGGAGCCGGCTGGCTCAGGCTGTGGTAGAAGATGCTGGGGCTGACTTCAGAAATACTGCTTGGAAAGATTTGCCCGCCGCCACCCAGCAAGTCTTGCTTTTTGGCTCCAAGAAAATCTATCCCACTGTCAATCATCGTTTCGAAGGTTTTATTAGTAATTTAGAAAGACGCTATCGGGAAACTGATTCTGATTATATTCGCAAAGAAATTTCCGCTTTCATGCAAAAACAAGTTTGTCCTAGTTGCCATGGAGCAAGATTAAAAGAAGAAGCATTGTCGGTATTAATTGACCAAAAAAATATTGCTCAGATAACTCATTTAGCCATTGATCAAACTTTAAATTGGATACAAAATTTACTCAAAATTATTTCTCCTAAAGAATTAGCAATTGCGGAAAGTATTTTAAAAGAGATTAATTTGCGCCTACAATTTTTGATCAGTGTCGGTCTTAATTATTTAAGTTTAGATCGGGAGGCGGGCTCACTGGCTGGGGGAGAAGCGCAAAGAATTCGCTTGGCTTCACAAATTGGCACTGGCCTAACAGGGGTTTTGTATATTTTAGATGAACCGACTATTGGGCTACATCAGCGTGATAATGATCGCTTAATCAAAACTTTAGAAAATTTACGCGACAAAGGTAATAGCGTGGTGGTGGTAGAGCACGATCGAGATGTGATTTTGGCTGCTGACCATGTTTTAGATTTTGGCCCTTTAGCTGGTAATTTGGGTGGAGAAGTAGTGGCTCAAGGCAGTCCTGATGAAATCAAAAATCACCCTCGCTCTCTAACTGGCAAATATTTAAAACGCAAAAAAGAAGTCACGAGAGAAAAAATAAAAAATGTGGGCAAACAAGCCCAAGGTAGCATTAAAATTATCAATGCTCACAAGCATAATTTAAAAAATATCAACGCTAATTTTCCTTTATCAAAATTAACTTGCATCACTGGTATTTCTGGCTCCGGTAAATCAACTCTTTTGCACGACACTTTGTATTTTAATTTAGCAGAAAAATTAGGCTATTTAGTTAAAGAAGAAAAGGGTGAAGTGGATAGTATAGAAGTGCCACCAGAAGTGAAAAAAGTGTTGTTGATCGATCAAAGCCCCATCGGCAAAACACCTCGCTCTAACCCAGCTACTTACACTAAAATTTTTGATTATATTAGAAAAATTTTCGAACATACTAAAGAAGCTCAGATTAGAGGCTACAAATCAGGGCGCTTTAGTTTCAATGTCAAAGGTGGGCGTTGTGAGGCCTGCCAAGGTGATGGGCAAATTAAAATTGAGATGCAATTTTTACCCGATGTTTATGTCAAGTGTGATGTTTGTCACGGTAGCCGCTATAATTATGAAACACTACAAGTAACTTATAAAGATAAAAATATTAGTGAAGTTTTACAAATGACGGTAGATGTGGCTTTTGACTTTTTTGCCCGTCATTCTACTTTGCGCAATAAACTACAGACTTTAAAAGAAGTGGGTTTGGGCTATATTCAGTTGGGCCAGCCGGCTCCCACTTTATCCGGCGGCGAAGCTCAACGGGTAAAACTGGCTCGCGAGCTTTCTGGCCGATTGCACGACCACGTGGTCTATTTGTTAGATGAGCCCACTACTGGTCTACATTTTGCCGACGTGCAAAAGTTACTGCATGTGCTCAATCAATTGGTGGCGCACAATAATACCGTCATCGTGATTGAGCACAATTTAGATGTGATTAAAAATGCTGATTATATTGTAGATTTAGGGCCAGAAGGTGGGCAGTATGGGGGAGAGGTGATTGCCACCGGCACGCCTCAAGAGTTAGCCAAAAATCCTCACAGTTTTACCGGGCAATACTTGCAGGCAGAATTCGCCGCCATGGGCGCTTGATTTTTACGCTACAATAAAGTGATGTTAAAAAAGCTCTTGTTATTTGCTTTTGTCTTTTTTCTTAGCAGCCATCAGATTTTTGCCGAAGAAAAATTTTCCACCAGCTTAAAGGCTGACTACGTGATTAATGAACAAGGAAAAACCCGAGTTAACTTACAATTTCGGATCAAAAATCTAGAGCCCACCACTTACCTCAAGCAATATGGCCTCAAACTAAACTCCAATCGTTTGGCTAATGTCGCCGTCAAAAGTAATAACCAGGAAATTAAGCCAGCGATCAACACTAATGATAATCAGACCAGCCTCGGCATCACTTTTCCTGATGAAGTAGTAGGGCAGGGCAAAGTGCGCGACTTTACTATTAGCTATGATGATCCTGATATTGCCCAAATCAGTGGCCAAGTTTTAGAAGTAGCCATTCCTCAAACCAAGGGCGATGCCACTTTGACTGACCTGCAAGTGACGATTTTAAGTCCGCTCAGATATGGTCTGCCCAGCAAATCACAGCCCGAGCCCAGTAAATCTCAAGTAGTCAAACAAAATAATCAAAATTACATTCAGACTACTTTTTTTGGTAAAACTGAGAGCGGGGTTTTCATTATTTTTGGTTACCGACAAATATTTCAGTTGAAATTAAGCTACCATCTGGAAAACCAAAGTGATAGTCAGCGTTTGATGCAAATTACTTTGCCGCCTGACACTGCTTGGCAAAAAATGCAATACCAGCGTTTGGAGCCCAAACCAGAAAAAATTATCAGCGACCTTGACGGCAATTGGATCGCCAGCTACCAATTAGAGCCAAATACCGCCATTACTGTCACCGCCAATGCCCTGGCCCAAGTAAATATTGAAGCTGATCCCAGCTTTCCCAGCACCACACCCTTAGCAGAACACAGCAGGAGCCAAAAATATTGGGACAGCGACGCTAAAATTATCCAAACAATTATTGAAGAAAACCCCGACTTACCCAGCTTGTATCAATATGTAGTGAATAAATTAAATTACAATTATGATTTCCAAATAGATAAACTAGATCGCTTAGGAGCTCTCCAAGCTTTAAAAAAACCAGAGCTAGCCGTCTGTACTGAATTTACTGATTTATTTATCACTTTAGCTCGAGCTAAAGGTATTCCAGCGCGCCGCCTAGCTGGCTACGCTTACACTCAAAATATTACTCTCAAGCCTTTGGGCTTAAACAAGAACCTGTTACACGCTTGGCCAGAATACTGGAGTGAGGACGAACAGCTGTGGCGCCAAGTTGATCCTACTTGGGAAAAAACTTCGGGTGGAGTTGATTATTGGCAACATTTTGATTTAAATCATGTGGTGTTTGCTATTAACGGTGTCTCCAGCGAATTACCCATTCCCGCTCCTATGGCAGGTAATAATCCAGGCACAGTGACAGTTGATTTTGCTCCTCAGTTTACTTGGCAGTCGCCGCAACTGACTTTTGATTTGCAGCAAGACAAAATTGGCTCCTGGCCATTGCCCAATTCAACTCGCTTGATCATTTATAATCCCCAAGGTCAAGCTTTTTATAATCTGAAAATTGATAATAATCTAAATCAAGAAATTCTGCTAAAATCCATTTTGCCTTGGGAAATCAAAGAAAAACCATTGCTGATCACGTCAGGGCATCGTTATTTGCCAGAAAAAAAAGAGCTAAAGATTAATTTCCAAGGCCAAGAATATAGTTATGAAGTCAGTGCCGAGCCAGAATTCTACCACTCCCTCCCCCCACTCCCAGTGGTCGCGTCCCTGGTGGTCTTGCCGATCATCCTTGCCCTCGTTGCCGGGAGTGTATTGGTTTTTGGGAGAAAAAAATCAAATTCTTTACGTCGGAAAGGCCAAAAATCTCCAAAAAAGGGTTAATTCTTATACTCAAGAAAATAAACTGAGTGGGAGAATTAAACAGTTGGTAGCCACCGCCCAGCAACTTAAATTTCAAGTTTTGACTAGTGAGTTAGAAGCTTTGTTAGTAGAAGCGGAGCTGATTAACACTCACCAGCCACCGTTTAATATTTTACTTAAAGATGACAAAAGCCCTTTGTATGTATTGATTACTAAAGAAAAATTTCCCCGAGTGATGACAGTGCGTAAGCGCGATCTTAATAAAAAACAAATCTCAGTTCTTAGTTCTCAATTCTCCACTTTTGGTCCTTATCAGAGTGGGAGCAAACTAAAACAGGTTTTAAAATTAATTCGCCCTATCTTTAAGTGGTGTGAAACGCCTGAATCTGGTAAAGCTTGCTTCTATTATCACTTAAATTTATGCTCCGGTGCTTGTAGTGGGCAAATTTCTCCCCAAAATTACCAAGCTAACATTAAAAATTTAACTTTGTTTTTGCAAGGTAAGAAAAGAGATTTATTAAAAAAACTAACTTTAGAAATGAAACAGGCGGCAGTAATAGAAAATTTTGAGTTGGCGCAAGAAAAAAAATCTCAGTGGGAAGCAGTGGTCCAAGTGTTGACTAATAGTCGTTTGCAGCCGGATTTAGTTTTGCCCCAATTGCAAACTGAAACATCGCAAGAAGCCTTGACTAGATTGCAAAAAATCCTTTCCGATTATTTATCTCTACCTAAAAAATACAGCCTGCAACGAATTGAGGGTTATGATGTGAGTAATACTAGTGGCCAACTGGCGAGTGTGAGCATGGTGGTTTTTAGTGATGGCCAAGCTGACAAAAAAAACTATCGCTTATTTAATATTAAAACACTCAATACTCCCAACGATTATCAGATGATGAAGGAGGCGATTGCGAGGAGGCAAAAACATCCTGAGTGGGGAGAGCCGAATTTGTTACTGATAGATGGTGGGCGCGGGCAGTTGCGAGCAGCATTTTCTGTGTGGCAATGGTCAACACCGATTGTGTCTTTGGTGAAAAATCCAGATCGCTTGGTGATACCTCTAATTAAAGACGGGAAAATTACTGGCTATAAAATTTTAAATTTAGCCAATAATTTACCAGTTTTGCACTTGCTCCAACAAATCCGTGACGAAGCGCATCGGTTTTCCAAGAAGCAACATAGCAAGAGGAGGATGAAGGGGATGTTTGACTAAAGAGATTCTTGAGCCGATGTTATATAATAAAGGCCTCAAGTTCCCGTGTAGTGAAGTGGCATCACAACAGGTTCTGACCCTGTTATCCTAGGTTCGAATCCTAGCGCGGGATCAATGGGAACTGTTAAAAGAACGATCTCGTTGAATCCTTAATCTTGCAATAGAAAAATTTTTTAATATAATACAGCGTAAAGATGTTGGCTCTAAATAATTCCAACCAGGCATTTTTTTTCAGCTTCTTATAAAGGAGTTGGGTTTTAGTGCTTTTAATAACCAGCTCCTGAATAAGGAGCTTTTTTATTTCGCTCCTTCCTCACGAGATAAATAGAAAGAGTTTTATGCCAAAATCAAGGCTAGAATCAGAAAAATTTTGGGACCGAGAATCTCCTAAGTGGGTGGAACAAACACCGTTGGGTCCGTTAGCCCATAGCGTGAGGCGTTTCATTAAAGATCACACTCAAACAGTTTTGAGGAAAATATCTAAAAATTTACCTATCGTTGATTTAGGAACAGGCGCCAATACGCAAGGTTACTTTGATGACAAAGAACTACCTAGAATTATTGGTTTAGACATTTCGAGAGAAATGCTCAAGCGCAACGCCATCGGCAAAAAAGTGGTAGCCCTATTAAACAAGGATTTGCCTTTCAAAGCTCATTCGATAGGATTATTAACCAGCTTTTTAGCCATGCGATATCAAACCAGAGAAGAGCACTTGAATTTGCTACAGGAAGCTGGCAGAGTTTTGATCCCTGGCGGTGCTTTACTCATTGTCGACGTGCCCTTGAATAAATATGATTATCAATATAGTTCGTTTAATGCTAAGGCCCTGGCCCAGTTAATGGAAAGCTGTGATTTTGAAAATGTAAGCTATGAAGGAACTACTTTGGAAATCACCCTGAGGGGACCAAACTATAGTGGCTTTGGTGGTGACTATGAAACTTTCCGCACAAGCATTGCTATGGTGGTGGGTTGGGTGTCACAGAAAGGTATACGTCAGGCTAGTGAGGAATTGATTGCTGAATACCTAATTGCTAGTGAAGATGGACAGATTACTATTAAGACCGCAACAGCGCCTCCGCCATTTTGATTTAATCAAAATAAAAAAACCACATTATGTACTACCTCTACCTCCTCCGTTGCACCGATAATTCTCTTTACTGTGGCCAAAGTAAAAATCTAGAAAGACGGATCAAAGAACATAATTTTGATAAGCACAAATCCGCTAAATATACTTGGGCCAGAAAGCCAGTTAAATTAGTTTATTTTGAAAAACACAAAACTCTTTCCGAGGCGATGAAGAGGGAGGTGGAAGTTAAAAAGTGGACTAAAGCGAAGAAGGAAATCTTAGTTAGTTCTGCTAAAATAAATTTATGACCGTCAAACTCGCTCAACTAAAAGTTTCGCCAAACATTTCTTTAAATGTAGAAAAAATAAAAAAAATTTTAACCACTGCTAAAAGTGGCGAGTGGATTTTGTTTCCTGAAGGAATGATTTCTGGCTACTATCCAGAAGACGATGATTTTTTAAAAAAATTAGATAACACAGAAATTGAAAAAGCGATTGGTGAAATAGAAGATTTGGTTTTCACTAAAAAAGCAAATTGTTTAATTGGTACAGCTCTAAAAATCAAAGACCAATGGTTTAACACCACCATCATTCTTAGTAATGGTCAAAGGAAAATTTATCGAAAAAATAATTTAAGTATTCTTGACCGGCAACATTTTTCCGCCGGCTCAGAAATCAAAGTCATGAGTGATGATTCTTTTTTGTTTGGAGTGGCCATGTGTAGAGAGCTGATATTTCCTGAGCAGTGGCGCTTGTTAAAGAAAAAGAAAGCTCAGGTTATTTTCCATATTAATAATGCCATTAGACCCATTGATAAGTTGAGAGAGAACGTGTTGATAACTCGTGCTTTGGAAAATCAATATTGGGTATGTAGTGTAAATAACGCCACTGCGCCACAGACTATGAAGTCAATGGTGATTAATCCTCAGGGAGAAATTGTTTGGGCTTCAACTCCACAAAAGGAAGAGCTGGGCGAGGTAAACATTGATTTGAAATTGAGGGGGGAATAAAAGGAACCTATCAACTAAAAAATCAACAAGTAGTCATTAAATTACCTATAGATCAACGAGCGAGAATTTTCCAAACATTGCCGAGAGCCACTGAGGAGAATATCTATTTTAATATTAAAAGCCCTAGTTTCTCAGCTCTTGATCCACATTTAATTGCTCAACTTACAACTGCAAAAGGTCCCCAAGGACATGATGATAAAGATATTTCAGAAGTCGCTAAAAAATGGTATCCAGTACAATTTGAAGTAGATTTTTAATATACACACCCTCTACACACAAGCCTTCTTGCTTAGCGATATAAGTATATCAAACCATTGCAAGTAAAGATCCAATTGATTTTTTCTCTGGACTTTGTATTATGCTAGGCAATTTATTAAATTGACAAATTCTGTCCATGTCATCAATCTTAATTGTCGAAGACGATCTATCACTAGCGAAAAATTTAAAGCAACAATTAGTAGCCAAGCAACATTATGTGAGTTGTACTCACAACGCACGAGCCGCCCGCAAAATTGTTAATAAAATTGATTTTGATTTGGTGATTATTGATGATCAATTGCCCGACGGCAACGGCCTAGATTTGCTAACTTTTTTCAACCAGTATCACTATGATTTGCGGCTAATTTTTCACAGCCATAATCCTAGCCTAACCGATAAATTGCAAGCTTTAAAAAACGGGGCCGATGATTTTATCGACAAAAATAGTTGCTGGCCAGAATTGTATTTAAGAATAGAAAATTTGTTAGCCAAGAATAAAACTTATTATCAACAAATTATTAAACACGGCCCACTGACGCTTTACAAAAACGAAGGTATTTTAGAAATTAATGATAGCGCTATCAAGCTGCGTAAAAAAGAAGCTTTGGTTTTTTATTGTTTAATTTTACATCACGGCCGCGTTATCAGCAGAGAAAAACTTTTATCATGGGGTTGGGGGATTGATCAAGATTTTTTACAAGACACCGTAGTGGACGTACATATTAGAAGGATTAGAAAAAAGTTAGGTCATTATGCTGACTATATTAGAACTGTCCGTGGGTTTGGCTACAAATTTGTCTGTAAATAATCAGTGATATCCCACAACTGTAAACAAGGCTTATTATCAGGTCGGCAATAGTTTTTTAATAAATATTTTTGGTCTAAAACTAATTCCATTCGGTGTGAATTAACTAGTAATAATTGGCGATCAAAATTTTTAGCTTTAGCTACAAACTTAGGATCAATATTTTTGATCGGATAACCAATCCCTTCCACATACAAATTAGTCACATCGCGTCGATGCAAATACATTAGCACTCCATCGGGTAGAGTGCCAAAATAACCTTCGGTGCCCACAGCTACTTTTTCTTTTTTGGCCAACTCTAAAATGTAATCACTGCTTTCTTTAATCCCATGCCCCGACGACCATTCATATAAATATTGCACTTTGTCAGCGGCTACTAAAGGCAAACTTCCAACATCAAAGTAAGAATAGAAAATAAAAATTCCTGACAACGAAATAATATTAGCCAACAATAAAACTAAAATTACCACTCTCAGCGTCTGTTTAGCTAAACTTTTATTAGCCAAATTTACTAAATTTTCTAAATATAAGCCAGCGTTAACTGTCAAAAAAATCGCGGCTGGCAATAAATAACGCGGATAGACCATTTTGCCTAAAATACCGATCGGTAAAATAAATAAAATGGCTGACCAAAAAAGTAAATGTAAATTTTTATGATTCTTTTGGGAAAATAAGCTGGCTATATTAAATAAAATAATTGGCCAAGTTAAATAAATTAGAAAATATTTAAAGTAATTGGGAAAATTAATTATCGTTTGTCGCCACAGGCCATGAAAAACCACCTCACTGATTGGATACAAAAAATCACCTCCCCGCGCAAACAGTTGGCCAAAAGCGGGATTTAATTTTAAGCCCAAAAAGATTAACAAGCCTCCAAAAATGCCAACTCCAGTTTTAAGTTTCGGTTTCCATAAAAATAAAATTGACACAAAGAGAATGGCTGGTAATTTGGTCCATAAACTTAATCCTAAAAATAAACTCAGCAAAAATATTTTTTCTTTAATGACTGCAATTAGAGCCAAAGTTAAAAATAAAGTCATCAGACCATCCATCAGTGCTAAGCGATGGTGTAGGTACCAGTAGGGTAAGATGGCAGTAAATAGCATGCTAAAAAACACAGCTTTTTTCTGGCCACCTAAAATTTTAGCTAAATAGCCCATAGCTAAAATTTGTAAAAAGCCCACCAATAACGATACTAAGCGACCGGCCAATAAAGGGTCAGTGAATAAATACTGAAAAGGAACTAAGAGCCAAATAAAAAGCGGCGTCTTACCATCATTAAGGGCAAAAAAGGCGTAACGAGCCGGCTCATCCATGATGAGTTGCGCCCAGCGAATATAAATCGCTTCGTCAGCAAAAACTGGTAATTTAGTTAATAACATCTTTCCCCATATATTGTCGCAAAACTTCAGGGATTTTGATAGAGCCATCAGCTTGCTGATAATTCTCGATCACCGCCGCCAGCAATCGGGGAGAGGCGGCCATGGTGTTGTTGAGCGTATAGACAAATTTTAGATTGCCGTCTTGATCTTGATAACGGATGTTGAGGCGACGGCTTTGAAAATCATTAAAATAACTAGCTGAATGAGTCTCACGATATTTATTTTGAGAGGGGAACCAAGTCTCAAGGTCGTATTTTTTGCGCTGGCCTGCCCCCATATCACCCGTGCACATGGCCAGCACCTGGTAGGGCAGGCCCAAATTTTGCAACAGTTTTTCGGCCAAAGCTACCATCCGCTCATGCCAATCGCGGGTGATATTTTCATCAGCCACGGTTAGCACTACTTGCTCCACTTTATTGAATTGGTGCACCCGAATAATGCCTTTAGTATCTTTGCCGTAAGAGCCAACTTCGCGGCGGAAACAAGGCGAAATGCCACAAATTTTGATGGGTAAATCAGCTTCGTTTAAAATCTCTCCTTGATGATAGGCGGTCAAAGCCACTTCAGCCGTGCCAGTTAAAATCTGTCCGTCTTGAGTTTGGTAATGATCTTCACTGCCCCAAGGAAAATAGCCGGTACCCAACATCGCTTCCTGATTGACCATCACTGGCACACTCATGGGGGTAAAACCCTCAGCCATCAGCAAATCCAAAGCATATTTGAGTAAAGCTTGCTCTAATAACAAGCCGTCACCCTTTAAGAAATAAGCTCTAAAGCCAGCCATCTTGACTGCTTTTTTAGTATCTAAAATGTCTAAATCTTGCATCAGAGCCTCGTGTGAGTGGGGCACAAATTTGAACTCAATTTTCTCACCTACTTGCCGCATTACCTGATTGCCAGATTCATCACGACCAAGGGGGGTGTCGGTGGCCGGCACGCTGGGGATCTCGTACATCAACTGAGTAAAGCTAGACTCTACTTGCTTGAGCTCTGGTTCTAGGGCTTTAATTTGCCGTTTGAGATCTTTGCCCTTGCTGATCAACTCTGGGTCTGGTTTTTGCTCAGCACCTACTTGTTGTTTTACTTCCTGAGCGTTGCGATTGCTCTGCGAGCGCAGGTTTTCTACTTTTTGGATTAATTCTCGTCGCTGAGCATCAATAATCAACAGATCATCTACTACTTTAGAGTCTAAATTCTTGTCGGTACAAGCTTTTTTGACTATCTCACTTTGTTCACGGATGAAATTGATGTCTAGCATAGTAACCTCTCTTGATCTTATTTTACCACTAGGGCAAGTCTTGACAAAGAAGAAGAAGAAGAAGAAGAAGAGAATGCGACAACTAAGTAAAATAGCTTAGTTTTTTTTAAAAACATATGCCAGGACCAATAGAACTGAAGACCGTAGAAGATGTTGAAATATGGCTAAAAACAGCACACACTGTGGAAGATGTTGATCGTATACTCGGTCCACGACTAACAGGTGCTAAGCTTGAGACTCTTTTCCAGGAGGCTCAGATGCAAGCTGACCTCCAACTTCAAGCGAGCCTGCTTGAGTCACTGGGGAGTGCTTTATTTGGTGACATAAAATCAAAAGAGTGAGAGATTAGGAAATTGGGCTAATTTTATTTCTTTAAAATCTGATCTTTAAATTTAAGTGCTTCGTTTTGAAAAAAGTTAATTAGTTTAGTTTTATTAATTTTTTTTATCAGAATTGGATCATCTAAAAATTGGTCAACTTGATCAAACCTAGTGGCCAACTGCAATGGATCAACCTGCCAATCAAATTTTTGCTTAGCTAACATTCTTAATTTTTCTAAATCAAAGCCATATTTTTGTAAAATAGCAAAAAGATCAAAATAATCTCTACCTCTCGGTTTTTGAGAGATGGTAAATAGTTTATTCACTGCAATATCCAATACACTATCAACTAGCAAGCCATCTTTTTTTTGAGCTTTTGCTACTTGAGTGAACGGATAATAGGTAAATTCCAACTTTAAAATATAATGATCGGGAAATTTTAAAAAATATAAATTACGATTAAAACTATTTTGATAATCAAATGATTTAAAAGCTAATTTTTTTTGTAAAGATTTAAGAGTGACAGTGACTACCTGAGGATCAAATTCTTGAAAATTAAAAAAATCTAAGTCTTCTGATTTGCGATGTTGTAAATAATAATGAGCTAGGGCTGTGCCACCGGAAAAATAAAAATTGCTAGTTAAATTACTGGTGGCGATTAATGCTAAAGTTTTTTTTTGTTGCCTGGTGAGAATTACGGCCATACTATTTTTTGTAAAAAAGCTTTTTTATGAGTATCTATATCTAGGATCGGCCAATATTTTTTTAAATTACCAAGCGACAATCTTTTACCATTGAGACCAAAATTAATACCTTGTTCCAAAATGAAAGTTTGATATTTAGCCTGATTTTTTTTTAAATTTTTAGTATCCACCGACCAGTTATACATGGCTGTATTATAGCAATAAAACAATATAAATACCAGATGTATCACCTAATTTCACGCTCAAAATAGGCAATAGTTTTTTTAAGACCTGCTTCTAAACTTATTTGCGGCTGCCAAGCTAACAATTTTTTAGCTAAAGAAATATCCGGACAACGCTGGAGGGGATCGTCCTGAGGTAAATCTTGATAAATTATTTTTGATTGTAGAGGCTCAAAATTTTGAGCCTTTACCAATTGCAAAATAATTTGGGCAGTTTCTAATATCGTATATTCTTCCGGATTGCCTAAATTAACCGGCGTATTCGCCTCGCTGGCCATCAACTTAATCAAGCCAGCCACTAGATCATCCACAAAACAGTAGGAGCGGGTTTGCGAACCATCGCCATAAACTGTTAAGTCTTGGCCGCGTAAAGCCTGAGTAACTAAATTGGAAATTACGCGGCCATCAGCTGGATCCATCTTGGGACCATAAGTATTAAAGATGCGGGCAATTTTGATATTTAATTGATATTTTTTTAGATAGCTATAGCAAATGGCTTCGCCATAACGCTTAGCTTCATCGTAGCAAGAGCGTGGGCCAAAGCTGTTGACATTGCCCCAGTAACTTTCTGGTTGTGGATGAATTTTAGGATCTCCGTAAATTTCGCTAGTAGAAGCAAACAAAAACTTAGCCCCGTGTTTTTGCGCTAACTTTAATAAATTTTCAGTACCAAGACTATTAACGCGCAAAGTTTCCAGCGGATATTGTTGATATTTAGGTGGAGAGGCGGGGGAGGCCAAATGATAAATTTGGTCAAACTTTATTTCCGCAAATGCCGCTTCACTTAACCAAGAGTTGTTGGTGATGTCGGCTTTAATAAACACAAAGTTAGGATTTATTGAAAATTCAGCAATGTTTTTTTCCCGGCCAGTAATTAAGTTGTCTACCGCATAAACACGGTGCCCTTGAGCGAGCAACTCAGCTACTAAGTTGGAGCCTAAAAAGCCAGCTCCGCCAGCGACGAGAATGTTCATAAATATTTATTTTTAATTAAGTACCAATTAGTAATAGCGGGCGCATCAGCAATTTTTCCTTCTAAAATATATTGGTCTACTTCATCTGGCCATAATTGTAATATTTCAATTTCTTCATTGTCGTCTAAATTTTGCTGCGAATTAAATTCGACATTTCTCACTAAATATAAATGTGCGTATTCACTAGCTTTGGTGGTCATTAGGGCAAATTTGCCCACATACTCCAAATCTTCAGCTTTCACTTTAATACCGGTTTCTTCTTCTAACTCCAATTGGGCTGTTTCTAATTTATTTTTATGTTTCTTAGCTTCAAATCTGCCCGCTGGAAATTGAATCATGATTTCATCAGCTCCTTGCTTATACATGCGTATTAAAACTATTTTGCCTTCCTTGGTAATAGGCACTATGTGTACTGAGTCCTCCAAAGTAGTGACGTAAAAGTCATCTACAATTTTACCATTGGGCATTTGATATTTTCTTTTTTCCAAAGGGAACCACTGGCTGGGAGACACATCTTCAGTTGCTAGTAGAGTCCATTTTTTCAAGTTAGACATTTTTTAATTTTTCATTGACTAATAAAATAGCCATACAAGTCAAAGCTTCAGTGATCTCATTTCTTTGTACCATCTTTACCGCTTCTTTTAAACTCAATACCCTATATTCTACTACCACTTCATCATATTGATTAGATTTTAAAGTAGCAAATTCTCGAACTCTCGCCCAAAATAAAGTTACTTTTTCCGTAGAACAACTACTCAAAGGAAAAAAGCTACCTAATTTTTCACAGCTCAAAATTTCCAAAGCAGTCTCCTCTTTAATTTCTCGCCGCACCGCTTGCTGAGCACTTTCATTTTGGTCAATACCACCGCCAGGAATACCCCACTCGTTAGCTTTAATTGGATAGCGATATTGTTTTATTAACAAAATATTATTTTTTTCATCAGAAACTACTGCCACAGCTCCGTTTTTTCTTTCTAAGAAAGCGTATTGACCTTGTTGGCTGTTGGGAAATTCTATGGCATCTTCATAAAAACTCTGCCACGAACTACGATAAATTAATTTATGCTTTAAAGTTTTGAACATGATTTATTTAACAGTTTTTCTGCCTACGGAAAAATAAGTAAACCCCAACTCCTTCATCTTCTCCAACTCATAAATATTCCGACCATCGAAAATTACTGGCTCTTTTAATAATTTCTTAACTTTTAATAAATCAATTTGTTTAAATTCATCCCACTCAGTTAAAATAACTAATGCCTCCGCTTCTTTGGCTGCATTATAAGGATCAGTGGCATATTTTAGCTGTTCGCCAAATAATTTTTTAATATGTCCTTGGGCTTCGGGGTCATAAACCGTCAACTCATAACCCTGATCTAATAATTTCTGAATAATAAAACGGCTAGGAGCCTCACGAATGTCATCGGTATTAGGTTTAAAAGCCAAACCCCAAATAGCTATCTTTCCCTGCCCACCTGAATGCGTAACTTTTGGCGGGTGAAAATTATCAATAATTTTGTCTACAAAATTACTTTTCGCTTGCCAATTAATCACCTGCACTTGTTCCAATAAAATGCTATTCACACCTAATTGGTGACCAATAGCCGCCAAAGCTTGCACGTCTTTGGGGAAACAGGCTCCACCATAGCCAATGCCAGGATACAAAAACTTGCGACCAATGCGATTGTCGGCTCCCACGGCATCTAACACTTGTTCTACGTCGGCTCCGGATTTTTCACAGTAAAAACTAATTAAATTAGCAAAAGAAATTTTAGTAGCCAAAATAGAATTGGAAGCGTATTTGATCAACTCGGCCGAGGCCAAATCAGTCACCACTCGCTCGCCACCAATGGGAGCGTGTAAATCAAGTAGCACTTGAGCCGCCTGTTTATTTTCACTGCCAATAATTACCCGATCGGGAAATAAAGTATCGTTAATGCCCGTGCCTTCGCGTAAAAACTCTGGGCAAGAAGCCACGTCAAATTTTTGCTGAGCGGCTTTTTTTTGCAAAATCTTTTTGATCTCTAAATTAGTCCCCACGGGCACGGTACTTTTGCAAGCCACCACTGTATATTGATCACCCAAATGGGTAGCGATTTTCTCCGTTACCTCAAAAACTTGTGATAAATCAGCCGCCCCGTTTTCTCCGGGAGGAGTACCGACGGCAATAAATACTATTTGCGAATCTTTGATCACCTCGTAATCACTGCCAAAACTAATTCTTTTGGCCTCTAGATTTTTTTGCAACATTTCCTCTAGGCCTGGCTCATAGATCAAAGGATCGCCAGCATTGAGTTTTTTTAATTTCTCTGGAGTCCTACCCAACACTCGCACTTGGTTGCCAAAGTGGGCAAAAACACAAGCTGTGACTAGCCCTACATAACCGTGACCGATGATCGTGATGTTCATAATACTTTGCCATCATAATACGAATTCTTGCTATAGGCAAGGATTTTTGTTTATAATGACTCTATGCCCAAAAAGAAACCAGGTCAAAATGATTTGGATTTTTTTAAAAAATGCTTTGCTAGTGAAAAAAAAGATCTTTACCAAAAAAACCCTAATTTAAATTGGCTGTTTCCAGTATTACTAGCTTGTTTGTTATTGTTTTTGACCGTTTATTTCAGCAAAGTGAGGTAGACTTCTTGCAATATCTAGCAAGATTGTGCAATATTAAGCAAGATGCTACTATTTCCTCATCCTGTTTCCAGCCATCAATTCGCCTCTCAATTTGCAAAAATTGAAATCTTAGCCCAGGCCGCCCGTCATGTGCCCCTGTCTAGCGATGAAAAAAATCATTTTTTCCACCAACAACTCCTAAAAAGTTCTCTTTTTTCAGCTCGCATCGAGGGCAATCATGGTAAATCTATTTCTGAAAAGCTGGAACTGAGTAATATTTTACAAGCTCAAGATTTTATCAAAAAGCAAACCCAAGCACTTTCTCGAGAAGAGCTAAAGCAGATTCACTCTTTGATTTTAAAAAACATCTCAGCTGAGGCTGGTAGATTTCGTCATGAGCCCTCAGCCATTTTCGACAGTTTTGGCAATGTAGTTTATCTGACTCCCAGCCCTCCAGAAATGCAAAACATGCTCGATATTTTCCTAGCCCAATCAAATCAACACAGCAATTGGTTAAATGATCTAATTAGCTCAGCCTTCTGTCATTATTATTTTGAAAAAATTCATCCTTTTATTGACGGCAACGGTAGAGTAGGGAGAATTTTGCTTGCTGGGCAACTGCAAAACAGCCAAACTTTAAAAGATTTAATTTTGCCAATCGAGGAGTATTTTTCGGACAATAGAACTACTTACTATTTTCATTTAGAAAAAAACACTCGTCAATTAGGAGCTTGGGTGAAATTTTTCTTAGATGGTATTATTTGGTCTTTAGAAAAATATTTAGCTGACATTAAAGTCAGTAAAGAAAAATCAGTCAGCCATTTGCCGCCTCGCCGCCAAGAAATTTTAGAGATTATTAAAGATCATCCTTATATCAATTTAGACGGGATCGCGCGCCGTTTTCCTACTATTCCTCATCGAACTATTGCCTACGATGTCCAGCAACTAACTAAGAAAAATTTGGTGAATAAGCACGGCGAAACGAGGGGAGTGTGCTATAGCGCTGGACTGTGATACAGTCTAGCTATATGAGCAGAAAAACTACAACTATTGAAGTAGAGGGTCAAAAGCTTCTTTACGATCATAGTTATAAAGACCAAGGAGTGATTGTTTTAAGCACAAGTATCGCAAAAATATGGGAGGTGATTGGTGAAGCTCAGGATATTGAAGAGCGTTTCATTTGGTTTGAAATTCTCGCACAAGCACAGTGAAATATTACAACAGATTTAAAAAAAAGGCCTCGTGCCCAAGTCTTCCGTAAATCTTAAGAGATATCCATCTGGGTCTTTGACTAAAAATTGTTTGTTACCTAACTCTTGATCGTCTTGGCGATACCATTTTTCTTCTACTTCCATAAATAATTCAATTTTTTCTTTTTCTAAATTAGTTAAAATACGATCAATACTTTCGACTTCGATTTGGAAGTTAATTCCTCGCCCTAATGGATACTCAAAAGCTCCAGTTTTCCAAGTCCTGCCTTTATCAATTTGATCAATCATAATTTGAGCTTTTCCCAGCTCTAAAAAAGCAAATCCTTCTTCTGGTCTTTGGTAGGCGATAGCAAAACCTAATACTTGAGTGTAAAAATATATACTTTTTTGAAAATCGGTAATGCTTAGCTCGGGAATGAGTTGATTGAAATTCATTTTTAGGGATGCCCGACTAGGACTCGAACCTAGGTTAAAGGCTTCAAAGGCCTCTGTCCTGCCACTAGACGATCGGGCATTATAACGGTGACCGCCACTAGATTTATCCGCCTAAATATGCGACTAGCATTTTTGGCGGACGATCGGGCAATCAAAACAGGACCCTATTTTAACAAAAAATAGCTAAATAAACCAGACTTAATCTCGGCACTGGCAAGCACTCACCAATTGACTACAACCTTCACAAACTTTTTCCATCGCTCCGCCACAGTGCGGGCCAGCTTCTTCCGACTCATCGACACAAGTAGGGCATTTGTACATAAATTAATCCATCCTAGCAATCTTAAAGGAAAAAATAAAGTGCCGAAGAGAGGAGTTGAACCTCCACGAGAAAATCTCACACGCTCCTGAAGCGTGCGCGTCTACCATTCCGCCACTTCGGCAAATGTGGCCGCTGCAGGGATCGAACCTGCGACCTTCCGGATGTAAACCGGACGCTCTAACCAGCTGAGACTAAGCGGCCATACGCTGTGCCCAGGAGAGGACTTGAACCTCCACGCCTTACGGCATACGCACCTCAAGCGTACGTGTATACCATTTCACCACCTGGGCTCAAGGCATATTTTATCATTCTTTTATTCTTGTTTTCTATGGAGTTTAAGTTAAAATAGTAAGATCGTGGAAAACTTGCCAAGCTAGCCAAGTTGGTCACGGCGCATGTCTGAAAAACATGAAATCAAGGTTCGATTCCTTGGCTTGGCACACATCGATTCACTTGCCTAAAAAAGTGCTAAATAAGTGTTTAATAAATAACGCTATAGCTTTAATCGCTTCATTGGCAAAAATTTTTGATTTACGGAAAATAGTCACTAATCCCTGACTAGTAGCACTGTTGAAATCGGTTTGTGAGTTTGACATAAGTTTAGTAACTTTCAACCCTATTATAACTAAATATAAGCCAAACTAGGCATACTAAAAAACGACTCACGCATGGATCATGCGCTCTCTACTTTTCAAATACCGAAATTAGTATTAAAATACTTGAGTGGATTAGTTTGTTGGCTCAAGAAATGCGGGAATAGCTCAGTTGGCTAGAGCGACTGCTTGCCAAGTAGTAGGTCGCGGGTTCGAGTCCCGTTTCCCGCTCCAAATGTACAGAAATAACTATAAACGTACATAAAGTTACTAGAAAATTACATAAAACAACAATAATGTACAATCACGCTCCAGAAAATTATAAGTGTCCCATCTGCATTACGATTAATGACATCGAGAACGAGGACACAATGATTAAACAGGATGACATTGTATATCGGGACGATATAGTAATGGCTTTTATCAGTTCGAAGTTCGTCGGAAACAATCCAGGACACGTCCTAGTTGTTCCCATAAAACATTATGAAAATCTATACGATCTTCCTGAGGAGGAGGTCAATAGAATTATGAAGATAGCCAAGAAAATGGCTTTTGCCGTTAAAAAAGTAAGGAATTGTGATGGTGTGATGGTAATGCAAAACAATGAACCTGCAAGTGACCAACACGCGTTTCATTACCACCTACATGTTTTCCCAAGATTCAATGATGATAAACTCCATGAAAATATGTCAAATGCTAGAGTCTCAACACCTGAAGAAAGAGAAATTTTTTCTACAGAACTAAAAGAATACCTTTTGAAGTCAGAGGTTTGAAAAACTTTTAATACCCAAATGGTCTTTTAGAACTTGAAGCTGTAAAATCAGATCAGCTGTAATGTAATATCGAAGACCAAATTTTACTTTAAAAATAAGTGGTAAATCTGGGTCAAGTAGATATTCTTTGATATACTCGTCTTGGCTAAATAGGTCCGAGCCAATTACGGTTACCAGCTCATAAGGTGATAGAAATAAACATAAAGTCACAATTAATACCCTATGACAGATGTTGAAAATATTCGGAAACATCAAAAAGCCTTCTTAGATAAAGCTAAGGCCAGAAAAGAAGCTATTACTTTTGTAGTTGAAGGTATCGTAGTAATAGTAAATCCAAACGTTTTCCCTCCTGCGACGGATACAAAGCTTCTTGTTGCAAACATTCATACTAAAAAAGGTGAAAGAACCATTGACTTAACAACAGGCTCTGGTTCAGCAGCTATCGCTGCTGGACTACAAGGCGCGAGTGGTTTAGCGATAGATATTAATCCTGACGCAGTGAGAAACGCTAGCCAAAACTTCAGAAAATATAAGATTGAGATGAGAGCTATCGAAAGCAATTTATTTGACTCTGTTCCGCCTGAAGAGTTTGACCAAATGTTTGCTAATGGACCATTTTTTGAAGGTGATATCGCAGACCCAATGGATTACGCCTGCTATGGTGCACGAGCATTTATTGAAGGATTATTTTCAGGAGTAAAAAAGCATTTAAAAAAAGACGGAAAATTGTTAATTGTCATGTCTGCATGGTCGGATCTAAAGCACTTCGAAGAAACTGCGAAGAACAATGGATTATCTACGGCTTTAGTAACAACCAGGAAAAGCGACGACGGAGAAAGAACATATAACTTATACGAAGTTAGAGTTGTTTAAAACTCTTTACACTTATATGGCTCTTTAGAACATTAAGCTGTAAAATCAAATCTGGAGTAATCACGTCTCTCAGGTTCGAGCAAAGTACGGTGACCAGCTCACTTCGCCATCCGATCCTTCCACACTGGCAAAGACTCAACGGCGGTCTGCACCACCTTGCTTTGTTGTTTCACAAAATCACCAATCTGCCATTTAGGAAACTTGGCTCTAAAAGCCGTGGCCACAATGTCGCGCGCGCCTCTTAAATCAAGCACATCAGTATTAATAATCAAATCAAAGTCAGTGCGTTTTTTGAGTGTCCGACCAAAGAATTTTTTAATAAAATCATCGCGCTCTTTTTCTACCTCTTTAATTATTTTTTTAGCCTTTTCTTCATCATGACCCTCAAATTTCATGGCCATTTTCACCCTATTTTTATAAGAAGAAATGATATTGACATGTAGACCCTTAGTAAAAGGAGTGATCAAATGCGCCCCTCGACCAATAATGACGCAATTGCCTTTACAGGCATAAGTTAAAATTGCTTTAGCCAGCTCGTGTTTGTATTTAACACCACTCACATATTCTGGGTTGAGGGTGGCATGAACCATGTCGGCAATGGCTGAGCGGGATTTTTCGTCAATCGAGGCAATGATTTCCTTACGTTTTTTAGTAGATTTGGCGATTTGATCAATGATTTGGTCGTCCACCAATTTAAAATTCAATTTTTTAGCCACTGCTTTGGCAATGGGGGAGCCACCAGAGCCTGGTTCTCGAGACACAGTGATAAAAGGTTTGGTAAAAATCTTGGCCGGAAATTGAGGAATGAGCCGATTAATTTTTTCTTTGAGACCAAAAAAACTAATCATCTTTTCTCTCAGGTTAGAAGTGTAATAAAAAAACATATCACTCTCAATTCTACTACAAAAAATTTTGGGGGAATAGCTCTCTCAAGGTCACACTATTTTTATCTCTCTTAGAAAAAATCATTTTTTCTTGAGCTATCGGCCAATTTATTTTCAAATCTGGGTCAAATAAGGCAATGGCCTTATCTTTACTTTTATCTCTCTGCGAGTAAAGCGCATCTACCATGTAAATATAGTCAGCTGGGCCTTCTAAAACAGCAAAGCCATTGGCCAAACCTCGGGAAATATAAAGTGCCCCCTGTAAGGATTCACTATCAAAACCCAGCACAAATTGCTCGTATTGAGCAAAAGTGGGAGAGTCTGGCCTAATATCCACAATGATGCTCAAAATTTTACCGCTAGCCAACGTTGCCAATTTATTCCAGTCTTCAGCGTGAAAACCACGCAAAACATTAGTCTGCGAGCGGGAATGGCCCATTTGTTGGACCACGAATTTCTCGTTAGTTAGAGCCTCGATCTCATTGACGCGCGCAATCTCGCTATAAAATCCCCTCTCATCGGAAAAACTTTTATGTTTAACAAAATATAAGCCGGCAATTTTAGTTTTATAAACAAACTCTGATAGTTGTTGATCTGTAGAGGCTTGGTAGTGCATATATACGCTATAATATCAATGTGATTATTAAAAACAAAGAGCAAAGACGAAAATACCAGCAGGCGTCCCAAATTTCCACCGAGATTTTACGCCAACTTTACGAGACGGTGGCGATCGGAGTGACTGGCTTGGAAATAGATAAATTAGCCGCTGATTTATGCCAAAAATATGGCGTGGAAGCGGCTTTTTTTGACGTACCAGGAAAAAAGGGCGTTTATGGCCATAGCACTTGCGTGCAAATTAACGATGCCGCCGTTCATGGCCTACCCGACAGCCAAGCATTTCGCCCAGGAGATTTAATTACCGTCGATTTTGGCATTAAATATGCTGGTTTCTATACCGACCATTGTTTTTCAGTGGGTTTACAGCCGGTTAAAGACAGCGATTTAAAACTACTTAAAACTGGTAAAGACAGTGTGCAAAAGGCTATTAAAGAAGCAGTGACGGGCAAAACTACTGGCGACATCGGCTACGTTTTGCATCATGAAGTCAAAAAAGAGGGCTTTGACACACTCAAACAATATATTGGTCACGGTATTGGCCAGACTTTACATGAAGATCCAGAAGTAGCGGCTTGGGGCGAGCGGGGTGAGGGTGAAGTGCTACAAAAAGGACAAGTGATTTGCGTCGAATCTCAAGTGGTGGCTGGCAGTGACCAAATTAAAATTGACGCTGATGGCTGGACGGCTCGTACCAGAGATGGCCAAAATAGTGTCATGTTTGAATATATGGTGGTAGTGGACAATGCAAAACCAAAGGTTTTGACTAATACTTTGGATTGGAAATTGACTAAATAGGCTACTTTTTCACTTCCAATTTCTGAAATAAACCTTTCCTATAGAGCCGAGCAATGACCGCGTAAACCGCAATATCATTAATACTATCTTCGATAGATTCGTTGGCCGCTTGTTCACCCATGGCCTCTTTCATCAGCAAATTTTTCAGCCGCTCCGCTTTCTCGCTAATGCGCATGATAATACCCAGCTCTTTGATCGACAGGATATTACCTTTGCCGTAATCTTGGTGTTTTTTTAAAAAAATTTGTAGCAACTCGTCTTCGATCTGAGCGAAGGCTTGGTCTAGGGTTTGAGAGGATTTAGCTTTGGTCATAGCTGTTTATAACACAGTCTCAACCCAAGCCACAACTTTATCCACCACCATTTCATCCACCATTCCATCAACTTTAAAAGATTCGCCTGCCAAATTGGCTCCCAATTCTTTAAGCCGAGCTTCGATGATGGGCACAGCTCCGCAAAAATGTGGGTAAGCGCTATCACCCAAACCAATCACAGCCCATTTTTTACCTTGCGTTTTATCAGAGGTTAAACTTTGTAAATATTCGCGGCCGTTGATATTGGGCTGGCCATCGTCCCAGGTAGAGCAAAGAAAAATAATTAAATCATAGTCAGCATAATTTAAATTGCCCGCATCCATCACATCTAAAATCTCAAACTGTCGGTCAGCAAACTTGGCGGCTAGCTTTTCTTGCAGTTGCATGGCTAGCATGGAGCTGTTGCCGGACATGGTGGCGTAGAGGAGGAGAGTTTTGGACATACTTGAGTTATAATAACATACTAGAGAAATCGCATGCGCGCATAGCTCAGTTGGATAGAGCGTCTGTCTTCGGAACAGAAGGCCGTGGGTTCGAATCCCTCTGCGCGCACATTGATTATGTTAAAATATGGGTCTAAATAAGAACTTGTAGCTCAGTTGGTTAGAGCGCTTCGTTGACATCGAAGAGGTCAGAGGTTCGAGTCCTCTCAAGTTCACTAACTATGCAATGAATATTTTGGTTTAAGTGTGAAAGATGACAGACCTTATTTTGATGGCAAGGGTAACGAGCAAATTAAAATCAAATGTCAGCGAGCTAAAAAAGTAGTGCAAGAATTTTTAGAACATGAAGAAAAGGTTTGAAACAACCCCAAAGGCTTTAGCCGATGGTTTAATTAAGGCTGGGTTTTCTGCCGAGTTTTCGATTCAATTAATAGTAGAAATTTGGACTTCTATAGAAGAGGTAAAATATCAAGTTGTTGCAAACTTAGATAAAGTGATGATTGAAATAGAAACACAATTTGGTTTGTTGGCAGATATCAAAACCGAGTCTGATGAAATAAGAGTTGGACAAGTAAAAAAAGCTAAAGAAACAATTAAAAAAATTTTGGGCCAGTAGCTCAGTTGGTTAGAGCATCTGCCTCTTAAGCAGAATGTCGTGGGTTCGAGCCCCACCTGGCTCACAATTTGTCCTGATTTTCTTGCCAGTATTTTTCTGATTCTAAAAATAGTTGTTGTAAAATTGGGTTAGCTACAATTTCTTCCAGAGTTAAATCTTCCTTCTGCGCCAGGAGTACCGTTTGTTGTTCTGCAGATAAACTTTCAAAAATAATTTTGGCAATAATTCCTAAAAAAATTACAGTCTTATCTTCGGTAAATTCAGAATAATATCCCTGCAAATCTTTTTCTGCTTGAAGCACACCATTTATATATCCATCTAAAATTAGAAGAGAACGATGGAGCATATTAAGTGGTAGCTCTAAAATTCCCCATATTATTATCGCTATTTCTTCATCTTCACAGCTAGCAATCACTTCTTGGCCAACTTGAAAACCCTTGTATTTATCAGCTACTACTCTAATGGTTGCAAGCTTTTGACCACCTGCAATCTGTCCGCCAACTTGCTTCCCGTAAAAATTGATTTCTCTAATTCCCAATTTTGACATATTAAATATATATCACACAAATCAATACCCCAAAATACACAGTTCTTCTTGCGCGCGAGTAATAGCCGTATAAAGCCATTTTTTGCTCTGATCGTCGCCATCTCTATTAAACAAAAAACTTTCATCAATGATCAATACTCTTTTGGCCTCCGAGCCTTGGGCTTTATGTACCGTCAGCGCATAGCCAAAATCAAACAACTCGCCAATTTCTTCCCGCTTCACACCACGAACAGAACGGATGGGCGTGGGATGATCGAACTGATATTTAGAAATTTTACCTTGATAAGCCCTATCTTCTTGCGGAAAAATAATGTGGACTAAATACCAATGTTTCTTATGAGGAGCGATAGACTCTATCACGCCCGTCATGCCATTGAAAATATCGCCCGAAGGATTATCATAAATATTTTTGAGACAAACTACTTTGTCTCCCGCCACTGGCTCTGTGGAAAAGATTTCTTTGGCCGTTCTGATGGCATGATTGATTTGAATCCTAGATTTATTAGTACCCACTAAAACCAGTGAATCGTCATCGAATTGAGCAAAAAAGCTATCACAAAATTCGCCAGATTCTGGTGATTTTTTACTAATTTTTTTGATTTTAGCATCATAATTTTTGACCTCAATTTTTTCACCCAAGCGCGCCTTAGTGGCTAAACTAATAATGTGATTACCTTCACTTTGGCGATGAATTTTTTCCAATTTTAAATGCAAATTTTCCATCAAATTAAAATCATCACCGATGGGTGGTAATTGGCCATGATCGCCAAAAGCAATAATGGGAATTTGATAAGACAATAAATCAGACCAGATTTTTGCCGTCAGCATCGAGGCCTCGTCAATAATAATTAGATCTTTTTTAATTTCATCGATGCGCAGCCAATTGATGATTTCTCCTTTACCATTGGTCTCGGCTTTATACATCAGCCGGTGAATAGTGCCACAGCTATCGCCTTTATAAATTGCTTTGGCTATCACTAGTTTGCCCCGCAAATTTTCGCTGGCTTTACCAATAAAGCTAGCAAAGCCAATTTTTAAATTTGGATGAGACTGGTGGATTTTTTTTCTGAGGAGAGAAATCAAAGTGGTTTTGCCGGTGCCGGCGTAGCCACCAACGGTTAGGTAAGGGGAGGGGAGAGTGTGCAACCAATCAATAATTCCCGCAAAAACAAATTCTTGGTCGCTGGATAATTTGATATGGTCAAATTTAAAATCTTTAGAAATTTGAGAAAACTTATGATTCATGAGACTGTAGCTTACTATAAAAGAGGGCAAAAAGCTTTTCTGCTTCAGAAACTAATCACCTTGATTACTTAAAAACTTTGAAAAAGACAGAACTACATCCAAATAACTAAAATCAACTACTCCGTCTTTCACTTCCGGTAACAAGGCAGCTCCTTCCCCTGTTTCATTCCATGCAAAAATGGGTAAATATTTAGAATCTTGACCATCCTGGTGTGTGAGGTATGCATAAACCTGATTTAGATAAACAGAAAATAATTTTAGACTTTTATTAACCACGATTGGTGTGTACGGATACATACCAATTACTTCACTCAAAGAATCGACAGTCTCGCCCCTAATGGAGGCATCCCAACCCACGGCAACACTAGGAACAAAATTGGTTAATCCTAAAGACGAGAGCGTCGTCCACATCTCAATTTGTAATTCCAGTTGAGAACGATAATCTTGAATTGGTTTTGTTTTAGCGGAATTAAAATTAGGAAGACCCGCATACTGAGTCAATTCATCAAATCCAGCATCGGCAAGTTTTTCAAAATCTTCTCGTATCTGCCCCACCCCCACTAGAAATAATTCTGTTCGATATGTAACATAAGCATAATCTCGAAGAGAGTTTATGAACTGGTGCATTAAATGACAATCTTGACCTTTTAACAAACCATAGAGTGACAAGTATGGTTTGCCACCAATGTGGATATAATTTTGATTGCTCCAAACTTGAGCCACTCTATCGACAATTAGTTTTGCAGTATTGAATGACAAATCAAGCTGACGACCAGTTTCCTCAATAGTTTTTGATACTGGCAATATTGCTCTTGGAAGCTTAAGACAAGACATCAAACAGAAATGAACACCCTCAATAAAAGCCAGTTTACTGATGCAATCCAAAGTCGCACCAAGTTCTTCAACAGGTTGAGAATTCTGGCAACCTATAAAAGTGTCCACAATAAATCCATACAAACCATAACTTCGCGCTAATTCTAGCTGGCGAGCAATTGTCCTTTGATCTGAATCCAACCACTGTATTTCTGTTGGATCGCCAAGACAGTATGTGGTTTTTTCTCCAAGAATTGATCCTTTTTCCCTTGCCAATTCCAGATCGCTGATAATTGTTCGACCATGTAATAAAGCCCTTCCTCTGCGATGGTGGTCTTTTTCATCTTGAGGAAAAAAATAAGCTAGAAGATGCATTCTATCTGGAGACACTATTTACGTGGTTATTATATCTAATGATAATTTTTTGTCAAATAACCGCTTTAAAAATCACCTCTTTTCTGGCATAATCGCGGGATGGAAAAAATAACCAACGCACTAGAAATTAAAGGTCTTGAAATCCAATCTGACGAAAATGATTGCCTTAGGATTTTGGTGGTAACCTTTGCCAAAGATATTGAGACAGCTACCGACTACATTGGTTTGCTTAGTTTACTGGATAAAACCAACGCTATAACTTCCAGAAATGCATTAACGTTTACCTGTAGAGATGAGGTTGAAGCAGAGCAACTTAGGAAAAATATTACCAATATTTCTACCTCTTAAAAAACTGACCCTTTTCTGGCATAATCGGAGGCTCTATGTTCAAACTTCTCAAAAATTTATTTAACGAAAATCAGAAAACTCTTGATAAGTACCAAAAAATTGTTGAGCAAATCAATGCTTGGGAAACAAAAATCGAAAAACTTTCTGATGATAAATTAAAAACCCAAACTGCCAAATTTAAAAAACTACTAGCAGATGGCAAAACACTAGACGAAATCTTGCCCGAAGCTTTTGCCACCGTTCGCGAAGTTTCTCAGCGTACTTTAGGCCTACGTCATTTCGACGTCCAGCTTCTAGCTGGTATCGCCTTGCATCATGGCCTGGTAACAGAACAGAAAACTGGTGAAGGCAAAACTCTCACTGTCACCTGCCCTTTGTATCTAAATGCTTTACTGGGTAAAGGCGCCCAGCTGATCACCGTCAACGATTACTTGGCTGAGGTGGGCGTAGGCTGGATGGGACCCATCTATCATTTTTTGAATCTTAGCACCGCCGTCATCGTCCATGATAAAGCTCATCTTTATGACCCACAAATTAAAAGCGAAGAGCGCGGTGATGAAAGATTAGAGCATTTCGCCGAAATTTCTAGAAAAGACGCTTATTTAGCCGATATTACCTACGGCACCAATAATGAATTTGGTTTTGATTATTTGCGCGATAACATGGTGCAAAGTTTGGAGCAAATGGTACAACGCACGGACAGCGCCCATCATTTTGCCATCGTGGATGAAGCCGACTCCATCTTAATTGACGAAGCCCGTACGCCCTTGATCATTTCTGCTCCCGATAGTGAGCCAACTGCTAAATATCAAGAATACTCACGGATGGTGCAGGGTCTCACTTTAGACGTAGATTATAAATTGGATGAAAAAGCTAAAACCGCCACTCTGACTGATTTGGGTGTCAAACGAATTGAGCAAAAACTAAACGTCAAAAATCTTTACGAAGAAAGTTTTGACACTATCCACCACGTCGAATCTGCTCTCAAAGCCAAAACTCTCTATCGTCGTGACCAAGAATATATTGTCCGCGACAACCAAGTCATCATTGTCGACGAACACACTGGCCGTCTCATGTATGGTCGCCGTTATTCTGACGGCTTGCATCAAGCGATCGAAGCTAAAGAGGCGGTGGCCATCCAACAAGAGTCACGTACTTTAGCTACAGTATCTCTGCAAAATTATTTCCGCATGTACCAAAAATTAGCCGGTATGACTGGTACCGCCGCCACTGAGGCTGAAGAGTTTAAGAAAATTTATGACATGGAAGTGCTGGTAGTACCACCTAACCAAAAAATTGTCAGGAAAGACTCAGCTGACGTAGTTTATAAAACTACCGCCGCCAAATATTCCGCCATTACCCAAAAAATCGCCGAGATTCATGCTACTGGTCGCCCGATTTTGGTGGGTACCCGCTCCATCGAACATAACCAAATTATTGCTAACTTTTTAAAAAGAAAAAAAATTCCTCACCAATTATTAAATGCTAAAAATCACGAAAAAGAAGCTTTCATTATCGCTGATGCCGGTAAAAAAGGCGCCATCACTGTAGCCACTAACATTGCTGGTCGGGGAGTGGATATTATTTTGGGCGGAGCTAAACCGGAGGCTAAGGATTTTAAGAAAAAAACCGATTATCAAAAGGCGCTTAAAAAGTGGCAGCAAGATCATGATGAAGTAGTGGCTTTGGGTGGCTTGCATATTTTAGGTACCGAAAGACATGAGTCCCGCCGTATCGATAATCAGCTCCGTGGTCGCGCCGGCCGACAGGGTGACCCAGGTAGCTCCCAGTTTTATTTGTCTCTAGAAGATGAAATCATGCGCATTTTTGGCGGTGAGCAAATCAAACGCGTCATGGACATGTTGAAGATCGAAGAAAATCAGCCTATCGAACACGCCATGATTTCCAAAGCTATCCAATCGGCGCAAGTAAAAGTGGAAGGTTTCTTTTTTGATCAAAGAAAAAGGCTGGTGGAATTCGACGATGTGATGAATAAGCATCGGGAAATTATTTATCAAAGAAGACGCCGTTTACTTAACGCCGTTGCTACTGAAAAAAGTTTGCAAACAGAGATTTTGGCTTACTTGCAAAAAGAGATAGAAACTATTTCTAGCCTCTATGCGCCCAGCGGCCAAGATGAAAGTGAATATTATAAATTGGTGAAAGAGTTTGCCAAAATTATTCCTTTTGATCCTAAATCCCAGCAAGAGTTAGCCAAAAATTTACAAAGCAAAAATTCACATGAAGAAATTGCCGCTGAGTTATTTAAGATCGTAGAAGAAACTTATGAAGCACGGCGCCGAGTTTTAGGTAAAGACACTTTGCAACAAATTGAAAATTATGTCACTTTGTCTACCATCGATGAAAAATGGATGGAACATTTGGATAACATGGATAATTTAAAAGAGGGCATTTGGTTGCGTGGTGATAAACAGACCGTCATTTCAGAATATAAAAAAGAAGCCTTTATCATGTTTGAGGGTTTAATTAGTAGTGTGGAAACTGGCATTAGCGAAAAATTCTTTAGAGTCCAGCCCAAAAATCAACCGTTGATCGTAGTCCAGCCTAAACACGCGCGCGAAGTAAAAGAAGATATTCATGAAAGTTTAGCTAAAGAAGTGCAGGATGCAACTATTCCTAGCGCTAGGCCAGCCAGTACACAGGGCTCAATGAGTGATTTGGCGGCGGCTCTTAAAGGAGCTAAGGCAAATAAAAAAGCTAGCCCTGGCATGAAGCTGGATAAAATCGGCCGCAATGACCTTTGTCCTTGTGGCTCGGGGCTGAAGTACAAGCGGTGCGGGCTGATTGGAGCGCAGGAGCATAGAGAGTGAGACAGCACCTTTTCTTCCCTGGTGTAAGCACACCAGGGGTTCTTCTCCTACTTTTAAGAGAAGAAATTAATGCAAAAAGCAAGAGCTAGTAAATACTATCGTATTAGAGAAATAGCCCATATTCTGAGAAAAGAAGTTACTCGGGCTGAAGAGGTTTTGTGGCCAGCTCTAAGAAAAAATTCACTATTGGGATTTAAATTTAGAAGGCAGGCTCCTATTTATTTAGAAAATTTAAACATCATAGCTGATTTCTTTTGCCCAAAACTAAAGTTAGTCATCGAAGTAGATGGATCAATTCATAATCTAGAAGATGTAAAGGAGTATGATAACTTTAAAGAAAAAGCATTATTGAGAAATGGTTATCAGATTTTAAGATTTAAAAATAAAGAGGTTTTTGATAACTTAAAGCTAGTTGTAAATAAAATTAAATCAAAAATTAATTCCCTTTCTTAGAATAGGAAAGGGAACCCCGGCGTTAGCCGGGGAAAGAAAAGGTGTATGAAAATCCTCTCCGGCTCATCGAACCCAAATTTAGCTACTAAGATCGCTAAGCAACTAAATTTACCACTGATCAATTGTGAAATTTCCAAGTTCGCTAACGATGAAAAAAGAGTCTGGATCAAAGACAGTGTCGCCGGCGAAGACGTGTCCTTAATCCAAATCTTCAATCAGCCAGTAGACGAACACATCATTGAGACCTTGTTCCTCATAGATGCTTTAGAAAGAGCCGGCGTTAAAAATATCAATCTGGTGATTCCCTGGATGGGCTACTCACTGCAAGATAAAGTTTTTTATGAAGGTGAGGCTCTGGCCGCTAAAGTGATAGCTAGTCTTTTTTCTCATGCCCAATTAAAAAGAGTCATCGTGTTTGACTTGCATAATAATAGCATTGCTGGTTTTTTCAACGTCCCCACCCAACAACTGTCAGCTCTTAATTTATTTGTTAAACATGTGACGAATAAATTTGATTTAAAAAATAGTATCGTCGTCAGCCCAGATTTTGGTAGTTTAAAAAAATCAGCCCTGTTCGCTGAAGCCCTGCAATTGGATTTGGTAAATGTAGATAAAAGCCGTGATCAAAATAATCAAGCTTATGTCAAAGGTATTTCCGGCACTGTCAAAAATAAAATTTGTTTAATTTTTGATGATGTGATCAATACTGGGGGCACAGTTTTAGAAGTGGCTAAATTTTTGAAAAGTCAGGGTGCAAAGCAAGTGCACTTTTTAGTCACTCATGGCCTTTTTGCCGGAAAAGCTCTGGAAAAAATGGCGGATACCAGCATCGATAGCATGGTCATTACTAATTCTATTAGTCAAAAAAATTTGCCTAAGAAAATTGAGATTTTAGATGCCAGTGAAATTTTGGCCGCTAGTTTAAGGACTTGGGTCTAAGCTTGACAAAAAAAGCGGTTATAATACCTTATGCAACTATCACAAACTGCCTTCCGCCCAATAAAAAATAAACCGGCTGGAGCCGACACTATCAACCATGAGTTACTGGTACAAGCTGGCTTTGTCCGCCAATTGATGGCTGGCGTTTACAACTATTTACCCCTAGGACTAAAAGTTTTACGTAAAATCGAAAATATTATTCGCGAGGAAATGAACGCCATCGAGGGCCAGGAAATTTTCATGCCTGCCTTACATCCGGCCCAAAACTGGAAAACCACTGGTGGCTGGGATAGTATTGATGTGCTGTTTAAAATCAAATCCCGTACTGATAAAGATTATGCCCTGGGGCAAAGCCATGAAGAAGTTGTCACTCCACTGGCTCAAGAATTTATCAGATCCTACAAAGATTTACCTTTAGCCTTATATCAAATTCAGTGGAAATATCGCGATGAATTGCGAGCTAAATCTGGCATTTTGCGCGGCCGCGAATTTTTGATGAAAGACATGTATAGCTTTCATGCCGATCAAGAGGATTTTGCTAAATTTTACGAAATAGTAAAACAAGCTTACTTAAAAATATTTAAGCGCTTAGGTTTAGTAGCTAAAGTCACTGAAGCTTCTGGCGGCAGTTTTAGTAAAAAAATTTCCTACGAATTTATGGTTTTAACTGACGCTGGTGAAGATGATATTTTGTACTGCGAAAATTGTGATTTTTGTGTCAACACTGAAATCGCCCAAGTGAAAGCGGGGGAGAGTTGCCCTCATTGCCAAAAAAGTAAGTTGGCGATAGGTAAAGCTAGCGAAGCCGGCAACGTCTTTGACTTAGGAACAAAGTATACCAAAGATTTTAATCTTAAATTCACTACCGCCACTGGTGAACAAAAACATCCTATCATGGGTTGCTATGGCATTGGTCTGACGCGCGCCATGGGTATCATGGTAGAAAAACATCATGACGAGCGCGGTATCATTTGGCCAGAAACAGTGGCACCATTTGCTGTCCACCTAATTGACCTAGAACAGAAAAAACAGGCAAATAAAATCTACCAAGAGTTAATTAAAAATAAAATCGAAGTGTTGTGGGATGATCGAGAAATTTCGGCAGGCCAAAAATTTGCCGACGCCGATTTGATTGGTTGCCCAGTGCGATTAGTAATCTCTACTAGGACTGGTGACAAAATTGAATACAAAGAAAGAAACAAAAAAGAATCAGCGCTACTTGATTTGGAGCAAATTGTTGCTAAATTAAAATAAGTGGAAAGAAGAAAATATAAAGACATTTTGTTTTTAGCCAAAAATATTTTGGCTT
>Ga0208958_1000285_pt1 | contig 61785 bp, 53 predicted proteins | sample RifOxyB1_FD_184032 | JGI IMG/M metagenome (GOLD analysis project Ga0208958, IMG submission 184032) | Soil microbial communities from Rifle, Colorado - Rifle Oxygen_injection B1 (SPAdes) | ecosystem: Environmental > Terrestrial > Deep subsurface > Rock core/Sediment | place: Rifle, Colorado...
TTGGATTTGGAACGTGGTAGTGCATTGCATTTTTTCGCGCCTGTCACAATCATCGCAATGCCTCCCGATAATTCCCGGATAAACCCCTGCCAATCTGAGCGAGATTCGGCACGGATGAGCAGGTGTAAGTGATTTCCGACGTTTGCATAGCGATAAACTGAGATATTCCAGCGAAATTTGAGACGGTCGAGGAGTTTGCGGACGTGATTACAATGTCTTGGATGCAGCATTGAAAGCTCTCCTCGTGCCTTGGATGATCTCAACACCACGTGAAGCGCTTGTTTGGGATCAAACGGCCTCCGGATCTTGCGCTTGCCTTTCGTGTGATCGCCACCGTGTGCCTGAAGCCTTGTTCTGCGATTGAAACCGGGGAGGAAAAGCTGGTTTGATTGTGTCTTTGCTCGCATTGAAGGCGGGCTGAATATCGTAGGGGCAATGGTTTGTAAAGCATTAAATAGGTGCACTTAGAACCTGAACTCACCCGGGCAATGAAATGAGCAAGACCCATTACGGATGAATAACTGGAAGCAATTCAATCGTGGCTTGGTTAATCGAGGCAATCTCACCCCCTGGTTTTCTGAGGACACAGAGAGCGGCTGGTATGCAAAGGCGAACAGCAACCGGATGCCCGGACGCCCGCCATTCTACAGTTGCATTGAGGTGGCACTCACACTGCGGAGCCTGTTCGGTTCCCGCTGCGTGAAACCCAGGGTTAAGCTCGAATTGAAGGCTTCGGGCTCAAAATCGGTGGCCGAGGGAGAATGGAGATCGTTGCCGTCAACTATCGGAAGCTAATACTCACGACGATTCCGTCATGTCAGCGCTCCTCGATGCCATCGCCTCAAAACCTTGATCCTGAACACCATGAGTCGCATTGGTATGCCGCAGTCCTATGCACTCTCAGCGAGCGCGCTGGGTTTTCCCGAGCCCTCGGCTAAACCCTACGGCATGTACCTGAAACTCACGAAAACCTTTTTACCCGCTTCGACCTGAACGGTTCTTTCGGGAAGCGGCCCCCCCGCCCCGACGGGAAGCACCTTCAGGGTGTGCGTGCCCGGCGGGACGACAACGCGGGCGATTTGAAGATCCTTCGGCAGAAGATTCCACGATCGGAGGTCGGCCTGGTCGCTTGAGTAAAATGCCACCCGGGTCAGAAAACCGAGAAGCGGGCTGTTCGTGTGCTTTTCAACTTGATCAGCGACTACTTCCTTCGCCACGATGCCCGCGATCTTTTTGGCGATGAGGCCGCCGTACTTCTCGTCGAGGTTTTGGATCGCGGTTGCCTCGATATTGTGAAGCCGCGACGTCGGTCCCGCGAGCTTTCCATCCACTTCGACGTCGGCGTACAGGACTGGATTGGGACGGGGATAAAATTTCGGCAGAACCCTCCATTGCGGGTTCGGTCTTTTGACCGGAGAAATACCGTTCTGATAAATCACGATGATCTCACCCATTCCGGATTTGGGAGCTTTTAACATCGCTTCCTTGTGATCGTCCGGCGTGAGCCGGAATTCCGCGTCCCACCTCTCCATCTCGTCACGCATTCTGAGAAGAGCGGCCATCCGCCAGAGGTCCTTGCCGAGATGAGGAAGCTCCGGTTCGAGCTCCCAGGTTTTTTTATAGTCGATGTACGCGTCGTTATAATTACGTTCGGCCTCGTAAATAACGGCTGACAAATAGCGGGCAAAAGCGTTCTGCTGATACTTGCGTTGCCCTTCGGTGACCATGAGATAAAGCTTGCGGTTCACCCGGCGTGCCTCGACCAGAGCGTTTTCGTAATCCCCCATGAGCGCGAAGTTCATGGCAAGATACGTATTGATCAGGACCTTCTCGAAATCCTCTCCTTTATAGTCCCTGATGTTGTCGCCGGTCAGAAACGACGAGCCCTCGGTCGCGAGACTGGTGTAATCCTTGATCTCCGCGATCTTGTCGGCTTCGAGAAAGACCTTGTTGCTCTCGTCGAATTTGCCCGCCGCATGCAGCGACAATCCGAGATCGAGCAGATAAAGGAGCTGATCACGACCGTTTTCGCCTTCTTTCGCAAGGCCCTCGCGGAGATTGCTTGCCGCCTCTTCGTAATGCCCGTCACGAAAGAGTCGAGTCGACTCACGATCGGACATCCTCGCCGAAACGCAGCCCGCGAGAAAAAGCAGCGCGATGATGAGAAGGAGCAGCCTCCCGCGCATCAAAGCCCGACGCTGCGTTTACGGAATTTCTTGCGGATCTCCCGTTCCTCGGTGCAGTCAATGGTCGACTGTTCCATGTTCGTCAGGTTCATGGTCAGCTTGTAATAAATGAACTTGTCATCTCCGACCTGCTGAATGTTCGTGGCCAGCGCGCCGCTCAGAATGTAATCCGCGCCGATTTGTTTGCCGCGCTTTTTGGCGGTCGGACCGGCGACATTCCCGGCGCTTTCGGAGTTGTAATCGTATTCCTCACTGAGTGTCGCGCGCTCTTCCTTATTCACGAAGCGCACTTTTCCCGATTTGATAAGGGCTGTCCGGATCTTGTCCGTCATTGACACCGTGTCGATATGTTCTTCCGTGCGGTTCTGGACCCGTTCCACGATCACGACGGGGGCTTTCGGAGCTTTGGAAACATAATCGCAGGCGACCATCGCTTTGATGACGGTGTCGGCCATTTGTTGCATATCGGCTTCATTGAATTTGTCGTCCAGGAGCTCGACGCGCGTCGGATCGTCGTACTCACCTTTGGTGAAGGCCCGCGGACCGCAACCCGAGGCGATCATCGCGAGCACGGCAAGGATTCCAAGAAGATTTACGGTCAGTGAATGTCTGTTCATGCGCATTGTGTCATATCCTTTCTATCAGCTTCGAGCGAAGTACCCTGAGTGTAAGACCGCCGCGTCTAAAAGCAAGTTCCTATATCCAAAAGTTGAAAGCCGCCCCCTAATGTGGTTTCTTCACCTCGGAGGCAAAGCCATGCGCATTCTGCTCATCTTGTCAGTCCTATTCGGTACAACCCACGCCTGGTCAGCCCCAGCCCCTCATCAGAAGATCCATGAGAGTTTTGTTTTTTCCGGCACCCCGACATCCGACCTGATCGCTCAGTGGTCAGCTCTGCCGGGGACAAGGAGCTACTTGTTTCAGTTGCCCAACCCCTCGCCAGAGGAACTCCGGGCTTTGGCAGTCTTGCGCGGAGCTGACTTGCTCCAAATCGAAGCATCGTCCTATCCTGATCGCGATACTCTGGATTCCTGGAAGTTGCTCGCTCGCCATGGGGTCCAGTTCATTGCCTTCGATCTCCAGCTTCCGACCGCCGAGCAGCTTGAACTCCTGAACGAGATCGGATTTTCGCGCCTCATCTTTCTTCTTTCCTACATTCCGGACCTGGAGGAATCCGCACGGCTCGCCGAGCTGCGTGCGCCGTTTTCAATCACCTTTGCCGGAGCGAGTTATCCTCGCTACGACGATAAGATTTTTCTTCTCGCGATTCCGAAAACCGTTCCGCTCACGTTCGCCGCGAGCTACTGGCCCTGGTACAGCCACATGGATCTTTTCAACATGCTTCCCCACGCTCAGAAGCTTCAGATCATCGGAGCGTTTCCTTCGGATGACCACCTGCCCTACCTCCAAAATATCCGCGGGCTCCGGGAGATCGTCGTCGAAACGGATTTTGAACCGTCCGATCCCGAAATCTGGAAAAAAATGGCGACGGGTTCTGATCAAACAATGAACCGGACCATCAAATGGATCAGTAAAGACCGCGTACCCACGAAGCAAGCCCTCGACGCGTTTGCAGAAACCGGTTCCGTTCGCCTGACCATTGATCAGGACTACGACCTCAGCGAAGAAGAGCGGACACGACTGACGGAATCGGCAATTCCGGTGGAATGGGTTCATGCCGCTCCCGTTTTGAAAGCATTCTGATGACCAAAGGACGACCCGAGCCCGCACTCACCACCGCGCAAGTCCCGGAGATTTTGCGGCGAAAGCTCGTCTTCGTTTCCGGGAAGGGCGGAGTCGGCAAAACCGCCGTTTCGCAAGGCATCGCCCGCGCGCTCGCGGACGCCGGGCTCCGGACGCTCTGGGTCTGCTTCGAAGATCCCCTCCAGGAACCCGGGGCCATACGGCAACACGGCCCGAAACTCTGGTATCTCAACTGCTCGGCCGAACTCGCTTTTAACGAATATGCCAGCCTCAAGATCGGCTCCGGGCCGTTATCAAAGATCTTCCTGAAGAACAAACTTGTCCAATACCTCGCAAAGGCCGCTCCCGGAATTCACGAACTCGTTCTCCTGGGCAAGGTCTGGTACGAACGGACCCATTACGACCGGATCGTCGTGGACCTTCCATCCACGGGTCACGGCCTTGCGATGTTTCAAAGCACGAAAAACTTTTCGGTTCTTTTTACCGGCGGACCGGTCCATCGCGATGCCGAAAGCATGATCGAGACATTTGGCAACCCCGCTGAATCGGGACACCTCATTCTCGCGCTGCCGGAGGAAATGCCCCTCCAGGAGGCCCTTGAACTCAGCGGGTTTCTTCAAGACCTCTTTCCGGAGAACCCGCCCGGATTTCTCGTGAATCGGCTTTTCCCCGGAGTCGAACAAACCAGGCAAAGTCAGTCCGAAGCCGACCAGCCGGATTCCTGGCCGACACCGCTCGCGAAATCAGCCGCCGATTATCTGCAGAAGCGAATGATCCTCGAGAATTACAACCTGCGCCTCTGGCGGGACCGCAAGATCCCGTTCGGTGCGCTGGACTTCGTGCCGCCACCCGACCCCTCCCGTTCCAAAGAGTCGGTCTCGGACGTCCTTTCGGAAGAACTGAAACGAAAGGGCTACCTGTGAACTGGCGGCATATCGACGAAATCCTGGACGAGCGCCGGATCATCATCACCTGCGGAACGGGGGGCGTTGGCAAGACGACGCTCAGCGCCGCCATCGGAGTCCGAGCCGCGCTCCAGGGAAGGCGTACGGCCGTGATTACGATCGATCCCGCCAAACGGCTGGCAACGTCTCTCGGCCTCGAGGAGTTGGGTGATCGCCCCGCGAACATCACCTCAGAAATTGTTTCCGCGTTCAGGAAGGCAAAAGCAGCAGGAATGACCATTCCCGACCAATTCAAGGAACCGAAGATCGGCCGGTTCGATGCGATCATGCCGGATGCCCGGAGCAACTTCAGGGACTTTCTTCGGGATCTCGCGCCTTCGGCCGAAATCGTCGAACGCGTCATGAGCAACCCGATTTTTCAGATCTTCACGAAAGAATTTTCGGGCGCGAACGAATACATGGCCTTGGAACGGCTTCAAGCCATCGACAGCATGCGCGAGTATGATTGCATCATTCTGGATACCCCGCCGAGCCGCAACGCACTCGCGTTTCTCGCCGCGCCCAAGCTTCTCTCCCAGTTTTTCGATGAACGACTCATCCGTTGGCTGGTACTTCCCGCGAATTCTCTCGTCGCCTCAGGAATGAAAAAAGCGCTTTCAATTCTGGAACGACTGACCGGGACAGGATTCATGACAAACCTTTTCGATTTCGCGTCGACCGTGTTCGCGGTACGCGTCCGATTCCTCGCGAATCTCGAGAAAACCATGGACTTGCTCGAATCACCGGATGTCGGATTCATCATGGTTGCCACGCCGACTCCTGAAACCGCACCCGAAGTTCGGCATTTCATCGACATACTCACAAAGCATCATTTCAACTTTGACGGAGTGGCCGTAAACAGGACTCTCGGTTATCTCGACCCGGTTCCTGCCTCGGCCAAATCGCCCAAGCATCAACGCCCGTACGAGGTCTTGACCGCCCTGATCGCCCGCGAAAAGAAGGCGCTTTCCGGAGTAGGCTCCGGGTCGACCCCGCTTTGCGCGAAATTGCCTGAGCTGGCCAGAGATGTTCATTCAGTGGAGGATTTATTTTATGTCGCGATGGCTCTTGATCCTGATTATCGCCTCTAGCGCGATCAACCACTCTCTTTCGCATGCCGCCGACACGAGCACCGGTCCGGCAGCCCCGGCTGACGCCGAGATTCTCTGGAATGACGGCAAAGCGGCCTTCGAAAGAGGCGACTTCGAAACCGCGGCCTACGCGCTGAAGAGAATTGTCGACCGTTATCCCGGCTATCCGGGTTATCTCGAAGCACACCGGCTTCTGGGTGAATCCTTTCTCAGACTCGACAAGCCGAAAGCCGCCATTGCTCCGCTCAAATATTACATTTCCGGAACGAGGGACGCGCAAAACGCCGCCCGGACCCGGCTCAGCCTTGGCGAGGCATATCTCGCCCTCAAACAGTTCCGGGAAGCGTACCTCACGGCTTTGGAAATCGAGAAGAGCCCGAATCCGCTCCCCGAAGGACAGCTTCTTCGGGCCCAGGCCAACATCGGCCTGAATCGGGACGCGGAAGCACTGCGCATCGTGAGTTCAGTCCGAAAGTCCCTTCCCCCTTCAGCCATACCGCGCGCGTCCTGGATCGAGCTTCGCCTGAAAACCCGGGCCTGTTCACGGCTCGCGAGCCGTTCTCCGCTGGAAGAAGGTTATGTTCTCGAACAGATGGACCGCCGTTCGACTTGCCTTCTCGAAGCAATGCTTCTTTTTCAAAAAACGCTGGAACTGGAAAACCCGGACTTCGCCGAAAAAGCGCGGACCGAAATGTTGTCGGCGTACGAACTTTATTCTCAAGTATGTCTCAACCCGCCTCGGCCGCCGGGTAAAAAACGGTCTCAGATCGAACTGAAGCGTTACCGGATCGAGCTCTCCACCCTGCTCAGAAAAAAATGCAATCGTCACTATCAGGAGGCGAGCGCGCTCCTTGAAAGCTGGGCGCCGGCCAAAGCGGCGCTCAAGGCCGCTGCCGAACCCGTTCTGAAGCGCCTCCGGGATCTCGCGGAATAGCAATGCATTCGCTGAAAAGAATCATTGTGGACCGCCTTCAGGAAAACCGGCGGACAGTCTGGGAGTGGTCGGCGGAGCAATGCAAAATCGCGCCGCCCCCTTTCTATTGCTCGATCGATCTGCGGGATTCTGGCCACAAAGTGGTCCCGGTGGACTGCAATCTTTATCCGGCCGGCTTCAACAACATCTGTCCCGAGGACATTCGCGCTTCGGCGCCGATCTTCCGGGAGCACATCAAGGAACTCACAACCCGGCTGGGTCGCGCCGAGCCGAGGCAAGTTCTGATCTTGCCCGAATCGCATACTCATAATCCCTACTATGTCGAAAATCTCTTTCACCTGATTCAGATCATCCAGAGCGCCGGCTTTGAGGTGCGGCTCGGCTGGTACGGCCCTCTGCCGGATCCCGCCTCGGGCAAACCCGTGCTTCTCAAATCGCAAACCGAAAAACTTCTCGAGGCGCATCCAATCGAGGTCGTCGGCAGCGTCCTTTCCTCCGGCGATTTCGTTCCGGATCTGATCCTGCTCAATAACGACTTTTCAAGCGGCTACCCGGGTGCGCTCGACGCCGTCGCGCAGCCGATCGTACCGAGCTATACCGCGGGCTGGCACTCGCGGAAAAAAAGCGACCACTTCGTGCATTATAATCAGCTCGCGGCCGAATTCGCCCGGATTCTCGGCATCGACCCGTGGCTCATCCAAGTCGATACCGAAGAGGTCGAACCGGTTGATTTCAACGAGGAGAAGGGAATCGAAGAAACCGCGCAAGCGGTGGACCGAATTCTCGCTCGCACGAAAACAGCTTACGAAACCCACAAGATCAACCGGAAGCCCTTCGTTTTCGTGAAGAACAATATGGGTACGTATGGGATCGGGATCATGGTCGTCCACTCGGCGGACGACCTCCGGCACATGAACCGCAGGACGAAGAACAAGATGAGCGTCGGCAAGAACCGGCTGCCGATCAGCAGTCTCGTGGTCCAGGAAGGCATACCGACCGCCACACTCGTCGACCGGCTCGCGGCCGAACCCGTGGTCTATCTCCTCGGCGATGAACTGATCGGCGGTTTTTTAAGAACCAATCCGGCCCGAGGGGCGGACGCGCAAGCAACCGAGGAGAACCTGAACGCGCCGGGAATGGTCTTCAGGAAACTTTGCATGTCTGATCTCCGCCGTCCGGGAAGCGAATCCCCGGGGGAGGAGCCCGCGAACGAGAAAACCGAAGAGCCGATGCTCGAACTCGTCTACGGCTGGATCGGGAGAATCTCGGCGCTCGCGGCCGGGCGTGAGATCCAGGCGTCGACCAGAAAACGGTTTTGAGTTGTCTTCGAACGCATCTTGGACAAAGCTGTTGCTATGCTCTCGCGACTGCTTTTGCCCCCGAAGCTCACGAAAAAGGACATTATTCTCACTCTGCTGCCCGCGCTTCTCTGGATCGGCGGCATTCATGCCCGAGCTCACGTCATTAACGCCAAGTGCGCGGGCCCGGTCCCGAATTGCGCGAAAGAAACGGTTCTGAAGATCGACCAGGCTTCCCTGGGCCTCGAAAGTTCGGCCGCCGACGGTTATTCCTACTTCACGCAGAACGCGGCGGGACTTCTCGCCGTCTCCGTTCCGGCTGTTTGGAACGCGAGCCTCTTCATGCTCGGACGCGCGACTCCCGCCACGGCGCTCGCCTATGCCGGCACCGACCTGATCCTGTTCGCGCAGGCATTCGCCTGGAATGGCTTCATAGGAGAAACCGTCCGACTGATTTCACAGCGGCCTCGTCCTTTCGTGTATGCCGATCCGATCGGACGCGGCCTGGATCCCGCGCATTACATTTCTTACTACTCCGGACACACAAGCTTTACCGCAGCGGCGGTAACCATTCTTCTGCTCATTCTTCTCGGCCGTGGCGCGACGGGACCGGTACTGCTCGTTTTCGCTGGACTTGGGCAATCCCTGATCCTCATGACCGCGATGTTCAGGGTGCTGGCCGGCCGCCACTTCGTGACTGACGTGGTCACAGCTGCGGTCGCGGGAAGTCTCGTGTCACTCGTCATCGCGCTGATTCATAAACCGAAGCCCGGCTAATGGCATTGGCCTCGCCCTTGCTTTCAGGCAAGGAGACCCGCTTATGTTTAAGTATCTGCTGCAGGGTCGCTTCATGCGACACCCTCTTCACCCTCTTCTGGTGCATCTGCCCGTCGGGCTTTGGATCGGAAGCCTCATTTTCGATATTATCTTTCTGGCGTCCGGCAACGCGAATCTCGCAATCGCATCCTATTATTCCATGTTGATCGGAATCATTGCGGTCGCGCTCGCGGCTCCCACCGGACTTGCCGATTACGTCACGATTCCGGCGAATACCCGTCCAAAACGTCTCGCGACTACGCATATGATCATGAACGTGGGCATCACGGTTTTGTACCTGATCAATCTCATCGTGAGGCGCAGCGCCGAAGGCGGTGTACCGACTTTCGTAACGACCGGACAGTTCATCTTCTCGATCATCTGTGTCGTCCTGCTCGGGATTTCCGGCTATCTTGGCGGGTTATTGGTTTACAATTACGGCGTCGGTTACAGAAAGCCATCCGAGACGGATTTCGGAGAAGGCCGCAGGGCGGCTTAGCAGCCGGATCATGACAAGGGTCTCGTGAAATCGTGAAGTACCTTTCTTACGGCGATTACGGGGTACTGGGCAACACCAGCGGTGCGGCGATTCTGAGCCGATACGGCTCCATCGACTGGTGTTCCCTCCCCTACATCGATTCTCCCAGTCATTTTTCGGCATTCCTGACTGATGAACCGAGCCGATTTCAAATTCGGCCCGAAGGTGACTTCCGTTCTCAACAGCGGCCGGTCGATTCAACCCCCGTGCTCGAAACGCGCTTTGAAACTCCGTTCGGCCGCGGCCGGCTGCTGGATTGGATGCCGATCGGCGAGGCGACCCTTCACCGCGAAATAGAGATGCTCGAAGGCTCAATCACCTGGGCCCTGACCTGCTCACCCTCCTCTTCAGTAATTGGCGGACTGGGCGCGCAAGACTTCACCGCCGAACCCTTTCGCGGAGGAGTTCTGTTCAGGGCCGGCAGCAACGAACTCATTCACCTGCGTTCCGAATTCTCGTTGACGATCAGCAAAACCGGCCGGGCCGTCACCGGCCGGATCAAACTTTCTGCCGGACAGCGTTGCCGGACCAGCTGGACGTGGGGACGTGAACCGCTCTCCCGTCTTCTCGCCAGCCATGACTCAGTCGATAACGTGATAAAATTCTGGAAAGACTCCTCGCATCGTTGCGAAAGCTCCCGCTGCAATCTCGCCGGACCGTGGCATGATGTCGCGGTTCGCTCGGCAACGATGATCCGTCTCCTCACCGCTCCGTACTCCGGCGCCCTCGCTGAAGGCATCGCCGTCAATCTGCCGGAGCTCAGGACCGACGGAGATCGCCCGGTTCATCTGTCCGAACGCTACGCTTGGATTCGTGACATCGCGCTCGCAATGAATACTCTCGCCCAACTCAGCCAACCCGGTCATTGGGATCAGCCTGAATCGACCCGCGCGGCGGAGGACCTGTTCTCCTGGCTCGCCGATATTCTCGAGCGGGACCGTGCGGATCGGTTGCAACCCGCTTACCTTCTGGACGGGGGTCGTCTTCAAAGCGAAAATGTCCGGGCGCTTCACGAATTCCAGCTGGATACCTACGGGCAAATTCTTCTCGCCGCCGTTGAGTATTACCGGATTTTCGGAAGATTGCCCGAGCGGGTCTGGAACAGCATATCCGATATCGCCGATTACGTTTGTCAGGTCTGGAGAAGGCCCGATTACGGGAGCTGGCATTTCGGTCACTGGGGACAAATCGAAATTTCGCCCGAAGGTCCGAGGGTCGATCCCAATGCGCGTCCGGAGCATTTCGTCGCCTCCAAACTTTTTTGCTGGGTCGCGCTTGACCGGGCCTGCAGCCTCGCGGAAAGTCTCGGCAAAGAAGCCGACTCCCGCTGGCTCGAACAGCGACGCATCCTCCATCGGACGATCTGCGATCAGGGTTACGATTCCGCCCAGAAAAGTTTCGTGCGGTCCTTTTCGGACCGCGAGCTTGATCCCACGGCACTCTTCATTGCACTCGTGGGATTTTTGCCACTCGATGATCCTCGCGTCACGGGAACTCTCGAGGTGATTCATGAGCGTTTCAGTGAAGGTGTTTTCATCTATCCGTTTCATCCGGCTCACGGAAGCCTGGGCCCCCTTTCCACTTTGGAGAAGGGCCCGGGAGCCAGCCTCTTCTACAGCTTCCTTTATACTTCCTGCCTTGCCCGTGCAGGCAGAACCGATGAAGCCCGGGACCGGCTTGCCGAACTCTGCAGTTACGCCAATCCCCTGGGTGCCTTCGGAGAATACGTCAACCCGGCGAATGGCGAAATGAGCGGAAGTTTCCCATCCGCCGAAGTTCATCTTGCGCTCATTCAAGCCGTGATCGATGTCGGAATCTCGCGCGGCCGCAACTTCCGTTATCCCCGCGCGTTTTCGCCTATTACCGCGCCGCCAGCCGTTCCGAAGGAAGCGATCTCGGCCTGAATCAGGCTCTCTCTCGATTTCAAGAAAACTCCGACTGACAAACCCATCAGGCCGATAAATCCCAAGGTGATTCCAAGTTCGAGGAAACCGACGACTGGCCCGTTTTCAAAAATCCCGGGTTGCACGATCCAAAGGAGCTCAATCCACTGAGTCAGTAAAATGTAGACTGCCATGGCTGAAAGAACCCCGATCGAGCGTTTCGCGGCGCGGGCCATCAGCACAAGGAAAGGCACCAGAAATTTCCCGAAAACGAGAAAAGCCGAAACGGTGTACCACCCGCCGTTCAAACGCCGGACAAAGTAGCCGACCTCCTCGCTGAGGTTCGCGTACCAGATCAGCATGAACTGGGAAAAAGCGATGTAAGCCCAAAAGACCGTAAACGCGAAAAGATATTTACCCAGGTCATGGAACTGATCGACTCTGATGTCCCAGGAATTGTGGCGTCTCACGTAGAGTGCGAGCAAAGTCACACTCGCGAGGATCACATTGAAGAGAATCGAGAAGCAGTACACGCCGAAAATCGTGCTGAACCAGAACGGATCAAGGGACATCAGCAGATCGAAACTCAGGACCGTGAAACTGAGCGCAAAGAAGATCAAAAATACCGGGCTCAACGTCCGGTTAGCACCGTCCTGTGCATGAAACGAATTTCGAACCATCGCCCTCGAAAACGCCAACCAGACAGCAACGATTCCGAGGCCGCGCGCGAAAAAGAACGTCTTATTCAAGTAGGCGGCTTTAGCGGTCAGGATCGGACTCGCGGCAACGACCTCAGGACGGCTCCAGGGATAAAGATGAGAACTCCCGAAATAAAGAACAATCATCGCGAGGAACGCGATCGGAAGATAGGCCGTGAACGACTCACTCAAATGATGGATTCCACGGCTCCACTTCGCTCCCGTGAGCCAATGGATTGCGGCAAAGAACAACCCACCAATTGCGATGCTCATAAAAAAGAAATGATTCACGAGAAATCCAGCCCAGGCGCGCTCGGGAGCCTGAACAAGGCCTATGACAAAAGAAATCATTCCGATCAGCACCAGAGCCGCGAACTTCATGACCCACCTCCCGAAGCCGCGGGCGGATTCTGCTGCGGAGGAACGGGTGCCGCCTTACCCTGGAGCACGCGAACGTAACGAATAACCGCCCAGCGGTCTTCCTGCGGAATCTGTGAAGCATACGAACCCATGAGATTTTGCCCTTGCGTGATGATGTGAAAAATCCGGCCATCCGGATAACCACGCGCGCGATCCGTATGCAATGAAGGGGGTGCCGGGAATTTGGGAATGAGCGGACCGTTTCCCAAACCCGTTGGACCATGGCAAACGATGCAGAAAGTGTTGAAGACCGCCTGTCCCCGGGTCAGAACCGCGGCTGAAGAAGCAAGTGGATTCCTGAGCTCCCGGCCCGCGCGCTCGCCGTCGTTCTTCCCGAAACGGTACGGGGAAAAATCGACCGGAATCGCCCCCGCCGGAGGAACCCGCATGGCCCCTTCTTGAGCTTTGAATGCGGGGCTGTATGCCATGTCGGGCATGTAAACCCGCTTCGGCTCCTCTTGACGACAAGCCATTAGGCCGCAGGCAAGTCCGCCGAAGGCGAATGCTAAAGCGAGCAGAGTCTTCAAAACCACCCCCTTGGCTCGATCGCTCTGACTTCACGGGCACCGATGGTCGTGAGCAGATTTGAGGCGTCTTCGGGATTCATTCCCGCAACCAAAATCGCGAATCGATCGCGCGTGATCGAAGGATCAAGTGCCGATCGCGACGTATTCGGAAGCCTCGCGAACAGGAGGAGAGCCGCGAACGTCGCCAATCCTCCGGCAAGAACCGTCAATTCAAACATGACCGGTACAAAAGCCGGCCACGAGTTATACGGTTTGCCGCCGACATTCAAGGGCCAGTCCACGACTGAAGTCCAATATTCAAAGTAGAAACCCAGAGTGCAGCCCAGCGCGGCGAAAACCAAAGCCACAAAGGGAATCAGCGATCGTTTCAGTCCCTGTGCCTTTTCGATCCCCTCGATCGCGTAGGGGCTGAAAACCTCGAACTCAGTCAAGCCCAGGGACCTGAGCTTTCGAACGGCTTCAATCAAGCGAACCGGATCATCGAACAAGCCGAGCACGCCCTCTTCCTTATGCGACCGCGACATGGCCGTCTCCCTTTTCTTCCGCGATCACCGCCTTGACTTCGGACATCGCGATCACGGGAAGGAATCTGACAAAAAGAAGAAACCAGATGAAGAACCACCCGAAACTCCCGAGCGTGATCCCCCAGTCGTAAAATGTCGGAACATAGTAGCGCCAGGATGACGGCAGGAAGTCGCGATGAAGCGAGGTGACAACAATCACGAAACGTTCGAACCACATTCCGATATTCACGAACAAGGAAACAATGAACATCAGTGGGATATTCCTTCTCGCCCGCTTGAACCAGAAGATCTGCGGAACAGCCACATTGCAGGCCACCATGATCCAGTAAGCCCATGCGTACGGACCGAAAGCGCGATTTGTGAGCGCGAAGCGTTCAATGGCATTTCCGCTGTACCAGGCGATAAAGAACTCGCAGGCGTAAGCGTACCCGACCATCATTCCCGTCGCGAGCATGATCTTATTCATCTTCTCCAGATGATTCAGCGTGATGTAGTCCTTCAAGCCGAAAACCTCGCGCGTGATGACAAGCAGAGTGACGACCATCGCGAACCCGGAAAAGATCGCGCCAGCCACGAAATAGGGCGGAAAAATGGTCGTATGCCATCCAGGCACGCTCGAAACCGCGAAGTCGAAGGAAACCACGGAGTGGACCGAGAGCACGAGCGGCGTCGAGAGCCCCGCCAAAATCAGATATGCCGTCTCGTAATGCAGCCAATTCCGGCTCGAGCCGCGCCACCCGAGGGAGAGGACGGTATACACCGCCTTGCGCAGCGGATGCTTTGCGCGATCACGAAGACTCGCCAAATCCGGAATCAGTCCCGTGAACCAGAATACAAGGGAGATCGTGAAGTAAGTCCCGACCGCGAAGACGTCCCAGATCAACGGCGATCGGAAATTCACCCAAAGGCTCCGCTCGTTCGGGTACGGAATCAGCCAGAAGATCGCGTACCAGGGTCTTCCCGTATGAATGACCGGAAATAGAAGCGCGGTCATGACCGCGAAAATCGTCATTGCTTCGGCCGTCCGATTGATTCCCGTACGCCAACGCTGGCGAAACAGATAGAGAATCGCTGAAATCAAGGTGCCGGCGTGGCCTATTCCGACCCAAAAAACGAAATTGACGATGAATACCCCCCACCCGTTCGTGATGTTCAGCCCGAGAACACCGAGTCCCCTCTGGAACATGTCCGTCGCCAGAAGAGCCCCGAGGCCGAATGCCGCAACCGCCGAAAGGAAGCAAGCCCACCAGATGCGAGTCGGAAATCGCTCGACAGGCCGCGCGACATCCTCGTCGAGATCGGCCGCGTTTTTTCCGCCGGCAATCAGAATCTCATGCATGCGCATCATCCTTGTTACGAACTTTAGTGAGGTACGAGATGGAAGGCTGCGTATTCTGCAGTTCGAGAACTCTGAACGCGCGCGGGTCCCGGCTCAATTTCGAAACTCGGCTGTCCGGATCGTTCAGGTCACCGAAAACGATGGCGTCAGTCGGACAGGTTTGCTCGCATGCCGTTTTCATCGCGCCATCTTCAACGTAGCCCTTTCCGTTTTTCACCTTTCCCTTGTCCTTGGCCTGGTCCTGCGCGCCCTTGATCCTATGCACACAGAAGGTGCACTTTTCCATGACGCCGCGGCTCCTGACCGTCACATCAGGATTCCAGGCGAGATTCATCGTCGTCTTATATGACTTCCAATAATCAAAGAAGTTGAACCGCCTGACTTTGTAGGGACAGTTGTTCTCACAGTACCGGGTCCCGACACAGCGGTTGTAAACCTGGAGGTTGAGCCCTTCGTCATTATGAACCGACGCCAGCACCGGACAGACCGGTTCGCAAGGCGCATTCCCGCAATGCTGACAGAGCATCGGCTGAAAAAGAACATCGGGTCGCTCGGGCGTGCCGGAAAAGTATCGATCAATTCTCAGCCAATGCATCTCCCGGCTGTTTCTGACCAACTCACGCCCTACCGCGGGCACGTTATTCTCAACCTGGCATGCGATGACGCATGATCCGCAACCGATGCATGAATTCAGATCAATCGCCATGCCCCAGCGTTGTCCCTGATAAACGTGCTCGGGCCAAAGCGTCGGGAGTTTTTGTCCGGGTCGGGCGGGACGAAGCTCGGGCTCTGTATGGATCGAAGCCGCGGGATTTTTTCGGTACTGCGCAAGCGTGATGTCATTGATGATTGGCCGCTTCTCCGCGACCGCATGCCATTGGGTACTGGCGAGACGGTAAATCTTCCCGGTTTTCCGAAGCTGAACGGATTGGCCCGAATAGAAACGCGAGCTCCCTTTCACGGTCATGAACGGATAAATATCAACCCCGGCGGAATCCCCAATTTTCCCGACGGAGCGCCGACCATAACCCAGGGCCGCGCTTACCACCGACGGGTGAAGACCGGGCTGGATATGAACCGGAAGTTCAGCCGCGTGATCGGGAGTCGAAAGTTCCAGCACGTCGTTCTCGGACACGCCCAGCTTTTTCGCCAACGAGGGTGCGACGTTCAGGCTGTTGTCCCAGGTGATCGCCGATGTCGGTTCCGGCAGTTCTTGAAGGAGAACATTGTTGGCGCCGCGACCGTCGTACATGGAGACCTTCGCGTAAGCGGAGAAGACCAGCCCGGAATTCCCGGTTCCGGCATACGGCCCGAGCCTGTCCAGTGCCGAGTTCCTGAATTCCACGCGCTTCGCCGGGGCCGGAGTGGACTCGAACACCCCTGTCCGCAAAGTCTCCTCCCAAAACGATTCACGATCGCTTTTGAAAACGTCATTTCTCCAAAAAGTCCTGAGGTAGTCGTACCAGGTGCTCGCCTTCGGCCTTTTTCCTTCGGTCCAGAGGAGAATAGAATCCTCGAACGCGCGGGTCGAATGTATCGGAGCGATCACCGGCTGCTGGATGCTCCGAAGGCCCGGGCGCGGCTCAGCCTCTCCCCAGCTCTCAAGCGAATGCGGAGTCGCGAGAACATAATCGGCGTGGCGCGAAGTTTCGTTCTCATATTCGGACATCACAATGACCAGCGGAACCTTTTTGAGCGCGTCTTCAAAAAGGCGCGGAATCGTATAACCAGGGTTCGTTCCATGAACGATCAGAGCATCCACCGATCCGGCATTCATTTCCGCGATCAGTTTCGCCACGGCTGAAAAGCCGATTTTGCGATCCGCAAAGCCGGCTCCGGCATCCGACTCAATCGTGACACCTTCGTTGCCCAGGAGCGAATTCAGCAGATTGACCGCAATCTGAAGCGCAAGCGAATGGGAGGTTTGGGACTGCGGACCACCCCCAATGATTAAGGAACGTCCCGAAGAACGTACCAGCGCGGAGGCGAATCTTCTGAGCGCAAGATCACCGTTCGTGATCCCGATTTCCTTCGCGACCGATGCCGGAGTGTACCCGCGAAGAACATTGACAAGAGTCTCACTCTTGGAAATAGACGAGCCGCTCCGGATCCCGGCGCTCGCGACCACCTCATGAGCGAGCGCAAGCGCGATTTTCAGTTCGTCGCCGGGGCGGATCGCGAAGCGCTCATCGGCATTCGAGCCCGTGACTGTTAACGTGGGCTCGAAGGAGATGAGCTTGGTCATCGTCGCCTTCACGGGCAGGGCATTCGGGCCGTTCAGGGCATTCGGGAGTTTACGTCCGCCAGCCCAGTCCCGGGCAAACTCAACGGGCGAGAGCCAGGTTCCGAGAAAATCAGCACCCAGCGAAATTACCAGCTCCGCCCGATCAAACCGGTAACGCGGAATCGAGGGATGACCGAAGCAGAGACGACGCGCCTCGATGATTTCATCATCGAAGAGGGGTTCGTATTCGACGTGCTCTCCGTCCGAAAAAATACTGAGGAACTCAGAAACCAGCCGTCGGCTTGCCGGTCCCTGTCGGCCCGAAAGCACCCGGACGCGGCCCTTCTTCGCTGCAAGCTCCTTGAAACGTTTTTGGATCGCCTCATCCGCTTCCGCCCAAGTCGTTTGCCGGCGCTTTCCGGTTCTCGACCCGGCGAGGGGAGCTTTCAGCCGATCAGGATCGTACAGGTCGAAGATCGAGGACTGCCCTCGCGCGCAAAGGGCTCCGCGGTTCAAGGGATGTTTCGGGTTCCCCTCAACCTTGATGGGGCGACCTTCACGGGTTTTGACTAAAGCGCCGCACCCGGCGGAACACCCCCCGCAGGTAGTCGCGTACCAGTTCGCGATTCCAGGGGTGACCTCTTCGGGCTTGATGACATAAGGAATGATTTTGTGAACAGGCCTTCGTGCACATCCGAAAGTGGCCATCGCTACACCGGCACCCATGATGGTCAGAAACTCACGTCGCGCCATTTCAGTCGAATCGCGAATCCAGTCGAACGGGTTCTGATCGAATTCCGTGACCTTTTCATCAGATGGTACCTTCGATTCGAAATCTTCGATTCCGCGCCAATGCTGCCAATGCTGAATCAGTCCGCTCACGGCTTCGCGGGCTTCAACGTGATCCTTGAGTTTCGTGTCTTCGTTCATGAGGGATCCTTTATTGATGACATGTATCGCATTGCGTCGGAGCCACTGGACCGCGAGGATTCTGCTGATTGGGGTAAACGCGTCCTAAAACTTCAGGCGGTGCTGTTTTGCCGCGATGACAATCCAGACACCACCCCATCGTGAGCGGAGCAACCTGTTCGACCCGATCCATTCGAGCGACATCGCCATGGCAGGTTTCGCAGGAAACTCCCTTCAGTACGTGACGTTTGTGGGAGAAATAAACGAAATCCGGCAGTTCATGCACGCGAACCCATTCGATCGTTTTCTTTTCGTTGTAGAGTTGCTTGAGCTTCTGGATATAAGGGCTATCCGCCTTCACCACCTGATGGCAGTTCATGCAAACGTTCATGGGGGGAATTCCGGCATGCCGGGACTTGTCGGCTCCCGTATGACAGTAGAGACACGGGATGCGATCATTTCCCGCCATTAGCCGATGACTGAACGGAATGGGCTGTTCAGGCGCATAGCCCTGGTTCGAAGCCGACGGAACCACGAATTTGCGATCACCGAACGCAGCAAAACCTGCGGTTCCGGTAATCACGAGCGCTATGAGAAGTTTCGCATGGAATTTCAAACTCACCCCGTTTTCGGGATGCGCTCCGTGCATATATGACACCAATGGAATGCTGCAGCTCGTTAAGCCGTTTGTTTGATTCTGCGAACCTCTTCTTAATTGAAAAATAAGAAATCACGATAGCGCTCCGCATAAAATGATTCCCTCATTGTAGGCTAAAAATCTCATGTTAAGGTGTTTTCAAATCCGGGGGGATTGCATGCATTGCAAGATAAGCACAACGTGGTCACGTCTCAGACTAGCGGTACTTTCGAGCACACTACTATTAGTAGTGTCCTCCGCCTTTGCCTTCCCCATTAGGATGGGCCTTTCTCCAGATAACAATCTGAACCTGCTGCTCTCAGTTTTGAATTCGGCACGCCAGGAACTCATCATCAATATCTACCAATTCGAGAGCCCAGAAATCGCAACCGCTGTTATCGACCGAATCAATGCAGGCGTGAACGTTGAACTCCTCGTTGAAGCCGAACCCTTCGGGCAGATGTCCGCTCAAGGCAAAGAAACCCTGACGATCGTCTCCCGTGCCATGCGCGCGAAAGGGAACCCTCGAAATCATCTTTTCGTGATGAAGAAGCCCGCTTCTGAAAATGCCCGGCGCCGTTTTCGCTGGAACCATGCAAAATACATCATCGCGGACCAGCACCTTTCATTGATTTCGTCCGAAAACTTCAGTCGGAACGGGCATCCCATTTCCGGCCAGGTCGGAAATCGGGGTTGGGACATCACGATGAACGACGCCAAAGTGGCGGCGGATCTCAGGACGATTTTTGATGCCGACAGTGATCGCAAATTCGGCGACGTCGTTGAACTCTCCGGGAAAGAGCCAGCCGCGGAAACGCCGCTCAGCTCGCCGAGCCCCAGCCGGGCGCGAAAAGTAGCGGCAATTCCCATCGGCCGCGGGGACGCGAAAAATGCCGAGCTGATTCTTTCTCCACGATCGCTCGACGGAATCGTTCAGCTGATTCGCTCCGCACGAAAAAATCTCGAAATGGAGGAGATGTCTCTCCCGGCGAAATGGCGAAGTCCGCACATTGCCGAGAACCCCATTGTGACGGAATTGATCCGCGCGGCCCAACGGGGAGTTGAGGTTCGCGTTCTCCTGAACGATGACAAAGTCTGGAGCCAGCCCGACCCATCGCCGATTCGCCTCGGAAGAACCGAAACACCGCCCGCGGCGGCGCCAAAAAAAGGAAACGAAGCGACGGTCGAACTGCTCCGAACGGTTGCGACGAGTGAGCGTCTTCCCCTTTCCGCAAAGATCATTGATGTGCAAGCCGCGGAGATCACGTACATCCACAACAAAGGCATTCTCGTCGACGGCCAACTGGCTCTCGTCGGCTCCATCAACGGGACGCAAAACTCCGTCGTGAACAATCGCGAAGTCGCTATCCTGCTTGAAAGCCCCGACGCCGCCGAATACTTTGGCGCCGCCTTCGATTTTGACTGGGGCCGGTCGAATCTCGAGAAACACGAGATGAATTCGTTGTTTATGGTCGTCGGTAAGTTCCCTGCTATCGTTGATCAATTCGTCGATTAAGAACTCAGTCTTACGAAAAAAATCCATTATTTCAGCTATTTACTATAGTTGACAACTCTAGTCAGCAATGATACTCCTGCCCAGTTACCTGGAGGTGTCGCAATGCGTCATCGCTCTCATGCCACTTGGAAAACTTTAGCGTCGACTCTCGGTCTTCTGGTTATTTTTTCCGGATCAGGGAGAAATTCAGATTCAGGCACCCCTCAACGGGCCGAGACAGCAGCGCCAGACGCAGCTTCGCTGACTGCGCAAATGCGTGACGATTTAAGAAGAGCGCTTCGGCTGAATTTCGAGGCAGCGACCCAGGATGAATGGAGTCAGAGCGGCTACACGCCTGCCGACATTTTTCAAAACCTGAAGGACCTCCGGCGTCCCGAAGCCTGGGAATCGCTCTGTCAGGCGCTTTCGACATTGCCTGCCGAAGACCTGGCGCTTTTTCAGGATGAAATTGAAAACCCGGCCCACGACGGGCAGCTCAGTTGCGCTCCCGATCTCTCGTTGAAACTGAAAAATCACTGGGAGGAGGCCCGGCTTGTTTTCGCGCAGGATCAGATGCTTGAGCGCATGGGCAGGGAATTCTCGGCCAAAGACGAGGAACCCATCCTGCTGCCAAGCATGGAAAAGCACATCGATGCCGCACAGGGCCCGGTCTACAGCCGTGGTGAGCTGAAGGACGGCGAAATTGCTTTTACCTTTGACGATGGTCCTCACCCGGCACGTACCCAGCGAATCATGGAAATTCTCCGAAACTCGGGAATCCGGGCGACCTTTTTCGAACTCGGCCCGTCGGCTCGGGAGTACTCCGCGATTTCTCGACAACTGGTGGACGCGGGGCACACCGTCGCATCGCATTCAGTCACCCATCCGGAACTCCCGAAGCTGCCCGTCGAACGAGCCGAAAAAGAGATTCTGAACGGCAGGACGATGGTGGCGCAAGCCAGTGGTGTTGACGTGCCGTTCTTCCGGTTCCCTTATGGCGCGCGCAATAAGACCCTGACGGATTTCGTTAAATCACGGGGAATGGCTTCCTTTTTCTGGAATATGGACACCCTGGATTGGAAAATCCGGAACCCGAAGGCACTTTTCGAGAATGTTTTGAGTGAACTCAATCGTGAAAAGGGCGGAATCATTCTGTTCCACGATGTTCACGAGCAGACGGTCATCGTGCTCCCTTATTTGATCGAGGAATTGAAAGCCCGAAATTTCAGTACGGTCGTCTTTGTTCCGCACTGATTCGCGGCCCACGCGCGATCCTGCTTGAATCCAGGCGGCACCGAGCCGTATCTTGGGTGAGATGCTCCGTTTAAGGATTCACTCGAAGCGAAAGCTCTTTCGCCGTTTTGCGGTCGCTTGCGCACTTAGCGCGATTCTTCTCGGAGCCGCGGCCGGAATCCTCTGGAAAACGGGAGTTCTCCAACCGTGGCTGCGCGCCCGGCTCGTCGAGGCATATCTGCGAACGGTCGCCCCGAGCCTTCCTTTTCAAATCGAGGCAATCGAGATCCGCCAATCCTGGCGTGAGCTCCTCGAAGGAAAAATCGCCGACCTTTCGATGTCGATCCGCTGGAGCGGATATCGGGCGCGGCTGTCAGGTCCCTTTCAGATCAGCCGGATTCCGGTTGAGCGGCGTTTCCCGCGCGGCCGCTCGCGACAACAATCGGGCGAGCCGCTGTCGATCCAGTATTCACCCCAAGCGACCTTCGAAAAATTGCCGTCCGACGTAGCCGTCGTCAAAACGAAGATTTTGAGCAAACTCCCCGAAAAAAGTGCCCCCCGCTCTTCGCCGGTCGGCATCATGCTGTGGACCGAAATCGGCGGCGATTTCGGCTGGGGCCTGAAACAGCTGAACGGACTTGGGGAATTGGCGCTTTCGGAGGTGGGCTTTTCTGTTTCAGCTCCCGACTTCAGATGGAAGGAATTGGGGGTCGAAGTGAAGGATGGTCACTTCGACGCGTACTGGGACGAAAGGGCGATCGTTGAAGGAACCCTGGCGTGGGATGCCCTGAGCTGGTCTGAGCCGGGCAGCGACAGCAAATCTTTCCGCATCGAGAATTTTTCGATCAGTGCGGAAACGCCGCTTTCCCTCCGCCCTTTCGTGATCGGGCCGCGAATCGAGTTTTCACAGGCCGGAAAGAACGCCGAGATCCTCTGGGGAGAAGCCTACTTCGATATTCCTCTTTCAGTCATTCCGCTAAGAGGGAAGGTCGACCTTCAGCAAACGGTTGCCGGCCGACCCGTTTTTTCTGCAATGGACCTCAAGGTCGGCGAGGCCCTGCAGCTCGGTCTCAAGGCGCGAGCCGAGAATTCTCACTGGCTTGAGTTGAGCTGGAAATCCCGTTCCCTTCGCCTCTCAGAGCTTGCGGCCGGGCTTCAGCAGGCTGCGCCGTCCCACATGGACTTGTTCAGGGGCTTGGCGATTGGGCGGGGTTCGTTGCAAACGAACGGAAAAGCTTTGATTGATCTGAGCCGGGCGCGCGGCGACATCGAGAACAGCTTCGTGGAAATTCGCGACCTTGATTTCAAGTGGCCTGAAAAAGCACTCACCGCTCGAAAACTCAATCTAGCCCTTCCGTTTTCCTCCTTTTCCGGAGGAAACGGCGTTCTCTCGATCGGTGATTTCTATTTTCATCGCCTGCATTTGCGGTTGGAAGCATCTGATGTCCAATTCCTGCCCAGAGCTTCGGGAGCGAACCCGGATCAGGACCCGTTTCAGAAATTCGTAATTGTCCTAGGAAAGAACGGCTTTCTGCCGCTTCATATTGACGAGGTCCCGTCAAAGATCGGGGCCCTCCGGCTGACGCGGGACGGAACGGATGTGAACATGGAAACATCCGTGCTGATCCAGTCAGCGGAACTCACAACCCTGGCCCGTGCGTTCTGCCTTCCGACTGAATATGTCCCTCCAGCGAAGCTGACCGTTCAATTCTCAAACCTTGAAATATCCCCGAATATGTTCAATCCCGTCGGCGGCGCGCGCCTCGATCTTTTTGGCGGGACGGTCAGAATGGACGAAATGGGAGCTTTCGATATTCTTTCAGGAGTGCCAGAGGTCGACTTCAACCTGACACTCGATGGAATCCGCCTCGATCTTCTCGGCAACTGGCTCGGGTTCGGCGAGATGGACGGCGTGCTCTCCGGCTATGCCGAGGATGTGACCTTTCAATCCTGGCTTCCCACCCGTTACGAGTTCAAAGTCGAAGCCAAACCATTTAACCGATGGAAGGTGGTATTCTCACCCGACGCGATGAAAAACTTCGTGCGGCTTTTTGCCGGAGAGGACATTGACCATCTCCCCGGCTTCGCCGACTGGCTCGCTTTCGGCTGGCCGAGCCGCATTTTCGGGGGCTACGATGTTTGGTACGCGGGCATCAAAGTCATCTCGGCTGACGGGATCATCGTCCTGGAAACGCTGGATCCGCCAGCCTTGCAGCAAAAAGGAAAACATTTTATCCTCTATGGACCCAGGTTCGAGATACCTTTAAAAAGTTCGCATTACCCCTTTGTCGCCGACGCAACCGCCATGAGTAATTACCTCAGGCTGATGGCCCTGCAGCTCGGAGGCTTGAGGAAGAACAAACCAGAACCGAGTGTTTCGAAAGCTCAGGAGAAAAACGATGAAAACGACAGTGCCTGCCTTCCGCCCGAATAAGATCGCGTTGCCCATGGTTTGGGGATTCCTGCTGGCTCTCTCGGCATGCGTGACCGTGAACGTGAACTTCCCGGAAACGGCGGTACAGAAAGCGACGGACGATTATGTCCGCGAACTCTATCGTGCAAAGGAGAAGGGAAAAACCCCCGCTCCCGCCACCGCTCCATCGGGCGCCCCGAGCACGACAACCAGTTTTGGATTCCCGGGGATTGTGAACGCCGAGGCGGCTGGTCCGAATTTTCAGGTCGACAGCCCAAAAGCCCTGAGCATTCGCGATAATCTGGCAAAACGCCTTGAGGAAGTCCTTGCCCAAAAGCGCGCCGGCATTATCGGTGAATCAAACGACGGTTTTCTCGTCCTTAAATCGCCGGAAAAGTTGAAAAAGCTTTTTCAAAGAAAGGTCGAAAAACTCGTCGCCGACGAGAATACGGACCGGCGCGCCTTGTACGACGAAGTCCTCGTCGTCAATTCCGCCGCGAAAAACCGGCTGAAGGATATTCAAATGAGTTTCGCCCGCTCCTTCCAGGCCGAGTCGCCCTCGGGCACCTGGATTCAAGCCGAGGACGGCAGCTGGACCCAGAAGCCCTGAAGGCTTCCCGCTATTCTTCCTTAAACAGGTATTCCAGCGACTCGAGCTTTTCGCTGATCTCGTTCGAAAGGAGCTGAGAGAACGCGTGGAGAATGAGAATGGCGTTTTTGTCGGCGTCCCCTTGGCTGACGACTGATCGGATTCGCGAGAGCAAGCCTTCGTTCACCCTCTGAATTTGCGCGTATTTGCGTTCCAGCTCCTCGAGCAGGATATCCGGCTCGCCCCCGGCTCTCTTGCGGAAGTACTGCCTCAGGAGGTAGATCGAAATCGAACGCACGATCGTCTCGGTATGGGTCGAAAACGGCAGATGAAACCTCGCCATGGGTTTCAGGAAATTCATCACTGGGCAACCGCTGGTCGCCAGGATAATCCCCAAAATCGACAGCAGTCCGTACTGAACTTCGGTCTCCTTCAAATAGGTCCGCTCGGGCGTGATGACACGCACCAAAACCGGATCGGTGGAACAATCATTCTTGAAATGATCCACCAGCTCAGCCATGTTCGCGGCCGCCGGACACAACGGCGACGCTTCGCTCGTCAAGGGGCAGACGTCACAGCGACACCGTTCCAGATTTGTCCATGCCGGCGGGTGAAACCCGTCCAGCGAAGGAGCTATCGAGATCCGATCTGGGTCCAGCCTGATCGAGTACCGGCGGGTCATCCCGCTCCTGAAGTCGAATTCATAACTGATGGTGTAATACCCGTCGTTCGGCTTGGGCTGAACCATTATCCCTTATGATAGCGATCAAAAATCCCCGCGTAAAGCGTTACAGACCCCGCAACTCACCACCTGAGATAGTGGCACGAATACGCGCCGGGGTTCTTTTTCAGGTAATCCTGATGGTAGTCTTCAGCCGGGTAAAACTTGCCGCATGGGACGATTTCAGTGACGATTTCACGCCACTTTCCTGATCGCTCGATGTCGCTTCTCACAGATTCCGCCGCTGCCTTCTGCTCGTCATCAAAATAGTAAATAGCCGATCGATATTGCGAACCGACGTCATGACCCTGGCGATTCGGAGTCGTCGGATCATGAAACGAAAAAAAGTAACTCACGAGTTCCTTGTAACTGATGCGTTCGGGATCGAAGATCACTTCGACGGCTTCGGCATGTCCGGTCGTCCCGGTGCAAACATTTTCGTAGCTCGGGTTTTCGACCTCGCCACCGGCATACCCCACCCTCGAACTGAGCACGCCCGGAACTTGCGAAAGCATCTCCTGAACACCCCAAAAACAGCCTGCCGCGAAGCAAGCGATCTCCCGACCGAAAAGTCTCAAATAGCGTCCGTACCCTTCCTCGGCGAGTTTTGAAACAGGAATAAACCTGAGAGATGCGGAGTTAATGCAATATCGAAGTCCCGTGGGAGGGGGCCCATCCTCAAAGACGTGCCCGAGGTGCGCCTGTCCGTACTTTGAGCGAATTTCGGTTCTCGCCACCGTAAGACGCTTGTCGGAACGATGAACAATGTTGTCGGCCTCAAGCGGCCCGACGAAGCTCGGCCAGCCGGTGCCTGAATCGAATTTATCCCGCGAGCTGAAAAGAGGCTCTCCTGAGATCGCATCGACATAGATGCCCGGCTCTTTATGATCCCAATACGCATTTTCAAATGGCGGCTCGGTACCTCCGCAGGTCACCTGAAGCTGTTCCGGAGTCAATCGTCGGCGAATCTCTTCTTCTGAAGGGCGTTTATACTCAGCCATAAGGCGCGAAAACGTTGCACAATCCATGCGCGCGCCCGCTCATGCCGGTTGCCTTTCCATTCTCAAAGGATATGATCGGAAGTGTCTATGAAACGACCTTCCGAATCCAGCACCGGCGACAATCGCCCGACTGAGAGATCGAGCCCGCGAGAGCCCGCCATTAATCGCGTTACGCGCGCCGAGATCGAACCCTGGGACATCATTGACAGCACGAACGACCCGATCTTTGTCCATGACTGGGAAGGACGGATGCTTGAAGTGAACCGCGCGTCCTGCGAAGTCTTAGGCTACACCCAGGACGAATTGCTCCGTCTCAGGCTGGAAGACATCGATACGCCGGAGCATGCGGCGGACATTCCCAACCGTAAAAACGAAATCAAGCGCAAACGGCATCACGTTTTCGAATCGCGTCACCGTCGAAAAGACGGGACCTCCATTCCGGTTGAAGTAAGCGCCAAATTGCTCACCTACAACGGCAAGGAATTCGTGGTCGGCATCGCCCGTGACATGACGGACCGGAAGAACGCCGCGCGAATGCTTGCTGATTCCGAGCGGCGATTCCGCTCCGCGTTCGAATCGTCTTTTCTCGGTTCGGCGCTGGTTAGCCCTCAGGGCTGTTTCATGGACGTAAATAATGCCTTCTGTTCGATGCTCGGATTCTCAAAATCCGAACTGATCGGGTTGCATATTGAAGTCGTCACTTTTCCCGGAGACGTGGCACTGAGTAAACAGATCCTGCGTGAACTCGTCGAAGGCAAGATTCAGGACGCGCAATTCGAAAAACGCTATCAGCACAAAAACGGCAGTCAAGTCTGGGCTGAGGTGAGCGTGACGCTCACGCGTGATTCGGGAGGGAATCCGGACTATTTCATCGCCCAAATCCACAACATCAACGAACGCAAACTCGCCGAAGCGGAAAAATCCCAAATCCATGCGCAGCTCATTCACTCTGCAAAGCTCGCATCCATTGGAACCCTGGCGGCCGGGGTGGCGCATGAGATCAACAACCCGCTCACGATCATTCAAGGGAACATCGAATTTCTCAGGGACTATCTCAGCCAAATAGAGTCCCCGGGCCAAGCGCTCCAGCTCCTTGAAAAGCAGGAAAAAGGCGTAAGACGCATAGCAACGATAGTGAACGGACTGAGAACCTACGCGCGGCCAGATACCGATTTCATCGCTAGCGTCGATCTTCACAAAACCATCGGCGACACGGTTTCCCTCGTCGGCAATATTTATCTGAAATCCGGAATCGATTTGAAATCCGAGCTGAAGAGCACCTATCCGTTCGTAAAAGGCAGTGTCGGAAAAATCCAGCAAATCACGATGAACCTGCTCTCCAACGCCAAAGACGCGATTGAGAAAACCGAAGCCGGAGGGATGATCCGAATCGAGACGGATGACGCCGCCGATTCCGTTATTCTCCGCATTTCGGATAACGGCTGCGGGATTGAGCCCCGTTTCATGGACAAAATTTTCGACGCTTTTTACACAACCAAGCCTCCGGGCAAAGGCACGGGGCTCGGCCTCTCCATTGTGCAGTCCCTCGTGGAATCCATGGATGCGAAAATCGAGCTCGATTCCCAACCGGGCCTCGGAACTTCTTTCACGCTGAGGTTTCAACCCGCTCCAAAAGCGGAATCACAGCCGGATAGCACCAAAGCCTCTCTGAATCAATCCGTCCGGGGCCGCGCTCTCGTGGTGGACGATGAGGCTCCGATCCGTGAAATCCTGAAAAGCTATCTCGAAGAACTTGGATTGGAAGTCTTCGAAGCGGAGGACGGGATGACCGCCCTGGAATTGGTCTCGACGCACACTTTCGAGTACGTCCTGACCGATATCAAAATGCCGAAAATGGGAGGAGACAAACTCCTCCTCGCTATCAAGAGTCTCAAATCCCCTTCCCCGAAGTTAATCGTGATCACCGGCGGAATTCTGACCGAGTATACCCGTGAGCAGCGCGAAGCGATTCGGAGCTGCGCGAACGGCTTTTTGAACAAACCGTTCAGCCGGGAAACTCTCCACAAAGTGATCAGCCCCTCATGTGAAAAATGAAGGTTCAAATGAAAACACTCAAAAAACTGAATTTCCCCCGTGAAGTTGTTCTTGCCGATATCACTGTCCGCGACGGTTTCCAGCACGAGGAAGCCTTCATTCCGACCAAAGCCAAACTCTGGCTGCTGGAAGAAACCATTCTCGCCGGCTTTAAGCATGTGGAAGTCACAAACTTCGGGAACCCGCGCAATATGCCGCAATTCTCCGATGCCAACGAACTCTTCAAGTCTCTGAGGACCAGCAAACGCGTTCAAGATCATCTGAAGAACGTGGAACTGACCGCAATCACGATTCGAGAATCAGCGGTCGATCGCGCCATTCAGGCAAAAGCCGAAGGATACGGACCCGACCGGATTTTGATGATGGTCTCCACCTCGGCATCCCACATGGTCAAGAATTCCGGACTCGGCCATGCCGACTACTGGAAGGAAGCCGAACGCTGTATCGCCAAAGCTCATCAAGCCGGGATCAAGGTGAACGGCACCGTCAGCACGATTTGGGGCTGTCCGATGGAAGGCCCCACCGACTTGAACAAAGCGGTGGAATTTTCCCAACGTTTCCTGGACATCGGCGCTGACGATATTGAACACGCCGATCATGACGGATCCGCTCCCCCGAACAAAGTTTACGATTACTTCTCATTGATTCTCGACGCCATTCCCGACCCACTCAAACACGTGGCGCATTTTCACGTCACTCGCGGACGGGGAAGCGCGAACGTCCTGGCGGCCCTTCAGGCCGGAATCATTCGCTTCGAAGGCACGATGGGTGGAATCGGCGGCCAGCCGGCAAACTTCTTTGACGGATATCCGGTCACCGGAACCGGAGCATATTATTATCAGGATCCTGAAATCACGGGTCTGATGTCCACTGAAGACATGGTCGTGATGCTGGACGAGATGGGCATCGATACCGGATTGGACGTGGATCGAATCCTGGAGATCGGCCGCATGGTCGAACGAATCGTTGGACGCAGACTTCGGAGCGAATCGATTCGTTCTGGTCGTTCTGGCCGCACTGGCCGCGGCCGACCCGCCTTATAAACTAATACCGAGCTCTTCAAGAGTGATGAATTTTTTAAGCTCACCATAAACGCGGCCTGGTTCGATATTCCCGAGCACGTCTGTGAAACTCGCCTCGAACTTCTTCTTGAGGGCTTCCGCTGAAATTCCGTGCGCAATCAGCTCGGGAAGCGTGACCCCTTTTGTCCGCTTTTCCAGTCGCTCACCCAAGGCGCCGGTCACAACCGCACAGTGAAAGACCGCCGGGAGGCCGGCCACTCGTCGTTCAAGTTTCACAAGCCATTCCTGAACAGCCCGCTGGAATACCACCGCGTGTTCGAGATCCCAGGCGCGGACCAAAACCATGCACTCACCGTCAAGATCATCAATTGCACAGGCCCAGTGGTACGCCGGAACGAATCCACAGCTGTCAGCGTCCGCAAGAAGCTTCAGCCCCGAAGTCCTTGCGATCACCGGATCCAGCGCTCCCGACTCGTTTTCCATCTTGAATCGCCATCCGACCGCTGCCGAACCGGACACGGAATGCGATACATTCAGCAGCTTTCGGCAGGCTCCACTGTAAACCGGTTCAATGCCGTGCCGGGCAGATGCGGACTCCTGAATCGCCTCGCGGACGTCCTTGCGGGAGCAGAAACATGGATAGACCTGACCTTCGCTGACAGCCTTCAGAAAAATTTTCCAATGTCTTTCCCGATTCTGACTCTGCACGAAAACCTGATCAGGTCTAAGTTCAAGCGACCACAAATCCCGTGTCTGAAGTTCTATTGCATTCTGAACGACTCTAGGACGATCGATGTCTTCAAAACGCACGACCCACGGCAACTGCAACCGGCGGGATAAATGATGTGAAATCCATGCCGTCCGAAGATTTCCGACGTGAAAGCGTCCGGTCGGCGACGGTGCAAAACGAACACCTCGGGCCATGCTCTCCTCCCGGTCCGAAATTCTACATCGCCTCCGGAAGAAATCGAATCTCTTTTTTTGTCGCGGATTGACGAGCAGCCATCCTTTGGTTTAGGTTTCGAGCCGTCAGAGTTCCGAAGGAGTTTTTCGAACATGTCCAAATTTTCGTTTGAAAGCCTAATTAGTCAGAGCTTGATCGGATTCCCGGTGCTCGCGTCCCTTCTTCTCGGCGCCGGATTTTCGAATGCGATTGCTGATTCAGAAAAATGGAACCACGCCGCTCTTGCCAGCAAGAACGGTGTCGCGATTCAACTCGATTACCAGACAGTTTCGAGTGGTCCTGACTCGAACGGTTTTTCCGCGACGGTCGCATCTCCGGTCTGGATCACCGTGAGCTATCCCGCTTTCACGGGCCAAGAGAAGATTCGGGTCGTGTTTCTGAATTTTTTCAAAGTCTCCGGAATGGCTCCGAATGACATGAAAAGTGAACAGTACCTTGACCTCAATTACGTCGGGGACGGCCGCTTCACCGGCTGTCTCAGGGAACCGGTCAGTCTATTCGAAGGACGCATCGGGTACGGCTACAATTTCCGGCAAGAACTCGCGGTTGTCGTCAGCGGAACCTGGCTTCAAACACATGAGACCTCGAGTAATTTCCGCCTCGACCTCGGCTGGTAATCAGCTCGATCCATCACCATTCCCGGTCTTACGAATCACCTGATCGGCCCAAAGCAAGACTCGTCTCAATCTCGGCTTGAAAAGTTCTTGTGCCTCTTCAAACGTTGCCCAACGCCACTCATCGTGCTCCGGCCGGCCCAGTTCCACGCTGATCGGGAGAGTGATTTCTGATTTCCTGGTTTCAGCGATGAAATAGCGCGCGACTTTTCGCCCGCGATCATACGGCTCGGTATCGATGAAACAGTCACCCCACGCAAACCTCAGATCGTTCACCCCTGCTTCCTCGGCTGCTTCCCTTTTCGCTGTTTCGATCTCCTTTTCATCAGCCTCGACCAGTCCTTTTGGAAAGTCCCAATGACCAAAAGCGCGAAGAACAAGAAAGAGCACATCACAACCGTTATAGCGGCGCACAATGACAACCCCGGCCGAACGGACTCTCCGGGGCATGGGCATTGCTGAATTCCGTTCCGACATGCAAATACTATCCTGGCGGGAAATTGATTTTGGCGCCGTGGTGCTTTCCGGCCTGATCGGCGGATATGCCATGGCCCTGGCCGGACTCTGGGCGGGAAAGATTCCCGGTTTCGTGGCGTTCGATATAGCCGACTTCGGGCGTCGTTACATGGTCTCTGATCGGCCTTCGGCGTGGTTCTTCGGAATGGCGTCGCACCTCGCCAACAGCATCGCGTTCGTGCTGATCTTCGCCTGCTTCGTCGTACCGAGTTTTCAGCAAGCCAACTCCACGCATTCCGCTGGACTTCTGGCCATGGGATGGTCGCTCTTTCTCGCAACTGGTCTGGCCGGCTCACTGGTCTCGCCCCTCGCCGGCCTCGGTTTCATGGGAAGACGCGGCGGGATTCGCTTCGCCGCCACCAATTTTCTCGTTCATATCGTTTGGGGATTGGCCATCTGGTTTATTTACGTCCCGACCGTTCCACAGCTCTGGCGAGGGCACTGAAACCGTGAGCTCGAAGGATTCCGGAATAAGAGTTCCCCACCCGGTCGAAATTCTTCACGCGGGTAATACCGCGCTCACCTGTGGCCTCGACGGGCAAATCATGGCGAACGAACTTCACGGGTACTTTGTGGCCGATACACGCGTTCTCTCGACGTATCGCATCTCCGTGTCGGGGCATATGTTTCAACTTCTCAGTCGCTCGAGAACAGGACAAGCGGAAGCCCATTGGGAATTCCAGAACCCTTCGCTCCGAACCGCGTTCGGGGAAATCGAGGAAGGCACGCTCCTCCTGAGTCTCAGCCGGAAGCTCGAGGACCGGCTCTATGATCAACTTCGACTCATTTCATTCGCCCGTGAGCGCATTCGCATCCGGATGGTTCTGCAGATCGATTCTGATTTTTCGGACATCTTCGAAGTCAAGGAAGGATCCTTCCGTCCACGCCTCAATATCACTCGGACCGCCTTCGCGCATGAAAGCAGACTGAGATTCGCCTACGATCAGGCCGCGTGCCACAGGCGGGTCGATGTCCGATTCAATGCCGGAAAAACCGTTCCGACGTTCGTCGGTTCGATGGTCATCTTTGACCTCGAACTCGAACCCCAACGCGACTGGGACTGCTTCGTTGAAATCGTTCCCGAACTCGAAAAGGGAGCGTCGAGTTCCCGACAAAAAAATCCCGATCCGGTTATCGTGACATGCGATTCGATACTGCAAGGTCCTTTTGAACGCGGACAGGCCGATCTGCAGGCGCTCACGATCGGTCACGAGCGGGATATAGCCTACTTTGCGGGCGGTGCTCCGTGGTTTTTAACCCTTTTCGGGAGGGACAGCCTCACGACAGCTCTCATGTCCGGCCTTGCCGGAGAGTGGTCACTCCGGGGCGCGCTGGCGGCCGTGGGGGCACTCCAGGCGACCGAGCGCGATGACTGGCGCGACGCGGAGCCTGGCAAACTTCCGCACGAAATCCGTCGCGGTGAACTCGCGCTCGCCAAGCTCATCCCGCATACGCCTTATTACGGCGCCCACGATGTCCCGGCGCTTTACTGCATCGCGCTCTGGCAAGCCTGGCGATGGACGGGCGATCGCGACTTCGTTGAACGACATCTTGGAACGGCCGAAGCCGCGCTCGCCTGGTGCATTGAACTCGGTGATCGGGACGGAGATGGATTTCTGGAATACGGCACGCGAAGCCCCCTCGGCTACTACAACCAAAGTTGGAAGGACGCGGGAGACGCGATCGTCCATGAAAGCGGTGAAATCGCGTCACTCCCCCTGGCCACCGTCGAGCTGCAAGGTTATCTTTATTGCGCTTACCTGGCGATGAGCGAACTGGTTTCGGAATTCCGGCAAAAGCCCGCCTCGGGCCCGCCGTCGAGCAGGTTCGACAACCACGAACTTCTAGCCCGCGCACAGCGGTTAAGGAATGCGGTCGAACGATCCTACTGGCTGCGTTCGCGGAATTATTACGCGCTCTCGCTTGACGGGAAAAAGAAACCGGTCACCAGCATTTCGTCAAACCCCGGTCACCTCCTCTGGTGCGGGCTTCCCTCACAAGAACGTGCCCGGGCAGTGACGGACCGGATGATGAAACCCGATCTGTTTTCTGGTTGGGGACTGCGCACTCTTTCTTCGCAGAATCCGGCCTATGATCCCCTGCTTTATCAGCGCGGCTCGGTCTGGCCTCACGACACCCTGATCACCGCCGCCGGGCTGAGACGATACGGGTTCTTGGAGCAATCCGACAACCTGATCCGGGCCATTCTCGAGGCCGCGTGTTCTTTTGAACAGGAACGGCTCCCGGAACTTTTCTGCGGAATTGAACGTGCCCGTGGACTCCCCGTTCCTTATCAGCGCGCCAACAGTCCCCAAGCCTGGGCCGCGGCCGTTCCCATACTCGCCGTCCAGCTCTTCCTGGGGCTGGTTCCCGATCTTCCGCGAGGACGCTGTTATCTCTCGCCACGTCTGCCGGGCTGGTTACCCAACCTCGAAATCAGCAATATCCGGTTTGGGCGCGCTTCCCTGAACCTTTCCATCCAGAGGCGTGGCACGGAGACGGTCGTGACACGGCTTGAAAAGGACGGTGTCGAGATCCTCTTCGGTTCTCCACCAGCACCGTTATGGGGTGCTCCACTGTAAGCCGTTCGGGATTCAGTTGCCGCTTTAAAGCGTGAATTGCATTCCGGATACGAGCATCCCGGGAACCCGGACCCCACCCACGCTTCTTTTGTCGTAGGTCCCCGACTCCGGAAGAAATTCGCACGCACGGGTGAGCTCCTCGAGGTTCGATCCGAAGAGCTGAAAGATGCTGTCGTCAAACCGCATGTTTTCGATCGGCGCGACAATTTTTCCGTTCTCAATCCAAAAGCAGGCATAACGGGTCATCCCGGTGATCCGTCCGCCGCTTTGATCGCTCCAATTCAGATAGTGCAGATTGGAAACGTGCAAACCGGTCCCGAGCCGACCAAGGCACTCGCCTTGCTCCAGCGTACCGGGTGCGACCGAGGGAGCCCGAAGCGCTTCGTTCATTTCCGCCGCGTTCCCCGAAACACCATATTCCTTCGACGAGCGGCTGCTCACGAGTGAATGCGCCAGCTCACCCTTATCGATCAGAATAAGCCTTTCCGGCGCGAGTTCGCCAAGCTGGTTGAATCGTGGGGTCTGGCCGCGCGAAAAATCCTCGGCCAGGCTGAAGCGTGGCGAAAGTTTCTTTTCGCCCCCCCGGAGCCACCGTAACGGACTTTCACCCTGACGGATAGACGACTCCCCGATCGCTCCCCACGAAAACATCTCAATCAAAGCTCCGACAGCCGCGGGTTCCAGAAAGGTCCGGTAAGACCCGCGTCCGATTTTCCTGGGTTGCCTCTCCAGCAGCTTCAGTTTTTGAAGAGCCGAAGAAATCGAACGCCGGAAATCATCGTCGTTCCATTCCGATCCGCCATAGATGCCTTTGACCGCGCGCTGAGCCGAAGTGTACAGCGAGTAATCGAACGAAAAGAACTCACTCGAAAACCAGTGGATCAATCCGGCGGAATTCGCCATGCCTCGGATCACGGGGCCGGCGGCGTAGATGCCCGCCAGGTCAACGTTATCACCGACAGCATCGAGTATATTCGCGGGAACACTCTCCGTCGGGAGCAAATTTCCGGTCTTTACGGTCGTGCTTGAACCCGGGTCTTTGGGAAGCTCGGCAAAAGGGTCCTGCGGCAAGCCGGGAACTTCAACTCGCAAAATTCCGACCGCCTCCCGGATCGCTTCGCGGTCCTGGTACGAAATCCCGGAAAGCGAGATCTCTCGCGACGCACGTTTCAGGACACCGGGAGAGGACTCGAGGACCAGGGTCACCTCGACCGAGGCGTCATCGATGACGCCGGTCTGACGGACGCCCTTGTTGAAACGGACAAACTGACTGCATTCGACATCAAGGACCAAAAAGAGATATTCGTTCGGACCGAGCGCTCCGATCGCTTTCTTACTGAGATCTTCGAAATAATCCCGCGAAACCGCGGGAACGAGAGATGGTTTCACGAAGCACCTCCAAATACTTCCACGTTTTCGAAAAGGCAAACAGGCGACGAATGGCCAACCCGGATGCTCTGGTTCGGCTCGCCTTTGCCGCAATTCGTTGCCCCGAAGATCTCCACCGTGGAAGGATCACCAACCTTCTTCAAGCTGCGCCAGAACGGAGCCGTGATTCCGCGATAGTTCGCATTTTTCAAGGTGCGGGTCAGCTTGCCGTTTTCGATCAATTTCGCGTATTCACAGCCGAATTGAAACTTATTCCTGAAATCGTCAATCGACCACGACCGGTTCGTTTTCATCAGGACTCCACGATCGACGGAGGCAATGATGTCAGCGAGGGAATCCGTTCCGGGCTCAAGATTGAGGTTCGCCATTCGATCAATCGGTGGACGATTCCACGAACATGCGCGGGAATTGGCGACACCGGGGAGACCGGATCGCGCCTGGCTTTCGCCGCCGCCCAGGGCGCGAACGAGGATTCCGTTCTTGATCAGATACTCGCGGGTGCTTACCGTGCCGTTATCATCGAATGCGTAACTCGCGAGCTCGCCCGCGACCCCCGGGTCAAACGTGACATTCATGAAGGGCGAGCCATAAACAAAGCTTCCGAAATCCTCCTTTTTCACGAAAGACCAGCCGGCATAATTCCGCTCATCACCGAGAATCCGGTCGAGCTCGAGCGGGTGGCCAATGCTTTCGTGAATCTGAAGCATCATCTGATCCGGCATGAGGATGAGATCCAGCTTCTCCGAAGGACAGTCTTCAGCCTGCGTGAGTTCGAGGGCTTCTTCAGCCACGCGTTCGACACGATTCCAAAGATCAGGAGTATTGAAACGCTCCCATCCCCCCTGACCGCAACGCTCATCTGAACGCTTTTGAACGACGTCGCCGGCCTGAGCGGTAGCCTGAAACCAGCCGACCACCTGGCGCGTGTTCTGTCTCGCGTCCGATCCGTTCGAGCTGACAAACTGGGCTTCCGTATCGATCGTCTCAAAAAGCGCGCTCCGACGGATGATCTTCGGCCTCGGCTCCTTCGAGGTGCTCGGCGGGGTGCTTGGGCCCGGGCGATCGAGCTTGCGGCAGATCTCGACCAGCAACTCATTCAATTCTCCGGCAGAAGGAATGGACTTCCCGAAATCCGATTCGAATGCGCCCTGAACGGCAGGTCTTTGCGCAACCGTGAACCGATGAATGGGATAACGTGAACCTTGCAAAGCATGACTGCGGGCCTTTTGGGCCGCCATGACAAGACTTTCAAAATCGGTTCGGGTCGTGGCAGCGTAACCAAACTGCCCATTCTCGAGGACCTCGACCATCACGCCCTCCGAGACGGAGCTATGGTTGGCTTGCGGGTGGCCGTCCCGGACGTATCGAGTTGTGGAAACCTCCCGAACTTTTCGAAACCCCAACCATTCAGGTTTATTTCCAAGAACTCTCTCAGCTTGCCTAAGCGCCGCCTTCAGATTTTCATCCATAGGTGAGAAAACTTAGCTCAAATACGATAAAGAAGACAGGTGCGAACGATTACGGCGAATTGTTGACGAAAATAGTACCTTCGGGTAAGAGAGACGCAGTCTTTCTTTTGAGGGTATTTTTTATGAAGAATTTTCTGTTTGTCTCCGTTTTGATCACCATGGTCGCGATGCCCGCCTTTGCGGCAAAGCCGCTGCAGCTTACGGCTTCCACCGACTACAAGCAAACTGTTTGGACCGGGCTCGATTTGCCCCGGCTCCACGATGCAAACGTCCTTCCTGCCAATCCGGAAGTCGCCAGCGCGCTCGAAAAGCTGGATTTCAAGAAACGCTACGTCTGCCAGGCTGATTATTATCTGGGCAGCGTTGGCTACTTCAATGCCCAAAACGAAAAGGGCATTCTGATGCTGTACTCGCTTTCCGGCTGTAAAGCTCAGTAGACCAGACTCGGCTCGCGGGCCTACCGCCTCTTTCGGGTTGCAGGCCTCTTTTCAGTAATTGCGCGTTTCGCCTGGTTTGAGAGTTGATCCAAATTGCGATCGGTGCGGTGAGCGACTCCCCCGAATTGCTGCCGTCCCTGGTGCGTCCTGTCCGAACGTCCGCCCTTTCGCCGCGTGATATCGCCAGTCTGCTGGGCGGCGCTTTGCCGGCCTTTTTGACTTTTCTGAATTCCCATATTCGACCCCTTTAACCGAATTTCCGAATTCGACGGCTCCGATTCTTCATTCTCAATGAACGGGCTCTTTCATTCCTGCGCCGCGTTTCTTCCTCTTGCGTCAACCTGCGCGGGGATTCAGAACGAGACTCGCGGGCAGGCGCTTCGCGCCGAACGGGTTCATTGCGCTCTGGGCGCTCTGGGCGCTCTGGGCGATCCGATGGATGTGCTTTGGGCATGAAATCCTCCTCTGTTCCGGTTAAACTTGGTTTTGCATAAACAAGCCCGATCGGGCCCTGCGAGCCGGCGAGCCGTGCGAGAGGAAAATCAGGCCCGATCATTGCAATTTAATGCTTTGGCCCGAAACTTAAGCTTCAACTCTTCAGCCGAAAGGTACGCATATGAAACATGAATTACCGAATCTCCCTTTTCCAAAAAACGCTTTAGAGCCCTATATTTCGGCTGAAACGTTCGATTATCACCATGGGCGGCACCATCGCGCTTACATTGACAAGCTCAACACCTTGATTCAAGGCACCGAATTCGAAAACATGTCCCTGGAACAGCTCATTGCAAAATCCACTGGCCCGATCTTTAATAATGCAGCGCAGACTTGGAATCATTCGTTCTTTTGGAACTGCCTCTCGGCGCAACCTTCCAACCCTCGCGGCGACCTTCTCACCGCGATTAATCAAGAGTTCGGGTCGGTGAATCAGCTCAAGGATGATTTCAACAAAGCTGCGATCGGCTTGTTCGGGTCAGGATGGGTCTGGCTGGTACGCGACAACAAAGATGGTTCCGTCTCGATTCAGACGACCTCAAACGCGGACAATCCGCTGAGGCACGAGGCAACGCCGCTCCTGACCCTCGATGTTTGGGAGCACGCCTACTACATCGATTACCGGAATGAGCGCCCCAAGTTCATTCAGGCATTCTGGAACGTTCTCAACTGGGAGTTCGCCGAAAAGAATTTCAATGCGGCGAAAGCAAGGTCAGCGGCGGCCTAGGCTTTATTCGAAGAGCGTACCGGATCATTGCGTTAACACTGAGCTTCTGCTTAAATTGAACAATCGTGCACCTGCCATTCATTGAACACCTGGCGACTGGGATTTTTGCGCTTGCCGTGCTCCATACGTTTTTGATCAAGGTTTTCGAGCACATCGCGTTCCGGTTTCCGGCAGGGTCGGTTCAGAGGGATTTTTTTCTCCTCATCGGTGAAGTCGAGATCGTATTCGGACTTTGGGCCGGAATTCTCATGATCGTACTCACCCTTTCAGCCGGCTCGGCCACAGCGCTTCAGTATCTGGACGGCCTTGATTTCACGGAACCCGCTTTCGTTTTCGCGATTATGACGGTTTCAGCCACGCGCCCGATCCTGGACTTCGCACAAAATCTCATCGGGACGATGAGCCGGGTTCTCCCCATTCCCCGTGAGGTGGGATTCTATATTACCGCGCTGGTCATAGGCCCGTTGCTCGGCAGCCTGATCACCGAACCCGCGGCAATGACGGTGACCGCGCTTATCCTTCGTGATCGGTTTTTCAAGCGCCACCCTTCGAACGCCTTCATGTATGCCACTTTGGCCGTACTCTTCGTCAACATCTCAATCGGCGGCGTTCTGACGCCTTTCGCGGCCCCCCCGATTTTGATGGTCGCAAAAGCCTGGAATTGGGACCTCCAACACATGCTCTCGCAATTCGGATGGAAAGCCGTCATCGCGACCGTCATCAACGCCTCCGGCGCCACGCTCCTTTTCTTTCGCGAGCTGCAGAAGTTTGACCGGGTCAGCCACCAGCTGGCACTTCGCCCCGAGGCTGCCGCCGCGAAACCCGCCACTCCCTACTGGATTCGAGGGGTTCATCTTTTCTTTCTCGCTCTCATTGTGCTCACCTCACACTTTCCCGCCGCATTCGTGGGCTATTTCTTGTTCTTCCTCGGTTTCACCGGGATTACGAAGGAATATCAGGACGAACTAAAACTCCGGGAAAGCTTGCTGGTAGGTTTTTTTCTGGCGGGCCTGGTGGTCTTGGGAGGTTTTCAGAGCTGGTGGCTCGCCCCGCTCATCAGGAAGCTCGATGCGGGCACCCTCTTCGTGGGGACGACTTTTCTGACCGCTTTCACCGACAATGCCGCCCTGACGTACCTTGGATCGAAGATCCCGGAGGTAACCGAAACGTTCAAGTACGCGCTTGTCGCCGGCGCCGTGGCCGGTGGGGGCCTGACGGTTATCGCGAACGCCCCCAATCCGGCCGGGTTTTCCATTTTGAGGGATAGTTTCGGTGCTGAAGGCATCAACCCGGTTAAGCTTTTTGCATGGGCGATTTTGCCGACGCTCATAGCGATGGCGTGCTTCTGGGGACTGGCGTGACGAAGAAGAGAATGGGCCAGTACCTCTCCTCCTCGGTGCTGCTCGCGGCGTTCTGTTCTTTCTGGGCAGTTTCAGGCGATGCATGGGCCCGGGAGATCAGGACCAATTCCATCAGCATTCCCAACCCGCCAAGCTGGCTGACCGAACGCAAAGTAGACGCGGTCGTTGACCGGATCCAACGCGTGCTCGAATGGGATATCCGAAGAGTCAGCGTACAGTGGTACGCTGACGCGAAACAATTTTCCGATGCCCACGGCTATGGCTCGTCAGTGCTCGCATTCGCGCGGGCGAGCCAGAATGCGATTCATCTCGGACCAAAGGTGACCAGCTCGAATTTTGACGGGATATTCGGTCACGAGCTCGTGCACGTGATTTTGTATCAGAAGTACCACGATGCAATCCCGAAATGGCTCGAAGAGGGCCTTGCCAATCACGCTGCCAAACGCGGAACAGTCGATTACGCCTGGCTTTCCTCGCAAGCTCCACGAAGCGTGAGGAGTCTCGTCCACCCGTTTGATACAAAGCTCTCCGCCCAAAGCGTCTCGGTGGAGGGGTCGAAATACCACTATATGGCATCCCAAGCCTTGGCCGAGATGCTTGCGGCCCGCTGTAATTTGAATGACCTTCTGCAACTCTCCGTGGGGAAGAAATTAGAAACGTATCTATCAACTTTTTGCAGAATTCCGGATGTCGACCAGGCATTCAAAAACTGGCTCAGCTCGAAAAAGCGGTCAAAAGCAGGCCAATAGCCTTTAAAGCGGACCGCAATTCCGCTATTATCAAGAAAACATCAAGGAGGTTTTCCTCATGCTTTCGAAATTGACACTGAATCAGCGCATTCTAGCGATCTGCAGCCTATTTTCCATCATTGTCCTTCTCGTCGGGATCGCTGGGGTCAGCTCTGTCACGCGCGTGTCGAAGGACTATGGCCGTGTGATTTCGGTCACCCTCAGCAAGAAAGCGATCGTGGATGACATGCTCACGCACTTTTTTCAGGTGCGTTTGGCGCTCCGAGGCATCGGCGTCGACAACTTCAGCCGCGAAGAAAAGCAGCGTGAGGCGGCGAACGCGGTGACTGCCATTCATGATTTTATCGAAGCGAAGCAAGCCTATGCAAATTTGGAATCAAGCCCCGGGGAGCGGAAACTCTTGGACGCCATCACTCAGGAATGGCAAACCTACGAAAAAGAAGTCGCGAACAAAAGCGCCGAGCTCGTCCGGAACGAAACGCCCGAAAGCCATGCTCAGCTTGAGGTAGTTCTATTCAAAGTCGCCCCTGGAATAGGACTCAGAGTGGCGGCCGCGATCGAAGCCCTATCGGAGTTCCAGCAGACCGAAGCCAATGAATGGGTGGCTTCGGCCGACAAATCGCGAAAATGGCTCCAGGTCTTCGGGATCATTCTCGTCGTCCTGGCGACCTTGATCGTTATTTTCATCGGCTTCTTTCTTTCAAAAACCTTGACCAACAGCCTTCAGTCCATCCTTGATCGAATGAGCCGAGTCTCGCATGAAGTCAACAATTCCGCGCTGATGGTTTACGATTCAGCGGACACTCTCTCGTCAGGCGTCATCCAACAGAGTGCCTCGCTTCAGCAGACGGCCGCCGCGGGCAACGAACTCTCGGCCATGGTCAAGAACAATGCCGATAACGCCGAAAAAGCCAAGACCGTTTCGGCCCAGAGTGATGAAGCCGCGAAACGCGGCCAGCACGCCGTCGAGGAAACGATCCAAGCCATCCACGAGATCGACGCCACCAATAAAACCATGACCCAGGAAATCGAGAAGAACAACGACGAGATCTCCTCGATCGTCAAGGTGATCGGCGAAATCGGTGAAAAAACAAAGATCATCAACGACATCGTCTTTCAGACCAAACTCCTCTCCTTCAATGCCTCAGTTGAAGCGGCACGGGCCGGCGAACAAGGCAAAGGCTTCGCAGTCGTCGCCGAAGAAGTCGGCAATCTGGCGCAGATGAGCGGAAACGCCGCCAAAGAGATCGCGGACATGCTCCAGGGCAGCATCCAGAAAGTGAATGATATCGTGAATCGTTCGCGAACGAACGTTCAGTCGCTCGTCGTTTCCGGCAAGCAGAAGGTTGAGGCGGGCATTCACGTAGCGCAAAGATGCGGAGGGGTTCTGACCGAAGTCGTTCAGAATGCTTCATCGGTAAAAGGCACGGTCGGAGAAATCGCGGTCGCGACTCGGGAACAGGCGAACGGCCTCGAAGAGATTTCCAAAGCCGTCGGGGAACTTGAAAAAACGAACCAGGAGAACTCCGGTATCGCGCACAGTGTTTCGTCCGCGACGATGGAACTCGCCAAGCAGTCCGATGACCAGCGCGCTTTGATAGGTGAAATGATGCAGATGGTTCATGGCTCCCGGAAGCTGCTCCAGAGCCTCGACTTCGACGCGGCGTTATCCGCTCACCTGAGTTGGAAGTTCCGGCTCGCTAAATACCTCCTGAATCCGAACGGCTCACTGAAGCCCGAAATGGCCGAGAAGGACGACACCTGCATTCTCGGCAAGTGGCTCTCAGGGCAGGGCGCGAAGTATTCAGCCGAGCCGAGCCACCTGGCTCTGCGCCAGGCCCACCATGAATTCCACCAGCTTCTTGGAAAAATCATTCGCGCCGCCGACGCGAATGACAAGGCGGGAGCGCACGATCTGCTCAGCACGCACGGCGAGTTCGGCCGGATTTCCCGCGAATTGGTGGAGGCCGTCAATAAGATGGCTGAAATCGTAGCCAAGGGCTGAAGCGGCTTAAGCGAAGATCGCGGGCGCGGGTTCCCGGGGACAGAAAGCCGCTTTACAAAAGCTTGGAAACGGCTTTTATTGGAATAATGAAAGAATTCCTCAAGAAGATCCCCAAAAGTGATTTACACGTTCACCTCGACGGTTCCGTTCGCGTAGGTACCCTCGCGGAGCTCGCCAAGAAACAGAAGCTGAAACTCCCTTCCTATACGGTTGACGGACTCAACAAGCTTCTGTTCAAGGATCAATACGAAAGCCTGGTGGATTACCTTCAGTGCTTCGGCTCGACGATTCCCATCATGCAAACTCCCGAGAATCTCGAACGGATCAGCTACGAGTTCGCGCAGGACAATATCAACGAAGGAGTCTGCTACGTGGAGGTCCGGTTCGCGCCGCAGTTTCACGTCGGCAAGAACATGGATTTCGAGAAGACGCTTCAAAGCGTCTGTAAGGGCATGGAGCGGGCCCAGAAGGAATACAACAACAACGCCAAGGTGAAATCGGGTGAACTCCCGCCCTTTTATTTCGGAATCATCGTTTGCGCGATGCGCGCCTTCGGAAGGGGCTTTTCGCAGTATTTCGACACATTTCTCGATGCACACGTCTATTCAGAGCCGAAGATGATCCATGCGCTGGCTTCTTACGAACTCGCGAAAGCCTGCGTCCATACGCGTGACAAGCTCGGCATCCCGATCGTTGGCTTCGACCTGGCGGGAGCCGAAGCCGGAAATCCCGCCGAGGACCATAAACCGGCGTACCAGTTCGCGCATAAACACTTCCTGCACGCGACGGTTCACGCGGGCGAAGCCTACGGCCCGGAAAGTATCTTTCAGGCCATCACCGATCTCTATGCCGATCGCGTGGGGCACGGGTACTATCTTTTCGCCGACGACAAGGTCACCGATCCCGAAATCAAAAATCCGAAGGCGTACGTACGGCAGCTCGCTCAGTATATCGCCGATCGCCGGATCACGATCGAGGTCTGCCTGACGAGTAACTTGCAGACGAATCCTTCGATCGGGGACATTTCGAAACACCAGTTCGCGAAAATGCTCGAAGCGAAGTTGAGCACGACTTTATGCACCGATAATCGCACGGTCAGCAAGACTTCGGTGACCAAAGAGATCACCCTGGCCATGAAGAACTTCAACTTGAAAGGGGACGCGCTGAAGGATCTTCTCGTATACGGTTTCAAACGAAGCTTTTTCCCGGGCACCTACGCTGAAAAAAGAAAATACGTCCGCGGGGTCATCGACCGTTACGAACTCGTCGAAAAAGAATACAACAAGAGAGCCGCGGCGAAAAAGAAGGGCTGACGGTCACCGCTCGATGACGGTCGCCGTCGTGTTCTGGCGAAGACCCGCTCGCAGGAAGCCGATCGTAACGCGATCCCCCGCCTTTAGGGTCTTCAGGAATTCCGCATAGCTCTTGAGGTCGCGGATCACCGCCGCATTCATTTCAATAATGACGTCGTCCGCGACCAAACCCGCCTTTGCTGCTGGCGAATCCGGAACTACGCTGGCGACCCGAACTCCTGAACCCGCAAAAGCGAAATCAGGAACCGTCCCCAGGAAGACCTTCCGCGGCTGACCCGGATCATCCGGATTACCCGGAGGACCGGAACCGCCCGGCGCCGTAAGAGGCTCCTTTCTCGTCGCGAGATACTCAGCAGTCTCCTTGACTACCGCGGCGACCTTGAGCATGCCAGCTAAGTCGAGCTTTTCGGAAGTATCGGTGGGTCGATGATAATCGAGATTGGCGCCGGAGAAAAATTGGACGGCGGGAATCCCCGCCTCCTGAAAGCTCCTCTGATCGCTTGAGCCGGGATCCGAAGCCACGGGCTGCATCGGCACCGCGGTAACATAGCCGATTCCGGTGAAAAGTTGCGGCCACTCTCGTGCCGTGCCGACGCCAAAGATCATGAGCTTGTTGGAACCGAGACGCCCGACCGTGTCCAGATTGAGCATCGCGAAAAACTTTTTCGCGCTTCCAGCGGGAGAATAGGCTCGGACAAAATGTCTCGAACCCAGAAGTCCCGCTTCCTCGCCGGTGAAAGCGACGAAAAGCACGTTCCGTTCGGGAAGAACGCCATTCCTGGCCTGCTGCTGAAAGTATCGGGAAACCTCGAGCAGAATCGCCACTCCGCTCGCGTTATCATCGGCGCCGGAATGAATCTTACCTTGATCTCCCTCGTGAACATCCGGCCAGCCAAGGCCCAAATGATCATAATGCGCGCCCACGACCAGCGGCTCGAGACCAGGATCGCGGCCAGGAATCATTGAAACGACGTTCGTAAGAGTTCTCCTGCCTTTCGGAGCTCCAAGATCCTCGCTCCAGCTCTGAAAGTAACCCTGCTCGCCCGCGGGTCGGAGGCCGGAAGCGCTGAACTGTGAGGCGATGTATTCCGCGATTTCGTCAAGTTCTGGAGTTCCAAGCTCGCGCCCCTTGAAGCGTTCTTGAGTTAACGTATCGACGGTCGCCCGCAATCGTGATTCCGAAAACATGGCCGGCATCTCGATCAGAGCAGGACGCGGCGCCAGCTTGGCTTTTGAAGCCGCGATGACCGAGCCATCCGGCTGCGCGACTGGAATGGACATGGGAGAATGAATACTGGGCCAGATGCCTTGAAGAACATTCTTGGGTTCGGCGCCTTCAAACACCAGATAGCTGTACTTACCGTAATGCGGCAGCTTTCGCGTCAGCCCCTCGACGGCATCCACCGGATCGGCAGCGACCCAGGAAATGACCTGTGCCGGATTTCCGGGATGTCGGGCACTCAAGACAAAACTGTGCTGAGCACGGTCGAACCGTGCCTCGCCGACCCGGAGTTCGCGCTCGTTAAGGCGGACTCCGTATTCGGCGACAGCCTGCTCCACAATCCCGGCGAAGCGGCTTTCGGCCCCAAGAATCCAGACTGAACGATCCGCCGGGAGTTCCTGGATCTCGCTGTCCAACTTGATTTCAAAAGCTCCGTACTCGGAATCGCTCTGCCAGAATTTCGCGAGTTTGCGATAAGCCTCCTGAACTTGCCCCGGAGCGCCTGAGGGAATAACAGCGAGAACCTTTTTTGAACCGAACCCCTGAGACAGGGCCGGCGGGATCTCGTAACGGTTCAGCCTGCGAAAAAGATCGAACTCCGGATCGATTTCCAGCCGATAGGGCCGACCGGGAACCTGGATCTTGAACTTGAGAACTCGCGAATTCATCAGAATCCGGGTCTGATAAGCCGTGCTTTTGCCCTCCAGCGAAACGGCGAGCGGAATTTCGAGATCGTAAACCGCGCCCGCCTGAAGCTGCTCCACTGCCGCCGTAAGCTCGTATCCGTCACGCGTGGGACGCGTCACCGCGCCGGACACTTTCAATTCGGGCGCTCCGGTCCAGTTCACCCATTGCTCGAAACTTCTGGAAAGATTCCGTCCGGAAACGGCTTCGAAGGCGCTCTGCAGGTCGCTGAATGTGGCCTTCCGGAATTTCTGTTCCTGGTAGAAGCGCTTCACTCCATCCGTGAACGTGCGATCCCCAAGCTCCTGCCGGAGCATGTGGTAAAACATGAGGGCCTTGCCGTATCCGACCGCCTCGGTGGCTGAGCTGTAACGCTCCTTGAATTCGGATAGCGGAAAATCATTCTGCTCGGAGACATAATCCGTGTACTTCTGGAGAGTCGATCGCCTGTACTCATTGCCGCCGCCCTGCTGCTCCTTGATAAGATGATCAGCCAAATAGGCGGTCAACCCTTCGCACCAATTCCCGGATTCGTAATTCACGAGAACGCTGTTACCCCACCAGTTGTGCAGGATTTCGTGCGGGTAGGACGAGTTGATGATGAACGGGAAGCGGATTATTTTAGGCCCGAGAAGAGTGAAAGATGGCATTCCATAACCGGTTTCCCAGAAGTTTTCGACGAGCGCGAACTTGGAATAGGGATATTTCCCGATGAGCTGATCGTACATTTCGATGTAACGGGAAGTAGCGGCCAGATATTTCGCGGCGAGTTCCGGGTCAGGCGTCTGAAGGAAAGCAAACGCTTTGACGTTTCCGAAATCCTGCGCGTACTCCACGAATTTCCCGGCGATCAGAAAAATCTCGTCCTGAGCGTCAGAAGAGACCCAGCGAACCCGGGTTCCCGAGGCACTCACCGCATGCTCGGCGCGCTCGCCCTGGCTAACCGCGTCCCAGCTGTTTGGAAGCATGACCTCCAGTGAAAACGTCACCAGCTCATTTTGGAACTGAGGGTACCAGACGCTTGAGCCGGCGAGATAAATCCCCTGGTTTGAAATCAGCCCCGGGGTGGCGCTGAACCCTCGCGCATACTCCTCTTCCGGCGTTGAAAGGGGATGATAGATGCTGCCAAAATAGCGAATCTTCAATTCCGTGACCCCTTCCGGAACCTCGACGGCGTAACTTCTGACCGGCGGGTCCTTTTGTTCGACCGGACCCGGAACAATCTGCGCACCCAGAGTCATCGGCACCGGCTGAAGCCCGTCATGTAAGGCAAACCGATACTGCGCCCGTCCGGTTGTTCGCGGCAAAGTAACCGTGTCCTGAACTTCCAGAGTGCGTTGATCAGGGCTCAGATTGACCTGAATGTCATGATGAAGAATGTCTGCGTAGCTCGTGTAAGAAAGAAAGAACCCGGCCAGGAAAGGCAGTAGAAACGAGGATTTCATAACTGATGCGTATAGCCCGCCGCAGCGTGTCGTCAAGAACTAAAAAGGTGGTAGAAAGAGCGAATCAGCCTTGCTCGGCTCCTGCTGCCGAAGCCGGACAAAGTGACTTCACTTTGGCCACGAGCGCCTCCCGCTCAAAAGGTTTGACCATGGCTCCATGAATGTCCTTTCCGATTCTCTTGATCAGATCGGGGTTGAGATTTGCACTGATCACCAAAACCGGAGTTTGAAAATTGAAGGAGGTTTTATCCTTCCGAATCGCGGAGATAACATCTTCACCACTGCCCTGTTCCAAGGACATATCCAGCAAAATACAGCTGAACTTCTGATTATTGAGGAGCTGGATGGCACGAGGGGCTCGGGGTGTTGAAAACACCTGAAATCCCTCGGCGTTCAGCTTCGTGGAAATGACTTCCACGATATCCGCTTCGTCTTCGACAATCAAAACCGAGTTTTTCTTCTTAGACATGACCGGGCCTTCCCTATTCGAGAATGCTACCCAGAATACTGATGGCTCACAACCCTCTTTATTTTTTCTTCATACTTCACTCAACCACCCCAAAAAACGCCTTGAATCCGATGATTCCGAAAAAGCCGAGATGCCCTCCCCACGGCAGACGGATTAAGCTGTCCCGAACCCATTCCGTACTGAACGAGTTCCAATCCTCCCGATCGTTGAGAAAATCATCATCAGTGGTCAGAATGCGTACCCTGGATTGATCTTCAGCATCGAGCCGGTTGAACCAATAAGGAAGCGTTTCCTCGTCCGTTCCCCGCTGGGCCAGGATGTCGGGCGTGAAATCCTGTAAAAAGGTCCTGAACCTGAATGCAAGAGCCCAGCGCTGATATTCGGCCTCGTTCTCCCGCGAGGGTACCTTGTGCGTTCCCCTTACACGGTCGAGAGCGATTGCCGTCGCAATCAGGTCTGTTTGAAATCGCGCGAAACCGACCAATCCTGCTGAGCAACGGATACTCATTTCGTCGAGATCGGCCTGGTTGCGAGCCGTAATGAAATCCAGCCCCATGCGGCTCAGGTTCAGAAACTTTGCACAGAACCGGAAGTACCGATTCACCTCCTGATCCATGATTCCATCAATGTGGTCGCGACCTTTGCTGATCACCACAGGCGGGCTAAGGAGCGTGATGTGGTGATCAAACAACCTGACCTGGCTGCGACCTGCCTCAAGATCATCCTGCTCAAGAGCCAGACTGACCGCCGAGAGAAAAGCTCCATAGCTGATTCCCAAAAGTTCAGTCCGAAGCACGCGCGACGGCCCGATCCGATTCTTGATCGCCTGAACAACCTGCAGCACGACTCTCGCCTCGGCATGAATGCTTCCGGGATTGTGCTTGGGCCCTGCGTTGATATAGCTTTTTCCAAACGGATTCGGCAGAACCGCGACATCGTACCCGAGCCGCGCGAATGTACCAACGAGCTTCAGATTACCAAGCCCGGCGGGATCGCTGAAAATTCCCGGCAGGAGGATCAGGAGCGGCGCCCGCTCGCGATTCCGCGCGATCGAAAGCACGACGGGAATGCTGCCCCGGGCGAATTCAGGATTTTTCAGCTGAAATATTTCGTGTTCCGGCATCAGAAACGGCCGCAACGTCGAGCGGAGATTGCCCCAGACAGAAGCGGCATAGCTGTCATTGAATCGGATCGGCTTCCGGCTGAATTTTTCGGCCCATCTCAGTTCGCGTTCGCCCCACGACGCGGAGGCGCTCGAAGTGGAAAGAAAGAAGAAAAAGAAGAGAACCTGTCCGAAAGCCGCGGACCTGACCGAGGAGAACATCTTCCCTCCGGGAGATTTCAACAGGCACGCAGGGGGAGATATAAACCGGCTGATTCCCGAACACAATGCGCGCTCAGCTAAGCGCGGCGTTTCAAATCCAGGAACGCAGGAACCAGAGCTTCCCGAGAAGCTTTAAAATAATTTTCGTGGTCCAGGGCGCAACGGCCTCGGGAGCAGGTTCATCGGGATGCGCCGCGATCCTCGGGTCGGTCTTGCCGGTCAGATCAAGCGAGAGAGAGATGTCGGATTGAATTTTCTCGATCAGGACCTCGGAGAAGGTTTCGGAATCAACCACCGTCACGATCTCGGAATTGATGTCCTCGCTGATCGCGTCCATATTGTAAGTGCCGACCACCGAAATTTTTCGGTCAAAAACGAATACTTTCGAATGAAGCTTCCGGTTCTCGAATGCATAAATTTTGGCGCGACTCATGTCCTGCATCAACCGGCCCCAGTCATTGATGAAGAAAGCCTGCGTGAACAGGCTGTCGGTCGAAAGCGGGCTGTTCGTATGAAAGATCAGGTCCACACCCCGGTCATACGCGTTCTTAAGGGCCGAGTACATTTTCGGGGTCATCACGACATAAGGATTCTGAATATAGATCTCGCGTTCCGCTCCATCAATCAGCTTGATGACGTTATCGGTGATCTCGTTTTCGTATCGGGTCGCGGTGACTGAAACCTTATCCAGAACCTTGATCGACTTGGGCACGTCAAAGGCGAGAAAATCGAAGCGGCTCGGCTCATAAGCCACGAGATGAGTCAGAGTCTCAATCTCGTCATTGTACATATCCGGCCCGTCCGGCGCGAACGTGTCTGCCGAGACGGACTCATCAAGCCCGGATGCCGCCAAGGCCTTTCGCGCCTTCCATTCCCTTGTTGCTTCGGATTCAGGGATCAAGCCTCCACCGCTCATCCACTGTTCGATCGCCGCGGCGGCAAAGAGCAAACGCTCGCGTTTCGACGTCCAATTCCCGAACCAATCCTTCTTCAGAGTCTTGTTCCGGGGATGCCCGAATTCCTCTTCAAACGCGTGCTTAAATTGAGCGCCGACCTGTTCTCCATGAAGGACGATATCCGTATCCCGCCAGGACCGCGGGTCTTCGGAGGCGTCCATAAAGTAATCACGCCCGATATTCCGGCCCCCGGTGATCGCAAATCGGCTGTCTACCAGAATGAATTTGTCATGGAGCGAAGCCATGAGTTTTTTGGCGCTCCGGTCAACCACCCTTCCAGCCTTCAGCATCGGGTTGTAGGCTTTGATTTCGACATTCTCAAACGAGGCGAGTTCCTCGAGGTAATCTTTCCCGATGCCGGTGAAGTAACTGGTGGCCTTCGCGTCGACGATCAGTTTGATCCTGACGCCCTCTTCGGCCTTCTTGAGCAGCAAACCGAGAAAAGCTTTTCCGAATACGTCGTTGTGCAAAGAATAAAGGGAGATATCGATCGTGGATTTTGCTTCTGAAAGAAGCTTCCACCGGACATACCAGGCATCATTGTTATCGACGACTAACTGCGTGGAAGCCCTGAAGGCCTTCTTCTCGATTTCCTGGAATTTCGAAATGACGTCGGCGCTGCCTGCCCAAGGAATGGACAGCAGAGTCAGGCAAAACAGGACTGAGAACGCGCTTTTGAGCGTCATCAGCGGGGGACCTGCTTTTAAGTCCTTTCGGAGTCGCATCAGCACCCGAAACTGATACACCGCGTCAAAATCAAAGTAAAGGCCCTTCGGTTCATTCTTATGCTTCGGTAATTATTAGCGTTTTCGATTACCCTATGTTACTTTTTGCAACATGAAATCTGGGACTTCTGAAGAGAGTTCGTGGTCGATTTTACCGATGACGGACTCTGATGTTGAAGCGTGTGCCGACCTGGTCGGAAGAAGCGAGCTTTTTCGAAAATACGACTTCGGCGCAGATGCGGCCACCGTTCTCCTCAGGCAAGCACTCGCAGACCCCGGTTCGGACCTCCTGGTCATCAGAAAACAATCTGGGCACTCTGGGCCGCCACAAGGTTTCGCATGGTTTATCCGACGAGGCGCTTTTCAGAGATCCGGGTACCTGCGCCTGATCGCCATTTCTCCGGATTCGCGAGGAGCGGGAGCAGGCAAAACGCTGATGACCGCCATTGAATCGAAATACCTTTCAGACAAGGGGATCTTTCTTCTTGTGACCGAAGAAAATACTGCTGCCCGACGTTTCTACGAGTCACTCGGTTACGGGTTTATCGGAACGATTCCGGATTTCGTGAAACGCGGACTGAACGAATGCATCTATTTCAAGACGGGCTGATCGCCTGACGGAATATGGGTTGCATCGTCTCAGAGTCGGAGGACGGAACCCATGCCGAGATCAAAGAAAAAAGGCTCGCAAACCAAGTCGCGTCAGGCGCGAAACAAACCCCGCCGCAAGGTTCCGCAAGGGTCACCTGGATTGCCGAGCAGCTCGCCAAATCACCAAGGAGAAATTCTGAAAGACATTCAACCGGTCGAGGGCGGACGCGAGGAAATCGATGAAGCGCTCGAGCACGTGGAGTCCCAGCGATCGGCGGCATAGCCGAACAACGCGCGAGCGTCACTCGCTCTTCTGAGCGGCGGGCATGGTGGCGATGGCGAATTTATCCGCGCCCTCTTTTCGCGCTCTATCCATGATCTCGATTGCCGATCCGAGAAAAGTCTCCCGGTCACCTTCGAGAATGACGAGCCGGGATGAAGTCTTTTGAAAAGCGACCTTCAGCGATTTCTCGAAGGTCGTGTCCGACAGACTGACCGCCCGTTGATTGATCTGCACCTTACCGCCCGGAAGGAGCGTGATGATAACGCCCTCAGCCTGACTCTCGGCGATCGAGTGACTTGCCTTCGGGAGATTCACGTTCACCCCCAGCTGGGACATCACCGAACTCGTCACCATGAAAATGATCAAAAGAACCAAAAAAATATCCGTGAGCGGAGTGATATTGATTTCGGCCATGATCGCGCCGTCCTCGTGATCGCTCCCGGCTGTGTTGTCCCTGGATAGCGCTTTAAAAGACATGCGGTTGCTGCTCATTCGGGCCGGGACTGGATTTTGTGTCCTGGAGCATTTCGACCAGCTCTTCCGTATGAACCCTCAGCATCAGAACGAGCGAACTCCAACGAGTCTGGAACGCGTTAAAAGCCATGACTGCTATGACGGCGACAACAATACCGGCCGCGGTTGCGATCAGAGACTCCGAAATTCCTGCCGCCACGACGTTGAAGCCTCCCGACCCGCTCCGTGCCATTTCCTGAAATGAACTCAAAATACCGACCACCGTACCGAAGAGGCCTATGAAGGGACTCGCGCTCCCGATGGTACCGAGTATCCAGAGATTTTGGCGGAGCTCCTGATTCAGCAGCTGCCGACGACGTTCCACCGCTTCCTGCCAACGCATTCTGAGCCGCTCATCCTTGGCATTCAAGCGCTCCAGTGCGACAAGCAGCAGATGGGCCGTCGGAAGATTCGCATTTCTGTGGCACAAGTTGGCCAGACCGTCCCGCTCCCCCCGAAGAAGCGAGTTCAGAGCTTCCAGATGAAAGCCCTTGAGATCCCGCCCAAGACGGCGATAACTCCAGAGGCGCTCGAGAACAACCGCCCACGACAGCAGCGAACAAAGAATCAGCGGATACATGGCAAAGCCCCCGCTGGCGATCAGGCTCCAGATATTTTGGTGTCCCATGGTCTGCGACATAACGCTTGCAACCGTAGCGAGGCACTCATAGGATGTCAACGCTATGAAAAGCCCCACGCTGCTTCGAGCCCTTCTTTTTGTGCCGCTTTGCGCGATCGCGATTTCCGGCTGTTCTCCGTCCCGCGTTCCTGATTCCAACAAAGGGAAAACGACGCGAGTAGCCGACCTGCGAATTTTTCGTTTCGATTACAAAACCGTAACTCAGCTTGTCGTTGAAAAGGGGGGCAATGCAGCCAAAAATCATCCCAAAGATCATCAATGGTCCATTCGCCTGCAAAAGAACGAAAACGGAAATTGGGAATTCGCTTCGTCTCCGGAAGGAACAACCCTGCTGGACCGGCGTGCGGATACTGTTTTTATCGATCACCTCCTCGATACCATCAGCACTGCCCAGAAGGTGACTTCAATCACCACCGCTGCTCCGGAATCGCTCGGGCTCGTGCCTCCAGGATTCGCGTTTCGCTGGATTTCGAAAGCGGGTGAAATGGAACTTCGAATCGGCAACCCTGCCGGCGATGCAACCCAGCACGCCGAAATGCAGGGCCTCGCTTTCGCAAGCGCACCGCCAAACCCCGAAGTCTTCACGATCCGCGGCTCAGTCCTCAAAATGCTTGCGCATATCGGGTCTTTTGAAACACTTCGTCAACGCACCTGGGCCACGTTTCCGGCTGATGACGTGGACGAACTCGAACTGTTCATTGGTCCCTCGCCTCGAAAATCACGCCTCTATGCCCAGCGGGAAGGCGATGTCTGGACAGACCGAAAGCATAAACCCCTGAAAGCCCAAGTGGGACCATTTCTGGAATGGCTGACGACGTTCAAGGTCGCCGAGTTTATCGATGAAGAAAAACTCGCGAATAAGCTCGCCAACTCACCCGCGGCGTATCACGAGGTCCGAGTTACCGATCGCCATGGCAAGGCGACTGTCTTCCGTCTGAAAGATCTCCGGGGCAAAAGTACCCAGCCGGAAGTCGTCGGAACCCTTTCGACCCGGCCGGGCACCGTCGCAATTTCGACCCGCGATTTCGAACGGATCAAAGCCTTTTTCAGCTCGAGCCGCTCAGGCGGCTAGCTCTTCGGTCTCCTCGAGGATCGTCGTCGATTTGGTCAGTTCCGCCAGCTCCTTGCTCAGGACAGCCAGCAGGTCTCCGAACGAGAGGACTCCGGTTACCTTTCCGTCATCGTCAACGACGGGCATCCTCCGCACCTTCGCGTCCCGCATCTTCGTAATACAGTCAAAGATCCCGTCCTCTTCATGACAAGTCACGGGCGACTCAGTCATGACGTCCTCAACAATGCAGTCGTTCGGACTCAGGTCTTCCGCCAAACAGCGCACAACAATATCCCGATCCGTGATCATACCCCCAGGCGTGCCATCTCTCGTGACGATCGCACTGCCTACGTTCTTTTCTTTCATTAATTTCGCCACGTCGCTGATCCGGGCGTCAGGCTCGACGCTTACAACGTTCCGATTGACGATATCGCGCAACATATCCGATCTCCTTTTTTGACCGGGTAACTGCATCTTACAGACCAGCAGGAGGGCGGCTGTGTTATCATGGATCTGAATGATAACGACCATCCTGTTTGACCTCGACGGAACTCTGATCGACACCGAACCGACCGCCGCGCGAACGGTGACCGACTGTTTCTCACGATGGGGCACTCGCGTCAGCCACGAGGACGCGGCTCATGTCACCGGCCGGACCTGGGCGAGCGCTCTGGAGTTCCTGTACCGCAAGTATCCGCCACCACTGCCTCTCAAAGAGGCTACCGATCTCATCATGGCGACCTATCGTGAAAATCTCGAAAAGGAATTGATCGTGGTTCCGGGCAGCGTCGACGCCGTCCGCGCGCTTGGCAAGAGCCACAGGCTCGCCGTCGTTTCGGGTTCAGGTCGGGTTGAGATCCTCTGGGCATTGACGAAACTCGGGATCCAGGATCAGTTCGAAGTGATTTTGGGTGCCGAGGACTACCCGCGAAGCAAACCCGAACCGGATGGATACAGAAAGGCGGTGACCCTCCTGCGTGCGGACCCGAAACAGAGTCTGGTTTTCGAGGACTCGATGGCGGGGATCGCCTCGGCTCGCGCCGCGGGTCTTTGGGTCGTCGCAATTACCGCGACGAATCACTTCCAACAGGACGTCTCGATGGCTCACGCGCAGATTGCGAACCTCACCCCTGTCACACCGCAATGGATCCGCGAACTGTCCCAACGGCTCGGCCTGGGCTGTTGATGCCCTGCTTCAATGTGTGTTCGCCCACTTCTCCCCTCGCGAATCTCAAAAAGCTGTGTAATTGTATCAAAACAGGAGTCGCTCAACAGATTCTCAAAGGAGAGATAACGTAAATGAAACTCGCAAAATTTTATTTCACTGCAATCGCAGTCACGCTCGTTTTAGTTTTAAGTTCATGCACCAAAAAAGAACCTGCCCAACAGCAAGGATCACCTGGAGCCACTCAGGAAGCGACTGAACTTAAAATCGAAGACACGAAAGCCGGCACCGGGAAAGAAGCCACAGCAGGATCCATGGTTACGGTGCACTACACTGGCTGGCTCACGAGCGGACAGAAATTCGATTCATCGCTGGATCGCGGACAACCTTTCAAATTCAGTCTGGGCGCTGGCCAGGTCATTCCGGGCTGGGATAAAGGCGTGACGGGAATGAAGGTCGGCGGCAAGCGCAAGCTCACGATTCCTCCTCAGCTCGGCTATGGTGAGAGAGGCGCGGCTGGCGTGATCCCGCCCAATGCGACGCTCGTGTTTGAAGTTGAACTCTTAAACGTAGAAACAGCAGGCAAATAGAGGTTTCAAATGGAAGAAACAAACGAAAATCCAGGCACCCCGTCCAAAGAGGTTCTGGTCGTCGCCTCAAAAGTCAAAAATTATATCAAGACCAGTTCCGGTTTGAACACATCCAGCGCGGTAATGGAGGTTCTCTCCGACAAGGTCCGCCAACTCTGCAATGAAGCGATTGAAAGAGCGAAGCAAGACGGACGCAAAACCGTCATGGATCGCGATTTCGGCGTCGAAACGCAGCAGTAATCTTTTCGAATCCAAAGCCCCGGCCGAGCATTTAATGAATGGCTCGGACCGGGGTTTTTTTATTCCGGAATCAGCTTTTCACCTTCTCGACAGCCTGGGCTCGGCGGAACTGTTGAACAGCTAAAGCCACGCCCAGCAAAGCGAGCTGAACTCCCACGAAAGCTCCAACCATCGCCGCGCCTCCGCTCGAAAAACCATAGGAATGCAAACCTGCGGCGAGAATGAAATTCACCCCGTACCAGGCCATCACCACAAGCAGATAACCAACCGGCGAAGCGGCAAGAATCCCAAAACCATTGAGCCATCCGAGATACTTGGCATGAAGAATCGAAAGGTATCCGAGGTCAGCAATAAGCGACCAGGTTTCCTTCGGATCCCAACCCCAAAAGCGGCCCCAGGAATAATCGGCCCAGATCCCTCCGAGAATGATCCCCGCGGTCAGGAAAAAGACGCCGATCTGGATGACTCGATACGTCAGATTTCCATATTCCTTGTAAAAAGCTTCGTCGGCTTGCAGCGCTTGCGACGATCGCGAGCCGCGCAAACCCGAAATGATCCCGCGAATCAGAGCCGCATTGCCGATCAGCATCGCTATCGTGAATGCGGCATACGAAATCGTGATGGTCAGCACATGGATGGTGAGCCAGAAGTTATTTCTAAGCACCGCGACAATGGGATCCATGTCGGGGCTCAGGACGAGCGGCAGGTTTTCCGTTAGAAGCAGCGTTGCCGCGGCTCCGATCAGAACTCCGCCCATGACGGCGTAGTTGCGATACATCAAAAACAGAAACGCGCCGAAAAGCACCAAGCCGAAGGCAACCCAAACCATGGTTCCGTACATATTCGTGACCGGCGCGAATCCGGTGATCACGACCCGCACGGCAAAACCAGCAATATGGGCCATGAGAGGTATCGCGGTAATTCCCAGGACCGTTTTCAGGCCGAGCCGTTTGCGCACATGCGGAATAATCAGGGCAATCCCGAGGAGGAGATAGGCGATCGCCGTCCAGAAAAAGATGTGAGCATGATTGTACCAGACCTCGAGGCCAAGCTTCCCGAGGTTTTTGCTGAACAGTTCGGGCATGGGCTGCGCTTTCGCGGCGGCCAGGAACGCGGCGGCACTCTGCCTAGCCTGGGTCTCGTCCCCCGCCGACAGCGCCCGGAGATACTGCTGGGCCTGTTCAATCGCCGGAGAACCCGCCAGGGAATCCGCCATGGAACCTGATCGACGATGCTCGGCGACCCCGGGAAAAGTCAGCCCGTCGATCAAATGGCGTCCCGAAATCACCCCTCGGCTGAGCCAAACCTGCTGCATCAGTTCAAGAGTCGCTTTGTCCCGGGCGGAGAGCCTCGCATTCCGTTCCTGTTTCATCAAGGCGGGCTTGGCCAATTCCTCAAGGCGGCTCGATTCGAGTTCCTGGAGGGAATAATGCCGACGAGCCTTGGTCAGGCCAAGCTCGGTACGAAGCTCCGGATCACGAACGTTGACGATCTCCGCCTGCTGCGCCACATCCGAGGTCATCAGCGCGAGGTAAATCTGACCGGCATCCAGTCCCGACATCGAGTATTTCCCGGTCAAAAAGACAATTGTTTCCCGAGCAAAACTGTCGAAGGGTTTAACTCGTCCCCTGCTCTGCAACGGGGCTTCCGCCACGGCAGCCGAATCGATTTTGGCCGCGAACGCTTTGAATCTGGCTGAAGCCTCGCTGACGGAAAGAACCGTCGAGCCGGGCTGTTCCGCCTGAGCGAAAGGCAGTCCGCCCGCAAACAACAAAATCCCCACGCAAGCCGGAAAGAACTTTTTCATGCGGTCCCCTTTATGCTTCTTTTTGTACCACTCACTTTTCATGATCGAAAAAATCATGATCCCGACGCAAAGGATCAGGCTGCCGGCGTACTTTACCGGACGGCCTGGGTCCTTGTTCACGGAAAAAATGGAGGCCGAGGGCCCTCCCTGCCCGAGCTCATAGCTCGACTGATAAAGCGTGTAGCCAAGATATTTGAGAGGCTCGTTCATCGAGATCAAAACCGGTTCACCCTCTCCATTTACCCGGACAGTACTTTGAAAGCTCATCGGCATCTCAGACCCCGGGTAATCGATCTTCTCGAATTTCTCGAGCGCGAGGGAAAACGGCAGATCCAATCTGCGCGAGCCGTAGTGCAGCTCGTAAGTCTTTGGTCCCGCCCGCAAAGTTTTGAAATCGCCCTCGACGAGCCAGATTCCCGTATTTTGTGGCGAATCAGGCGATTCAGGCCTGACGAAAATTGCGCTCTCGGGTAGCGCCGCGCCGGGGGCAATCTCAATGGGCTGGACGCTATCGGTCAAAATCGCGCGAGGTATGATCGACTCGACCGCGATCTTGATCCCACCGTGCCCGCCTTGCGGCATCCATGGGGTTTCGATGATTTCGCCGGCTTTGGCGGCTTTGGAGAAAGTGCGCTTTCCATCTTTAAGCAGGGCCAGGGTCACGCGGCTCGGATCCTGGGAAGACACGCGAAATTCGATCTGCGTTTCGGACAACTCGTTTCCCGGAACATACTGGAATAAAACCCCCAGACTGGCTCCGCCATTCAGCGAAAAGTCGGGATAATTGGCAAACGAGATCTCGCGCACGGGTTTGCCGTCCCGGCCTTGCTGGAGCTTCAGCTCAATTGCGGGATTGACCCCCTTGCCGCCCTGATCCACGAGTTGGTTTTCAGCAACGACGGCCTGTTCGTAAGTCTTCACGAGGGAGATAGTCACCCCCTTTACCGAACGCGACTTTCTCTTCAGATCGGAAAGGCTGATTTTGGCAAGCTCGGCTCCCGACGTGTCCTTTACGATCAGCAGGGCTCCGCTTCCGCCGCCCTGCTCACCTTTCGGCGGCATGCGAGGGTCTACTCGTTCTTTCACGATCTTTGAATTCGGAGCGCCGGCGGGGCCGTCAACAACGAGTCGAAACAGGGTCGGTCCCATCTGTCCCTCGGGTCGGTCCTTGGAATGGAGCCAATCACCCGCCGGGCCGAACATCGGCCCTTTAAGCGAAAAATTTACGGCGACATCGCGGATATCGGAACTGGCGGGAGCGCTCATGTAAGATTGTTCCCGGAACACGAACGGGAGAAACTTCTCGACCACGAGGCCCGCTTTTTTCAGACCCGAAAACTGGAGCCCCGAACCCGTGCGCATCTCGACCCCGCGCTTGATCGGATAACTTGCGATGGTGTGCTGGCTGAGATCGCCTACTTCGAGCGTCAGCTCGGGCAAAACAACGCGGTTGCCCGACTGTCCCTCGACGATCCGGAGTTGACCGTCGATGCCGTACCGTCCGGTGATCATTCCCCCTGCCAGAAGCGCAAGAAGACCGATGTGAGTGATGACAAACCCGGTGTGCTTCTTCTTGAACGGAAACCTCGCAAGAGTGGCGAAAAGAATATTGATCCAAAGCAGAACCATCAAAGCCTCAAACCAGCTGCTCCGATAGACCAATATCCCGGCGAATTGTGCGTTATAGCGGCTCTCGACGACCGTTCCGATCGCCACGATCACCGCAAGTCCAAGCATCAGGGGAACCGCCATTTTCACCGAAGCCATAAATTGAAAAACGCGGTTCTTTTTCGCCAGCTCCAGGAATTTCATTTCGGGCATGTCGTACCTCATGAGACAATTCGGACCTTAGGGATCGTATATCCATGATCCTTCATGTTAAGGTCAATGGAAAAGATTTCCGAAAAATTTTGCGGGCGGTCAATTTCAATCTCCGTTAAACTGCAGAAAATCCGACTATTGAGAAAGAGATGAATCAATGAGTACGTTTCAAACCATCGTCTACAGCGTCATTCATGGTTTCACTGAATTCTTACCGATCAGCTCAAGCGCACACCACGCCTTGGTCCCCTACATTATCGGTTGGGATGCTCCGGAAGGCGCGTTCGCCGGAGCTTTAACACTGGGCGCTTTCCTAGCATTGTTGGTCTACTTTCGCCATGATTGGGCAGCGATGACCTCCTCTTTTCTTCAAGTCATCATCTTCCGCAAGCGGCCCATGATGATCGACGAACGGATGCCGATCTTCATCATTCTCACGAGTTTGCCGGTTGCGGTCGCCTGGTATTATCTCCGTCTCCCCATTTCGGAGATGAACTGGAATCCTTTCTTGATTTCGGCCAGCCTTGCGGTTTTCAGCCTTCCGCTCTGGTTCGTCGATTCCTTCAGCAGAAAGAACAAGGCGATGGCAGACTGGAACAGCCTGGATGCCCTGCTCGTCGGCGTTACTCAGATCGCACTGCTCATCCCGGGATGCGGCCTGCAAGTCGGAACTCTGATCGGAGCGCTCGGTCGGAATTATAATCGCGAAGCTGCCGCAAAATTCGCGTTTTTCGCAGCTCTCCCGGTCCTCGCCGGAAGCGCGGCAGTGCACCTTCGCGGTCTCGATTTGCATGCTTCTCAACCTATGGCGAATCTGAGCTGGCTCTCCTTCACGATGGCCGTGATCGTGACTTTTTTCTCAGGTCTACTTGCAATCGGCGGCTTCATGCGAAATGTCCAGAGTAAGGGATTCGCGCAGTACCTGCTGTACCGGTTTGTTTTCGCGGGAACCGTAGGCGTGATTTATTTTATTCGATCCAGAACTGGGTGATTCGGCAAAAAGTCAGGTTGTGCTGCCAGAGGCGGCATCGGCCACTTTACGATTCGTGTCGTAATCGACCATTTCCTTGAGTTCTTTCCCGACCTTGAAAAAAGGCACTCGCTTCGGGGGCACTTGCACGATCTGTCCCGTTTTCGGGTTGCGGCCCTGATAGCTGCCATAGCTGCGGTTGACGAATGAACCAAAGCCGCGAATTTCAATGCGGTCATCCCGTTTCAATGCGTCCCCCATCATATCAAAAACCATGTTGCAAACGAGCTCCGCCTGCTTGTGCTGGAGATGGGCTTTTTCCGCGATGATATTGATGAGATCGGCTTTTGTCATATCAACCTTCCTGTCTTATCTACTACGCTAAATCAAGTTGCGGCTTTTGCAAGGATTTTTGTCGAATCATTTCCATTTAATGAGCGTTAGAATGATTTCAAAAGCAATCAGGAGAATAATGATCAATTCCAGTAAAGTTTCGCGTTTCGATTTTGAAAGATCAACGATCACATCGACGCTTTCCTGGATGATTTTGATCTTGTATTCAAGGGCTCGGTAACGGGTATCCACTTCCATCATCAACTTCATGTCTTGATGAAGCTTATCGAGCTCGACATTTTCCCAGGTCTCGTCCGGCGAGTCGACAATGTAAAGGTTGGAAATAATCGACTGTTTCGTATCGAGGCAAAGACCAATGAACTTAATCAAGTCCTCGCTGCTTTCGAGCATCCGCCCCTGATGTTGAAGCTTCTTCGAAAACCGATTCGTCTTCTCCAGCAGGTTCTCGATCAGGACTTCGTAGTATTCAAGCGCGGTGCTTTCGGCCAGCAACATACAGGCGATCTTGATGATCTCGTGCGAGAGTGCCGGCGCAACGATTCGATCAAAGTAAACCTTCGTGCCCGCACCCGGGCCCCCCGAAACTGAAGCGCTTGCAGCCGCCGGTTCAGGAACTTCCAAAAAGAAAACATCCGTCGCAAGACCTTGGTCGGAGGGAATCCGATACTCCTGAATCGAACTCAGTTCGCGCTCCTGAAGCTCATCGGCAACATTGAAAAATACGACTGACCCATAATTGTAAACGAAGAGGTAAGAATCCTCGGCATACCGAACGATCATTTCGTAATTGGAAAATTCCAGAGGCTGCTTCGTGAAACGTTCACGCAGGTCCTTCAAACGAAGCTTCTCGGCTACATGGAAGGCTTTTATGCGATAGAGTTGCGGACGAGCAGTGGGGAGCGACATTCCTTTAGTTTAGCAGAATTTCTTTTTTTGGGCTTGACTCTAATTCGCCTTCTGAAAAGTTTTTGCGGATTGACTTCGCGATGCTGACAAATTAAATGATCACCTTCCTTGGAGGAAAATCGATGAACAAGACCCAATTGGTAGATGGCGTTGCAAAGCAGACGAACCTGACCAAAACGAACGTTGAAGAAATCCTGAACACCACGA